>JADMIO011711084.1_pt1 | contig 107717 bp, 113 predicted proteins | sample 8958161 | NCBI WGS metagenome assembly JADMIO01 (sample SAMN16585339, study PRJNA669376) | soil metagenome | isolation source: Crop rotation soil | place: USA: Cullars Rotation, Alabama | collected 2011
CATCGCCGCCGCAAAAAGCGGTACGGCAAAGCTCACGTTGGAAAATTTCATCACAACCTCCTTAGGCGAATGGCGTACGAATCCCCGTCATTGGGCGAACGCATTTTTCGCCCGGCGGTTCCAGGTTTCGTTGCCCTAGGAGACGGAACGATTTTTGGGTTCAGCAATCGTCTTCCGGATCGTCGCGGGTCATCGCGCAGATCATTTTCGTTCCACGTTTCTGGCCATACGTTGCGATGAGTCGTTCGCGGAGCGTCGCCCATTTGTCGCGCGAGTCGAGAATGGCGGCATTCACGGCACGGGCGAAATTGTCACTGACCTTGCCGCGATCGGTTTTGCCCGTGCCGACCTTCGGGTCGATCGCTCCTTCGTCCTTGTTGAGCCACATGTGTTTGGCGCGATGGAGTTTGCCGTCCGTGCCGTAATTGCAGTGGCTGCCTTCCGGCACCATTTCGAAGCAACCTGAGATGAGCCCGGCGGGAACGGGCGAGCTCGGCTTTCGCAGATCGATCCAAGGCGCGGGACCGGTTTTGCCCAGGCCCGGCGGATTCTCCGGTCCGACCGGGCGTGATGCATCGAGCTTATCGGTCCAATTCGTGTGCGAATAAAAGTCCTGCGCCGCGTGGAGGACGATGCCGAGGTCCTCGAGAACGTTGCATTTGGCGCGGCCTTTCTTCGTGCCGGCGAAGACGCAGGGGATCATGCCTGGGATCTCATCCGACTCGATTTCGCCTTTGGCGTCGACGAGCGCGTCGGCGTCTTTCACGGCCTCGGCCATCTTCTCTGCCATCCAAGCGCGGCAGGCACTGAGCGCGGCGTTGGCATCGGCGAGGCTCTGCGGATAACCCGCGATGGCCAGATAGTCGCCGCGATCGCAATGCGCCTTGGGCTCGACGATCAAAGTGCCCGAGTCGGGGATGCCGACGGCGCCGAACGATCCCTTTTTGCCCGCGAGTATGTCGAGCGTGTCGGGCTCGAAGCAGGCATCTTTCGGTGTTTTCTTCTCGCAGGCCAGGGCATGGCGCGTGATGCGTTCATGCTCGGCGTCCTGGCCAAGACTGCGGATAGTGCCGAACGCCAAGACGGAGGTCGCCGCGACGCTGAGTGAAAGGGCGAGAATGCCGAGGAACGTGCGCTTCATTGCCAAAGAGTAGCGTGGTCGAAGGCGCGGCAGGCAGCCTGGAACTAGGTGAAGAAACTCGTTTGCCGATCAAGCGTTGCAGTTGGGAGACGCGCGGGCGACGCCCGCATCAATCTCGCGTAGCCATGAGGAGAGACGTCATGCCCGCAAAGTCGAAAGCGCAACAAAAGGCCGCCGGTGCGGCGCTCGCCGCCAAGCGGGGAGATATTCCGAAGAAGGACCTCAAAGGCGCATCGCGGCAGATGGTGAAATCGATGAGCGAATCGCAGCTGCGCGAATTCGCCAAGACGAAGCGCGCCGGCAAGCCCGAACACGTCAATCAAGGCCGCTCTCATCAGCGATCGAAATAATTGGGCCCTCAAGACGTGCGTGCCATTTTGGTACGCACCACAGCATCGTCCGTATGCGGAGGACAATCGGTTGTCGTCCCCGCATCGTACGCGTTTGCCGCTCTTTTGCGCGCGTGCTCTAAGGAGAGAGCGAACCGATTCGCGGTGTTGAAGCTCGCGTCATGTGCCCCTCCGACTCTTCCGGCGTAACTGGAGACGTCGCGCGCCGGAGCTTGTCGGTGCTGCTGACGACGATGTTTCTGAACGGGCGCACAGGATCGGAGATCGTTCTTCGCGACACGGCCGTCGGCCTCCTGAGGGCCGGTCACAAGCCCATCGTCTACACCCGCTCCTTCGGCGCGATTTCCGATCAACTTCGCGCCGCCTATGTTGGCGTGACCAACGATCTTTCGACCATCACAGAGCCGATCGACATCATTCACGCGGCGCATCACCCAACCCTAGCCGCAGCCGTCGCTCACTTCCCGAACGTACCGGCGATCTGTCTCTACCAAGATTTCGTCCATTGGCTTGACGCGCCGCAAAATCTGCCGACCGTGCGCCGGCATCTGGCGGTGGACAATGCGCTGCGCGACCGGCTGATCAGCGAGGGCGGTATCGCGCGTGAGCGCGTGGGTGTGCTGCTCAATTCGGTCGATACGGGCCGGTTTGGCATCGGACCAACGCTTCCCGAACGGCCGCAGCGCGCCCTGGCCTTTGCCAAGAATCTCGAGCACGTCGCGCCCATCCGCGAAGCGTGCGAAGGAAAAGGCATTTCGCTCGACATTATTGGGCCGGCGGTCGGACGGGTCGCGACCGATGTCGAGCATCTGTTGGTCGACTATGATCTCGTCTTTGCCTCGGCGCTCAGCGCGCTCGAGGCGATGGCCTGCGGCCGCGCCGTCATCGTGTGCGATGGCCGGGGTCTCGCAGGCTTTTGCGATGTTGCCGCCTATGACGCCTGGCGACCGCTCAATTTCGGGCGGCGAACGCTCGTTCATCACCCAACGGCCGAGACAATCTCCGACTGCATCGGCCAATACGGTCGAGCGGCCGCGGAAGCGGTTTGTCAGCGCGTTCGCGTCGAGGCCGATCGCGCGACGGCGACACGGCAGCTCGTTCAGGTCTATCGCGACGCGATCAGCGAGCATCGTGCCGTGCCCGTCGAACCGGCGGAGACGCTGACGGCGCTCTCCAAATACATCGAGCGGTGGTCGCCGCGGCCGAGCGCCGAGTGGCCGTGGATGGTCGAGCGCGAGGATCTGATCGAAGACGCGCGCGGCACGACGCTCGATATGAGCCTTGCCACGTTCGATGAACCGATCATGGCCACTGCCGGACAGTCGTCGGCTCAGCTGAAGCTGCTGCACGGCTTCAGTTTCCCGGAGAGTTGGGGGGTATGGAGCACGGCGCCCGACGCTTCGCTGGCGCTCCGCTGTCCGCCAATCAAGCGGGGCGAGATGGTGATGCGCTTCCTCGTAGGGCCGGTCAAAGATCCCGAGCCGCTCTCCATCGATGTGCGCATGAAAAGCAGCCAACGCGCCAAGTGGACGTTCGGGGAAGGAGATCGGCTGACGACGGTCGAGCGGTCGTTGCCCCTTGAGCCATCCGACATTTCACCGGATGGGCTCATATACGTGCACTTCCGCGTCGAAGGCGCGCGCTCGCCCGCCTCCGTCGCCATTTCCTCCGACGAACGCATCGTCGGCTTCGGCCTCCAATCGGTGACTGTGCATCCGCTCGAGGGAGCACGCGCATGAGTCTTCTCGAGGGCCCGAGCGCGCTCATTGTCGCGCATCCCGGGCATGAGCTGCGCTTGACCGCGTGGCTCGCACGGGCAAGGCCGAGCGTGCACGTCCTCACGACCGGTAGCCGGCACGGACAATCGCGGGCGCGGATCGATGCGTGTCGCGAGTTGGTTCTCGGAAGTGGCGCCTCGACCGGAGACGTATTCGGTTGGTTTGAAGATCGTCAGCTTTACGCGGCTTTGATGGCCGGCGAAATCGGCACCTTTGACGATACGCTTTGGTCGCTCGTCGACGATCTTGTGGCGCGGGGTGCAAAGCTCGTCATTTGTGATGCGTGGCAGCTTTATTCGCCTGCGCACGACCTCGTGCATCTTCTGGCGCGTTCCGCGGCGGCGATTGCCCAACGCATTCTCGGCCACAAGATCGCGGTTCTCGAGTTCGGCGTGGTGGCGCCAGGTCAGTCACTCGTCGATGCTGAGGCGCGCGAGCGGCGGCGCATCACGCTCTCTTCCGAGGAGAAACTGCGCAAGCTCCTTTACGTGTCTCGCTATCCCGATATCGAGCAAGAAGCTGCCGAGTTTTTGCAAGGCGACCAAAGTCTCCTGGCCGTCGAGCGATTCGATTCGCCGCTTGATTGGGCCGATCTCGCGCCCGCTCCGGGGGTCATACCCCTCTACGAGAAATTCGGTGAGGAACGGGTCGCCGCGGGTCACTACAAAACGGTGCTGCGCTGGAGCCACGTTGCGCCGTTTGTGGAGGCGCTGCGCCACCGTGCCAAGGCTCGCACGCTCGAAACCAGACGTTCGCGCGCCCTACAAGCCGTCAGCCAGGAAAGCGTATCGGCCGGTAGCTCGGCGCTTCGACGATATCGAGGCGGGTAATGGCATCGGCATTCAAGTGCACTGGAGGATGGTCCAGATTCGTGAGAAGTCGCGCGCGGCAAGATCCTGCTGGCGAATCCAAAAGTAAAGATAGCCATCGTCTCCCCAAATGAAGTTGCATTGCGGGTCGGACGTGAGTTGAAGCAAGAGGCGCCAATCCCGCGCGCCTCCGGCTTCGGTGAGATGCCGCCGGCGCTCACTGTGGTATCCCTTGGATCCACCGCAATAGACGCCAGAGCTCGCAAGTTCGCACTCGAGCTCCATGGCATGCTGAACGCAGCTTGCGTGGCCTCCAATTTGATGGTCGTACCACTCCTCTTCGTTATCCTCAGCCATTTCGAAACGTTCGTCCGCTGTGGGCTTCAAGAGATCTACCCACACGGACCAAGCATTAGGACGGGTGTCGATTTGTTGTGCAGCTAGCCCACATATCGGAAATCGACACTGCTCGCTGAGGTCGCTTGGAAAATCGACCCGTACCAAGTTTGCGCTGTTCTCGCAGAAGAAGATTTGCCCGGAACCCGCATGCTTTGGGTCATAGCCCCACGGCTGACTTTCCGCGTCGTAGAAGAAGAGAAGCGTGCCCGATTTGGGTAAGTCGAGCCCGCAATCGAGGTGCGCGAAATCAGCCAGATTGAGTTGCGCCAAGAAGGCAAGCGGCTTCTCCGCACGGTATGGCCAATTGAATGACTCGGGCACGTCAGGTTGGCCGCCCAGCCGCGATGCTCCGATCTTATGCGATTTGTCTTCAATCTCCGCCGAAGTCAGACCGATTGCCGGACGGAAGAGAGATCGTGGAATGTCCATAGCTTCCACTCCCATTAGGAAGCAACGTTCAGGTGAAGTGGATACTACGATAACTCACCCCTTCGGCGATATCGGAGCGGGTGACGCTGTCGCGGGCCGCGAGGTCGGCGATGGTGCGGGCGACTTTGAGGACGCGGTTATAGCCGCATCCGCTGATCCTCCATGTCTTCGACGACGCGCTTTACTCCGTGTGCAGACTAATTTGATCGCACAGGGTCATTTCGTATCGGCAAAAATGGAGCGGCGTCAGCAGCTGCCGATTGCGGACGGCATCTTTGTCTGAGTAGGGACACGCGAGAGCCGCGCGCGCTTGTCATCCTTGTTTTCGAAAAGCGCGATACTTCGCGCGAACATGTTGAAGCCATTTTCGAACATGAACGTTGTGCGCTAGAAGGATGGCAACACGCGTCAACAGGGCTCAGAAATCCAGCCTGGCTGCCAAGCCACGACCAAGACCATCCAGGCCGGTCGAAAAGAGGGAAGCATATGCTTTTGCGCGCGCCGCTCAGGACTGTCAAAGATCGCGTCCGCGACAGCAAGCATTGGGACCGTTACAAGCCACGGCCAGGTGATGTCGTCGTCGCCACGGCGCCGAAGGCGGGCACGACCTGGACGCAACGCATCGTCAGTCTGCTCATCTTTCAGTCCGCGACGCCGGTGCCGATCATGCAGATCCATCCCTGGGTCGATTGCCGCTACCAGTTACCGATCGATGTGATGATCCCCATGCTGGAAGCGCAGACGCATCGGCGCGCGATGAAATCGCATTTGCCGTTTGACGCGCTGCCCCTCTATGACGAGGTGAAATACATCCACACCGCGCGTGGCGGGCTGGATGCGTGCTTCTCGTTCCACAATCACTTCCTGAATTTCACGCCGCAAGCGATCGGCGGCATCCAGCGGATCGCCGAACAAGATGGGCACACAGGCAGCGCTTTCCCGCCGGCCCCAGAAGACCCGCGGGAATTCTTCCTCTCGTGGATGAAGCTACAGAACCACGACGTCGTGCCCGTCGCTAATGCATTCTTCGACATCGAGCGCAGTTATTGGAGCGAGCGCCAACGCAGCAATCTGCTGCTGGTGCATTACAACGACCTGAAGGCCGATTTGTCGGGTGAAATGAAGCGGATCGCCGCTTTCCTCGAGATCGAGACGCCGGCATCGTTGTGGCCGGAGCTCGTGGAAGCGGCGACCTTCGAGAAAATGAAGACCGAAGGCGCGGCGCTCCTGCCCGGCATTGAAATGGCGGTCAAAGGCGGACATCAGACATTCCTAAACAAGGGCACCAACGGAAGCTGGCGCGACGTGCTCACGAAAGACGATGTTGCGCGCTACCGCGAGCGCGCCGCGGCCGAGTTGTCGCCGGGATTGAGCGACTGGCTGGAGCATGGCCGCAAAGGCGCCGACCCGAAGGCCGCGAAGGAATGATGCGCCAGCCATCCAAGATAGACGCTCTCGCGCCCCCCGCGCGCAGTCAGCCGGGAAAGTGTATCCGCCGGTAACTCAGCGCTTCGGCGATGTCGGGGCGGGTGACGCTGTCGCGCGCGGCGAGGTCGGCGATAGTCCGGGCGACCTTGAGGACGCGGTGATACCCGCGAGCGGTGAGGCGCATTTTCTCGGCGGCGTCGGCGAGGAGCTTTTGGCCACCCGCGTCCGGCTTCGACATCGATTCCAGTAATTCGCCTTCCGCTTCCGCGTTGGTGCGGAGTCCCAAGCCGTTGAAGCGCGCGCGCTGGATGTCGCGCGCGGCGGCTACGCGCATCGCGACGGTTGCGCTGTCTTCGCGTGGCGGCGGTAAGGAGAGATCTGCGGGGTTTACGCTCGCGACTTCGACATGCAGATCGATCCGATCGAGCATCGGGCCGGAGATACGGGAGAGATAGTCTTGGCCGCAGCGCGGGACGCGGGCGCATTCTTGCGTCGGATCGCCCATGAAGCCGCAGCGGCACGGATTGGCCGCTGCGACGAGCTGGACGCGGCTGGGATAGCGGACATGTGCGTTGGCGCGGGCGACGACACAGGAGCCGGTTTCAAGTGGGGCCCGCAGCGAGTCGAGAACCTGGCGGGTGAATTCGGGAAGCTCGTCGAGAAAGAGGACGCCGAGATGCGCGAGGGAGGCTTCGCCCGGACGCACGCGCAGACCGCCGCCAACCATCGCGGCCATCGACGCGGAATGATGCGGAGCGCGGAACGGGCGACGACGTCCGATCGCGCCGTCTTTCAGTTCGCCCGCGAGCGATTGAACCATCGAAACTTCGAGCGCTTCGCGCGCATCGAGAGGCGGAAGCAAGCCCGGTAATCTCGCGGCGAGCATCGACTTGCCGGCGCCGGGCGGACCGATCATCAGAAGGTTGTGGCCGCCCGCAGCAGCGATCTCGAGAGCGCGTTTTGCGGTCTCCTGGCCTTTTACGTCTTTAAGATCGGGCAGGCGTCCGTCGTCGTTGGCGAGACGCGGGGTCGGCGCGGGTAAAATTTGCTCGCCCTTGATGTGGTTGATGAGAGCGATGAGGCCTGAAGCGGCAATGACGTCGACACCGCCGACCCAAGCGGCCTCAGAGCCGCAGGACGCGGGACAGATGAACCGCTTGTTGAGCTCCGCGGCGGTGATGGTCGCGGGGAGTACGCCGGCGACAGGGGCGATCTCACCGTCGAGCGAAAGCTCGCCCATCGCGACGAAGCCTTCGATCTCGTCGCGCGGGACGACACCCATCGCGGCCAGAATGCCGAGCGCGATTGGCAAATCGAAATGACTGCCCTCTTTGGGCATGTCGGCGGGCGCGAGATTGACTGTGATGTGGCGGCCGGGAACGCCCAGGCCAATCGCACTGATGGCGGAGCGGACGCGCTCGCGGCTTTCTCCGACGGCCTTATCGGGCAGGCCGACGATGTAGATGCCGGGGTTCGCGTAGCCGCCGATATGCACTTGCACGTCGACAGGGCGAGCCTCGATACCTTGAAAAGCGACGGTCGTGACGCGCGTGACGGACATGAGCGGCGAAGTTCCCCAGGCCTTCGGAACAACCAAAAACCCAAACAATGCGGCCGTTTCTGGGCTCTTGTGAGGCGCTTCCCGGACGCAAGACGACGTTCAGTAGCCAGGGACGTTCGTAAGCACTGTCCCAAAATGAGCGATGTGTTTTTCATGACAAAGGCTGTCAAAAGTTAATGCGCGAAAGTCAGCGCAGACTGTGATGCGCGTCTTTGCTTGGCTGAGCCATTTCGTTATAGAGATGAACTCTCGGCAATCTGCTTAACGAAGTGCGCCGCAGCGCTCGTGCGTTGTTTGCGAGCGAAACAAGAGTCGGAGTTCAAACCGATCTGTATCAAGTCATCCAAGACTTGGCCAAGAACATCTCGGGTAATGCGTTAACGTGTTAAGGGCTGCTCGCGCCTAAACCTTATTCCTTCACCGTGTTCTCAAGAACTGGGTCGGTCGCGAGCACTTCGTGTTGATTGATGTGTCTCCAATTGAGACAACAACACACATAAGAATGTGGGGGTGGGACTTGCGTACCGAGGATGATGGGGCTTCAGATTTTGCGCTGAACGAGCGCCCTGAACATATTAGCGGCGCCAACGGCCATGCACTGAGCATCGTGAACGGGACCGGCAACGGTCACTTCACAAATTTTGCGCCCATCGGCGTGCCGGTTTCTCAGCAGCAGCTGTCGCGAGCCAAACGGTCCTTTGCGACGCGTCGTCTCGACCTCGCCGCTGTACCCTACATCATCGGCTCAGTGCCGGCGCCACAAGCGAGCCAAGTTATTCTTGCGCGCGTCGATCAGGTCGGACAGCACAAGCGGATCGAGCTTCCCGACGGCCGGCGGTCGCAACTCTACGAAGGCGATGAGATCATTGTCGCTTATGGTGCGCGCTACGCACCCGATCAGTTCGAAGCTGTTGTGCCGGGCGACTGCGGGCCGTGCGAGCTCGTTGCCGGTGGCGGCATCGCGGCGCGCGTTCTCTCGCGTCACGCGAAAATAGGCCGCGCCACTAAAATTACGCCGATCGGACTCCTCGCCGGCGCCGACGGCCGACCCCTCAATCTCTCTCACTGCGCGCTTCCTCCTGCTCCGCGCGTCTCGGTCATGCCGAGCGTCGTGGTGGTGGCCGGCACATCGATGAACGCCGGTAAGACGACGACTTGCGCGAGCCTCATCAAGGGCCTTAGCCGCGCGGGCTTGCGCGTCGGCGCGGCGAAAGTCACGGGCACCGGTTCGGGCGGCGACGTCTGGTCGATGCATGATGCGGGCGCGAGCCCAGTCTATGACTTCACCGATATGGGCTATGCGACGACCGCAACGACGGCGTTGCCGGAACTCGAAGCCATCACGCGTGGGCTCATCGAGCACCTCGCGGCGGCCGGCGTCGATGTCGTCGTGATCGAAATCGCCGATGGCGTGCTGCAGGCACAAACCGCGGCGCTCCTTGCCTCACGAACGATCTCCATGATGGCCGACGCGGTGGTCTTCGCCGCCGGCGAAGCGCTCGGCGCGGCGCATGGCGTCGATTGGTTGCGCGCGCATGGGCTCCCGATCATTGCGATCTCGGGCCTCGTCAGCGCGTCGCCGCTCAGCGCGCGCGAAGCGGCGCAGGTGACCGGGCTTCCCATTTTGACGATCGAACAGCTCACCGACGGAGCCTTCGCGCCGAAACTGATCCTGCGTGACGGAGGACTTGCGGCCGCGCAAGCGGTTCTCGCATGAGTTTGCCGCAGCTGCGTTCGGGAAAACGGACACGCACGCTCGCCGGCCTCGTTGCCAACGGTCTCTGCCAAGCAGAGGCCGCGGCCGCCGGTGTCGTGTGTGTGCAGCAAATCTTCGACGACGTCATTCTCGCACGCACGAATGGCTTCTTCGGCGCCGCGTGGCCCTATGTGCTCGGCTTTCTTGCGTCGACGGCCGTCATCGCTGGACTTCGCCTGCGCGAGCGGATCGATGCCGAACGCCTCGGTTATGACTACACAGCCGCTATTCGCTCGGTGCTGCTCAAGCACTTGAGTGAGCTGTCATCACGGGCTTTGGGACGGAGGAGCCAAGGCGCCGTGATGCTGCGTTTCCTCGGCGATCTCACCTCGATCAAGCAATGGGTGAGCATGGGGCTGGCGCGCCTGATCGTGGCGGGTGTCGCCACCGGTGCGGCGCTTGTCATCCTCGCCGTCATTAGTCCGGTACTTGCTTTGACTGTCGGCGTTGTGGTTGCGCTGGGAAGCGGAGCCGCGTTGTTGCTCGGCCGTCCCATGGAGAGAGCGGTTCGCGAGTCACGGCGACTGAGGACGCATCTCGCTGCCACCACATCTGAACGCATTGCCGCCATGCCGGTCGTACAAGCCCATGGCCAGGCGAAACGCGAGCGCCGACGCATGCGCAAGCGCAGCGATCGGCTGCGCACCGCGATGCTCTCGCGGGCGTTCATTGCGGGCGGATTGCGTGCCGTCATCCAGGCATGTCTTGGTCTTGCGACACTTGCCGCGCTCGTCTTGGGCGCTCTCGAAGTCGAAGCGGGTCGCACCACGCCCGGCACCGTCGTGGCCGCGATGAGTCTCGTGGCGCTCCTCGTGCCGCAGCTGCGCGATCTCGGGCGGGTGTTCGAGCTCTATCAAGGCGCCAAGATCTCCCAAGAGAAAATCATTGCCTTACTGCAGACCGGGCCGAAGGTCATCGATCACCCGGAAGCAACGCGGCTGCGCAAAGGCCTCGGCCGTCTCGAACTCAAGAGGGTGACAGTTGCCGGCGGACTCGAAAATGTCTCGGCGGTGGCCGAACCGGGCGATGTCGTTGCGTTGATCGGGCCCAACGGCTCGGGCAAGTCGACGCTACTCGCACTATCAGCCCGCCTCTTCGATGCCGATACCGGAAGTGTGCTCATCGATCGCCAAAAGATTGCGCGCGTGACGCTGTCTTCTTTGCGCCGCGCCGTTGGGATCGTCAGCTCAGATTTGCCGCTGCTGCGCGGATCTTTGCTCGCCAATCTTCGCTATCGCCGGCCGGACGTAGAACAGGCCGAGATCGATCGCGTGATCGCTCTGTGCGGACTCGAGTCGCTCATCGCCAAGCTGGCGGGTGGCCTCAATGCCAAGATCGCGGAGCGCGGGCGCAATCTGTCGCTCGGCGAACGCCAGCGCGTGATGCTGGCGCGTGCCCTCGTGGGTCAGCCGCGGATTCTTCTGCTCGACGAGGTCGACAGCCATCTCGATCCGGAAACGGCCGATGCTCTGCGCCGAATCCTAACAGGATATCCGGGCACCATCATCATGGTCACCCACCGCAAGGAATGGCTCGAGTCGGCAAACGTCGTGTGGAAGCTGAAGGCGGGACGCCTCGTCGAGAAGTCCCGCAGCAAGCGCGCGACGCTGCCTGAAAATGTAACCGTATTGCCAGCTCGCCAAGAAGGATAAGAGACCAGTGAACCCTCTCGTAAAACCCATTTTTCAACCTGCCCCTCTTGCGATTGGCGAGCGCCCGGGGAAGGTCACTTTTCATAAGATCAAATCGAAGACGCGCTGCGAGTTCTTCATCTACGTGCCGCTCAGCGTTCGGCCGAACGCGCCAATACTCGTTGCCGTCCACGGCATCACGCGCAACGCGGCGGACCAGGCTTTTCGCTTTCGTACGCTGGCTGAAGAGAACGGCGTCGTCGTGATCGCGCCGCTCTTTGAACAGAAGTACTTCAAGCAGTATCAGCAGCTCAACGGGCCGCAGTATCAGAACAGCGATCGCGCGCTCTTGAAAATCGTCAAAGCCGTCGGCAAGAAGATCTCCTGCAAGACCGACAAACTGCACCTCTTCGGCTTCTCGGGCGGCGGACAGTTTGCGCATCGCTTTGCGATGGCTCACCCGGAGCGGGTGGCGTCCGTCCTTATGGGCGCTCCCGGCTGGTACACGTTTCCGGAGGCCGACAAGTCGTATCCCTACGGGCTCCGTCGCAGCCCGGACCTCGGCAAGCGGTCATTGGTCGCCAAGGAGTTCCTCAAGATCAAATACGACGTGGTCGTGGGGACCGAGGACACTCAGCGCGACGCGTCCCTGCGCCAATCGCTCAAAATCGATCGAGATCAGGGCCTAACCCGCATCGAGCGGGGCCGGCGCTGGGTCGATGCCATGAACCAGGCCTGCGAGCGTTTCGGTTACATGCCGCGAAATAGTTTCCGACTTCTTTCCGGCGTTAACCATTCGTTTGCTTCCTTCTTCGAAAGCTCACGTTTGGGCGCGATTGTCTTCGAATCCCTCGGACTCGAGCGGGTTGCGCCTCCAGATCTGAGCACGCGCCGTGTAGACGGCCCGGGGGGCGGGAAGACATGCGAAACCATTTCGTTAACGGATGTCTCGTCGCGGGTCTGATCCTGGCGGCGGCAGCGCCTGCCTTTGCCGAGAATGAAGAGTTTAGCTTCGGGGATAGAGGCCTCGACCTCGAGCTGGCGGGCGGAGACGTCAAGGCCAACCTCGGCGGCCGGCTTCACATCGACGGAGCGTTCTTCGAAGACGACATAACCCCGCTCGATGATCGCGATCTGGATTTTCGGCGCGCTCGGCTCGAGCTTGCGATCACGGTCCTGGACGATCTCAAGTTTCGCTTCGACTACGATTTCGCCGAGTTGAGCCGCGGATGGAAGAACGTTTGGGTCTCCTACGAGTTCATGCCGGGCTTCGATATCCAGGCCGGTAACTTCACCGCCCCCTTCAGCCTCGAGGACGTGTCGAGCTCCAACAATTCGACATTCCTCGAGCGATCGCTGCCCAATTCGATGGCTCCCGGATTTCTGCTGGGAGGCGCGATTAGCGGACACGGGGACTGGTGGACCGCGAGTCTTGGCTACTTCCAAAAGCCGATCGACAACGAAGAAGACAGCAAGGAGACGGATGGCGACGGAGTTGCCGGACGGGTCACCGTGCTTCCTTGGCGCGATGACGACCAACTCATTCACTTGGGCTTCGGCCTCGAGGCGCGATCGCTCGATAGCGGAAGCAGCTTCCGCCTGCGCACCCGGCCCGAGGCAAGATTGGCTTCGGCCCGGCTGATCGATACGGGAACGCTCGCGAACGCCGATCAGTTTACGACGCTCAATTTCGAGGCCGCCTGGCAGTCGGGTCCCGTCACGGTCCAGGCGCAGTACATGCACATGTTCTTGGATCGCGGCGGCGTGACGCCGGATCCCGAGTTCAAGGGCTGGTACGCGCAGGCGAGCTGGATCATCACCGGCGAGCAGCAAGGCTACAGCACCGGATCGGGAGTCTTCACGACGGTGAAGCCCGACTCGGAATGGGGCGCGGTCGAGATTGCGGCGCGCTATTCGACGCTCGACCTCGAGGACGAGACGGTTACGGGCGGTGAGGAAAACAACATCACGGTCGGCGTCAATTGGTACGTCACGACCTATATGCGCGTGATGGCGAATTACGTGCACGCCGAGGCTGAGCCCAATCGCTTCGGCGACGATGAAGACGTGAACATCGGTCAAGCACGGTTACAGTTCAATCTCTAGTCTGCGGTCGGCCTGCGGCGATTACCAATAGCCGCGCATCAACTCCTGCGACCAGGCGGGCTCCTTGATTTTGGCGCGAGGAGCGAAGCCGGTCATGTAAGGCTTGATGTCGAGGACGGGCGTGCCGTCGATGGCATCGAGGCCCTTCACTACGAGGGCGAGACCGTCGAGTTTCACGACTTCGCAGGTCGTCATGCCGAGTCGGTTGGGGCGGTTCTTGCCACGCTGCGCGAAGATGCCGATGCGCGGCCAATCCTTGTTGTTGCGTGGGTGACGCGCGCCCGTCTCGATCTTTGCCTCGGGCACGCCGTGAAAGTGATAGATCACTTCGATATGGGAGAAGCTGTCGATACCCATTAAGGCTTCCGGTGTGAAGCGCTTGGGATCGAGCTCGATGCGCGCGGTGACTCCGCCCCAATTGTCGTCCTCGATCTCGGCACGGCCGCCGCGCACGAAGCCGATCGGCTCGAGGTGAATGGCCATCGGGGTGGACCTCCTTCACAAGACGATGTGCTCATAGTGGACTTGGACTTTCGCGCAGCAGCGGCGGTCACAGATGCCGCGAAGATGATGCTAGAGCGGGACTTTTGCTTGAAACCAAGCGACGCCGGCTTCGTGCTTCGGCGACAGCACGCCATCGGTATAGACGCCGGCGGCGAGATTTTGCTGCACGCGCTCGCAGATCCATTTGTCTTCGCTCGTCACTGTTGCGGACATCGCGATGATGCGATCGCGTTCGGCGGGATCGGCAGCGATCTCCGGCTTCAAGTAGAAGTCGTAAACAAGGCGCGTCGTGGCGATGCCGAGCGGGAGCATGCGTTCCATCATCAGCCCGTGACCGTAGACGTTGACGCCGAGATTGGGTCAAAGGAATGCCCAGAGGCCGTCATAGACGGCCGCCGTTTCGCGAGGCGGCGCGTGATGGAAGACAGCATCGCCGTCGACGGTCACCGCGTATTTGGCGGCGTCCACTTCTTCGCTGAGCGCGGGGTGGACGAGCGGGATGTGGTAGCCCTCGAGGTAATTCTCCGCGTAGACCTTCCAGTTGCAAGCAATGTCGTGGGTCTTGCGGCCGGCATGCACGAGTGAGTTTAGATCTAGTTGGCCCAGCCGCTTTTCGATCGGCGCCAAAAGGGTCGCGAGAGGCTCGGCGTTCGGATGCATCGTCATGAAGACGAAGCCGCGCCAGGTTTCGACGCGGACGGGGAAGAGTCCGAAATTGCGGGGGTCGAAGTCTGGCGCCGGGCCGAAATCGCGCGCGGCGCGCAAGCGGCCCTCGAGCGTGTAGGACCAGCCGTGATACTTGCAGGTGAGCACGCCGCCCTGGCACTGAGCGCGATCGCCCTCGACGAGTGGGCCGGCCCGGTGACGGCAAACATTGTGGAAGCCGCGCAGTGTCTCGCCATTGCGCACAACCAGGACCGAGTAACCGGCGACTGTCGCAACGATCACGTCGCCGGACTTCGAAAGCTCGCTAACATGGCCGACGAACTGCCATGAGTGCGCGAAGACGGCTTGCCGTTCGCGCACATAGCGCACGGGATCGATGTAGGCATCGGCGGGAAGCGTCTTCGTCGGCATTGCCGCCGTTCTAGCCTGGGGCGAGGCTCGCGGGATAGAGCGCTGTCGCCGGTCTATTTTTCGTCTGCCGGGAGAATGTAAACGGAGCAGCCGCCGAAGGATGCTGTTTTGCCGCGCGTGAGCGCGCGCGCTTTAGCCTTGAGGAAGAAGGGCTCCCAAGCCGGTTTGAGATCGGGGCGTCCTTCGACATGACCGAACGGACAGCGCACGACGGCGCCGATCGGCATGCCGCCGACGCTCGCGACCGGATTCTTGAAGGATTGTTCGAGCTCCGACTTCGAAACCCAACTGGGAACGACGAGGCCTTTGCGTTCGGCGTAGTAATGGAATTCGGGCGTCCCTTCGGGGCCGATGAGGACTAAGGCGGAGTTTTCCGGTGTCGATTCCTTGATGAAGCGACCCGCGAGCAGCGGCGCGGCCTTCGTCATGTCGCGCGCGGCGCTCGGCCATTGCGTGGTGGCGATACGCACGACTTGGCCGAGCACGAGGATCGCCAGCACGATGATTGCCGCGCGTGTGCGGTTGCGGGCAAGGAGACCGGCGACGACGATCGCGGCAAAGGCGATGAGGAAGAGGCCGTTCGCGACCTGATAATAGTCGTGATAGAGGTGCAAATTCGCGAAGATCGCGACGGGCACGGCGAAGAGAACGACGCTTGCGAGCGCTGCCCAGAAGTAGCGCGTTCCCGTGCCGAGATGCGTTCCGGCGACGAGAATCACGATCCAAGCGAGACCCAGAATATTCGGCAGCATGCGGTCGGGAAGAATGTCGCGCCACATGCGTGGGCCGATGCGGTCCTGCCAGGTGCCGTAGATCCACTCGCTGATTTCGAGACTGCGGCCGAGCGTTCCTTGCGCCCGAACCGCGTGGCTGTGTTCGGTCCAGGCGAGGCCGACCGCGAAAGCGAGTGCCGCGCCCACACCAATCGTCAGCGTCATCGCCAAATCGAATCGGCGCTCCCGATAAACGCCGCTAAGCCAAAAGAGGCCGTAGGCGAGGAGGAAGGCCGGCAAGGTCGTGGCTTTGGCGAGGCTCGCGATGATGCCGATCGGGATGGCGACGGCTGCAAGCCAGATGTTTCTTGTTTGCGTCGCGCGGATGGACAGATAGAGCCAGGCCATCGCGAAGAAGGTCGCGCACGTTTCGATCAAAACGGTGCGACCCCAGAAGAGATACAGGGGCGAGAAGAACATCAGTCCCGCAAAGAGGAGCGCGACGTAGCGGTCTTCCGGGAAGAGCCGGCGCAAGGTGAGGCTGCCAAGCGCGATCGTGCCGAGGAGGAAGATGTAGCTGACGAGACGACCGGCGGGGTCGATACCAAAACCTGTCGCCTCAACGACGCCCGCGACAAAGAGCTGGTAAACCGGCGCTTCGAACGGATTGGCCCAGGGCGTGCCAAAGGTCGGCGTTTGGTAGTCGATGACCGAGCCTTCCTTGAGAATGTAATAGACGTTCACTGCCGTCTGCGTTTGGCGAAAGGCGTGTTCGTCGAGCAGCGGGTTGTTGAGCGTGACGGCGAGGAAGATGCAGGAATGGATTGCTCCGGCGATGAGCAGAACCCAGAGGATCAGCTCAAAGCGACTGCGCGATTGAATCGCGGATAACGCGGAGGCCCACGGCGAATGCGATGGGCTCGTCAGCGGCCTTTCTCCGATCTCGGTCAATCTTCCCCCGATCACGCCATTGGGTGGCGCCTTCTTCTCTCAACGGCTCTAGACTGGCGAAGCTGAACAGGAGCGATACGCGCTTTGCGGATATTGGGCGTCATACTAGCAGGTGGGCGCGGCGAGCGAATGGGCGGCCGCAACAAGGCGCTTGTCGAGGTGGCTGGGCGGCCGCTGATCGACTGGGTGATTGACCGGGCGAGGCCTCAGGTGGATCAGCTTGCCATCAATGCCAATTCCGATTTCGAGGCCGGGCAAGAGTTGGGATTGTCGGTCTTTCCAGACACGCTGGCTGAGTCGGTGGATGATCCGTCGCGGCGCGAAGGGCCACTCGCGGGGATTGTCGCCGGACTCGCTTTCGCAACAAGCAAGGGGTTCGACAGCGTCGCAACGTTTGCCGTGGACACGCCACGCTTCCCTATCGATTTGGTTGCGCGCCTTGGCAAAGTCCTTGCGGCCCTACAAGCGGACTACGCAGTGGCAGCGACGCCGGATGGCGAGCATCCCGTCTTTGGACTCTGGCCAACGGTGAGTGCTGTGAAGATCACCGCTCAGTTTCGCAAAGGCGTGCGGGCTCCGCGTCTGCTCGCGATGTCTCTTAAGCAAGCCATCGCACGCTTTGACGACCCGGAGGCGTTCCTCAACGTGAATCGACCGGAAGACATTCCCACGATCGAGCGGTTGCTTCGGTAGACGTTCCCCCCAATCGTCATCCGCGGGCCACGACCCGGGGATCCATTTCTCCATGAGCGGCTAATGGTGAAGCGACGGCGACGGAGTGGGTACAAGGGCGACTCAAACGATGCTGCGCGATGGATCCGGATCGTGGCCCGCAGATGACGACTGGGGGTTCGGGAGGTGGTTTGCGAGCGAAACCGAAGCATGTGAAAGAGCCGGCTGGGATGCCGGCGGTCCCAGGGCGCTATTTCCGCTTGGATTCGATCGAATCCCAGATCAGGGCAGCGATGTCGGGGCCGTTGAAGCGGCGGATTTCTTGGATGCCGGTGGGGGAGGTGACGTTGATTTCGGTGAGGTAGTCGCCGATCACGTCGATGCCGACGAAGATGAGGCCGCGAGACGAGAGCTCGGGGCCGATGCGGGTGCAGATTTCGCGGTCGCGCGGCGACAGGGCGACGGGCTCTGGGCGGCCGCCGACATGCATGTTGGAGCGGGCTTCGCCATCGGCGGGGACGCGATTGATCGCGACATCGACCGCTTTGCCGTCGACGAGGATGATGCGCTTGTCGCCCTTGCGTACGTCGGGGACGTAGCGCTGCACGATCACGGGCTCGCGATAGAATTGCGTGAACATTTCGAGCAGCGAGCCGAGATTTTCGTCGTCGGGCTTCACACGGAAAACGCCTGCACCGCCGTTGCCGTAGAGCGGCTTCAGGATGATGTCTTTGTGCTCGGCCCGGAAGGCGCGGATCTCTTCGGGGTCGCTCGTGATCAGCGTCGTCGGCATCAAATCGGGGAAGAGCGTGACGAAGAGCTTTTCCGGTGCGTTGCGGACGTGGAAGGGATCGTTGACGACGAGCGTCTTGGGGTGGATTCGTTCGAGGACGTGCGTCGTCGTGATGTAGCCCATGTCGAAGGGCGGATCCTGGCGCAACAGAACAACGTCCATCGTGGCGAGGTCGATCACCTGCGGCGCTTCGACCTTGAAGTGATCGCCCTTCTTTCGCTGCACGCTGAGCCGGCGAGCTCGCGCGCGGACGTGGCCGTCGCGGAAGGTCAGCTGCCGCGGCAGATAGTAGTAGAGGGTGTGGCCACGGGCCTGCGCTTCTAGGGCGAGGGCAAAAGTCGAGTCGCCGTCGATGTTGATCGACTCGATCGGGTCCATCTGGATGGCAACGGATAGCGCCATGCTCTTTAGGTCGCGCGTTTGGAGCGGTTAGGCAAGCCGGGCTTCACGCGGGCCAGGATTGCTCAATTGAGCTTGCGCCGGAGATCGCGAGAGAGCTCGGCGGCCTGAGCCACCCACGGCGCTGCTCGCTCGAGACGGAGGGCCTGATCGAGTGCCTTGAGACCGGCGCCCGGCCGCTCTGTCGCCGCGTAGCCGAGGCCCAATTCGAACCAGAGCTCGGCATCGCTGGCATCAAGCATCAGCATCCGCTCGATCACCTGAGCCATCCGGTTGGCGTCCGCCGCGGCGCGGGCCCGCGTGCGGATGTTGTTGAGGAGACGCATGAGAACGGCGCGGTCGCTCATCGGCGGCGCTTCGCCCGGGCGCCAATCGCCGGACTGACCGGTCATTCGCTCTCGCAACGATTCCATTTCACCCGGTTCGAGCGAGGCGCCCTCGTTGAAGGGATCGATGACGACCCGTTCGCCGCCCGACTCGATCGCGATGAGGAAGTGTCCCGGGAAATTGAGGCCGCAGGCTTTGGCGCCGGCCGCTCTTGCAACATGGATGTAGAGAATCCCGAGCGCCACCGGCAGGCCGCGGCGGCGGTCGATCACGCGGATCAGATCGGCGTTGGCTGTGTCGTCGTATGTCTTGGCGTCGCCGGCATAGCCGTATTTGTCGGCGATCACATCGCGCACGAGTGCTGCAACGGCACCCCCTTTGAGTCCCTTGCCTTTGCGCGCCGCGATTTCACCCGCGAGCTCGGACAGATGCTCTTCGTATGGCTTGAGGGTTAAACTGGGATGATCGAGCGCGGCCAATGCGAGGGCCACGCCCGCCAAATCGAGCTCGCGCTTTTCCGCCGCCGCGGCGGCACGGATCACCTCGAGCGGATCAGACTCCCGCTTACGCACCAAAGAAACGCAATCCCCCCGTCAGCGTTCGTCAGGATTGGCCACCCCCGGCCCCGCCTCACGAACGAAACTTGCCTCCTCAAGATGCCCCAGGCAGCTGCTGCACTTCAACCGGCGCCGAATTGTAGCCTTCCGACTGCAACGACACCGGCGGCGCGGCCGCCGGCTGCATAAATTCATTCCCGTAGCCGCTTTGATCCTGATCTTCTGCGGGCGGCATTGTGGTTGCGGGCGTTGGCGCCGAACTCGCCAAGCTCGAGCCGTCGCCCACGACGAGATAGTCGACGACGCCTTTTACGCCCTTGGTGTTGCGCGCAAGCTCCACGGCGAGCTGACGCTCTTCCGGGTCGCGGGCGTGGCCCATCAGATAGACGACGCGGTTTTGGGTTTCGATCGTGTAGTTGATGTCCGGAATGCGCGCGTCGCTCAGGAGCTCGGCACGGACTTTGATGGTCACCCAGGTGTCGTCGGCAGAGACTTGAAAACCGCTCGGGCCGCCGATGGCGATATCGTTGTGCACTTCTTTGACGCCCGGCGTGTTCCAGGCGACGCGCGTTGCTTCGCGGCGCGCTTCGGGCGTGTCGGTGTGGCCCTTGAGATAGACCCGGCCGCCGATCACCGTCGTGGTGACATCAGCGAAGAGATCGGGATCGTCTTCAAGCAGTCGCGCTTCAAGATCCGTTCGCGTGCCCATGTCGTCGAGCTGATCTTCGACCGGCTGATCCTGGCGGACCGCAGTCGCAACCGTCGCGGCGCCTCCCGCCAAGACGCCCAAACATCCGCCGAGCGGAGCTGCCGCAACAGCGATAAGAGACACAACGATCAGTGAACGGATCGATTGAAACGACATAATGGACTACACCCAGAATTGACTCGTGCGACTCAGTCCCCCGATCAACTCATACGCAAGCACTATCCCCCTGCCAAGCATCGACAACATGATGCGGCCACCTTCTCGGCGCAATAAGCACTACGTCGTAACGGCGCGATGTGCGTGAGAAGCGAGGATGCGCACCAATGAAACTATCGGCAGCGCGCATGATCCTGCGTCGTTGCTGAGTTTTGATCGATTCTGCCGCGGAGTCGAAATCGCCGCGCCGCTTCACCTCGACGAAGACAAGTGTGCGGTTTGCGCCCCAGCCCGGCGACAAAGCAACGATGTCGAGCTCACCCGCGCGACTGCGCCAACGTCTCGAAAGGATTCGGTAACCTTTCATCGCCAGCGCAACGACGGCGAATGATTCGGCAGTGCGGCCGGCGTCGTAGGTACGCGCCCGTCGGTCGGATTCCCTCATTGCGACTCGCGCGTGAGAGCGAGGGCGCGCGCGTAGACTTCGCGGCGTGGCAGGCCCGTCTCGGCCGCGACTCGAGCGACAGCTTCCTTGAGGGACACGGTCTTCATGGCCGTCAGCAATCGCTCGTTGAGATCATCTACGGCGGGCGTGGGGTCTTCACTCGCCGCACCGACCACAACGACGAACTCGCCAACCGCATCCGCCGAGCGAAAGTTCTGAGCGAGTTCGGTCAAGGGTCCGCGCGTGGCTTCCTCGTGAAGCTTCGTGAGCTCGCGCAAGACCGCGGCGGGACGGTTGCCGAGTTGATCGGCCATGTCGCCGAGCGACTCTCCGATGCGCTGCGGCGCTTCGTAGAAGACCAAAGTCCCGGGGATGCGTGCCAACTCGTGAAGGGCGGCGCGGCGCGCGGCTGACTTCGGAGGCAGGAAGCCTGCGAAGAAGAAGCGGTCACTTGGAAGGCCGGAGATCACCAACGCCGCGAGAAGCGCGGAGGCGCCGGGGAGGGGAACCACCTTCAGGCCTTCCGCCGCGGCGCCGCGAACAAGGCGGAACCCGGGATCAGAGACGAGCGGCGTCCCCGCATCCGTCACGAGCGCAAGCGTCTCGCCGCGCCGCAAACGGTCGAGGATCTGGTCGTGTGCGCGATCCGTGCTGTGATCGTTGTAGACGACAAGCGGACGCGAGATTCCGTGGATGGCAAGGAGCTTGGCGGTCACACGGCTGTCTTCGACGATGATTGCATCGCAGGCGCGCAGCAGCTCAAGCGCGCGGAGCGTAATGTCGGATGCATTGCCGATGGGCGTGGCAACAACATAAAGCCCCGATGCGAATGCACGGGGAGTGTCGCCAGGCCGCGATTTACTTGGACTGGCCGTCCCAGTAGTCTCGCCCGGAACCAAACCGACCGTTCGTGTCGCATCGCCGGCCTTGGCGCGTTTCGCCATTGTCCCGCCTCTTCGGGGAGCTTCCAGTATGGGTTTCGAGCGTCCTAATTCTGCACGCTCTCTTAGCAGAGTCCTGACCTTTGCCTGTGTCGCCATTATGGCGGCGGCGCTGGCTGGTTGCGGCGGCGGCGTGTTCGGCAAACGGCCAACGACCCAAGGACCATCGGCCCAAGGACCCCAAACCCCCACCCTACCGTCCGGCGCACCGATCCCGGGAGACCCGGCCGGTTATATGACCCCCGCCAATTTTCCGCCGGGTGTTGAGCCGCTTCGCATCGGCCTCCTCCTACCGTTGTCGCATCCGTCGACAGACACGCAGAACGTCGCCAAAGCGCTGCTCGATGCCGCGCAGCTCGCGGTGTTCGAAAGTGGGAATCCCTCGATCCTGCTGATGCCGGCGGACACTAAAGGTACGGCCGACGGTGCGCAGCAGGCGGCGGCTCTGGTGCTGCGCCAAGGCGCGGAAGTGGTGATCGGTCCGCTCTTCGCACAGACGACGTCGGCGGCCGCGCCGGTTGTGCGAGCGCGCAATATTCCGATGATCGCCTTCTCGACCGATCGATCTGTGGCGGGCAACGGCGTCTATCTCTTGAGCTTCCAACCGGAAGAAGAAGTGCGCCGTGTCGTCTCGTATGCGCATGATCAGGGCCGGACGCGGTTTTCCGCCCTCTTCCCACAGACGCCCTATGGCAATCGCGTTTCGGCGGCTTTCGCCCAGATCGTGACGGAAGTTGGCGGTACGGTCGCGGGCACGGCGACCTATTCGGGCAATCAGCAAGTCATGCTCGAGGCGGTCAAGCAGATCGCGGCGACGCAGCCTGACGCCGTTCTGCTTCCCGAAGGCGGCAACAATCTGAAAACCCTCGGGCCACTGCTGCCCTATTACAATATCGATCCGCGCAAGGTGAAGTTCATGGGAACGGGCCTGTGGGACGATCCCGCGATCCTGCAGGAGCCGAGCGTGACGGGCGGCTGGTTCGCGGCGCCGGAGCCGGATGCGCGCCTCAAATTTGCTGAACGCTTCCAGGCAGCGCATGGCTATAAGCCGCCGCGCATTGCGAGCCTTGCCTATGATGCGGTTGCACTCATCAACAGCTTTGCCGACACAGGCGAACCGTTTCAGCGCTACACGCTGACGACGTTCCAGGATCCGAACGGGTTCAAGGGCATCGACGGCATCTTCCGCTTCCGTCCGGATGGGACGATCGAGCGCGGGCTCGCCGTCGTTGAAGTGCGGGGCAGCGGCTTCACGGTCGTCAGCCCGCAGCCGGCAACGTTCCAGGGTGGCGCGGGCTTTTGAAGCTCTATCACTACTTCCGAAACTCGGCCGGATTTCGCGTTCGCATTGCGCTGAACCTCAAGGGGCTCTCGTATGAGAGCCACTCGGTCAACATCATGCCCGGGACGGACGCGCAGAACGATCCCGAGTATCGCCGGATCAATCCGCAGGGGCTGATCCCGACTCTGGTCGATGGCGATGCGGTGATCGCGCAATCAGGTGCGATCATCGAGTATCTCGACGAAAAATATCCGGCGTCTCCCGTATTGCCGAAAGATCTGGCGTTGCGGGCTCAAGTGCGGGCGTTTGCGCAGGCAATCGCTTGCGACATTCACCCGCTCAACAACACGCGCGTGCACGTGTTTCTCGAGCGTGACCTCGAAATGCCGGGCGAGAAAAGGCTCAAATGGTATCGGCACTGGGTCGCAGAAGGCTTTTCGGGACTCGAGCAGATCGTGGCGAAACGGTCGACGCCCTTCGCTTTCGGCGATGCCCCGACGATGGCCGACATCTTCCTCGTGCCGCAGTGGGATAACGCGCGGCGATTCAAGTGCCGGCTTGAAGCCTATCCACGCCTCGCCGCAATCGTTGCCAATTGCGAGAAACTCGAAGCCTTTGCGGCGGCGTCGCCGGAGCGGCAGCCCGACTACGTCGCCTATTGAGCGAGCTCGGCGATGACCGAGTTGAGGACGAGCCGTCCTTCCTGGGTGGCGATGATCCGATTGTCCGCTTTGATCAAGAGACCTTGCGAGACGAGCGCTTCGATCGTTGCCGGGTTGATCGGTTTGCCGCAGAGCCGGGCGTAGCGCCCCGCGTCGATGCCTTCGCTGAGGCGCAGACCCATCAGGAGCATTTCGTTCGCTTGGTCGTCGCGATCGATCGGCGTTTGCGATGAGCGGCCGTTACCGTTGGCCAAGACTTGGGCGAGCCAGTCTTCCGGCTTCTTCGCGGCGACGGTCGCTTGCTTGACTTTCTGGTGGGTGATCCGGCCGTGGGCGCCCGGACCGATGCCGAGATATTCGCCGTAACGCCAATAGACGAGATTGTGCCGCGACTCTGCCCCGGGCTTTGCGTGGTTGGAGACTTCGTAAGCCCGGCGGCCGGCTGCTTCGCAAAGCTCTTGTGTGACCGCGTAGAGCTCGCCGGCGAGATCGTCGTCGGGCAGTCGAAGGAGGCCCTTGTCGTGTTGAGCTTTGAACGGTGTGTCGGGCTCGATTGTCAGTTGATAGAGCGAGAGATGCTCGGTGCCGAGGGAGAGCGCTTTCTCGAGTTCGGCGCGCCAATCGTCCGACGTTTGGCCGGGACGTGCGTAGATGAGATCGAGGGAAACACGATCGAAGATTGATTGCGCCTTCGCGAGCGCGGCAACGGCTTCATCGGCGGAGTGCCAACGGCCCAGCCGTTTGAGATCGGCGTCGTTCAAGGCCTGCATGCCGAGCGAGAGCCGATTCACACCGGCTGAGCGATAGTCTTGGAAGCGGGCCCAATCAACGCTGGTGGGATTGGCTTCGAGGGTGATCTCGACGTCGGGGTTAAGGGCAAACTCGTTTGCGATCACGCCTAGGATTGCTCCGACCGTCTCGCCTTCCATCAAGGACGGGGTGCCGCCGCCGAAGAAGACGCTGTCGACCGTCGGTCGCTCATCGAGCAGCTCAGCTTGGTTGCGAAGATCCGCGCACAGAGCATTACGCCACTGCGACTGATCGATGCCTTTGCGAACGTGGGAGTTGAAATCGCAATAGGGGCATTTAGCGAGGCAGAACGGCCAGTGGACATAGATGCCGAAACCAGGCTCGACCGTACGCGTACCCTCCCCTTGCAGGAGGGTCGACGCGGTGAGAGCGGAGCTCGAAGCGCGTCGGGGAGGGGAGGACGCCAGCCGATCATCGTTTGAGCCCGAGACTCCTCCCCGACGATCTTCGAACCTTTGGTTCTCAGCTCGTCGACCCTCCCACAAGGGGAGGGTACGCAAAATCTGCTTACCGTTATCGGGCGTTGGCAAAGCAGGCCTCGATGAGCTTGGCGAAGGCTCGGGCGCGGTGGGAGATGCGATGCTTTTCGGCTTGGTCCATTTCGCCGAAGGTCACCTTGTAGCCGTCAGCGACGAAAATGGGGTCGTAGCCGAAGCCTTTGTCGCCGCGCGGGGGCCACTCGAGGTGGCCGTGCACTTGGCCTTCGAAGGTTTCGAATTGCGCGTCAGGCCAGGCGAGAGTCAGCGCGCAGGTGAAATGGGCACGCGGCTTGTCGATGCCTTTTGCCGCGACTTCCTCTTGAACGCGTTTCATCGCGAAGGCGAAGTCTTTTTTCGGGCCGGCCCAGCGGGCGGAATAGATGCCGGGCGCACCATCGAGACAATTCACGACAAGGCCCGAGTCGTCCGAAAGCGCGGCGAGATCGGTTTGGCTGGCGGCGGCCAACGCCTTCAGCTCAGCGTTCTGGGCGAAGGTGTCGCCGGTTTCTTCCGGCTCGGGCAAGCCGAGTGAGCCTGCCGAGATAGCTTCGACTCCGTAGGGGCGAATGAGCTCGCCGATCTCGCGCACCTTTCCCGGATTGTGCGAGGCAACGACCAAGCGCGTTCCGGTGAAGCGGCGATAGCTCATGAGATGCCTGCGGCGCGTTTCTGAAGCGCGATGAGCTCGCCGATGCCTTTGCGGGCGAGGCCCAGGAGCGTCATGAACGAAGCTTCGGTGAAGGGCTCACGCTCGGCCGTGCCCTGGATTTCGACGATGCCACCGGAGCCGGTGAGGACGAAATTGGCGTCAGTCTCGGCCGACGAATCTTCGGCGTAGTCGAGATCGAGCACCGGATTCTTCTCCCAGATGCCGCAGGAGACGGCTGCCACGTGGTCGGTGAGCGGAATCTTCTGAATCATTCCGAGCTTTTGCATGCGGGCGAAGCATTGGTGAAGCGCCACCCAGGCGCCGGTGATCGAGGCGGTGCGGGTGCCGCCATCGGCCTGCAGCACGTCGCAGTCGATCGTGATCTGGCGTTCGCCGAAACCTTGCATATTGGTGATGCCGCGGACGGCCCGTCCGATCAGGCGCTGAATCTCGGTTGTGCGGCCGGATTGCTTGCCTTGAGCGGCTTCGCGCCGGTTGCGCTCGCCGGTTGCGCGCGGAAGCATGCCGTATTCGGCCGTGACCCAGCCCTTACCGCTGTTGCGCAGAAAGGGCGGAACCGACTCCTCGAGGCTCGCGGTCACCAGCACATGGGTGTCGCCGAACCGCACGAGGCAGGACCCCTCGGCATACTTGGCAAAGCCGGGCTCGAGCGTTACACGGCGCATCTCATCGGGACGGCGGCCGGACGGGCGCATCGTCAGCTCCTCTTGAAGTCGCGGGATCGCCGCGTTACCTAGCCCTCGCCTGGGTTTGGTGCAACAGGGCTGCACACCCTCCTTTCGAGACAGAATGAGCAAGGAATTCCAATCTCCTAGCGGAATTATCGCGCCCGGCAGCGGCGGGATTGCCGACCTGTCGGAACGGTCGCGCGAGATCTTTCGCCATATTGTCGAGAGTTATCTCGAGACGGGGGATCCGGTCGGCTCGCGGACACTCTCGCAGCTCGTCCAGATGCAGCTCTCGCCTGCTTCGATCCGCAATGTGATGGCGGACTTGGAGCAGCTCGGCCTTCTTTACGCGCCGCATGCGAGTGCCGGGCGCCTGCCGACGCAGGCCGGCCTTCGCCTCTTCGTCGACGCGCTTCTCGAGGTGGGCAATGTCTCCGAAGACGAGCGGCGCTCGATCGAGGCGCGGCTCGCGATGCGCAACGCTACGCTCTCTGACATGCTCGCCAATGCGACGGCGCAGCTTGCCGGCCTCAGCCACTGTGCGGGTCTCGTCGTCAGCCCCAAACTCGATCGCGCTTTGAAGCATGTCGAGTTCGTGGGCGTGAGCCCAGGACGCGCGCTTGTCGTTCTGGTGAGCGATGACGGCTCGGTCGAAAATCGGGTGATCGAGACGCCTTTGGGCTTGCCGCCCTCTGCTTTGCAGGAGGCGACCAACTACCTCAATGCGCGACTGCGCGGCCGTACGATCGATGAGGCAAAGGTCGAAATCATCGCCGAGATCGGGAGCCAACGTGCGGAGCTCGATGCACTCACAGCGCGTCTGGTGCAGGACGGTCTTGCGACATGGAGCGGGGAGTCGCGCGGTGAGCGATCTCTGATCGTGCGCGGCGCGTCTTCCTTATTGTCGGACGTTACGGGACAAGACCTCGACCGTATCCGCATGTTGTTCGACGACATCGAACATCGTGAAGAATTGGTTCGCCTGCTCGATCTCGTCCGCGCCGGCGACGGCGTGAAGATTTTCATCGGGTCCGAGAACAAGCTGTTCAGCCTCTCGGGTTCGTCGGTGGTTCTCGCGCCTTACACAGACGGCAGGTCCAAAGTCGTGGGTGTGGTGGGCGTGATCGGTCCGACGCGCCTTAACTATGCCCGCGTAATTCCTATGGTGGACTACACGGCCAAAATCATTGGCCGGGCGTTGTCCTAAGAGAAAGCCTCGAGGTTTCGAGTATGAGCGACCCCAAAAACAACACGCACAACGGCGGCAACGGAGAGGACGAGCCGATCATCCGTCCGGCCAACGACCAAGCCGGCGAGCGTGGCGAAGACCAAGGCTCGCGCGAGTTCGAAGGCGAAGTGGCGCGGCTCAAGGAAGAGCTGCTGCGCGCCCTGGCGGAAGCCGAAAACATTCGCAAGCGCGCAGAGCGGGATCGCTATGACATCTCGCAATATGCGATCAAGGAGTTCGGCTACGCGTTGCTGTCCGTTGCGGACAATCTGCGCCGGGCGCTCGAAGTGGTCCCGCAAGATGCGCGTGAAGGGGTTGGTGAGAACGTCAAGAATCTACTCGTCGGCGTTGAAGTGACAGAGCGCGAGCTGCTGACGGTTTTTGAAAAATTCAAGATCAAGAAGCTCGAGCCGCTGGGCCAAAAATTCAATCCGAATTTCCATCAGGCCATTGCCGAGATTCCCGGGACGGGGCGTCCGGCCGGGACCGTCATCGATGTCGCGCAAGCGGGTTATACGATCGCAGATCGCCTGCTTCGGCCGGCGATGGTCACTGTTGCGAAGGGTGACGGGGGCGGCGACGCAGGATCTTCGGTCGATACCAAGGTCTAAGCGCCCACCGTTTCATTGGTCCTGTTTGGTCGATAAGGTGGCCTCCTCAAACCGACGGGGGAGCCATGAGCCACGCTCACGATCGCAGCACGGCGGTGCGCCACATTCCGTTTGCGTCGAATGCGTCTTACCCCGTGCGAGACGGCAATCTCGTGCGGCCGCTCGTGGACGGCGAGCCGGCGTTCCGGCGGATTTGCGAAGCGCTCGAAGCGGCACAGCGCAGCTGTTGGGTGACGGTTGCCTTCATCGATCCGAACTTCGAGATGCCGGATGGACGGGGAAGCTTTTTCGACGTTCTCGATCGCGCGAAGGCGCGCGGCATCGATGTGCGCGTGATCTTTTGGCGGCTCAACGAGAACAACGGGTTTAGCTTCAGCGACGTGTTTTCCGGCAGCGGCGAACACCACAATTTCCTGCGGCTGCGTCAATCGCAGTTTCTGGTGCGCTGGGATCGTGCGCAGAAGCGGTACTGCCAACATCAAAAGTCATGGCTGATCGATGCCGGGCTCTCGAGCGAGATAGCCTTCGTTGGCGGCATCAATCTCAATCCGGCCTCGGTCACATCGCCGGGGCACAATCGTGGCAGCAAGCCGCACACGCACGATGTCTATGTCGAGGTGGTGGGCCCATCCGCGACGGATGTGCACCACAACTTCGTGCAGCGCTGGAACGAAGCGAGTGATCGCGCGACCGGAGACGGGAGTTGGCCGCATCACGATCATGCGCATGATTTGGCGTTTCCGACGACGATTTCACGCGAGCGAGGAACGGCCCTTGTCCAGATTCAGCGGACCGTGCGCGCCGGCCACTACAAGGACGGCACGTCCACGCCGGGCGGTGGCGCCTTCGCCATCGAGCAAGGCGAATTCAGCGTCTTCGAGCAGTACTTGAAGGCGATCGATTCGGCGAAGAGCACGATCTACATCGAGGACCAAGCGATCGGCTCGCCCGAAATTGTCGAGCGGCTAGACGCGGCGTGTGCGCGCGGGATCGATGTCGTGTTTCTCGCGCCGGCGGATCCCAATCGTGAGATGGCGGCGGCGCGCAAGCTGCCGCAAAGCAAGCCTTTCTTCGATCAATTGGCGGCGCTCGGCCGGCACAAGAATTTCACCCTGGCGGGTATCGCCGCGCCCGGCGAAGACGGCGTCCTGCGCAACATCTATGTGCATGCCAAGATCGCGCTGGTCGACGATGCGTGGTCGACGATCGGCTCTTGCAACATCGGCGCGCGGTCGTTCTTCGGCGATACCGAGCTCAATGCGTCGTTCTGGGATCCGGTGACTGTGCGTGGGTTGCGCTGCGATCTTCTCAGCGAACATCTCGGCGTCGATACGTCGAAGATGGAGGATCGCGCGGCGCTCGCGCTTTATCGCAAGACAGCGATCGAGAATGCGGAACGACGCGCGAAAGGAGTTCCGATGAAGGGACTCGCTTTCGCGCTCGATCCTGTAACCTACGGAAGCTGATCGCTACTCGGCACTCTTTTCCGGCGTCGGTGGTGGCGCGTTCGCCTCACCCGACGGGCCGTTGCCGCTGAACATGTCGGTGTAGACGCGCCAGCCTTTGTCGGTCATCGCCCAGGTCACGACGGACTTGCCGTGCTCAGTGGTCTTGGTCGCGTCACCCATTTCAGAGACGTAGGGGCCGTGCGAGACCGCGAGATCACCGCTCTCGCTCACCTTGATGGTCGTCAGCTGCCAGGTGAGTGAGAGGCCCGGCGTCGCGAGGAAGCCCGCCCAGAATTTTTTGATGCTCTCTGCGCCGGTGACCGGTGGGTAGCCGGGCGGCAGGATGACTGCGTCATCGGTGTAGAAGCTGGCAACCTTGTCGGCATCTTTCGCCGCAACGGCTGCCATCATGTCGGCATCGACGGCGCGGATCTCGCGCTCAGCGTTGAGCGCCGGAGGCGGCGCCATGTTGGCAAAGGATGGCGCCGCAAAAGCCGCGAGGCCCAGGATCAGCGCAAATCGCACCGCTTTCATTGTCATGATTTTCCCCTGATGTGAGCGGCAGATCATACACGCGAGCGCCGCGCTGCTCTAGCGGATCTCCCTATCCGCCGCAGCCGCCGCAGCCGCCACAACCCGAGCCGCCGTCGCCGCAGTCACCGGAACTCGACTCGGAGCAGTTGTCGGAGCTCCCGCTCATCCCGCTGCCACAGCCGGAACCGCACGAGCCGCCAGTCTTCTTCTTGCCGGTCTTGCGTGAGGCGACGGAGGAGACGAGCACGAAGGCTGCCAGAGCTCCGAAGAGGATGAGGCCGAAGATGCGGTTGCCGCCGGATGACTTGGCGGTGCCGGCGAAGGCCGATCCTGCCGAAGTGAGCATCAGCGCTGATACAAAAATGGCGGCCGATAGGGCCGCCAATCGTTTGGGCTTGGGGATGAACCAGTATCGTCGCTTGTCCACCCAGCATTGGTTCGTCACGCCCGCAAAGCGCTCATTTTCGTCGGGCCAAAGCTCCGTAGGCGGAAGATGTCCGAATTCGCGTTCGTAAAGCGTGAGCGTCTTCTCGTATTGGATGCGATAGCGCCGGTCTTCGTTGCGTCCGCCCTTCGTTGGGCCGTGGTGTAGCTGACACCCAAGGACCTTGCCGCACATCTCGTCCCAGTAGGATCGGGTGTAGGTCAGGTGCAGGTGCCAAACCTGATCGACACTGTCAGACGGCGTCACGTCCCCGCCGGGCGAGACCATCGCCAGATAAACGAAGCGCTTGTATTCCTCGATCGCGCGCTTTGCGAAGCGCCTCGTCCAACCGTTCTCTCTCGCTAATCGTGCCGAGAACGGAAACTCGGCTTCCCCATTATCCAACTCAAATGCCGTGAGCCGAGCCCACAGCGCCGCATCGGTCATCATGCGGTTGGTTCTCCCTTCTTGTTCATGCCGGGGAGATGGGAAGGCGATGCTACGGTTTCGTGACACGCCTAAGTGCTTGATGCCCGGCACAAAGCCTTGGCTTCATTAGCTTCTCTCTGCGGCATTGCCGGATTTGCGAGTCGATTTCAGCGTCTGTGACGCGACAGCCGCTTACCGGCCAGTGCGATTGTCACTGGAACGACCACAAAGATCGCGCCCAGTAGAAACCACGAGATGAGCGACACCTCGTCTGGGGGAGGTGGCGGCGGCGGAGGCTGCATGTCCGCGTAAGCGGGGACGATGACGCCAAAGAGCACTCCCGTTGCTGCAAGAGTTTTCACGAAGCTCGCCCACACTCGAAAAAGAAACTGCGCCAAGCCTATTTAGCTTGGCGCAGTTGGTTTGGATTGCAAGATCAGGATTCGAGTGAATCGCCGAAGAGGAATTCGGCAAATCCCTTGTCGATGCTCATACCCTCGAATTTTTCGCAGCGGGCGGTGAGCTCGTTCCATCTCGCGCCTAAAGCCTCGCGCTGCGCGATGAGGCGTTGGCCCTTGTCTGCCATGTAGACGACGTGCCGCATACCGGAGGGCGAGCGCGAGTCGGGCATGGTGTCCCAATACTCCGCCCATTCTTTGTCGAACGAGTCGCTCTGCGAATCGAGCGATACCGCCTCCTCCCGACACGACGCCAGTCCGTGACCGCGCTCGAGTAGCGCCGTTGTTACGGGCACATAGTCGGCGTAGGCATCGGCACGCGCGCCGTCATAGCTCGACGCAGCACTACCGACACTGGCGCCCCATTCCGGTGCGTAGAGCCACTTGGCGCTCGCGCCGATGTGGAAACGCCAAGCGCCGTCGGACCGTTCGAGCGAACGCACGTCGTTGCCCGACGAAAGCGCAAGACAGCTTCCCGCGTCGAAGGCTTCTTTCACCGCGGTCGATTGCGGTGAGGACGAAAGCGCTCCGAGGTGAGAAGGATTGAAGCAGGCGATGACGAGACGCGAGCCGCTGTCGGCGGCGCTGTCAAAAGCAGAAACGCACAGTAGGGAGATCGAGGCTCCTAACGCGGCCCCGATGCGTGACAATCGCATGATCGGCCTCCGTTATAGACGCAAGGTAGACGAGCGAAATGCTACGCCCGCTCAAGGCTAAACCCAAGCTGACCGTCGCTGACATTTTGCTGATGATGCGGTGCACACAAGACCTCGGCTCGCGCCGTATGACGAGCCGAGGGAAAATTCATCCTTAGGCTGCTTCTACAGGCTGTTGGTGTTGAACGTATCGCAAGCGCTGATGGAGCCATTCTGAAAGCCCTGGCGAAACCAGCGGGCGCGTTGCTCCGAGGTTCCGTGCGTGAAGCTTTCGGGTACGACGACGCCTTGCGATTGCTGCTGCAGCCGATCGTCACCAACGGCCGCTGCAGCGTTCAACGCTTCTTCCAGATCACCCTGCTCCAAGATCTGCTTCGCCTGATCGGCATTCTTCGCCCAGACGCCGGCGAAGCAATCGGCCTGAAGCTCGAGGCGCACAGAGAGTGCGTTGCCGTCTTCCTCGCTCGACATCTGTTGTTGACGCTGAACCTTGCCCGAGATGCCGAGAAGATTCTGCACGTGATGGCCGACTTCGTGGGCGACCACGTAGGCTTCGGCGAAATCGCCGGGGGCGCCAAAGCGCGACGACAGATCGCGGAAGAAGGCCAGGTCCAGATAAACCTTACTGTCGAGGGAGCAATAGAAGGGCCCGACAGCCGCTTGCGCAAAACCGCAAGCCGAATTCACGCCGCCATCGAATAGGACGAGATAGGGCTCTTGATACTGCCCGCCATTGGCGCGGAATTGCGTATTCCAAACATCTTCCGTGTCGGCGAGCACGACGGAGACAAACTGCTTGAGCTCGTCATCGCCTGGTGCGGGACGCGTCTGCGGCGGCAAGAGTTGGCCGCTGCCACCTCCCGTGCCGATCAGCGAGCCAAGATCTCCGCCGAAGAGCAGATAGAGGCCAATCAGCACGATGATGCCGATGCCACCCCCCATCCCCGCCCGGCCGCCACCCATGGGGATCTGGAAACCGCCCGCGCCGCCAAAACCGCCGCCGGATCCGCGCTGATCCTCGACGTTGCTCGACTCTCGCCGTCCGCGCCACCGCATGGGAGTCTCCTTGACCCTAGTGTCGATCCTCGGGGTACCGTTGCCAAACTGAAACCCGGGCCGCCTAGTTGCAGTTGGAGTAGCGAAAGGGCACAAAAAGTCGAGCCCTAAAGGGGCAGATTTTCCCCGGATCTGCACCCCAAAAGGGCCAATCGCCAGCTTGCGGCGCCGGAATCCGCCTCCTATATACCCCCCTTGACTGCAAGGCTGTTGAGCCTTCGCAACCGCCAAACACATGGGGGTGTAGCGGAGCGCCGGAACCGGGCTCTGCAGGCACCCGCCGAAGGAGAGGATTTAAGGCATGGCCAAAGTCATTGGCATCGACCTGGGCACGACCAATTCATGCGTCGCTGTCATGGAGGGCGGTAAGCCCAAGGTCATCGAAAACGCGGAAGGCATGCGGACGACACCGTCCATCGTCGCCTTCACCCCTGACGAGGAACGTCTCGTCGGACAGCCCGCAAAGCGGCAAGCCGTCACCAACCCCGAATTCACTTACTACGCGATCAAGCGCCTTATCGGCCGTCGCTTCGACGACCCGATGGCGCAAAAGGACATCAGCCTGATGCCCTATCGCATTGTCAAAGCCGACAATGGCGATGCCTGGGTGACCGGTCGCAACAATAAGAAGCTATCGCCCTCAGAAATTTCCGCTTTCATCTTGCAGAAGATGAAAGAGACCGCCGAGGCCTATCTCGGTGAGAAGGTCACGCAGGCGGTGATCACCGTTCCCGCCTACTTCAACGACGCACAGCGCCAGGCGACGAAGGATGCCGGCCGCATCGCGGGTCTTGAAGTTCTGCGCATCATCAACGAGCCGACAGCGGCGGCGCTCGCCTACGGCCTCGATAAGAAACAATCGGGCACGATTGCGGTCTACGACCTTGGCGGCGGCACCTTCGACGTCTCGGTGCTCGAGATCGGCGACGGCGTCTTCGAAGTGAAGTCGACCAATGGCGACACGTTCCTCGGCGGTGAAGATTTCGATATGCGCCTCGTCGACTATCTGGCCGACGAGTTCAAGCGCGAGAACGGCATCGATCTGCGCAAGGATCGCCTTGCTCTGCAGCGCCTCAAAGAGGGCGCGGAGAAGGCAAAGATCGAGCTGTCTTCGACCACGCAAACCGAAATCAACCTGCCCTTCATCACGGCAGACGCCTCGGGTCCGAAGCATCTGACACTGCGTTTGACGCGCGCCAAGCTCGAGGCGCTCGTTGACGATCTCATTCAAAAGACCCTGCCGTCCGTGAAGCAGGCGCTGAAAGATGCCGGCGTTACTCCGGCCGAAATCAACGAAGTTGTGCTGGTCGGCGGCATGACGCGCATGCCGAAGATACAGGAGCTTGTGAAGAGCTTCTTTGGCAAGGAGCCGCACAAGGGTGTCAACCCGGATGAAGTCGTTGCGCTCGGCGCGGCCATCCAGGCCGGCGTGCTCAAGGGCGAAGTCAAAGACGTTCTGCTCCTCGACGTGACGCCGCTTTCACTCGGCATCGAAACACTGGGCGGCGTGTTCACGCGCCTTATCGATCGCAACACCACGATCCCGACCAAGAAGTCTCAGATCTTCTCGACCGCTGAAGACAATCAGCAGGCGGTGACGATCCGCGTCTTCCAGGGCGAGCGCGAGATGGCGGCAGACAACAAGCTGCTCGGCCAATTCGATCTCATGGGTATCCCGCCGGCGCCACGCGGTATTCCACAGGTCGAGGTCACCTTCGACATCGACGCCAACGGCATCGTCAATGTCAGTGCGAAGGACAAAGCGACGAACAAGTCGCAGCAAATCCGCATTCAGGCTTCGGGCGGTCTCTCCGAGGCCGACATCCAGAAGATGGTCAAAGATGCTGAAGAGCATGCGACCGAAGACAAAAAGCGGCGCGAGCTTGCCGATGTCCGCAATCACGCCGATTCGCTGGCGCATCAGACCGAGAAAACCCTCGCGGAGTTCGGCGACAAGGTTTCCCCCGGCGACAAGAGCGCGATCGAGACGGCTCTTACGCAGCTCAAGTCCGTGAAGGACGGCGAAGATGTCGAAGACATCAAGGCCAAGACCCAAGCCCTGCTGGAAGCGTCGATGAAGCTCGGCGAAGCGATGTACAAGGCCTCCGGCGCCGCAGAGGCGGCCGGGGCTGAGGGCGCTGGTGCCGGCACAGGCACGGATGGCGGAGCTGGGGAAACCGCGAAGGACGACAATGTCGTCGATGCGGATTTCGAAGAAGTCGACGAGAAAAAGCGCAAAGGCGGGTCGGCTTAACCCTTCGATCCACCTGCAAAGAGCGGCGTTGCGCTATGCGTCCCGTCCCCCTACATGATCTGAAAGAAGCCCGGGCAAACGCCCGGGCTTCGGTTCATTCTTGGGTGCGAATTTTGTACAGTGTTTGGCAGGGATGGACGGATGGCGAGGGGACCAGCGCATGAGTAAGCGCTGCTACTACGAGGTTTTGGGCCTGAAACGCGGCGCGGCCGCGGAAGACGTCAAAGGCCAATTCCGCAAGCTCGCCAAGGAACTTCATCCCGACATCAATCCCAACGATCAGGCTTCCGAGCACAAATTCAAAGAGCTCAACGAGGCCTACGACGTCCTCAAAGACCCGGATAAACGCGCCGCCTATGATCGCTTCGGTCACAGCGCGTTTGAAGGCCCCGGTCAAGGCGCGGGGGGCTTTCGTGGCTTCGGCCAGGATTTTGCCTTCACCGACGTCTTCGACGATTTGTTCGGCGAGTTCTTCGGCCGGCGTGGCGGCGGCGGGGGCGGTCGAACAGCGCGGGGTGCCGATCAGCGTTACAGCCTCGAGGTCACGCTCGAGGAAGCCTTTAAGGGCAAGACCGCGACCATCCACGTGCCCGCTTCGGCACCGTGCGAGCCGTGTCATGCGACGGGCGCGGAAGCCGGATCGAAGCCGGCGACCTGCCCCACCTGCTCCGGCATCGGCAAGGTGCGCGCGCAGCAAGGCTTCTTCACGATCGAGCGCACCTGCCCGAACTGCCAGGGCTCGGGGCGGGTCATCAAGAATCCGTGCAAGAGCTGCAACGGCTCGGGCCGCGTGCAGCGCGAACGCACGCTCAACGTGAACATTCCGCCGGGTGTCGAAGACGGGACGCGCATTCGGCTCGCCAATGAGGGCGAAGCGGGACTGCGCGGCGCTCCTCCCGGTGACCTCTACATTTTCCTCTCGGTCGCGCCGCATAAGATCTTTCAACGCGACGGTGCGGACCTCCATTGCCGGGTGCCCATCGGCATCTCGACTGCTGCCCTCGGCGGTAGTGTGGAAGTGCCGACGGTCGACGGCGGTCGCCAGAAGGTGCAGATCCCCGAAGGGACTCAGTCGGGAAAACAATTCCGATTGCGCAACAAAGGCATGCCCCATCTGCGTAGCGGCGCGGTCGGCGACATGTACATCACTTGCGTCGTCGAAACGCCGGTCAACCTCAACAAGAAGCAAAAAGACCTGCTCAAGCAGTTCGAGGCCTCAGCCGACGAAAAGGGCAACAGCCCGGAAAGCCAGAGCTTTTTCGCCAAGGTCAAAGAGTTTTGGGACGGGCTGAAGGAGTAGGGCTAATCGTCCGCTCCAGCCTTCGTTGGCCCGTGCTGCTTTTCCTCAGGGGACTTAGTGTCGGTGGCGCTCGGGTTGATCGCTGAATGAATCGCCGCAATGGCGCCCATGCCAGAACAGCCCAACAGAAGCATCGGTACCCATGTGACAGCATCGAGCGCCACGAACGGACGCGCGACAAAGGCGATCGCAAGCAAGACCAGGGCGACTACGCATCCGGCTGAGAATGCGCTGACAAAAGCGACGTCAACCCACTCTCTCACTTTTGCGGGCTGGTCACGCTCATATCGCCAGTTTGCAAGCGCCAATGTCAGGTGCAGTGCAACGTAGGCGATCGCTACAACGCCAAGCCACTCAGGAAACTCCGAAGTCCCATAGACGATCGCGTAGCCCGCAATTAGTCCTCCCATCGCAACCGTGCTCGCCAGACTGAAGACGAAGAAAGTACCGGTTACAGCCACAAAGGAGATGATTGAGGCGGAAAATCTTGGGTGAATTCCTCTTAGGCTGAGAGACTCTTCAAGCTGGCTCGTCAGCCATTCAACCCAATCTATCGGCTTGAGGAACCACGGCATGCGCGGAAGCCTAAATCAAAATGGAAGCTTGCGCGACGGCTATGGCCTTGCATAGGACGGCCGCGTATAAGACGCTGATTCGGAGCAGCACCCGGAGAACCGAATGGGCCTTTCAGCCAAGGCGCACGCGCGCACGAACACGGCAACCATGAGCGACAAACTGATTGTTGGATTGGATGTGCCGAGCGTGGCGGACGCGGAATCGATTGTGTCGCGGCTGGGAGATTCGGTCTCTTTCTACAAGATCGGGATGCAGCTGCAGTTCGCGGGCGGGCTTGCCTTCGCCGAAGAGCTGGTGAAGCGCGGGAAAAAAATCTTCCTCGACATGAAGCTGCTCGATATCGATGCGACAGTCGAGCGTGCGGTCGCCAATATCACCAAGATGGGCGTGCATTATCTGACCGTGCATGGCGAGCCGAAGGCTCTGGCCGCAGCTGTGCGCGGCTTGGGGACCAGCTCCTTGCGCATTCTCGCGGTGACGGTTCTGACGAGCCACGACGACAAGGATTTGAAGGCGCTCGGCTACAGCGAAAGTGTCTCTGAGCTGGTGATGCGGCGGGTCACTCAGGCCGTTGCCGCTGGCGCCGACGGCGTGATCGCCTCCGGCCGTGAGGTGGCGGCGATCCGGCCGCGGGTGCCGCCTGGTTTCAAGATCGTGGTGCCGGGTATCCGGCGCGCGAGTGATGCTGCGCATGATCAAAAGCGTGTCGCCACGCCTGAATCGGCGATCGGCGCGGGCGCGGATCACATCGTGGTCGCGCGGCCGATTATCGAGGCGAAAGATCCGCGCGCTGCGGCGGAGGCTTTCTTGGAGGACATCCGCAAGGCCGTCCCGTGATCACGACGCGGCCCGCAACGCCGGCCGACGCCGAGGCTATCGCGCGCGTGCATGGCGCGGCCTTTCCGCAAGATAGCGAAGCCAAGCTCGTGAGCGCGCTCGACGCGGAGGGCTATTCGGAAATCTCCGTTGTGGCGGAGAAAGACGGCAAAGTCGTCGGCCATGTTCTCTTCAGCCGTATGACGCTGACCTTCAAGGACCGCACGGTGCGGACGCTGGCTCTCGCGCCGGTCGCGGTGCTGCCCGAGTTTCAGAACGATGGTATCGGCTCGAAGCTCATTCGCGATGGGCTTGGACGCGCGGCGTCGGCTGGGTGGGAGGCGGTGATCGTGCTCGGTCACGCGAAATACTATCCGCGCTTCGGGTTCGATCCGAAGATGGTGAAGGGAATCGCATCGCCTTATGCGAGCCCCAATCTCATGGGGCTCGAACTCAAAGCAGGCGCGCTCAGAGGCGAGGGCGGGAAGATGACGTATCCGCCTCCGTTCTCGGCCTAGCCCCCTCCATTCAAGCATGGTCGTCATGGCCGGGCTTTGTTGTTCGGACCGGAGACATGACCGACAGGTGTTCGGAGACATAGCCGACACATTCAAGCATGCGTGGATAGGCATCGAGGAGGCCTGTCCATGCCCTGGCAAGAGGTGTCGGCTATGGAGCAACGCAAGGAGTTTGTGCGCCTGGCTGGCGAGGGTGTGAACCGGCGCGAGCTGTGCCGGCGGTTCGGCATTCATCCCTCGACCGCCTACAAATGGCTTGGCCGCGGAGCGGATCTGGCGGATCGATCGCGGCGGCCGCACACGAGCCCAAGACGAACAGCGGAGGCGATCGAGGCGCGTATTCTGGAACTGCGCGCGCTTCATCCGGTTTGGGGAGCTCGCAAGATCCAGCGCTGCGTTGCCCGCGAAGGTCTCGCCGCGCCCGCGCCTTCGGTGGTGCACGCCATTTTGCAACGCCATGGGAAGATCGATCTCACGCAGAAGGATGCCTCCGCCCGGCTGCGCTTCGAGATGGAGGCCCCCAACAAGCTTTGGCAGATGGACTTCAAGGGTTGGGTTCGGTTGTCGAGCGGAGAGGTCTGTCATCCCCTGACCGTGCTCGACGATCATTCCCGCTATGCGGTCGGGCTTCAGGCCTGTGCGAACGAGCAAGGCGTAACGGTGCAAAGCCGCTTGGAGCGCATCTTTCTGCGCTATGGCCTGCCCGATGCTTTCTTTGTCGACAATGGAACGCCGTGGGGTGATTCAGCCGGGGCGCGCTGGACCAAGTTCGGTGTTTGGCTCTTGAAGCTGGGCGTCGATCTCATTCATTCTCGGCCCTATCACCCTCAGAGCCGTGGCAAGAACGAGCGCTTCAACCGCACGGTCTTGGATGAAGTCCTGGCGCTCAAGCGTTTCGACAGCTTCCACGAGGTTCAGTGCGCCTTCGATGCCTGGCGCCACGTCTACAATCTCGAGAGGCCGCATCAAGCATTGGGCCTCGACGTCCCGGCCTCGCGCTATCGACCGAGCACCCGCTCCATGCCCAGTCGCCTGCCCGAGGTCGAATACGACGACGGTGAAACTGTGCGCAGCGTTCCTACCACCAAAGACTACATCAGCTTCAAAGGACGACACTTCAAAGTGCCGCAAGCCTTCCGAGGTGAGCGCGTTGCCATCAGACCTCTCTCGTCGGATGGCAGCTTCGGCATCTACTTCGCCGCACACCTCATCGTCACCATCGACTTGACCCTCTCCTGACCGCCAAGCCATGCTCGAATGTGTCGGTCATGTCTCCGAACACCTGTCGGCTATGTCTCCGGTCCGAACACTTTGTCCCGGCCATCCATCGTTGGATCGTCGGATGATCATCGTCGTGATCGAGGTGGGCGGTATCAGCCATGACGCTGCAAATGCTAGGGTGTCGATGACTTTCCAATGGATGGCCGGGACGAAAGCCCGGCCATGACGACTGAGGGAAGAGTAAGTGACAGACGGCTACACGATCTCCGACGATCCCGGTCGAATCGATCTCGCTTATGTGCATCGCTATTTGAGCGAGGAGAGCTATTGGGCGCGGGGCATTCCGTTCGAAACGGTGAAGCGTGCGGTGGAGAATTCGCTGTGCTTTAGCGTTTTCGATCGCGCCGGCAAGCAGATTGGGTTTGCGAGGCTGATCACCGACCGGGCGACCTTTGCTTACCTTGCCGATGTCTTCATCGACGAGAGCGAGCGCGGGAAGGGCCTATCGAAGCAATTGATGCAGGCCGTCATCGATCATTCCGATTTGCGCCGGCTGAGGCGGATGCTGCTGGCGACGCGCGATGCGCATTCGCTCTATGAGCAATTTGGGTTCAAGGCGCCGGCTAAGCCACAAAACCTCATGGAGCGGCACGATCCCGACGTTTATACAGGGACGAAGAAGACACCACCCTAGGGGCCGACCTTTGACCGATATTCGTATTGCCATCGCGGGCGCGGCGGGGCGTATGGGGCGCACGCTGATCCGCGAAGTGCATCAGGCGAAGGGCTGCGTCCTGGCCGGTGGCCTCGAGACTGCCGGCAAGCCGGAGGTCGGCAAAGACCTGGGCGTGCTCGCCGGTGTCGAGCATTTTAATATTCCGCTTACGGACGATCCGCTCGAGCTCATTGCGCGGGTTGATGCTGTGATCGACTTTACCTCGCCCGAAGCGAGCGTCGCGCTCGCGGCGCTGGCGGCGCAGGCACGGATCGTTCACGTGATCGGGACGACGGGCCTCGCCGATGCCGATGAGGCAAAGATCATTGCCGCTTCCCGGCACGCGACGATCATCAAATCGGGCAATATGAGCCTCGGCGTGAATTTGCTTGCGGGGCTCGTTGCGCGAGCGGCGAAGGCCCTCGATGAGGATTTCGATATCGAGGTGCTCGAGATGCATCACCGGCACAAGGTCGATGCACCGTCCGGGACGGCCTATCTGTTGGCCGAAGCAGCGGCAGAGGCGCGTGGGCACAAGCTCCCGAAGGTGCTCGATCGACCGCGCATGGGGCATACCGGGGCGCGTCAACGTGGACACATCGGCTTCGCGTCGCTGCGCGGTGGATCCGTGGTGGGAGATCACACGGTGTTTTTCACGGCTGACGGCGAACGTATCGAGCTGACGCATCGGGCGGAGAGCCGCGCGATTTTTGCGCGTGGTGCAATCAAGGCGGCGCAGTGGGGGTACGGGCGCAAGCCGGGCCTCTACTCGATGCAGCACGTGCTGGGCTTCGCTCCGGCGTGATCCCTCAGTCGAGCAAGTATTTTCGGCAGGAGTGGGAGCGGCGATTCAAGGTCGGGCGACTCGAGGCGGATGTTCTGCGCGGCGCGCAGGTGATCGAAATCGAGGACGTCTATCTGCCGTTCGGGCGATTGCGATTGCGGCGGATGGCGCAGCAGGGCGCTGCCGAAATCTACAAGCTGACGCAGAAATTTCCGGCGACGCGGGACGGAGTTCTCTGCCAGGACTTGACCACGATCTATCTCGATCGTGGCGCGTATGAGGGTCTCTCGTCTGCTCTGACGGGTCTCAGATTACGCAAGCATCGCCATCGGCTGGCCGTGCCGAATACTGGGCTAGCTGTCGATGTGTTTCTGGGCGCGCTCGACGGGCTCGTGCTGGCGGAGATCGAATTTACCGATGCGGCGGCGATGAAGGCGTTCGTGCCGCCGCCGTGGACGAGCGAGGACGTCACCGAGAATCAGCGCTATTCGGGCTTCGCGCTCGCTCGCGATGGGTTGCCGGCCTAGAAGCCTTTGTGCGTTTTCATGAACTCGATTTCCTCGGGCGTGGAGGTGCGGCCGAGGATTGCGTTGCGGTGCGGGAAGCGGCCGAAGCGGTCGATGATGTTCTTGTGGCCCTGCGCGTAAGGGATGAACTCGGCAACGCCGAGGGCGGTGTAGAGCTCGAGGGAACGCGCTTGCATCGCGCGGTCCTCGCTGTGCTCGAACGGGAGATAGAAGAACACGCGCTGATCGGCAGTAACGTGCTGGTCGAAGCCTGCGGCGATGGCCCGATCGGCGATCGTCAGCGCGAGAGGATCAGCGGCAAAGGCTTTTCCCGTGCCGCGGAACATGTTGCGCGAGAATTGATCAAGCACGATGACCGTAGCCACAGCGGCTTTGGGTGAGTTGAGGGCGTCAGCCGGGGTGGATCGCGAGAGCTGCTCATGGATTGCGCCGAAGCGTGACGCGATGCGCTGGTCCATCGCCTCATCCTTGCGGAACCAGGCTTCGCGGGGGATTTCCTCGAACCAGAAATGGAGGACGTCGTCGATCCAGGATGGGGCCATGGGAGTGACATGGCACCTCTGGCGACGAGGTCAAGCGGTGCCGGCAGATGGATCCGTTACTCGGCCGCGACGAGGGCACCTTCGTAGGCGAGCATCGCGCGCTTGCGGTCAGGACCCCAGTGGTAGCCGCCAAGGACGCCGGTCTTCTTGAGGACGCGGTGGCACGGGATGAGCCACGAAATCGGGTTGCGGCCGACCGCCGTGCCGACGGCGCGCATCGCGCCTGGCGAAGAAACGCTTTCGGCGACGTCTTCGTAGGTGACGAGTTTGCCGGTTGGAATGCGTAGAAGCGCTTCCCACACTTTGACCTGCCATGGCGTGCCCGCGAGATGGAGCGGTACTTTGCCTTCGTGGCCGAAGATTTTTTCGATGCTCTCGCGTGCGCGTTTTTGATCCTCGACGAAATGTGCGGACGGCCAACGCGCCATCATGTCGTCGAGGGCTGCGTCCTCCTCGCCATGGTCGGCAAAGGCGAGACCGCAGACGCCGCGTTCGGTCTGCATGACGAGCGCTTCGCCAAACGGCGACGGGTGAAAGCCGTAGGCGATGTCGAGGCCCCTGCCCCGCTCGCGCAATTCGCCCGGCGTCAGAGCTTCGATCGTCACGGCGAGATCGTGGAGGCGGCCAGGGCCTGAGAGTCCGGCGTCATAGGCGGCTTCGAGAACGTTCGTGCTGTCTTCGAGCAGGCGTTTGGCATGTTCGAGCGTCAGATAGGCGACGAATTTTTTCGGGCTGACGCCGACCCAGCGCGTGAAGAGCCGCTGAAAGTGAAATGGCGAAAGGCCGACCGATTGCGCGGCCTCGTCGAGGCTCGGCTGGCGCCGGTAGTTGCGCGCGAGGAAACCAATGGCCTCAGCCATGCGCCGGGCATCTTCGGTCTCGAGGCGGTCTGACAATTCGAGGTCATCCTGAAGCATGGTGGAAAGGTAGGTGTCGCTCCCTGCTCTCGCCACCCGGTTCTTGCTAGTTCAGCCGAGGTGCGGGAGGGCCTGCCGCCGCTCCACCAAGGCGCTCTCAATGGCGGTTGCCAAGCCCTGTCGCTCGGCCGGGGGCAGGAAGTCGCCGATCTGGACCAGGTCCTCGCGCGATCTGAGGACCACATGGGGGCGTTCCGGATCCGGTCCGCGGAGCAACACGCGCACCCAGGTGGGCTCGAGGGTCCAGCGGCGTTCGCTGCCGCTCGGCTTCACCCGGCGCACGTCAAGGGATGCGTCGGTGAGCGTCACCGTTTCGAACATACGCCCTGAACGGTAGTTGAGCCTGAAGGCAAGATAGACGAGCGCGACGTCGAGACCGAAGAAGCCGAACACGGGCCAGGCGCCCATCATCAGAAACGCAGTGCCGGCGGTGATGCTTATCGCAGCGAGCACGAGCATCACGACAAAGAAGCCGCGCGGCGGCAGTGAACGATGCGGGCGGAGGATCGCGTCGAAGAAGACGCGGCGCCCGTTTGTTTCACTGTGAGGGGTCGTGCTCATGTCCAACAAAAATTAGTGCGCGGTTTGGGCTTCGTCGAGGCGGCTTTTGCGGCGATGAGCGGCTCGCTATGGTGAAGATCATGAACCGCGCCAAAATTGCCGCCATTTTCGAGCGTTTGAAGGCGGCCATCCCCGAGCCGAAAACTGAACTCGAATTCACCAGCCCCTACACGCTCCTCGTTTCGGTCGTGCTGTCGGCACAAGCCACCGACAAAAGCGTCAACCTGGCGACAAAGGAATTGTTTCGCGTCGCGGATACGCCTCGCAAAATGGTGAAGTTGGGCGAGGCGAAGGTTCGCAATTACATCAAGACGATCGGGCTCTTCAACACGAAGGCCAAGAACGTCATCCGGCTTTCCGAGCTGCTGATTGAGCTGCACGATGGCGAAGTGCCGCGCGATCGTGAGGCGCTTGAGGCCTTGCCCGGCGTCGGGCGCAAGACGGCGAATGTGGTGCTGAACTCAGCCTTCGGTGAGGCGACGATCGCGGTCGATACGCATATTTTTCGGGTGGGCAATCGCACAAATATCGCGCCGGGGAAGACGGTGCTCGAGGTCGAGGAGAAGCTGCTGAAGCGCGTGCCGGACGAGTACAAGCTTCATGCGCATCACTGGCTGATCCTGCACGGGCGGTACACGTGCGTGGCGCGCAAGCCCAAATGTCCGGTGTGTCCACTTCTTGATCTCTGTGAGTACAAGGCGAAGACGATCGAGCTCTAGAAGTCGGCGCGTACCCTCCCCTTGCTTGCGGGAGGGTCGACGAACTGAGAACCGCAGGTTCGAAGGTCGGCGGGGAGGGACTCCGTCCTCCAATGATCGTCTGACTCAGCAACCCCTCCCCGGCTCGACCTGCACTTTCAGTGCAGGATCTCGCCGACCCTCCCGCAAGCAAGGGGAGGGTACGCGTGAAGTTTACGAGTGCGACGGGATGGGGCGCGCGGCGGCGGCGCGGACGCATTTGTCGAGGGCCGAATCGGAAATGCCGCCGGGTTGGGCTTCGATGCGGGTGACCTCGACGGACTTGCCCTTCGGATAAAGGAAGATGAGCAACACGCATTCAGGGGATGCGTATTGCCACATCTCGGATTTGTGGTCCTGGCGGCGGAGCGTGGGTTCGCCGAGAAGGGATTCCAGTTTTTCAGGATTGCTGCTGCGCAGGTCGGCGAGCGCCGGCACGGGGCCGGTGCGGCGGGTCATTGGCGGCGCGTCGGAGACGACGGGACTGAGGGAGGCGTATTGCTCGCCCGATGACGTTGATATGGCGGCGTTTTGCGAGGCGCAGGCTGTTGCGCCGATCGCGAGGGCGATGAGGGCTCCGGTGAGACCGATGTTACGCATGGGGGAGCTGCCTCTGTACGTGGACCATGAATGCCGTTCCGAAGAGCGGCGCGAGAAGATTGAGAAGCGGGATCATCGAGAAGAGCGCGATGAGGAGGCCCGCGGAGAAAAGTCTAAAGCGATTCGCGCGGCGTCTGCGCTTGACCTCGCCGGGTGGTTCGCGGCGAAGCGCGACCAGTTCGAAATATTCGCGGCCAAGGAGATACCCGTTCATCGCCAAGACTAGAATCGACCCGATAAGGGGTAAGAAAACGTGAACAGGCAGGACAATGAGGTTCAGGGCCAGGGTTACGAGGCCGAAACTCAAGGCCGCTAAAATTGAACCCAATACAGGAGACCCGGGCGCTTTGGCTTCGTTTGGGTAGTAACGCGCATCAACCTTGTCGGCGATCTCTTCGAGAAAGATTCCGACGATGATGGTGGCGACGGGTGCGCCGAGGAAGAAGAACAAGATCAGGAAGAGAACCGGCGCGATCCACTCGATCGTTGTGTTGACCCACTCCCAGCCGAGCGTCGGCAAGCCGCCGATGAGCCATTCGGCGATCCAGAACAGGACGACGAAGACGAGAAGCGTGAGGCCGATGACGCGCCAGAAGATGCCGCGAAAATCGCGTGAGAGAATTTGGGAGAAAGCGAGACCGGCAGCACTCAGCATTTGATTCGCCTCACGGCCGTTTCGAATGCGAGCGGCCTATAACACGGCTCGCCAGCCGGCCCCAAAAAAAGCCGCGTTGCCCCAAAGCCACGCGTCCCTATACTGCGCGCCGACCAAGGGGGACGCCCATGAGTGCAGTTCAATATGACGTTGCGGGGATCGGCAACGCGATCATGGACGTGCTCGCCACGACGACCGATGTCGATCTCGTCACCAACGGCATAGCCAAGGGCGCGATGATTCTCATCGATGAGTATCGCGCGCGTCAGCTGACCGAGAAGATGAAGTCGCCTCAAATGACGTCGGGCGGATCTGCGGCGAATACGATCGCGGGCGTTGCGTCCATGGGCGGGCGCGGCGCTTTTATCGGCCGGGTGAAGAACGATCAGCTCGGCGAGGCTTACTCCTCAGATTTGCGCAAATTGGGCGTTCGCTTCGACACGCCGATGGGCAAGACCGGCGCCGCGACGGCGCAGTCGCTGATCTTCATTACGCCCGACGGCCAGCGCAGCATGAACACCTACCTCGGCGCCTGCGTCGAGCTGTCGAGGACCGACATCGACGAGAAACTGATTCGCGCTTCGACGATCACATTCTTCGAGGGTTACCTCTGGGACCCGCCGCACGCCAAGGCGGCGATTCGCGAAGCGCTGAGTATTGCCCACGCGGCCAAACGGCAGACCGCCTACACGCTCTCGGATCCGTTCTGCGTCGGGCGTTGGCGCGAAGAGTTCAAGATTCTCTGCGAAAAGGACGTCGACATCTTCTTCGCCAACGAAAAGGAAATCCTGTCGCTTTACGAGGTTGATTCGTTCGACCAAGCGCTTCGGGCCGTGCAAGCGACCGGCAAGATCGCAGCGCTGACGCGCTCTGAGCACGGCTCCGTCATCGTGCATAAGAACGAGGTTCATACCATTCCAGCTGAACCTACGACCGTCGTCGATACGACGGGCGCCGGCGATCTTTATGCGGCGGGTTTTCTCTTCGGGCTCACGCGCGCGTTGCCTTTGCCGGTGTGCGGACGGATGGGATCGGTCGCGGCAGCGGAGATCATCAGCCACATCGGGCCGAGACCGAAGAGGTCGCTCAAAGCGCTCTTTGAAGAGAAGAAGCTGATCTAGGTCGCGCGCCGGCAGGCCTTTTCGTCCACACCCGAGCGTGATTCGCGGGCTGCGAGCATCGCGTAGATGTCCGCCGGTTTGACGCCGCAGGCGGCCCAAACGACAAGCAGGTGATAGAGAACGTCCGCGCTTTCGGCGATGAGCTCGTCGCGATCGTCGCCCACGGCAGCAAGTGAGGCTTCGACCGCTTCTTCGCCAAGTTTCTTGGCGCATTTGGCCTTGCCTTGCTTCAACAGCTTGGCGGTGTAGGAGACCTTTGGATCGGCTCCGCGGCGTGATTCGATCGTGGCGAAGAGCCGGTCGATTGGATGAGAGTTTGTTTCAGGCATCTTGGACATACTGGACATACTTGACTCGCCCTCTGCTTCCTATCACGGGTCGGGCTCAAGGGCGAAAGGGACCCTATGGGTTGGTCTTACTGGATCGCGATTGCGGTGGGGTTAACCATCGGTGGGACTGTCGGGTTTCTGGCGGTGCGAAACGTCGGGACGACCTGGCAGGCAATCGCGACTAGAGCCGCTGTCTTCGTCTTCTTTGCCGGGTTCAGCGCCGCTATGGCGCCCTATATCGCCGAAGGTTTGTTCGGCGGCGTGCTGCCCGAGCCGCCGATCGAGGAAGAGATCTCCACCAAGCTGCGCGAAGTGCCGGTGATGGCGCGTGTCTTTCGCGACTTTCCCGATGCAGAGAAGGAGCTGCGAAAGCGGGCGGCCGATGCCTATCGCCGCGGCGGCGAACAGGCGCTGATGGACGATCTCGAGCGCGCTTCGCAGGAGATCGGCGTCTTCGCGCGCCGCTACTACCTGCCCCGCGCGCAGGATATCGACCTCCTCCGCTTCACGACCGAGACCGTTCGCGTGCTGAAAGAGCTCGGCAAGAAAGATCCCATTCTTTGCGCGCTGTGGATCTCGCCCGCTGCAGGCGGCGAGTATGTGTTTCTCAGTGACCTCGCCAAGGTGATCGGCGAAGTACCGATTGCCGAATACGAGAAGGCTGCGACGGACATGATCGCGCGCGCCAACGTAGCAGTGCCCGATTACGACAAGAGCCGGGCCCAGGCGATCATCACCGCAGTCGGCACCGACATCATCATTCGCTCCGGCTACAACACACTCGAGATGCTGAGCGGGCGCGTGCCGATTAAGACGGCGGATGATTCGCGAAAGGTCTGCGCCGCCGCGGCGCAGATGTACGAGCGAATCACTCAGTACCGACGTGAAGACGCGGTCGGCGCTCTCCGCGACGCGTTTGCGTCCAAGACCGAGCAGAAGAGCTAGTTGTTTTCGCGCCAGAAGGGATCGGCCTTGGCGAGGGCTTTCCACGCGTCCTTGGCGTGCGCCCAGGCTTCATTCACGCGCACGGCGTGCCAGCCGGTGACGATGCCGCCGGCCCATGACAGCGCCAGATGGTCTTCGGCGTCGTGCTCGGCAGCGAGCACGCGCGTGATGATCTTCTCAGCCGTGGCTGCGTCGTTAAGATAGCCGAAGACCTGCTGAAGATCGGCAACGGCTTTGAGATAGGCGCTTGCGGCCTTGGCCGAAAAGAGGCTCTCGAAGAACTCGCCGGCGTAACGCAGCTTCTTCAGCTCGATGCGCATTTGGTGCCGCTCGGCGATGTCGAGTTGCTCGATGCGTTCGCCGAGATCGCTCGCCTTCATCAGGCGTTTATTGAGAACCTTGCGCGCGTGACTCGTGAGTGTGCTTGCGAGGATCGCGGCGGCCTCGGGCTCCGTCTCATCGCTGCGCCAGGCTTCGGTTGCGACCGCGCAGCCGATGTCGATCATCAAGAGGCGATATCTGGGGCTCGCGATGGCTTCGCGCGCGGCGCGCCAAGCCTCTTCACGCTCGGCGCGCAGAAGGCGATCGAACGTTGCGAGCTTCTCGTCGCCCGGACGGGTCGCCATCAGCGGCTCCAGCGTCTCGGAGATGAAGACGTCGAGATCGCGCGTTCGGCCCAGCGTGTTGGCCAGCCATTTGGCCTCGCTCCGGAGGCGAGAAATCTCTTTGGTGCGCAATGGTTTACCGAAGGCCGCGATCGCCGAGCGCAGTCGCCGCAGCGACACCCGCATCTGGTGGATGCCTTCGGGGTCTTGCGCCTTGGTGATCGCCTCCTCGTTAGCGAGGGCATGACGCAGGCAATGCGAGAGGATGACGCTGAAGCCCTCGCTGACCGACGTGTCCGTTCCAAGCCGGACGTCCCCGGCCTTGTGGGGGCGGTGTCGCGCGCGGGCTGCTATTTCGGCGCCCCGTTCCGACTTGCTCTTGACCGCAAGTCGGACCGGAAATTCTTCCGCAAGCCGACGCGCCAAGGCGACGAGGCTCGTCGCGTGTCCGGCTTTGAGTTCGAGTTCCAACTCGGAGATCTTCGGTGTCTCGCCGTCTCCGCCATTGGGGACGATGAATTCGCCGGCATCGAAGGCGAGCTCGATCTCAGCACCCTCTTCCGTTTTGAGAATGCGCGACGTGCGGCGAACACGCGTCGTGCAATAGGCAGCGAGCTCACCCTTCGCCATCAGCTTCGAGACGCGTTTGCGGATGTCGGGGTCGCCGATCAACTCGGGACGCGGCAACATTCCATCAATCGGCGAGGACCACTCCATTCGCATGGGCGCCGCACCATTGGCTTTGGTCTCGGCCTTTGCGGTTTGCTCGAACTGGCGGCCGCGTTTGCGAATGCGCAATGCGATCCGTTTTTTCGCGAGGCGCTGATCGGCGCTGTCGAAATAGGTGGTTTCGATGTTCTGCGTCGTCGCGCCGTCGCTCGCGATATCCGCGATCAAACGGCTTCGCCGCACGCGCGCGAGCACGTCCGGTTCGGCTTCGAGCTTCAGCTCGATTTCCTGTTCGGCTTCAGAGTCCACCAGTCACCCTGTGGGCAATTTAGAGGAACGAGCAGGTGAGTCCCACACTCTTCCTCGTCATCAAACTGTCATACTTATCCACAGAGAAATCCGCCATCCGGCGATTTCGCTCAGCTGATCCGCACAGGAATGCCAGCTTCAGCCAAAGCGGATTTGGCGCTGGCGATCGAATGTTCGCCAAAGTGGAAGATGGACGCCGCAAGAACGGCGCTAGCGTGGCCGTCCCTGATCCCTTCCACCAGATGATCGAGAGTGCCAACGCCGCCGCTCGCAATAACAGGCACTGGAACCGCATCCGAAACGGCCCGCGTCAACGCGATGTCGTAGCCGGACTTTGTGCCATCTCGATCCATCGAGGTGAGAAGGATCTCTCCGGCGCCGAGAGAGACGACTTCTCGCGCATAAGCGACTGCGTCGAGTCCGGTCGCGTTGCGGCCGCCGTGGGTGAAGATCTCCCAGCGGCTGGGAGCCGTCTCCTTCGCATCGATCGCCACGACGACCAGCTGATTGCCGAATTTTTCGGCAGCCTCGCGGACGAAGCCGCGGCGTTCGATCGCGGCAGTGTTGATCGAGACCTTGTCGGCGCCAGCCAGAAGCAACGCGCGGATGTCTTCGAGCGTCCTTACCCCACCCCCGACGGTTAGGGGCATGAAGCACTGTTCCGCGGTGCGTGAGACGACATCGAGGAGGATGCCCCGGTTCTCGTGGCTCGCCGTGATGTCCAAGAAGCAGAGCTCATCGGCGCCTGCTGCGTCGTAAGCCTTAGCAGCCTCGACCGGGTCGCCGGCGTCCTTCAGGTCGACAAAGCGCACGCCTTTGACGACGCGGCCGTCTTTGACGTCGAGGCAAGGGATGACACGCGCTTTGAGCACCACGGGGAAGCCGCCTTCAATCGGGCTTTACGCGGCGCACCATAATCAGATCGCGGTCGCTCGCAACGCCTGAGGCAAGCAGCAGGGATTTCGCGCCGATGACAACGAAGCCGTAGCGCTCGTAGAGGCGCCGGGCGCCGTCGTTCCGCTCCCAGACGTCCAGGTAGATGGTGGGCGCCTGCTTCAGACGCGGATGCGTGAGCGCGGCGTCCATCAGCTTTCGGCCGATGCCGTTGTTCTGAAACCTCTTGAGCACGTAGATGCGGCGAATCTCTTGATCCGATTTGGAGGCTGAGCCGATCGGCGAGACCAGATCGCCGAACTGAGCGAAGCCGATCATTTGTTCGTGCGTATGCGCTACTAAGAACGTGTCGTTCTCGAAGGCCCGTTCAAAATAGCTGTCGGACAGTGCATCGCGCAGGTACGCCTCGAGATCGCTTGGCAAGAAGGAATGCCCGAAGGCATCCGAATAGGTTTGCCGAGCGAGTGCGCCGAGAGCCGGCACTTCGTTGCGCGCGAGAGCCCGGATGGTCATGCCTCAGCGAGTTTGAGCGCGGCTTTGGCCTCGAGTCGGCCGTCGTAGAGCGCGCGGCCGCAAATCACGCCGGCGATTCTCCCCGCCCTCTTCGCATCGCGAATATCGTCGAGGCCGCCGACGCCGCCGCTAGCGATGACCGGAATCGAAACCTCGCGCGCAAGTGAGAGGGTTGCGTCGACGTTGAGCCCCTGCCCCGTGCCGTCGCGCGAGATGTCCGTGTAGATGATCGCGGCGATCCCGGCGCCTTCGAATCGTTTGGCGACTTCGCTCGAGGTGAGACTGGATTCCTTAGCCCACCCTTCGATCGCCACCCTGCCCTCACGCGCGTCGATGCCAACCGCGATTCGCCCGGGATGCGCGCGCGCCGCCTCGCGCACCAGATCGGGATTGCGCAGCGCGAGCGTACCTAGGATCACGCGCTTCACGCCGGCAGCCAGCCAGCTGTCGATGGCTTTGCGGTCGCGAATGCCGCCCCCAAGCTGAACCGGAAGCTTCACCGCCTTGATGATCGTCTCCACCGTTTCGGCATTCACCGCGTGGCCTTCAAAGGCCCCGTTCAAGTCCACGACGTGAATCCACTCGAAACCGAGCTCGGCGAAATGGCGCGCTTGATCGGCCGGATCGGTGTTGAACACCGTCGCCGATTCCATCGCCCCTTTGACGAGACGAACGCACAGTCCGTCTTTCACGTCGATCGCCGGAAACAGAATCACATCGTTAGTCCTGTTGCCCATCCGCGCTAGACGAATCGGCGTGTGATGTGCCCAACATATTCTCGGGAGCGGCGTGAGTCGCGACGACAAGCGCCGCGGGACAGAGGATTTTTGCACTCGTGCGTAAGTTACTTGTGACTTTCGATCTCGTGTCGGCCGAGCACGATTACGAGCCCTTCTTTCGTAAACTTCGCCAATTCGACGACAATGCAACGCGGGCTCTTTTTTCCGTTTGGGTCATTTCGACGGACGTTTCGGCGCGCCAGGTGTTCGTCACTCTGCGAGAGCTCGTTGCTCGCAAGGATCGCTTGATGGTGTTCGAGAACCAGCGCAATTGGTTCGCGAAACGCATGTCGGAAGCGGCGATCGCCAAGCTCGAAGGCCAGATGCTCGAGGCTTGAGCTAGCCTAAGGGCGCCATTTGAGGAACGCGCCGATGAGCGCGAGACCGACGCGTTGGCTTTTCTCCGGGTGGAATTGAGCCCCGAGAATATTGTCGCGACCAACGATGGCCGGGAAAAGCCCACCGTAATCGGTCGTGGACAGCACCATCTGGGAATCGGTCGGACGAAACACGTAAGAATGCACGAAGTAGGCGTGGGGTTTTTCTTCGCCCTGCCCTGCCGTTTGTTCGGCCAGCGCGCGAATCACTGAGTGCTTCGAGCTTTTGACGCTGATTGTGTTCCAGCCAATATGGGGCACCTTGAACGAGGGCCCCCGGGGCTGAAGCCGCACGACATCACCCGCAATCCAGTTGAGGCCGGCGTGCTCGCCGTGCTCGAGCCCACGGGCCGCCATCAATTGCATCCCGACGCAAATGCCGAGAAACGGCCGCCGACGCTCGATCACCGAGGTTGTGAGCGCTTCGACCATCCCGGGGAGTGCGTTGAGGCCTCCGGCGCAGTCTCCAAAGGCGCCGACACCCGGTAGAATGATTCGATTCGCTCTCAAAACGGCCTTTGGATCGGCTGTAACGGCGACGTTCTCACTGAGTCCGAGGGTGGCGACGACGCGTTCGAACGCCTTGGCGACTGAACGCAGATTCCCCGAGCCATAATCGATGACTGCAATCGTCATTCGCTCCAGTCGCTCCGGTCAGGCTTTGGGCTTAGAGGGTGCCCTTCGTAGAGGGCGTGACGCCCTCGATGCGCGGGTCGATCTCGATCGCGTCGCGGAGGGCGCGGGCGAGGCCCTTGTAGCAGCTCTCGACGATATGGTGGTTGTTTTGTCCGTATAGATTTTCAACGTGGAGTGTAATGCCTGCGTTTTGAGCAAAGGCTTGAAACCACTCCTTGAAAAGCTCGGTGTCCATTTCTCCGAGCTTCGGCTTCGAGAAATCGACCTTCCAAATCAGATAGGGCCGTTTCGACACATCGACCGTCACTCTCGTGAGCGTCTCGTCCATGGGGATCGCGGCGTGGCCGAAACGGCGGATGCCCTTGAGTTCGCCGAGGGCCTTCGCCACGGCCTGGCCGATGACGATGCCGGTGTCTTCCGTCGTGTGGTGATAGTCGATGTGGAGATCGCCCTGAGCGCGGACCTTGAGGTCGATCAGCGAATGACGCGAAAACGATTCGAGCATGTGGTCGAGAAAACCGATGCCGGTATCGACATCGGATTCGCCGTCGCCGTCGAGATCGAGGGAGACGGATATCTCCGTTTCACGGGTCTTGCGCTCGATCAATGCCGTGCGCATGGGGTCAAGTCCTTCCGTTCGCTGAAGTTTCATAACAGGCGGGCGCTGCAAAACAAGTGAACGCGGACAGAGCTTCGCTCCCAGCTCGGCCCAGGAGGAGGGGCGATCAAGCGCGTCGAACTATCGAATTTCGTTATGCGGCCCGGGGATAGAGCGGGGATGTGCGAAACTATTTGCGTTCGTTGGCTGTCCAACCGCCGCCACCGCTGTAGAGCGGTTGCGGGAGCAAAACGAAACGCGTGCCGTACTCGCTCCACGCACTCCCTTGTGCGTTCTGCAACGATGACTGCGACTGCGCGCCCGTGATCGCACCTGATGAATCGAAGGTTGGGAAATCGGTGATTTGATCGCCCACCCACATCACGGGTACGGGCGAGGAGCGAGTGGCGGCTTTCATGTCGTCGGTCGCCTTGCGCCAACGCGCTGCCTTGTCGCTCTCAGCGGTGCGCAAATAAATCAGATCGAACTCGATGCCGAGTTTTCTCAAGTTGTCTTTGGTCCATTCCTCTTCCTGCGCGAGGCGGTTCGTCACGATTGCGATGCGGCCGCCGTTCCGGTGAACGGCCTGCGTGAAGGAGGCTGCCCCTGGAACCGCGCGGGCGCGCCGGGCACGCGACCAATCACACCAATTCGGCTGCCAAAAATCCAAGCCGCAGGCCTCCGCCTCTTTGGAGTAGTCGGAGTTGTCGAGCAGGGTTTCGTCGGCATCCATGATGACGAACCAGCCGGTCGCTTTGTGCCGACGTGCGATCTCGGGCAACTCGCTTTGCGCCCGCGAATAGACCGCAATTGCAAGCGCGCGATATTCAACCGAGTTGCGAAACCAATGGAGCGCGTTCGACATCGGCTTGCGCTCGGTGGCTTCGCATATCCACGAATAGGGGTAGTCGCCGTGGGCCGGATTGGTGGGCAGCTGATCGGGCGTTACGGAGGCGTAGCAAGCATCGTCGGCCGGGGGGAGGAGTTCGGGTGGCTCAAACAACATGCAGCTCGAAAGGCCAAATGCGGCGAGGAGGCTCGCAACGCGACATTTGGCAGCGAAGCTGGTCATGTGGCCTTCCTTGATCCGGCGCGCCAGATTAAAGGCAAAGTCCCTGCCGGCCTAATCTTGCCCTTGCGACGCGCGACCCTACATCTCCCCCAAGAAACGACATGACATGACCCGCTCAGAAGACCAACCCACCTGGCACGGAACGACCATTCTTTCCGTGCGAAAGAACGGCACAGTGGTGATCGCCGGAGACGGCCAGGTCAGCGTCAACCAGACCATCATCAAGTCCAATGCGCGCAAAGTTCGGCGGATCGGGCAGGGCAAAGTTATCGTTGGATTTGCCGGCGCTACGGCCGATGCATTCACGCTGTTCGAGCGGCTTGAATCGAAGCTGGAAAGCTATCCGGGAAATCTCACGCGGGCCTGCGTGGAGATGGCGAAGGATTGGCGGATGGACCGCTACTTGCGACGGCTCGAGGCCATGCTGGCCGTTGCCGACAAGGACGTCAGTCTGGTGTTGACGGGGCAGGGCGACGTCCTGGAACCAGAAGATTCCCTCATTGGCATCGGATCGGGCGGAAATTACGCGCTTTCTGCGGCGAGGGCGCTATTGCCCTTTGATCTATCGGCGGAAGAGATTGCGCGCCGCGCAATGGCGATTGCGGCTCAGGTGTGCGTTTACACCAACAACAATCTGACGATCGAAACGCTCTGACTTGCATCGTTCGTCCGGACTTCAGAATGGCGTCTCAATGAGTTTCTTCTCACCACGCGAAATCGTTTCCGAGCTCGATCGCTACATCATCGGTCAAAACGACGCGAAACGGGCGGTCGCGATTGCCTTGCGGAATCGCTGGCGGCGACAGCAATTGCCGGAAGCTCTGCGCGAAGAGGTGATGCCGAAGAACATCCTGATGATCGGGCCAACGGGCGTCGGCAAGACGGAGATTTCGCGACGTCTGGCGAAGCTCGCACAGGCGCCGTTCCTCAAGGTGGAAGCGACCAAGTTCACTGAAGTGGGCTACGTGGGACGCGATGTGGAATCGATTGTGCGCGATCTGCTCGAGACGGGCATCGCCATGGTGCGAGATCGCCGCCGCAAGGATGTCGAGGCCCGCGCGCAAAAGGCTGCGGAAGATCGCGTGCTGGACGCGCTGGTCGGGGCCAATGCGAGTGAGCCCACGCGGGAAAGTTTTCGGAAGAAGCTGCGTAACGGCGAGCTCGACGATAAGGAGATCGAGGTCCAAGTTTCGGAAGCCGGCGGTCTGCCGACCTTCGACATTCCAGGCATGCCGGGCGCGCAAATCGGGATGCTCAACATCAGCGACATGCTCGGCAAGGCGCTGGGGGGACGGGCGAAGCCGCGACGAGTCCTCGTCAAGGATTCCTATGACATTCTGATTGCCGAGGAGTCCGACAAGCTGCTCGATAAAGACGAGCTGACGCGTGAGGCGATCAAGATCGTCGAGAATGACGGCATCGTCTTTCTAGACGAAATCGACAAGATCTGCGCGCGCAGCGAGTACAAGGGCGCCGATGTCAGCCGCGAAGGGGTTCAGCGCGATTTGCTGCCGCTCATCGAGGGCACGACCGTTGCGACCAAGCACGGGCCACTCAAGACGGATCACATCCTCTTCATCGCCTCCGGCGCGTTCCACTTTGCCAAGCCGTCGGACCTTTTGCCGGAGCTGCAAGGGCGGCTGCCGATCCGCGTGGAACTGAAGGCCCTGACGAAGGACGACTTCAAACGTATCCTCACGGAACCCGAGGCGAGCCTCATCAAGCAGTACAAGGCGATGATGGAGACCGAGGGCCTTCACCTCGACTTTTCACCCGACGGGATTGAGGCGATTGCGGATGTCGCGGCCGAGGTGAACGCCTCTGTGGAAAACATCGGCGCCCGCCGACTTTCCACGGTTCTGGAGCGCGTGCTCGACGATTTGAGCTTTACAGCGGCGGATCGGGCCGGGGAGACGGTCACAATCGACGGCAATTACGTGCGTGCCGCGGTTGGGGAGCTGGCCAAGAACTCGGATTTGTCCAAGTTCATCCTGTAGCCGGCCTTGTGGCCGATGCGACACGGGTGAGGAATTCGCGCCCGGTTGCCATCATCCAGCCGTAGTTTACCTTAAGGATTCGTTTACGTTTACCGCGTGTCCGGGGAGAGTTGTCCCCGCGCACGGTCGCGTGCCTGTTGGTCCGTTCGGCGCCTTGCTGGGGAGGGTGCTCAGTGTCTGAGCTGAAGAAGATCCGAGTCGCTTTTGCGGAAGATGACGGCGGTTTTGCCCGCAAGGCGTCTCATAGTTTCCTGAGTCAGCTCGAGACGCGCGATATCGTGCGTCGCGAGGGTCACGGATCAGCCGAGGAACTCGGCGTTTCCACGGTGAGTGAAGCCATCGGCGCGGTGCGCCAGTGGCAGGCCGACGTAGCCCTCGTTCCCTATTTCAACTCGATCTCCGGCCTCGACGACGCGACCGCGCAGGAACTGGTTAAGGGTGGACTACAGATCGTCGGCGAGCTGCGCACGCGCACGGAGCATGCGCTTGTCACCTCGCGCAGTGCTTTCCGCACTGTGCTTTCGACCAAGGGCACGGCGGACGATGTCGAGAAATTCGACACCAATCAGCTCACCGAAGACGACGGCAAGCGGCTCAGCACGCTCTTCGTCAACTGGCTGATCGACATTTTCGGCCACCCGAAGTCGTTCGAGCAGTGCAACTCCTTCCTGTCGAGTCAGGGTCTGCCCAGTCGCGAACATCAGCGCATGCAGAACGATCCGGTGAAGATGGTTCTGCGCATTTCCGAACTTGTTCAGAACTCGCGCTCGTCTGACGGCGGCGGCAGTTTTGCCGGCGGCTTCAATCCGATTCTTCTCTCGCCGGTAACCGGTGCAAATAAGTCGGTGACGACGGAAGATCTCTACACGGTTGCGACACGCGGCCTTCTTCCGATCCCCAGTCCCTTCGTCGCTGCGCTGGCACCGAAGGATTTCTATCAGAAGGTCACGGAGTTCAAAGATAAGCGTTCGGATCACGTCCACCACGATGCCCCGGAATATCTGAAGCGCGAGATCATTGAACTCGTGCATCCGCGGCTCACCGCATTCGATCCCACGAATAACGTCACGCGCTTCCTAATTCTCGCGCGGAGCGGCGGCGACGAGGACAAGCTGGTTTATCCGATCAAGCGGGCGCTGCTCGTGTGTTCGGGCGATGAGTGCAAGCTCGTTGAGCGCAAGATCGCGTTTGCTGCCGAGCTCAAGAAGCGGCCGAGCTGGTCCGGGCTCAAGGACAAATTGGCAGCCTCGCTGGCGCGCATTTCGGGCGGAGCGGCGAAGCTCATGCCGCCGCAATTCCTCGAGCATCCGCGCGAGCAAGCCGTGGTGTTTGAAGCCAAGTTCCCGCTCGACCAGTCGCTGCGTGATCCTGACGCGCGGGCGAAATCAATCCAGGCTCAGCTCAAGCGTCTCGACAGCAGCGGGCAGGAAACCGCCAAATCGCTCAAGGACGCCGCGAAAGGCATTAAAGGCGCGATTTATCTCGGCAGCTACGCCTCGCTTGCCGATATCGACGTCCCGCTCGGCGATGACGAAGTCTCGAAGACGGGCTGCGCTGTGTGCGACAGCGTGCGGGCGTTCGTTGGACGCCTCGCGATGGCCGTCATCGGTCTGGTTCTCCTCGGCGGGCTCGTGTTCGGCCTGACGCAGAATGTCGATTGCGCCAAAGCCGATCAGCGCAGCGGTTTCGTCTGTCAGTATCGCGAGCTGACGTCGCCGATCTACAGCACGGTCGCCAACCAGATCAGCTCTTGGTGGTCGGCCATTCCGGCTTCGACGTCGTCTCGGGCAAAGACCAGTGAGACGCGGACGACCAACACCAACGGGACGAGCTCGAACCGCACCACAACGGCGGCGGCGGCCAATTCGGCTCAGTGCACGCCGGCACAGTCGGCCTCGTCGGACTCCCGGGTGCAATTCACGGAGACAACGCTCAACTGCCCGGCAGACTGCAACGATAAATGCGTGCTGGAGAAGCGTCCGGGGAAGGCACCGTCGACCCGGTGTTTCCGCGCTCCGGTCTGTCCGGCGGCAGGCTAGTCCTTAGCGCTCCTTCGAGCGCGGAGGTTGAGGTCGACAACCAGCGCGCCGGGACCTCCAAGGGTTGTCGGCGCCGATGCGATACCGGCAATGAACGGGCGCAAACTCTCCACTTCAAGCCACAGCGGAACGAGACGCCGCAGGATACCGCGGCCTTCGCTGGGGTGCGCTTTGATGGTGGGCTCGAGTGGTTTTCCCTTACCCGTGATGATCAACACGCGGCGCATGCCAAGCGCCACCGACATCATGACGAACTGAACGAGGGCGCGGTGCGCCTCATCTTGAGTCATGCCGTGGAGATCGAGGCGGGCCTGCGCCGGCCTGTCACGACGCGCAGGGGCTTTTCGTGTTTCGGTTTTTCGCGATGCACCGGGGCTGGGCCTTGGTTTTGACTTTCCCGATTTGGGGTCGTCCGACGCTGCCGGCGGCAGGGCAGTCGCGATGCTCGGCGCATTCGAGGGCGCGGTTTCTTCGGGCTGCGTTTCGCTGGGATTGAGCGGCTTAATGTGCCGCGTTACGTGCTTCCAGAGGGCGTGCTCCTCGGAAGACAGAGGGCGCTTCGAGCGCGCCATTATTGACCCGCAGTGACGCGCGCGGCGAGCGCTTTCGGCAAGAGCAAGGTCATACGGCCATGCTGTTTCATCTCACCCGCGATTTCGGCGGCGTCTTTGCCGAAGCCCCAAAACGTGTCGCCGCGGACGACACCGCGAATGGCGCCGCCCGTGTCCTGGGCAACGAAAAGCCTGTCGAATGGCTTTGAAGGACGATCGGGGCCGAGATCGGGCGATGTCGTCTCGATCCAGATCGGAACGCCGAGTGCATGGAATTTGCGGTCAACCGCGAGGCTGTGGCCGGGGGTCAGCGGAACGCTTTGCGCGCCGGGCGGGCCGTCGTTGGGATCTGTGACTTCGACCTCGCGAAAGAACACATAAGACGCGTTCGTGTTCATAACGTCGTTCGCGGAGGTGGGATTTGCGGCGAGCCAATCGCGGATCGTTTGCATCGAGACTTTCTTGCGCTCGATCGCCCCACGGTCTGCGAGGACGCGGCCGATCATCGTCAGCGGCCGGCCGTTCTGAGCGTCGTAAGACACGCGGATCACTTTACCGTCGTCGAGCGTGACGCGGCCCGAACCCTGAATATCGAGGAAGAAAGCATCGACTGCGTCGCTAACATAGACGAGGGGCGTGACTTTGCCTTCGAGCGCGCCGGCCATGATTTCCGCGCGCGTTTCGAAGGGCTGCAGGCTGCCGTCGACGACGCGTCCGCCGATGCGTTGGCCCTTCCATTCGTCCTTGAAGATGCCGAGATCGACCATCACGAGATCGGCGGGGCGAGGATAAAGCGGCACCGAGTAGGCGTCGCTGCGCGTGCGGCTGCCCTTGAGCTCGGCTTCGTAATAGCCGGTAAAAAGGCCCATATCGTCGCCGTCATTCGAAACGCGGACGGGCGCGAAGTTCTCTTCGAAGAACTGCTTGATGGACTGGGGCGAGGGTTGACCGAGCGCGGCCGCTGAGGTGCAGACGGGCTGCCAATCAGACCGTAGCCCCATGTCCGCCGTACCACCCATCTTGGAGTCGGGCGCGGCGCTGGTGAGGCGGCCGCACGAACGCAGGAAGGCCGAAAAGGCGAGCTCGATGCCGTCGCCGGGCCAGTTCTCCAGCTCGGCGAAGGCGATCGGTTTGAGCGCCAGACGCTCAACGGGTTTTTGTGAGGGAGGCGAGAAAAAATACGCGGCGAGCGCGATGACTAGAACGATCAGAATTGTAGCTGCAAGCGAAACTCGCCACTTTCGCATGGCGCCGAAGCTCCGCGATGAGGATGTCCCTAGTTGGCGCTGCTCGTCGCCGTCAGGCGCCAGTTGGGATCAGAGCTACGCGTATCGCGGGCAAAGGTCCAGATGTCCGTTACGGTCCGAACGCTCGCGGCATCGCCTTCGACGGCTTCGCCGGCCTTGGTGACCGTCGCCGACATAAGCTCGCTGACGAATTTCACCGTCACTTCGGCCGTGCGGCCGCGCAGCGCGGCGTCGACGATGTCGGCACTCTTCAGCCGCACATAGGTGAAGTCCATCTTTTGGCCGGCCTCTTCGCGGGCACGGATGGCGCTGTCGAAGGAGGCATAGACGGCGTCTTCGAGAAGCGGACGAAGCGCCGTGCGATCGCCATCGGCAAAGGCCGACGCGATCATCTCGTGTGCCGCGCGCGATCCCATCAGGAAATGCTCAGCCTCGAAGCGGCGATCGACACTTCTGATGTCGCTGAGTGCCTGCGCGAGAGGCGAGCCTGCTGGCGCCACCACGGTGGCGGGCGCTGCATTTGCGGGCTTCAAGCTCGTCGGGCGAGTCTCGGGACGTGCGGGAAGCGGAACGACCTTCTCATCGCCGGCGCGCTGAGCAGGTGGTCCGAACATGTCACGTGGGCGTTCGTGACCCGTGCGACGACCCAGCACTTGCCACAGTTTGAACAGCACAAAGCCGGCCACCATGGCGACCAACAAAATGTCGAAGGGGATATCCATGAGCATATGGCTGGCCTAAGGCTCGGGTTCGCAGACCGGCATCGCGAGCCTCATAGTCGAGCCTACGCCCTTCGCAGGGACCGGTCTAGGATAGGGTACTAAAGCCCCTGATTTATCGCTAGGAAACCTATCTAGGCCGTGAAGATGGCGACAACAAGACCTGGGTCTACCTCGCTTGTCGTCGGCTAGTCGGCATGATAGCCCACGCGGGCTCGGCGGTACCCAACGCACGGGACAGCAAAGGAATTAGGCAGATGAGCGATACGTCAGGCGCGAGCGGTTCACCTCAAGGTAACGGTTCCGCAACCCAACCCGCCGCCGGCGCGGCGCCGTCGTATCAGATCGTTGCGCAATACGTTAAGGATCTCTCATTCGAGAATCCGGGATCGCCCGCAACGCAAGTGCAGGGTCGCCCTGCGATTGAAGTCGGACTCGACGTACAGGCAAAGCCACTCGGTGGCGATCAATATGAAGTTGCGATCCGCGTTCGCGTGAACGCAAAAACCGAGCAGACTCCCGTGTTCCTGGTGGAGCTGCTCTATGGTGGCCTCTTCGTCGTCAAGAACATGGCGGTCGAGCGTTTGCAGCCGTTCCTGCTGATCGAAGGCCCGCGGCAATTGTTCCCGTTCGTGCGCCGGATCGTTGCGGACGTGACGCGGGACGGGGGCTTCTTGCCTTTGATGCTGGAGCCGATCGATTTTGCGGCGCTTTATCAGCAGCAAGCCCAGGCGCGTACTCAGGGCGCCGGAGCACCGATCGAGAAGACGGTCACTTAAGTCTCGTTCAGTAGACCCAGAGGACTTCGCCGCGCAGCGTTTTGAGGAACGCTGCGTGAGCGGCGGCCTCTTCGGGAGTCAGCAAGGGCAGGATCGGCTCGGGCCGCTGTGGCTGTCGCTCGTGACGAACGATTGCGATCGCTGCAGAGACGATCGCGTCTTCGACAAGACCGAGATTGGTCTGACGCCCGCCGATCAGCTCCAGATAGACCTGGGCTAGAAGCTGCGCGTCGACGAGCGCGCCGTGCTTGTCGCGCACCGCGAGGTCGACGTTGTAGCGCTTGCAGAGCGCATCGAGAGAGGCGGGCGCGCCGGGAAATTTACGGCGCGCGATCGCGAGGGTGTCGATGGCGCGCTCGGAGAAAAGCGGCGGTAGTCCCGCGTGCTTCATCTCGATATTGAGGAAGGCGAGGTCGAAGGCCGCGTTGTGAATGATAATGGGTGCATCGTCGATGAAGGCCAGAAACTCATTCACGATCGACGAGAAGGGGCTCTTGTCCTGCAGCATTTCATCGGTGATGCCGCTGACGGCCTGCGCGCCTGCGTCGATGGCGCGACCCGGATTGACGTAATGATGGAAGACGCGGCCCGTCGGCACGTGATTCATCAGTTCAATGCAACCGATCTCGATGATCCGGTGACCGTCCTGCGGCTCGAGGCCCGTTGTTTCCGTATCGAGGACGATCTCTCGCATTGCTGCTCTTTGCGTTTTTTCGAATCGGTCGCGGCGATCTTAGCGTTTCGCTTTCGCCCAGACCTCGCCCTTACGGCCTTCGAGCGCTGAGATGATCGCTTTTACCTGTGCAAAAGCAGGCTCCAGCCCCTTGTCGGTCTCGACCACGAAGTCGGCGCCGGCGCGCTTTACGTCGTCGGGTGTCTGCTGGGCCAAAATCGCTTCGAATTTCTCCACTGTCATGCCCGGGCGCGCCAGCACGCGTTCACGCTGAAGGTCCTTAGGCGCGCTGACGACAACCACCACGTCGACTCGAGCGCGGCCACCCTTTTCAAAGAGCAACGGAATATCGAGGACGACCATATGCCGGCCATCGGCCTCACACTTCCTCAGAAAATCCAGCTGCGCCACGCCGACGAGGGGATGAATAATGGACTCCAAGCGTCGCAAGGCTTCGGGATCGCCGAGAACGCGTTTCGAGAGCAGCTGACGATCGACGCGGCCATCGACCGCGACGCCGGGAAATGCAGCTTCAATCGGGGCGACCGCTTTGCCGCCGACGTCGTAGAGCGCATGGACCGCTGCATCGGCGTCGTAAACCGGAACGCCGAGCTTGGCGAACATCTTCGCCGTTTCCGATTTTCCCATCCCGATGGAGCCGGTCAGACCAATGAGCAACATGGCTCAGGCATTGTCCCTGGCGAGGTCGGCCGTCAAGGCCGCGCGCAGTTCGGGGCTCGGTTCGGGATCGACACCGAACCAAGCATTGAAACCAGGGCGCGCTTGCTCGATCAACATGCCGAGGCCATCGACGGCCACACGGCCCGTATAACGCGCTTGGCGGAGCAGTTCGGTTTCCAGCGGCACATAGATGATATCGGCGACGACCGCCGTCGGCAGAAGAGGCGCCAAATCGATTTCGAGTTTGGGGGCGCCTTTCATCCCAAGCGTCGTGGTGTTCACGAGAAGTGCGGCTTCTTTCAACGCCGCAGAGCGCTCCGTCCAATCGAATACCGTGAATCGCGGCGTCAGATAGCGGCGAAAATCCGCGACCAGCTGCTCGGCACGATCTTTGGTGCGATTGACGATGCGGATATTGCGCACGCCGGCGTTGGCCAAACCGTAGATCACCGCGCGCGCTGCGCCCCCAGAGCCCAGCACGACAACCGGTCCATGGTCGGGGCGCCAAGCGGGTGCCTGCTTGTGGAGATTGGAGGTGAAGCCTTGGGCGTCGGTGTTGGTGCCGAAGAGCGTCCCATCGTCTTCGACGACGAGCGTGTTGACGGCACCGATCATCGTTGCTGCGTCATCGCAGGTGCCGGCAATCGAAAAGGCGACTTCCTTGTGAGGCACGGTGACATTGGCGCCGACGAAACCGAGGCGGGGGAGGGCGGCGAGAGCTTCTCTCGCGTCGCGCGGCTCGACCGCGAGGGGCACGTAAGCGCCGTTGATGCCGTATTTTTCGAGCCAAAAGCCGTGCAACCGCGGGGAACGCGAATGGGCTACCGGCCAGCCGATGATCCCCGCCACACGGGCTCTTCCGGTGAGGATCATTGAGCGAGTGCTCCTTGGACGCGAAGAGCTTCTAGAACTTGAAGTAGCGGCAGGCCCTGAACCGTGAAGGTGTCTCCCTCGACGCGGGTGAAGAGCTGCGCTCCCAGGCCTTCGATCTGATAGGCGCCCGCGCTGGATGTCACGGCATCTCCGGCTTCATCGAGGTAAGAATCCAGGAAGTCGTCACTGAAATCGCGCATTGAGAGTGTCGCCCTCCCGACAAAACGCCAGATGATAGCGTCATTGCGGGCGAGGCAAGCGGCGCTCCAAAGGTCGTGTTTGCGGCCTCGCAAAGCTCGAAGTTGTGTCGCGGCGCCGGCGCGGCTGGTCGGCTTCACGAACGGGCGTCCGTCGCATTCCAAAACCTGGTCCGCGCCGAGGATAAGGCGACCGCTGAAACCCTGGGCTCCCCGCAAGGTCTTCAGCTCCGCGAGCGCGTCTGCGATGTTGCGCGGCTTCACGCCGTCGCTCGCCAGCGACGCTATGACGCTTTCTTCGTCGACCCTGACCGGGCGGACCTCGATGGCAACGCCTGCCGCCTCCAGCATGCGGCGCCGAGCGGCGCTGGCAGAAGCGAGGACCACGGTTCTCGTCGGATCGGCGGTCATCGTTTGGCCGGTTGACGCTCGACCAAGAGGTTGATCACCGCGGCGGCCGTTTCCTCGATCGAACGGCGAGAGACTTCGATCACCGGCCAGCTGTTTGCTTCGAAGAGGCGGCGCGCGAACGTTGCTTCTTCGCGCACGCGATCAATATCCACATAATCGGTCTCTTCGCGCTCATTGAGCGCAATGAGCCGGTTGCGTCGCACTTGCACCAGTCGCTCGGGACTTGCGATCAAGCCCACTATCAGAGGTCTCTTCGCCGTTTCGAGCGATACCGGCAACGGCACGCCATGAACGATCGGCACGTTCGCCGCTTTGTAGCCGCGATTGGCGAGATAGATGCACGTCGGGGTTTTCGAGGTCCGGCTGACACCGACCAAAACCACATCGGCCTTGTCGAGATCCTCGGTGGACTGCCCATCGTCATGCGCCATCGCGAAATTGAGGGCATCGATGCGGCTAAAATAACGCGCGTCGAGCTCGTGCTGACCGCCCGGACGATTGAGGAGCTCGGTCCCCAAATATCCGGCCATGACAGTCAAAACCGGATCGAGTACCGCGAGGGATGGAATCTCGGAACGCATGCAATGGTCTCGCAAGAGTGAGCGCAGCTCCGGATTCATCAGTGTGTAGAGAACGAGTCCAGGAGACTCGTCGATGTCCATAAGGACCCGGTCCAGGTGACGGCGGCTGCGCACCAAAGCATGGATGTGCTCGATCGGCTCAACATCGGCGAATTGCGCGCAAGCGGCCTTGGCCACGGCGTTGAGTGTCTCACCCGTCATGTCGGAGACGAGATGGAGATGAAAATAGACGCGAGCCCGGCGATCCATCGCTGCTTCGAACCATATGGCGGCTTCTAGAGCAAGCGCTCGCCTGTGAAGTACGAGCATTTATCTGGTCATAAGGCCATGGATAAGTGGCTTAGAACTTGGGAAAAACTGGGGTTCGCGCTGGCCCAGCCGAAGCGGCCGTATTTCTTGCCCGCTCTTCCAGCGAGCGTCCGCCTTTATGTGAGTTGCGGGAATAGGGGAGACAGATTTCGAAGAGGCTCGTGTTTGCAGCTCCTTTGAGAGCGCGTATCACTCCGCCGCGATGGGATAAGTGGATCGAGCGCTGCATCACCACGATTCACAGCGCTACTATCTTCTACTTCTTCCTTATAGATTCTTATTTGTATAGCAGAGGAGCGAATCCTCATTTCCGTTCACTGAGCCGATGTCCTCTTCCAAAAAGCCGATGCTCGAGGTGTTACGCGGTGGTGCGACCGAGCCGCGACCCCTGTGGCTTATGCGACAAGCAGGTCGCTATCTGCCGGAGTATCGCAAGACGCGAGAACAAGCTGGCGACTTTCTCACGCTGTGCATGACGCCGGAGCTTGCTTGTGAAGTGACACTGCAGCCCATTCGGCGTTTCGGATTCGATGCGGCAATCCTCTTTGCGGATATCTTGTTGGTGCCGTGGGCACTCGGCGTGCCTCTGCGCTTCGAGGAAGGGCGAGGACCGGTATTGGAGCCGGTGAGCACCGTCGATGGTGTCAACGCATTGAAGCCTCCCAGCGCGGTCGTGGAGGGGCTGAGCCCTGTGAGCGAAACGATCCGGCGCTTGTCCCGCGAGCTCGATCGCGAAGCGCTCATTGGATTTGCTGGTGCACCCTGGACCGTCGCGACGTATGTCGTTGAGGGTCACGGAAGTACCGATCAAGCGTCGGCGAAGATGTGGGCTCTCGCGGATCCCGATGGCTTTGAGCAGCTGATCGATCGACTGACGGAGGCAACGGTCCATTACCTCATCATGCAGGCTGAGGCGGGTGCTGAGGTCTTGCAGATTTTCGAAAGTTGGGCGCAAGGACTCTCCGCGCCGATGCTCTCGCGGTGGTGTATCGGTCCGACGGCTAAGATTGTGTCTCGGGTGAAAGACCGATTTCCGAGCATCCCGATCATTGGGTTTCCGAGGGGTTGCGGCTCGCTGCTCGAAGCCTATGTGCAAGGGACGGGGATCGATGGGGTGAGCCTCGATACCGGCCAATCAATTGCACATGCGCGCGCCGTCACGAGCGGTCGGGTCGCGTTGCAGGGGAACCTCGATCCGCTGGTCTTGATCGCCGGTGGGCAGGTACTCGAGGACGAGGTTGAACGGATCTTGAGTGAGACCAAGGGAGTTCCCCACATCTTCAATCTTGGCCACGGGATTTTGCCTCACACGCCAGTCGAGCATGTGGCGCAATTGATCGAGCTCGTGCGGCGGGGCAGCGCGTGAGGCTGGCGGTCGTGCTTCTCAATCTTGGCGGGCCGGACTCGCCCGCCGCGGTCACACCGTTCCTACGCAATCTGTTCTCGGACCCCGCGATCATCTCGCTGCCTGGCATCGTCCGCTTGCCGTTGGCCTGGGGGATTGCTCAGCGGCGATCCGCTCTGGCTCGCGAGATCTACAACAAAATCGGTGGTGCCTCGCCTATTCGGCGGCTGACCGAAGAGCAAGCGCGGGCGCTTGAAACGGAGCTTCGAAAAACCAATGAGGACACGCGCGTCTTCATCGCCATGCGGTATTGGCACCCGCTGAGCGATGAGACGGTGATGGCGGTAAAGGCCTTCGAGCCCGATGAAATCGTGCTCCTGCCGCTCTATCCGCAATATTCGACGACGACGACTGGGTCGTCGTTCTCTGCATGGGGAGACGCTGCACAACGTCACAGTCTCAAGGTGCCGACGCACGCGATCTGCTGCTATCCCACGCATTATCTGTTCGTCGCCGCGCATTTGGCTGCGTTGCGACGCTCGCTCGATGAGTTCAATGCCGGCGAACAAATACGCGTGTTGTTTTCCGCGCATGGGTTGCCGGAGCGCGTTGTCGCGGGCGGTGATCCCTACCGGTTTCAAGTCGAACAAAGCGTGGTTGCGATCGTCGATACGCTGGCGCGATCGAATCTGGATTGGCGCATTTGCTATCAAAGCAAAGTTGGACCTTTGGCGTGGATCGGCCCGTCGACAGAAGACGAAGTGAAGGCGGCGGGCGCCGAGCGGCGCTCGCTTGTTGTTGTACCGATTGCCTTTGTCTCTGAGCATTCGGAAACGCTGGTCGAGCTCGACATGGACTACGCACATTTGGCCGCAGAGTGCGGCGTTCCGCGCTATGTCAGAGTGCCCGCGCTTGGAGTTGAGGCCGACTATATCCGCGCGCTCTCGGAGTTGGTCGGCAAGGCCCGAGAGCAAAGCGGGTTGGCCTCAGGATCGGGGGCGCGACTCTGTCCGTCGGCTTTTGGACGCTGCCCCTATTCGAATTCGTGAGCCCTCGCGATGGAGTTCTTCAACCCGCCCGTCTATCCGTGGATCAAAGCCTTTCACATCATTTCCGTGATGGCCTGGATGGCGGGAATGCTCTATCTGCCGCGGCTCTTCGTCTATCACTGCGAGGTCGCGAAAGGTTCGCCGGAAAGCGAACGTTTCAAAGTCATGGAGCAAAAGCTCCTGCGCGTCATTATCAACCCAGCCATGATTGCGGCCTGGACCTTCGGTCTCATCCTCTCTTTCACGCCTGCGGTCGATGCCTGGTCACAAGGTTGGTTTCATACAAAGTTTACGCTCGTCGTTCTTCTCTCGACCTATCATGGCTTCCTCGCGCGCTGGCGGCGCGACTTCGCTCTCGATCGAAATTCGCACCCGCAACGTTTCTATCGGATCATGAACGAGGTTCCGGCGTTGATGATGGTCTTCATTGTCATTCTGGCGGTCGTTAAGCCCTTTTGATCGACAGCGCCTCTGGCCCATCTTGATTTCTCGCCCGCTCCTGATATTGTGAGGTCAATCAACTCCCCCAGTCTTGGGCGCTTCTTTCGGCGGTATCGCCTAGCAAGCCTTTTGGCCATGCGCTCCCTCGACTGGATCCAGATTTAGATTTTCTTCCGCGTCCGCGCCGGCCTCAGCCATGAGGCCGAGGGCTTCTGAAAACCCATGCGGCGGACGGGTTGGACCCTTTCCCTTACCCCACACGCGACACTTCCCCATGACTCTCCAAGAAATGAAATTGCAGGACTTGAAGACGAAGTCCCCCACGGACCTCCTCGCCTTCGCCGAAGACCTGCAAGTCGAAAACGCTTCCGCGATGCGCAAACAAGACATGATGTTTGCGATCCTCAAGCAACTCGCTGAGCAGAATGTCGAGATCACCGGCTCCGGTGTTCTCGAGGTCCTGCAGGACGGCTTCGGCTTTCTGCGCTCGCCGGAATCCAACTATCTGGCCGGGCCCGACGACATCTACATCTCGCCCTCGCAGATCCGCCGCTTCTCGCTGCGGACGGGCGATACGATTGAGGGACCGATCCGCAGTCCCAAGGACGGGGAGCGCTACTTTGCGCTTCTTAAGGTCAATACGATCAATTTCGAAGACCCCGAAAAGACCAAGCACAAGGTCCATTTCGACAATTTGACGCCGCTTTATCCGGACGAACGGCTGAAGCTGGAGGTTGTCGATCCGACGATTAAGGATCGCTCGGCGCGCCTCATCGATCTCGTGGCGCCGCTCGGCAAAGGCCAGCGCGCCCTGATCGTTTCGCCGCCTCGTACCGGTAAGACGGTGCTGCTGCAGAACATCGCGAAGTCGATCACGACCAATCATCCCGAGTGCTACTTGATCGTGCTTCTGATCGACGAGCGTCCGGAAGAAGTGACCGATATGCAGCGGACCGTGAAGGGTGAGGTGATCTCCTCGACTTTCGACGAGCCCGCTGTGCGTCACGTGCAAGTCGCCGAAATGGTGATCGAAAAGGCCAAGCGCCTCGTCGAGCATCGCCGCGATGTGGTGATCCTGCTCGACTCGATCACTCGCCTTGGCCGTGCTTACAACACCGTCGTTCCCAGCTCCGGCAAAGTGCTGACGGGTGGCGTTGACGCCAATGCGTTGCAGCGGCCGAAGCGCTTCTTCGGCGCGGCACGCAACATCGAGGAAGGTGGTTCTCTGACCATCATCTCGACGGCGCTGATCGATACCGGCAGCCGCATGGACGAAGTCATCTTCGAAGAATTCAAGGGCACCGGTAACTCGGAAATCATTCTCGACCGCAAGGTCTCCGATAAGCGCGTCTTCCCGGCGCTCGACATCACACGCTCGGGCACGCGCAAGGAAGAGCTCTTGGTCGACAAGGCGACGCTCTCGAAGATGTATGTGCTCCGGCGCATCCTCAATCCGATGGGCACCGTCGATGCGATCGAGTTCTTGCTCGACAAGCTGCGCAACACGAAGACCAATCAGGAATTCTTCGACAGCATGAATACGTGAGGAAGAGGGCGGCGTGAGCTTTGAAAGCTACACGCCGCCCGTCCTTGCGACCTCGCGTTTGCGGCTCGAGCCGCTTCGGTCAACGCACGCTGATTTGCTCTTCGAACCGCTGAGCACGCCGCACCTCTACCCGTTCATTCCTCAAGATCCGCCGGGCTCGGTCGAGGCCTTGCGCCAGCGTTATCAGCGGCTCGAAACGCGTCGCTCTGCCGACGGCACAGAGCTCTGGCTGAACTGGGTCGCGTTTCGCGACGGCGGACCGGCGGGCCTCGTTGAAGCCACCGTAACGGCCGATGGAACCGCGCAAATCGCTTATTTTGTGTTTGCCGAGCATCAGAGACAGGGAATAGGGCGTGAGGGCGTAGAGGCGGTGCTTTCGCATTTGCGAGCGAAGTTGGGCATTCGCCGCTGTCGGGCTCTCGTCGATACGCGGAACCTAAGTTCCATCGGTCTTCTCGAAGCTCTTGGTTTCAAGAGGGCCCGAACCATCCAAGAAGCAGATCACTTCAAAGGCCGGCCGAGCGACGAGTTCGAGTATCTCCGAAGCGAAGAGGCTGCACCGCGAGCGAGGTGAGTGTTAGTCTTTCCCCAACCTATAAAGTTGGGGTTTTCCGGTGGTTATTCGCAAGGTTTGGGTTGTTGTCGCCTGTCTCGTAGTCACGATGTTAAGTCTATCAGCCTGCGCGACGAAGCGACGAGGGCCGGAAGGGCCTTCGGCAGAATTCTCCGCAATGGCGCCGTTGCTCGATCGTGTTTGGGTCTATGACCTCAGCGTCGAGAAGGATCGGGCTCGCTGTGACGGTGTCGATCAATTCGTTCGCTTCTATGCCAGTGGAGGGCGCGCTTCGATGGTCGCGGGCTCGCGGCAAATGCAGCAAGCGCAGCCGGCGCGGATTGTTTCTGCGCGACGCCAGAATGATCGGGTGATTTTGCAAATTGCGGATCGTTCCAACGAACCGCCGACGACGATCGAGATCCGCCTGCTCGCGGACGGCACGATCGGAATGCGTCGGGCGAGCGCCAAAGGCACGGAGCGACGCCTGGCGGCGTGTCCGCTCCGCCGTAAGGACGGCGAACCCGTGAGCTAGTGGATCATCGGCCGGACATCGCATGAAAAGCCTTTCGACCCTCCTGGAAGTGAAGACCTCCGGGCCGGGGCTCGTCTCGATCACGCGCGATGTCGACGGTTGGGTTCAGCACTCAGGACTTTCGGATGGGCTCCTGACTATCTTTATCCGTCACACCTCTGCGTCCCTGACGATCCAGGAGAATGCCGATCCCGATGTCCTGCGCGATTTACAGGCTTTTCTCGAGCGTCTGGCGCCTTGGGGGGACAAGCTCTATCGGCATACGACCGAGGGCCCGGACGATATGCCGGCTCATGTCCGGGCGGCGTTGACCCAGACGAGCCTCTCAATCCCCGTCGTGACTGGGCGGCTTGCTTTGGGCACTTGGCAGGGGGTCTACGTTTGGGAGCACCGGGCGCGGGGGCAGGTGCGCGAGGTCGTTCTGCAGTATATTGGGAAGTGACACTTCACGGGGACGGCCATGGACGAGCTGAAAGACAAACGCGCCACCTACAAATCCATGGCCGAGGGCACGGCTGAAGATTGGAAGATCATCGGCGCCCATATGGGGCCCTTCATCAAAGATCATTCCAATCGCGTTATCGCGCATCTGAAGCTGCTGGATGGCGATTGCGGGGGCTATCCGGTCGATCGCTTGGAGCACAGTCTGCAGACGGCGACGCGTGCGTTTCAGGCGGGGCAGGACGAAGAATATGTGGTCTGCGCATTGCTGCACGACATCGGAGATACGCTCGGTCCGGCGAACCACGCCCACGTTGCGGCCTCAATTCTCCAGCCCTTCGTCTCGGAGCGGAATCACTGGATCGTCGAGAAACACGCGATTTTCCAGGGCTATTACTTCTTCCACTTCATCGGTCTCGACCGTGAGATGCGCGAGCAATATCGCGGTCACCCGCATTTCGAAGCCTGCGCGCAGTTCTGTCATCTCTACGATCAGACGGCGTTCGACCCGAGCTACAAGTCGATGCCGCTCGATGCGTTCGTGCCGATGGTCCACCGGGTGCTCGAGCGACCTAAGAACTCGATCTATTTGAGGCCGGAGCGGCAGGCTGCGGAGTAGGCGCGGGGTCAGCGTCTTCTCCGGCAGCGGAAAGCCTTAGTTCTCGACTTTGCAGCCCGCGTTGCGCAGCGCCTCGAGCGAGGCGAGCGGCATAGCGCAGATTGCATCCCCGGCGACGGTCTGATTGGCCGGCGCTACGAGGCGGGCGTGGGGTGCGCCCATGAACGCCATCAAGCCAACGAAGCCGACGAGGACCGCGATGCTCGCAATGAGCTGAAGCCGATACGGAATCGGCTTCTGCTCGCGGTTGCGGCGCGAGGTGAGAAGGGTCGAATAAGCGGCTGCTGCACTCAGCATGACACGTACTTCCGTTTGCCCAGGGGCTCCTTGCCCCCTATAGTCAGAGCGTCTGTCTAACTAGACAGAGGCCCTGACAATGTAAAGCGGGCGGACGCACACGAATGGCTGAAGCTGTAACTGCTGTGAGCAGGCGCACATTCGGCGCGCTCTTCAGAACACCTTACCGTTACTACCTGCAGTGGCTCTATGAGCGGCTGAAAACGGAGGGGTTTCCTGAGTTGAGGACAGCGCATAGCGCCGTCTTTAGAACGATTCCGGCTGAGGGCGGGCGCATCACGGAAATGGCCGAGTCCGCCGGGATTACCAAGCAAAGCATGGCCTATCTGGTCGAGTATGTGGAGAAACATGGTTACGTCGAGACCGAGCCCGACCCCAAAGACCAACGAGCCAAACGGGTGGTCCTGACCAAGCGGGGGCGCCATCTGCTGGCTACCTCGGCCCGCCTATCACGCGAATTCGAACAGCACATCATCCAGGCGATCGGTGAGAGCGATACGAAAGAACTCCGCCGCATTCTTGATCGTCTCGGGGACGCCGTCGAAACGGGTTGGAAAGCACCGCTCAAATAGGTCGTCAGCCTCCCTTTAAACGAAACGGCGGGACCGATTGGCCCCGCCGTCGTCTTTCCGATGACTTCCTTGAAGCTGTTATTCGGCTGCCTTCGGCTGCGGCTGATAACCGAGCGTCGCCTTCACTTCGAGGAATTCGTTGAAGGCGTGGTCGCCCCATTCGCGGCCGTTGCCCGACTGCTTGAAGCCGCCGAACGGAGCCATGAAATCGGGGCCGGCGCCGTTGATGTTGACCTGGCCGGCACGCAGGCGCTTCGCAACAGCGCGGGCCTTTTCGATGTCGGCGGAGGTCACGTAAGCGGCGAGGCCGTAGGGCGTGTCGTTGCCGACAGCGACGGCTTCATCGAGGTCCTTGTAGCCGAGGATCGAAACGACCGGGCCGAAGATCTCTTCGCGCGCGATAGTCATGTCGTTCTTCACATTCGCGAAGACCGTCGGCTTCACATAGTAACCCTTGTCGAGACCTTCCGGCTTGCCGGGGCCGCCGACGACGAGCGTTGCGCCCTCTTCGATGCCCTTCTTGATGAGGCCTTGGATCTTGCTCCACTGCGTCTCGGAAACTACCGGTCCCATGCGCGAGTTGCCGGTCGGATCGCCAACGGAAACCGCTTCGGCTTCCTTCTTCGCAATCGTGATGGCTTCGTTCATGCGGCCATTGGGGACGAGCATGCGCGTGGGGGCATTGCACGATTGGCCCGAGTTCATCATCACGCTGCGCACGCCCCCAGCGACGCCGGCTGCGAACGCACCGTCATCCATGATGATGTTCGGCGACTTGCCGCCGAGCTCTTGATGGACGCGTTTGACCGTCGGGGCGGCGTTCTTCGCCACTTCGACGCCGGCGCGGGTCGACCCGGTGAAGGACACCATGTCGACCTCGGGATGCTGCGAGAGCGCAACGCCGACGGTCGGGCCGTCGCCGTTGACGAGATTGAAGACGCCTTTGGGCACTCCGGCGGCGTGCAGAATCTCGGTCCAGAGATAGCCCGAGAAGGGCGCGATTTCCGATGGCTTCAGCACCATCGTGCAGCCGGTCGCGATCGCTGGAGCGACCTTGCAGGCGATCTGATTGATCGGCCAATTCCATGGCGTGATGAAGGCGCAAACGCCGACGGGTTCTTTCGACAGCATCGTCGCACCGCGGAGCTCTTCGAACTTGTAGTTCTTGAGCACTTCGATCGCGATGTTGATGTGCGCCATGCCGAGTGCCGCTTGCGCGGTCTGCGCGAGCGAGGCGGGGGCGCCCATTTCTTCGGTGATCGCTTGGGCGACTTCGCCGTAGCGCTTTTGATATTCCGAGGCGATGGCCTTCAGGATGTCGATGCGCTGCTCGCGTGTCGTCTGCGAGAAGCTGGCGAACGCTTTGCGGGCCGCCTTCACAGCCTTGTCGACGTCGGCGGCGGTGCCGAGGCTGATCTTGCCGGCAACGGATTCGTTGGCGGGATTGATGACGTCCAGGGTCTTGGGCGTGGTGGGGTCGACCCAAGCTCCATCAATGTAGAATTTCGTATAGTTGCGCATGTCTTCCCTCGCGTTTTTGGGCGGATGTTCTTGAGTGGGCCAGAGCCTATTCCTGTGGCCTTAGGCCTTCAACCCGGCTGCCGGGTGGCCTGGCCGATAGGTGCCTTTACGAAGCGGCATAGCTAGGGGATCAGTACCAGCGAGCCGGTTGTTTTGCGGGATTCGAGGTCCTCATGGGCCCGGGCGGCTTCGGCCAAGGGGAATTTGGTCGGCCGCGCGATGCGCACGGCACCCGAGGCGAGCACGGCGAAGAGGTCGTTGGCCGTTTCCTGCAGCTCTTCCTTGGTGATCGCGTAGTGGAAGAGCGTTGGGCGGGTCATGTAGAGCGAGCCCTTTTGCGAGAGGATCGCCGGCTCGAACGGCGGGATGGGGCCGCTGGCATTGCCGAAGCTGACGAATAGTCCGCGTACGGACAAACTGTCCAACGAAGCCATCACCGTGTCTTTGCCAACCGAATCGTAGACCACGGGGACGCCCTTGCCGCCGGTGATCTCGCGGACGCGCTTGGCGATGTCTTCGGTCTTCGAAACGATGACGTGGTCGCAGCCGACGGACTTTGCCGTCGCGATCTTCGAGATGTTGCCGACGGTGCCGATGACTGTTGCGCCCAGATGCTTTGCCCACTGGCAGGCGATCTGGCCAACGCCGCCGGCGGCCGCGTGGAAGAGGATTGTTTGGCCCGGTTTTACGGGATAAGTGCGCTTCAGCAGGTATTGCGCAGTCATGCCTTTGAGCATCACTGCGGCTGCGATCTCTTCCGGGATCGAGGCGGGGATGACGACCACATGTTCGGCCGGAACGTTTGCTTCCTGGGCGTAGGCACCGATCGGACCCGAGCAGTAACCGACGCGATCGCCTTCTTTCAGGTGCGCGACCTTTGAGCCCTTCGCGGTGACAATCCCCGCGGCTTCCATGCCAAGGCCGCTGGGTAATGGCGCCTTGTAGAGGCCCTTGCGGTAGTAGATGTCGATGAAGTTGATGCCGATCGCGGTGTGGCGAACGCGGACCTGGTTTTCCTCGGGAGGCGGCAGATCGACGTCCTTGACCTCAAGGACATTTGCCCCGCCGGTTTCCTCAAAGCGGATCGCCTTCATGCTCCGTCACCTCGCCATCGATTGCGGCGCGGTTATAGCCCCGACTAAGACGAAACGCTCTATTCGGCGTTAGCGGAACCGGTTTGCAGCCAATTCAACCCGCGAGGCCAGAGCCGAGACTTCACCGATCGGTTTGGGTTGGTCCGGGGGTATAACCGCCGGCCAGGCCTGAGAGAGCGTTGTCAGTGCATCGCCGAGGGTCTTTGCGCTGTCGGCATCGGCGGCCTCGAATTGCCCTCGGTGACGGTCGAAATAGGCAAGGGCCGCGCGGGTGAATCCCCAACCGTCCTGGTACTCGGCGAGATTGACGATCGCGGCGTTGTCAAAGCTGTCTTCGTATTCGTGCGCCGAAGTGCGGGCGATCGTTGCGAGGGCGCCCGCGACAGCCTTGATGTCGCCGCTTGAGGACGTTTCGGCGGCGATGGCGGTCTCGCGGACCTTCGTATGGGCGGCAGCGAGGTCTGCTTGTGGCGCGCCGTCGGTCGCGAGCTTGAGCAGGGGGTCGAGCTCGCCCAACAGTTTGGTCGCGAGAGGCTGATCCAGCGATGACATTCCCGGAATGACTTCGACGCCTGGGTGAGCGAAGTGCGGGAGACTCGTTTCGTGCATCCCGTGGGTGGCTTGTTCCATGGCAGCTTCGAGATGACCGAGGATCATCAAGAGGCCAACATCTTTGGCGACATCCGACGGCAAGGCGCTGATGCCGCCTTCGCCGCCCTCGCCACCTTCACCGCCCTCGCCACCTTCACCACCTTCGCCGCCCGCGCCGGTGTCTGCGGCGAATGCTGTTGAGCCGTAGCTTGCGGGCGCCTTGTTCGCGTGATCGTTTCCTGTGACGGACAATGGATTGATGCCGGTGAGGGCGCTGGCGCCGACGAGGACGCTTGTGCTCATGCCAAGCCAAATGCGAAGGCGGTTTGCCATCCGTGATCCCTCAGAAATTTGTGCCTCTGTTATTAACACTCACTCGCAATCTTGCCCAGTGGCGCGGCGCCACAGCCGGGGACTGCTGAAATGATCGTTTGCATTGGAGATCTGTTGGACGAGCCGACGCTCGAAAAAATGCGGCAATCGCTTGGATCCGCGACCTGGGACGACGGCGCGCGGACAGCCGGCTGGCATGCCAAGACGGTCAAGGCCAATCGGCAGCTCGCAGCCGGCCGTACCCTCAACGAAATTCGCGAGAGCGTGCTGGCTGCGCTCCAAAAGAACGATCTGTTCCAGGCGGCCGGATTGCCGCGCCGGATCGGGCCACCGCTCGTTAGCCGCTACGAGCCGGGCATGACCTATGGCGACCACGTCGACGATGCGCTGATGGGTCAAGGCGAAGGACGCCTTAGGGCCGACCTCGCGATGACGGTCTTTTTGAGCGCACCTGACACCTATGAAGGCGGCTCGCTGGTGATTTCGGGCACGGGGGGCGAGCAAGACTTTCGGCTGCCCGCCGGCAGCGCCGTCCTCTATCCAGCGACGACGTTACACCGGGTGGCGCCGGTGACCAGCGGCGTGAGGTTAGCGGCGGTGTTATGGGTGCAGAGCGCCGTGCGCGATGCCGGTCAGCGCGAGATCCTCTTCGACCTCGACCGCGCCAAACGGCAGGTGTTTGCGCGCGACGGCAAGTCGGGGCCGTTCGATCTCATCGCCAAGAGCCACGCGAATTTGCTGCGGCGTTGGGCGGATGCCTGAAACATCCGCCGCTGCGCCATGGATCGTCCGTAGGCTGACGAACGCTTCTAGCCCAGGTTTTTCTTGAAGAACTCGGCCGAGCGCGTGTTGGCGAGGTCGGCCGCTTTCTTGTCGTAGTGCTCGCCGCCAATGCGGGCGAAGGCGTGATCCATGCCGGGGTAGGTGTGGATCGTCACGCTCGGCACGCCCTTGAGGCCATCGACGATCTGCTTCTGAGCCTCCGGCTGCACGAAGCGGTCCTTCTCGGCGATGTGGAGCATCAGGGCCTTCTTAATGCTGCCCTTTTCCGTCAGGAAATTCTGGATGTTGACCCCATAGAAGCTGACCGAGGCATCGGCATCCGTGCGGGTGGCAGTCAGATAGGCGAGGAGCCCGCCGAGGCAGTAGCCGACGGCGCCCACTTTCTTCGTGGCGCCCGGTACGTTGCGCAGATGGGTGATCGTCGCTTGGATGTCTTTGACGCCTGGGTCGATCTGAAACTTGCCCATCAGATCGAAGGCCTTCTTCCACTCGGCTTCCGATTTGTCGGTGAGCTGAACATCGGGCTCGATGCGCCAGAAGAGATCCGGGGCGAGTGCGAAATACCCTTGTTTGGCGAGATCGTCGGCAACGCTGCGAACGAAGCCGTTGACGCCGAAAATCTCCTGAATGACGACGACGCCCGGGCCTTTGCCGCTCGCCGGCTTTGCCAAATACGCTGAGAAGCTGCCGTCTTGGCCTTTGATCGTGACTGTCTCGCCCATGGATCTCTCCTCAAAACAAAGGGCCGCAAAATTCTCTCTTTGATCGACGCGCCTTAGGCAGCAGCGGCTCCCGTTTGCCGCGCGAGAACTTGCTCGAGAGCCTTCGGATCGGTAATCGGCGCCGAACAGACGCTGCCGAGGCAGACATAGACCGTCGGCTTGCCCTCGATCATGCCCTTGCCGTGGGCAGGATGTTGTTTCGGGAGCTCCTCGTCGGGCTTGTGCACGGAGACCAGGCGGTTGGGGAGGCTCTTGTCGTAGATGGCACGGAAGAGCGGCGCGGCGCGCGGATCCTGTTCAGGCCTGATGACGGTGATTTGAAGGGGGCTCAACAAGAAGTCGAAGCCGTTGAGGAGCGATGAGCAATTGAGGAACGCCCGCTCGATATCGCTTCCGAAGGCGTTGATGATTTCCTCGGCACGCTTGCGATAGCGGCCGTCGCCGGTGATCAGCGAAAGACGCGTCAGGACCTGCATCATCAGGCCGTTGCCGTTCGGCCAAGCATTGTCGTTGCCGAGCTTTGCGCGAATGAAGAGATCGTCGGCGTCGTTGGCGGTGGTGAAGTACCCGCCGCGCTCATCATCCCAGAAGTGACGATCGAGCGCACGGGCCCATAAGACAACCTTATTGAGATAGCGCTGATCGCCAGTCGTCTCAAAGAGGGCGAGAGCCGCGCGCGACATCGAGGCGTAGTCGTCGAGCGTCGCTTTGTGCTGGGCGCGATCGAGACGATGAGAGTGAAGCAGGCGGTCGCCGCCGCTCTTTGGATCGACCATTTTCTCGGCCACGAACCAAAAGGCCCGGACTGCCGGCAAGTGATACTCGGCCTTCTGGAAGACTGCCGCGGCATTTGCGAGCGCGGCAATCGCGAGGCCATTCCAATCGGCGAGAACCTTGTCGTCGCGCGCCGGGTGGACGCGGCGTTCGCGTGCTTTGAAGAGCTGTTTGCGTTGACCCGCGAGCAAAGCTTCTTGCTCGGGCGAGAGATAGTTCATCACGCGCAAACGATGGAGGATCGTCTTGCCTTCCCAATTGCCGGTCGGGCGCACGTCGTAGACTTGTTTGAAGAGCCCGCTGCGCTCGGGAGTGAGAACTTGATCGATTTCAGCTTCGCTCCAGACGTAGAACTTGCCTTCTTCGCCCTCGCTGTCCGCATCCAGGGACGAGGCAAAGCCGCCGCCCTCGGTGACCATCTCGCGAATGAGGAATTCTGCAGTCTCATCAATGCGTTGCTTGTAGAGCGGGGAGCGAGTCCCTTGCCACAAAAGCGTCAGAACATCGATGAGCGACGCGTTGTCGTAGAGCATCTTTTCGAAATGCGGGACGAGCCATGACTCGTCGACCGAGTACCGGGCAAAGCCCCCGCCGACATGATCGTAGATTCCGCCCTGGCACATATTGTCGAGCGTGAGAACGACGCTTTGAGCGAACGGCCGTGCGCCCGTGCGAAGAAACGCGCGCCACAGCAATTCAGTGAGCGGGACTTGCGGAAATTTCGGTGCGCCTTCGAGACCGCCCGAAAAAATGTCGATGGCTTGCGCGCTCTTCTTCGCCGCGAGATCGAGATGATTGCGCGTGATCTGACGCTTCTTGTCGGTAGTCCAAAGTGAGTCGAGGCGCTCGCGAATGGCCGTTCTGGTCTTCTCAACTTGATCGGGCGTATCGCGCATGATGCGCGAAACGTCTTGCAGAACTTGCTTGAAGGCGGGGCGCCCGAATTTCTCTTCGGGCGGGAAATAGGTACCGCCGCCGATGGGTTCGCCGGCGGGGGTTAAGAACATCGTCAGGGGCCAGCCGCCTTGCTGACCCATGGTCTGCAACGCCATCTGATAAATGGAATCTATATCGGGGCGTTCCTCACGATCGACTTTGATGCTGATGAAATTATCGTTCATAAGTTGCGCCGTTTCGGCGTTTTCGAAGCTTTCATGGGCCATCACATGGCACCAGTGACACGCCGCATAACCGACCGATAATAAGATCGGCTTATTATTGGCCTTGGCGTCGTCGAGCGCTTCCTTGCTCCAGCCGCGCCAGTGGACAGGGTTGTCCTTATGCTGCAGCAGATAGGGGCTGGTTTCCTTGTCGAGCTCGTTGCGGCTCATCGTGCAAATCTCTAGGTGATTGTTTCAAGGGAGCGCGGGCTACCCGCGCTCGCGAGTCGCGTTCGGGTGAAGCCTCGCGTTTTGCGGGCGCTTTAGTGGCACATTCCGAAGGTCCAAGTCCATGAAGATCAAAATCGAAATCGACCTCACGCCGATCGAGGCCCGCAAGTTTTTCGGACTGCCTGACGTCGAGCCGATGCAGGAGGCTTTGATGGAGCAACTCCAGGGACAAATGTCGAACACGATGTCGATGATGGACCCGGAGGCGATGCTCAAGTCCTGGCTGCCGATGGGCGCTCAGAGCATCGAGAATTTTCAGCGCATGATGTGGTCAGCGGCGAAGACCGCAATGGATGCGGGGGCGCGGGTCGCCGGCGGCCGAGGCGAGAAGGACAAAGATCGCGACCGCGAGAAATAGAATCGGATCCGAAATGGACACGATCTTCGCACTCTCGAGTGGTGCGGGGCGCGCCGGCGTTGCGGTCATTCGCGTGACGGGCTCGAAGGCTCGCTCAACGCTGTCGCTGATGGCACCACCCCTCCCCGCCGTCCGGCGGGCGTCGGTCCGAAAGATTGGTCATCCCGAATCGAAGGCGCTGATCGATGAGGGGTTGGTGTTCTGGTTCGAGGGACCTCAAAGCGCGACCGGCGAAGATGTCGCCGAGTTTCATGTCCACGGAGGTCGTGCCGTCGTCGCAGCTTTGCTCGAGGCCCTTTCCGGCGTCGACGGCCTTCGCGCTGCCGAGCCGGGCGAGTTCACGAAGCGCGGCTTCTACAATCGCAGACTCGACCTCACGCAAGTCGAGGGGCTCGCCGATCTGATTGCGGCCGAGACCGAAGCACAGCGACTCGCGGCGCTTCGGCATACGGATGGAAGCCTCTCGGCTAGGTACGAATCTTGGCGCGCGAGCTTGTTGCGCGCACTCGCCTACGCCGAAGCGACGATCGATTTCGCCGAGGAGGAGATTCCGTCAGACCTCGTGTCGCGAGTCCGATCGGATGTCAGTTCTCTCGCTGGTGAGATCGAAGCCTTTCTCGCGCAAGGGCGCAGGAGCGCTTCGATTCGCGAGGGCTTCTCCATCGCCATCATCGGGGCGCCCAACGTCGGAAAGTCATCACTGCTGAATGCGCTCACTGGGCGCGACGTTGCGATTGTTTCCGAGCGCGCCGGAACGACCCGCGATGTCATCACGCTGAGGCTCGACCTTGGCGGGTACCTGGTTGTGCTCTCGGACACCGCCGGCATCCGCGCTGCGAGCGACGACATCGAAGCGGAGGGCGTGGTGCGAGCACGCCGCGAGGCGGAGCGGGCGGACCTGCGACTCGTCGTCGTCGACGCGAGTGGCGGTGGTGACCTTTCTTCGGAGCTGAAGGGGCTCGTCGGTGAGAACGACCTGGTGGTCGCGAACAAGGCCGACTTGGTGACCGGCGGAAGAGAACCTCCATTAGCGGTCTCGGCGAAGACTGGCGCCGGACTCGATCGTCTCATCGAGCGGCTGGCTGGCGAGGTCGGGAAGCGGGTCGGGCAGATGGGGAGCTTGACCTTCACTCATGTGCGACATCAGCAGGCGTTGGAGCGAGTAGCCGGTGCGTTGCATCGGGCTGCGGAGGCGTCGACGGAGCAGGTCGAGCTGTTTGCTGAAGAGCTTCGCATCGCGACGCGCGAGCTGGGAAGGATCACGGGCCGGGTCGATGTCGAGGACCTACTAGACCTGGTGTTCAGAGACTTCTGTATCGGCAAGTAATGTTTCACGTGAAACACCGTTCAGCTCGCTTCCTCAGAATCCAAAGCTCGTAGTTCGCGCCATTGCAGAGTCGAGTGAGACGTCGCCGAATCCAGGGCTCCAGGCGTCAGAATCAAGCCAGAGTCTTCCGATCCCCAGCGCATCGAGTGCTTCAACTCATCTCAAGCATTGTTTTGCGAACGATCAGTCTAGCGGCGACTTTGACAGTATTTGGGTGCGTCTTTATTGGTCCGGGCGAATGTCAGATTCGCAGACAAAATTCGACGTCATCGTCGTCGGCGGAGGCCACGCGGGCTGTGAAGCTGCCGCGGCTGCGGCGCGCCTAGGCGCACGGACCGCGCTCGTCACACACAAGGCTTCGACCATCGGCGAGATGTCCTGCAACCCCGCGATCGGGGGGCTGGGAAAGGGTCACCTCGTCCGGGAAATCGATGCGCTTGATGGCGTCATGGGCCGCGTCGCCGATCGCGCCGGCATCCAATATCGCCTCCTCAATCGCCGGAAGGGTCCGGCCGTTCGTGGGCCCCGGGCCCAGGCTGATCGACGGCTCTATCGGCGGGCGATGCAGGCCGAGTTGCTGGCGACGCCCAGCCTCGAGATTGTCGAGGGCGCGGTTGAGGACCTGGTCCTGTCACGTGAAACGGTCGCGGGCGTCCGCCTGGCGGATGGCAGGGAGCTGCTGGCCGGCGCCGTGGTTCTGACGACCGGGACGTTTCTCAACGGCCTCATCCATATCGGCGAGAAGAAGATCCCGGCCGGGCGAGTGGGGGAGCAACCTTCAATCGGACTCTCCCGGACCCTCTATGGGCTCGGGCTGCGGATGAGCCGGCTCAAGACCGGGACACCGCCTCGCATCGATGGGTCGACGATTGATTGGGCGGGCCTCGAGGAGCAGCCGGGCGACGACCCGATCACGCCCTTCTCGTTTCTGACGACGCACGTCGCGACGCCGCAAGTCTCGTGCTTCATCACGCACACGTCTGAGGCTGGTCACAACCTCATCCGGGCGAACCTTCATCGCGCCCCGATGTATTCAGGCCAGATCGAGTCGACCGGTCCGCGCTACTGCCCGTCGATCGAGGACAAGGTCGTCCGGTTTGCGGAGAAGGGCTCGCACCAGATCTTTCTCGAACCCGAGGGCCTCGACGACGACACGGTCTATCCGAACGGCATTTCGACCTCGCTGCCGGAAGAGGTGCAACGAGGACTCGTCGCTTCGATCAAAGGCCTCGAGCGGGCCGTCATTCGCCGGCCGGGCTATGCGATCGAGTACGACTATGTCGACCCGCGCGAGCTGAAGAACACACTCGAATTGAAAGCCGTGCCTGGTCTGTTTCTGGCCGGTCAGATCAATGGGACGACGGGGTACGAAGAGGCGGCTGCGCAGGGGCTCATTGCGGGGCTCAACGCGGCGCTGCGTGTATCGGGATCGGCGGCCTTCACGCTCGATCGGACGCAGGCCTATATCGGCGTCCTGATCGACGACTTGGTGACGCGCGGGGTGAGTGAGCCCTATCGCATGTTCACGTCGCGCGCCGAGTATCGGCTGACTTTGCGCGCCGACAATGCGGATCGCCGCCTGACGAATTTGGGGCTCGCCCTGGGGTGCGTGGGGGGCGATCGGGCGGATGCTTTCCACGTGAAACAGACCGAGCTCGCACGGTGGCAGGCGGAGCTCATGCGCCGCACGTTGACCCCGGCGAAGGCGAACGCGCTCGGTGTGGCGGTCAATCAGGACGGCATCGTTCGGACGGCGATCGACCTTCTCCGGCTCGAGGGGGAGTCGATCGAGACCCTGCGGCGGGTGTGGCCTGACCTCACTGAGATACCCCCGGATGTGGCCGAGCAGATCGAGTTCGACGCGCGGTATGCGGTCTACCTCCATCGGCAGACTGCGGACATCGAGGCCTTCAAACGAGACGAGGCGCTCGTCCTTTCGGACGATGTCGACTACGGCGCCGTGGCCGGAATTTCGACCGAGGTTAGGCAGCGGCTCGCCGCTATTCGGCCGAGCACGCTGGGTCAGGCGGCGCGGATTGAGGGAGTCACGCCTGCGGCTTTGACCGCGCTGCTGAGTGCTGTGCGTCGGCGTGTTTAGAGACTTCCCCCCTCCGACCTTCGCGCTGCGCGCTCAGGCCACCTCCCCCGCAAGCGGGGGAGGAAAGATCTCTCGTCTCGCCTGTGTTTTTTCTCCCCCGCGTGCGCGGGAGGTGGATGGAGCGCGAAGCGCGACAGACGGAGGGGGGAGGTGACCCCGTCCGAATTTCAAGCTGCGACTCAAGTTTCACGTGAAACAATCCACAGGCTCGAGCGCTACGAAGCGCTGCTCCGGGAATGGCAAGAGAAGATCAACCTCGTGGGGCCCGCGACGCTGGCCGACATCTGGGGGCGGCACTTCTTCGACTCTGCCCAGCTGACGGAGCTCATCCCGCCCGAGGCCAAGACGTTCGTCGATCTGGGGAGCGGAGCTGGCTTCCCAGGTGTCGTATTGGCGATCCTTCTTTCGGACCGGCCAGGGCTCAAAATTCGGCTGGTCGAGGCCACGGCCAAGAAGTGCCGATTCCTCGAAGAGGTCGTCTCGGCCACACAGGCTCCAGCTGAAATCGTTAACGCCAGAGCGGAGGGCCTACCCGCCTCGCCGGCAGACGTGGTTACCGCGCGGGCTTGTGCTCCGCTGGTCGAACTTCTCGCTTATGCGAAAAAATTCACGAAAAAGGGGTCGATTTGCCTCTTTCCGAAGGGAAAAACGGTCGACGTCGAGTTGACGGGGGCTGCGCGGGTCTGGAGAATCAACTACACGAAGGTCGAGAGCCGAACCGACCCTTCGAGCACCATCCTTGTCATCAGGGACTTTACCCGTGTCCGCCCTTGAAGAGCTTCCGGCCACGATCGCTCGCGCTGAGATTCAGGGCACGCGTATCCTCTCCGTCGCCAACCAAAAAGGCGGCGTTGGGAAGACGACGACCGCGATTAATTTGGGGACTGCACTCGCCGCTGTCGGCGAGCGTGTTCTCATCATCGATATGGATGCGCAGGGCAATGCGAGCACGGGGCTCGGCATTCCGAGAGCGAAGAGAACAGCGTCCGCCTATGACGTTCTGATCGGTCGCACGAGCCTCGAACAGTCCGTGATTCCCACGTCGATTCCGCATCTCTGGCTCGTGCCCTCGACAGTCGATTTGTCGGGCGCCGAGATGGAGCTCGTCGGTGTGCCGCGTCGCTCATTCAAGCTGCGCGATGCGCTCGCGATCTATCTGTCGATCGTCGAGCAGAAGGCGAAAGGCGGGGGCGAGCCACCTTTCAGTTACATCCTCATCGACTGCCCGCCGTCGCTCAATTTGCTGACCATCAACGCGATGACGGCGTCGCATGGCGTGATCGTGCCGCTGCAGACGGAGTTCTTTGCGCTCGAGGGTTTGAGTCAGCTTTTGCGGACGATCGATCTCGTGAAGGGAAGCCTCAATCCGGGCCTCGACATACAAGGTATTGTGCTTACGATGTTCGATAGGCGCAATAACTTGAGCGAGCAAGTTGCCGCGGACGTGCGCAAGCATCTCGGCGAAAAGGTCTATCAGACGGTCATTCCGCGCAACGTGCGCATTTCCGAAGCGCCGAGTCATGGCCTCCCGGCGATCGTCTATGACCACAAATGTGCGGGCAGCCAGGCCTACATCAAGCTCGCCAGCGAACTCATTCAGCGCGAGCGAGGCTTGCGCGCCGCTTAGATTTTTTAGGACGTAAGCATGGCCGCCAAAGAGGCGAAGCAAAGTTCTCTCGGCCGGGGTCTCTCGGCGCTTATCGGCGAAGCCGATCCAGATCTCTCACGTAGTGCCAACGATCGCGGACGCGGCGGACGCGAAATCCCGATCGAGTTTTTGCGCGCCAATCCCTATCAGCCGCGCCACGTCTTCGGCGATGAAGAGCTCGAGGATCTGACGAACTCGATCCGCGAGAAGGGCGTGCTGCAGCCGATCGTGGTGCGTCCGGTCGCCGGCCAGGTGAACGCCTATGAGATCGTTGCGGGTGAGCGGCGTTGGCGCGCGGCGCAGCGCGCGAAGCTGCACCAGATTCCGGTCGTCATCAAAGATCTGACGGATGCCGAGGCGCTCGAGGTTGCGATCATCGAGAATGTTCAGCGGGCGGATTTGAATCCCGTCGAAGAAGCGTCGGGCTATCAGGCGCTGATGGATCAGTTTCGCTACACGCAGGAGCAGCTCTCGAACGTCATCGGCAAGAGCCGCAGCTACATCGCGAACACGCTGCGCCTGCTGAAGTTGCCGCCGAATGTGCGGGAGATGCTGCTCAATGGGCAACTGAGCGCGGGTCACGCGCGGACGCTGATTACGGCCGAGGATCCTGAGGCGCTGGCGCAAATGATCGTCTCGCGCGGGATGTCCGTTCGCGAGGCCGAAGCGCAGGCGACCGCGGCTAAGGCGAAAAAGTCGAACGGCGCGCATAAGCCGAAGTCGCGCGGCAAAGACGCCGACACGCGGCATCTGCAAGAGATCCTCTCGGCGTCGCTCGGCCTCAAGGTCGAGATCGACGACAACGGAGCGGCGGGTGGCGAGGTTCGCATCTCGTACAAGACGCTCGAGCAGCTCGACGAAGTCTGCCGGCGGTTGTCGGCCGCGTAGGTCGTACCCCTTTCCAGGATCCAGCCGCGAATCCGATCTCGTTCCCTTTAGGCCGTCGAACGATTCGATTCCGAAATGTTTGGGAACCCTCTCCCCTCTTCCGAGCACCCAACCCTCTCCCCAGTAGTGGGGGAGAGGGTTCTCCTGCATAGACGGCGAATACACAGCTGAACGGCGATTCTCGTTCGATTCGGACTCGGATTGAATTTTGGAATTACTGAGTCGTTCCGGACTCTTAGCGAGTGAAACGATCGTTCAGCGTGGGGTCGAACGAGCCAAGGCGGCGGCCGAGAGGATGGCGCGGGAGGCGATAGCTTCGTCGGGCATGCCGGTGTCTTTGCACTGTTGCTCGGCGGTGAGGAAGAGGCCGACGACATCGTTGAGGCGCGAGAGGGTCCAGCGGGTGGCTTGGCGTTGGAGCGCGTTGCGGCGGGTGAAGGCGAGGAAGCGGCCGGCTTCGTTTAGGGCGGACTCCATTGGTGCTCCCCCATCCAGGGCGGCGACAATGCCGTGGAGCCGCATGACATGCATGCTGACGGCGCGGAGGAGGCCGACAGCGGTCGCGCCGCCGTCGAAGCTGCGGGCGAGGAGGGTGGCCGTTTTCGCGGTATTGCCCTCGGCCACGGCATCGGCGAGCTCGTCGACGTCAGCCTCGCGGGCGTTGACCGTCGCGGCGCGGACGTCGTCGCGGGTCACGCGGATCTTCTTGCCGGCCAGGGCCCGGTCGGCGACGAAGAGGGCGAGCTTGGCGATCTCGGCGCGGATGAGGGCGCGGTCGGCGGCGAGCGATGAAGCAAGCTCGTGGACCGCATCTCGCTCCGGCTCGAGACCCTGAGCGGCGCAGACATTAGCGATGAAGTCTTCGACCGCCTCGCCCGATTCCTCGTAGCAAGCGATCGCCGAGGCGTTATTCGCGCCTTCAAACAGCTTCACGAGTTTGGCGCGAGAGCCGAGGTCGCCGGCCTCAACGACAATCAGGGCATCGCCGATCGGTTGGTTGAGGAAAGCCTCGAACACAGGGGTCGAGCCTTCGGTGGCGTTGCGGACGCGAACGACGCGTCGACCGCCGAGCATGGCAACGGAGGCGGCTTCGTCGGCGAGGCGGGCGGGGTCTGAGACGATTTGGTCACCGCCCAGGTCGCTGACGCGAAAGGCATCGTGCAGGTCGTCCACGACGGTCTTCATCAGCTGCTCGGCGCGGTCGCGGACCAGACTCGAATCGGGTCCGAAAATAAGGATGGCGCGCGAGGACGAGGGTGGGGACTTGAGGAACCGGGGGAGCTCGGCAGGGCGGATGCGCATCGCCCGAAATTAACCTGCGCGGGCGCGCTGCTCAAAGGCGACGCCGAGGCGCAGCCGCAGTGTCTGACTGAGTTCGCGTGCGGCACGCGTGCGGACGTCCTTCTCCGCGCTGAGCGTCGCGAATTGCGAATCGGCGACGTTCCAGGCGGCAACGGCCGACTCTTCGCCCGATTGAAGGACTTGGCCCGATTTGAAGTCGCGGAGAACGTACGCGGCCCGGAGGCGATAGTTGTAGCGCGTGATCGAGGAGTCGTCCTGGATCAAGAGGCCTTCGTTGTGCTCGCGAAGCGTGATTGTCAGACGATAGATCGGCGCGGTGGGCTCGCCGTCCGGCGTCAGCAGATCCAGCAAATTATTGCGCATCGTAAGGCCGAGGCGGGTCGGGATCGGATCGATCTCGATTTGCGCGAGCTCATCGCGGACGAGGCTCGCGTCCTGCTTGCCCGGGACGACCGCGATATCCGAGCGGCCGTAAAGCGGCGAGAATCCGCACGCGGACAACGCTGGTACGGCAAGAATTAACGCGGCCGCTGTTAGGACTGTGCGCATCAGGTCCCTCCCCCAGCCACCACGATATTGGCGATTCGGTTGGGGACAACAATGAACTTCTTGATCTCGCCGCCCTTGATTGCGCGCGCCACAGGCTCGAGAGCCATCACAGCCTCGCGGACTTTGGCTTCATCGCTATCGCGCGGCACCTCGACTTCGCCCCGGCGCTTGCCGTTCACCTGGACCGCAATGGTCACGGTGTCTTGGCGGACCAGATCGGGGCTTGCTTCCGGCCAGGACTGCCGGACCAAGAGGTCTTTGCCGCCCAACAGCATCCACAACTCTTCGGCCAAATGGGGCATCATCGGGCCCATCAACTTGACCAAAGTTTCCAGGGCTTCGCGCATCGCCCAGGCGGAGTCGGGTCCCGCGACTTTTGTATCGGTGATCGTGTTCACCAACTCGTAGATGCGAGCGACGGCACGATTGAGACGAAAATTCTCGAGATCGTTCGTTACTTCGTTGGTCGCGCGGTGGCTCGCGCGGCGGAGTTCTGTCGCGGCTTCGGCAAACATCGCCGGTGCCTTCGAGCCGAAGGCCGGCAGTTTGTCGCGCTGCTCGTTTACGATGCGGAAGACGCGTTGGACGAAGCGCCAGGCGCCATCGGCGCCGGCGTGGGTCCATTCGCTGTCGCGTTCGGGCGGTGTGTCGGAGAGCATGAACCAGCGTGCGCAATCGACGCCATAGGTCTCTGTGATTTCTTCCGGCGAGACGACGTTCTTTTTCGACTTCGACATTTTTTCGGCTGGGCCGATGGTCACGGGCTGGTTGGTGCCGCGGATCACAGCCTTGCCGTCGTCGCGTTTGTCGACCTGCTCGGGGAACAGCCAACGGCCGTCCATATCCTTGTAGGTTTCGTGCGTGATCATGCCCTGGGTGAAAAGGCCCAGGAACGGCTCTTTGACGCCGATATGGCCTTCCCCCTTCATTGCGCGGGTGAAAAAGCGCGCGTAGAGCAAGTGCAGAATCGCGTGCTCGATGCCGCCGACATATTGGTCGACGGCCATCCAGTAATCGACTTCCTTGCGATCGGTCGGCTGGTCTTTGACGTGCGGCGAGCAGAAGCGCGCGAAGTACCAGGACGAGTCGACGAAGGTGTCCATCGTGTCGGTCTCGCGGCGAGCGGCCTTGCCGCAGGTCGGGCAGTTGACGTTCTTCCACGTCGGGTGGTGATCGAGCGGATTGCCCGGACGGTCAAAGGTGACGTCGTCAGGCAGAACGACCGGCAGGTCCTTGTCGGGCACGGGAACGACGCCGCACGCCTCGCAGTGGATGATCGGGATCGGGCAGCCCCAATAGCGCTGCCGCGAAACGCCCCAGTCGCGAAGGCGGTACTGCACCTGGCGCTTGCCGATGCCTTTTTGCTCCATCCGCCGCGCGATTTCGGCCTTTGCTTCGGGGACAGTCATGCCATCCAAGAATTGCGAATTGGCCAGGCGGCCTTCGCCGACAAAGGGCTCGTCGACCAGTTGGAAGGTTTTCGGATCCTCCGTAGGCGGAACAACGACGGGCAGGATCGGCAGCTTGTATTTGCGCGCAAACTCGAAGTCGCGCTCGTCGTGCGCCGGACAGCCGAAGATGGCGCCCGTGCCGTATTCCATCAAAACGAAATTGGCGACGTAAACCGGCAGGCCGAGGCCGTCGACGAACGGATGGCGCGCCAAAACGCCCGTGTCGAAGCCCTTTTTCTCGGCCGTGTCGAGGGCGGCTTGCGCGGTGCCGATCCGTTTGCTCTCGGTGCAAAACTCCGCCAAGGCGCGGTTAGTTTTCGAGAGCTCTTCGGCCAAGGGATGATTGGCCGCGACCGCGCAGAAGCTGGCGCCGAAGATGGTGTCGGCACGGGTCGAAAAGACTTCCAGTTTGGGCGGAATCTTTGCGCCGGCTGGTCCGACCAGGTCGAACGTGAAGCGCATGCCTTCGGAACGGCCGATCCAGTTCTGCTGCATCAACCGGACTTTTTCCGGCCAGCGCGGCAGCTCATCGAGGCTCGCGAGCAAGTCCTCGGCGTATTGCGTGATCTTGAAGAACCACTGGGTGAGATTGCGTTGCTCGACGAGCGCGCCGGAGCGCCAGCCGCGGCCGTCGATCACCTGCTCATTGGCCAAGACGCTGTGTTCGACCGGGTCCCAGTTGACACTCGACTCTTTGCGATAGGCGAGGCCGCGGCGCATGAACTCCAAGAACATGCGCTGCTGATGGACGTAGTATTCGGGGTCGCACGTCGCGAACTCGCGGGTCCAATCGATCGACAGGCCCAGGAGCTTCAGCTGGCGTTTGTAGGTTTCGATGTTCGCCTTCGTCCAAGTGCGCGGATGGGTGTTCGATTCCATCGCCGCGTTTTCAGCCGGCAAGCCGAAGGCGTCCCAACCCATCGGATGCAGCACATTGAACCCGCGGGCGCGCTTGTAGCGGGAGATGACGTCTCCGATCGCGTAATTGCGGCCATGGCCGATGTGGATCTTGCCCGACGGGTAGGGAAACATCTCGAGCATGTAGTATTTGGGCTTGTCCGCGCTCACTTCGGCGCGAAAGACCTTTTGCTCGTCCCAGACCTTTTGCCAGCGGGGCTCCGCCTCAGCGGCGTTGTAGCGTTGCATTGTTCAAACTCAGAAAATGGCCATGACTCCGCCACCTCCCTTTCGGGTGGCGAAGCAGGCCGGTTGATCAATCAGTAGCTGATTATTCCTCGCCCGTCGCGACCCGAAGCTGACGCGCGCGGGTAAGGATGGCGTTCTCGAGCTGCGTCTGTGTGTCGGGCTGAACGGCGGCATTCGTCCACTGGCCGCCCGCATCCTTCTCCTGACGGAAGACAGCAACGCGAATGCCGTCGGCGCGCAGTTCTTTGTCGAGAATATAGACGGTCACTTTGAACTGTTCATTCGGGCTCTCGGGGGCCGAATACCAGTCGGTGATAATGGTGCCGCCGAACGGGTCTGCCGATGCCAAGGGCATAAATGAAAGCGTATCGAGCGAGGCGCGCCACAAATACTCGTTCACGCCCACGCCGGTCTTGCCGTCGCCAAGCGGTACCTGCTCGCCAGCTGCGGTCGTCGTTCCGGCCTTTGGGGGGTTAACAACCGAACTCCCGCCAAACCAGCGATCGAACATGCTGCGGTCGTCCTTCGCCGGCGTCTCGGTCTTGTAGACGACATCATCGCCCTCGCCGCCCCCACAGGCGGACAGCAGCAGAGACGCCGAAGCGATCACCAGAGGGGCGAGAAGCGCAACGGCGGCAGAACGAGGGCGCGCAAACATCGAAAATTCTTCTCCGGCGCCGCTCGGGGCGCAAAGGAGGCTTGCGCACGTCCAGCGCGGGGGCGCGGGTGGGCGAAGGCCTCGCGGGGGCGACTCAGGCCTGCCGCTTATACTACTGCGGCCCGGAACCCCGCAATTCTGGGCCGGGTGAACTTGTGGTAAGCCGTTCAACGGCCGGGACATTTTTGATAGGCCCGAAAAGGACTTATGTGACTCGCTCGCCACACGCGGGGGTTTCCGGGGCATGTCGCCAATGCTCTTCTTGACCCTGATCGGATCGGCGGCGATCAATTACCCAACGACATCAAATTGCCGATCGCGCTGGGGCTGTGCTCCAGGGCGCATTTGGGCGTGTTGTGCGGATGTGAGGATTGATGAAGCAGTTCCTCTTGGCGACCTCTGCGTTGGCGACGCTTGCGTTTTGCGGTTCTGCCCTCGCCGATGACGAGATCGAGTTCAAGGTCGGCGGCTATGTGCGCGGGTACGGCGAATATATCGACCAGGACGTCAACGAGGCTCTGACCTCCGATCGCAACACGGTTTTTTCGAGCGACGCCGAGCTTCACCTGACGGCGAAATACACGTTCGACGACGGCGTTCAACTGGGCTTCCGCACCGAAGTACGGCTGTGGTCGGATAATCGTCCGCCTACGGACGATGACAATACGCTCGATGAAGCGTCGGCCTGGATCGACTTTCTCTACGGGCGAATCGAGGTTGGGCTCAACGACGGGGCGGCCGATCAGATGTATATCCGCGAGCCGCAAGTTTCGATGGCGCATTCGATCAACGATCCGCGCGTCTTCAACCTCATAGATCCGACGAATCGCAGCCGCCAGCTCGGCTCGGACAATGACGGCCACATCGTCGCCACACGCACCGACATGTATTTCGGCGAGGACAACACCAAGATCATCATCAAGTCGCCGCGTATCGTGGGTTTCCAGGTCGCGGCGTCCTTCATGCCCGAATACGACGAGACGTTTAACGGCTTTACGAGCCGGGATGACGACGACTCGGGCCAGCAATCCGAGATGCTGGAGCTTGCAGCCAACTATGTGGGCTCGCTCGGCGATATCGATCTTTCGTTCTACGGCGCCTATCAGCAGGCTTCGATCGAAGAGCCTGCGTTCGGCGAGGACGACCTCAGTACCTGGGGCGGCGGCGTCAACGTCAAATACGACGGGTTGACGGTCGGCGGCTCTTATCTCAACACCAATGCCTTCGACAATCGCCTCGAGATCGAAGACGACTTCGCATTCCCGAACATCAAAGGTCGCGGGATCGTCGGCAATGGCGGCGCAGGCGTGGACGATGATTTCACGACGACCGTGTGGGGCGCCGGCGCGACCTATTCCTTCGATGCGTTCATCGTCGGCGTGAACTATGTCGACGGCTCGGCCGAACGGCCGTTGCTATCGGAGGTGACGACAACTGCTTGGGAAGTCGCGGGCGCCTATAGGCTCTTTGATCTGGCGCGCTTGACGGTCGGCTATCAGCACTGGGAGTTCGGGAACTCGGGCTTGGATTCGAGCTCAGCACCGGGCGTGCAGGAAGATTTCGAGGCGAACGTCGTTTACACCGAACTCTCGATCGATATCGACGATATCGGGAAGCTCACGTCGTTCTTCGAGTGATTTCGCGGGAACATTCGATCAGCCAAGCTCGTGTGATAGACGTCGATTGACGCGCGACGCGTTTGGCGAAGACATCAATGGGTTTGGGTGGCGCGAAGGGTCTTCGCGCGGGGTTGAAAGGGATGGCTATGAGGGGACGTCGCGCGTTAATCGCCAGTCTTCCGCTGTTTGCGCTCTACGGCGTGAGTTCGGCCTCGGCATTCGACCTCATCAAGAACGATTCCGATAGCCCGTTCTCCCTTAAAGCCAATCTCTCGGCGAGCGGCGTCGCTGCCTGGGTGGACCAAGACGACCCCTTCGATGAGTTCCGCGACTACGGGTTTGCCTTCGACGCACAACTCGACATGCGGGCTGCCTTCACGCTCGGCAATGGGTCGCAGCTCGGGGCCTTCGTCACCTTCGAGCTGCAGAACGACAACGGCAATACGGCCGTACTCAATGATGACGACGACGACGTCATCGACAAGGCCTACATCTTCTTCAAGAGCGTCTACGGGCACTTTCAGCTGGGCTCGACGGACGGTGCCGCCGATCAGATGTTCATCTCGGCGCCTTCGGTCACGCGGGGCACGCGGATCAACGGCGGTGACATCTATTTCTTCGAAGATCCGATCTTCGATTCGGAGTTTCGCCCGCTTGCCTTGAGGACGGATCTCTATGCCTCGGGCGACAACATCAAGATCGCCTATTTCACGCCGCGCTGGGCAGGGTTTCAGGCGGGCATCTCCTACATGCCCGACTTCACCCAGTCGCTGATCGATTTCTTCGATCCCGACGATAATTTCGATCAGCAGTCGGAAATCCTCGAGGTGGCCGCGAACTATGCGGGCACGATCGGCAAGATCGACGTCGCTTTTGGCGGTGCCTACCTCACCGGAAATAACGAGGCGCCGGCTTTCAATTTCTCGATCGGCCGCGACAACGGGGACATCGAGGAGTGGGGGGGCGGGCTCAATATCGGCTTCGGCATCGATCGCTATGCGGTCCGCCTCGGCGGTTCGTTCAAGGCGAGCAATGTGTCGGGTGGCATCATTTTCGGCCGCTCGGGCTCCGGCATTGTCGATGACGATATCGACACGCGAATCTGGGACGTCGGAGCGACCGTCGCGCGCGGGCCTTGGACCGTGGGCGGGACCTATCTCCGCGGCGACTCCGAAGGCGTCAATTTCTTCAACGCCAGCGGGCTTTCGTTCCTCGATGGCGAGGCGTTCGAAATGGGCGTCGGCTACAAGTTCGGGCCGGGCATTCGCTTCAATCTCGCCTATCAGCACTTCGAGTATGAGAACGACCCGAGCGGCTCCTTCTTCAACGAGTTCTACAACGGCGAGCACTCGGCTGAGATGGACTCGGTCCTCTTCGAGACAGCCATCGATCTCTAATTTCTCTTGGTGAAGGCGCCGATCGCCGCGATTCCGATCGCGCGCGTGCCGATCAATTGTGGCGCCGTGTCGGCCGTGATGCCGCCGAGCGCGTAGACGGGCAGCTGCGATGTTTCGGCCAATGCCGCAAAGCGTAGGATCCCCAGTGTTGGACCACCTGGATGGGATGCGGTTGAAAAGACCGGCGATATGAGAACGGCATCTGCTCCGAATCGCGCCGCGCGTAAGAGCGCTGTCGTGCCGTGCGCGGCGGCCGTCACGAAGCGCCCCGGCTCAATGGCGTTGCGGCCGATCGTGCGGAGAGCTTGTTCGGGCAAATGGATACCGTCAGCTCGCACTCTGGCGGCCAGATGGGGATCGCCGGCGATCAGAAAAGTGATGTCTCGCGCCTTGCACTGAGCTCGCAGGCGTTCGGCGAAGGCGCCGCGCTGCGGATGAGCGTAGTGCCGGAAGATCACCGCAGAGTCGCGCGGCAGGCTGGCGATGATGCTTCCGGGATCGGGTGTGCGGAGGTCGTCCGTCAGAAAGAGAAGCGGCGGCAGCGAGGAACGCGCCTTTGCATTGAGCCGGCGGGCTGTGGTGAATAGCGTCTCCAAGGCGACCATGCCGACGACGATGTCACAGATGGAAAGTAGTCCCAAGAGTCCGGCAGAGCGCCTTGCAGCTGTTCGCGCGCGAATCGATGCGGCCGCCCGCAGGGCAGGACGTGCGGGTGGCGACGTCCAGCTTGTGGCCGTGTCAAAGACCCACGAGCCGGATGCCATCGAGGCTGTGCTCCAAACGGGGCACCGGCTCTTTGGCGAGAACCGAGTGCAGGAGGCCGAGCGCAAATGGCCGACCCTCAAGGCCAAATGGGGGGACGCGAAGCTTCATCTCATCGGGCCTTTGCAGACCAACAAAGTGCGGCCTGCGGTTGCGCTCTTTGATGCCGTTCAGTCGGTGGATCGCCCACGGCTGGCCGCGGCTCTCGCGGCGGAGATGCAGAAGCAGGGCCGCAAGCTGCAGCTCTTTGTTCAGGTGAATATAGGCGAGGAGGAACAAAAGGCCGGCGTCGCACCGGCCGACACGGCCTCGTTCGTTCGTCAGTGCAAGGATGAATTCGCGCTCGATATCACGGGGCTCATGTGCATCCCGCCGGTCGATCAGCCGGCCGAACCCCACTTCGAACGGCTCAAGAAACTTGCGGCCGAATGCGGTGTGGCCGAGCTCAGTATGGGGATGAGCGGCGATTTTGAAGCGGCAGTGCGGCTGGGCGCAACCTATGTCCGAGTTGGAACCGCGATTTTCGGAGAGCGGCGGTAGCCGCTTGTCGTTGCCATTGTCGGGCTCCGGAGGTAAGGTCCGGCCCGTCAAAAAAGGAGTGTGCCGTGGATTGATCGGACCTTGATCGCTGGCCAACGCCCGCGACCTTGCAGATCCCGCTCAACTTGAAGCCGACCGCCGCTCGCGCGGTCCTACACGGTTACACCAATGCCGAACACCTCCTCTCCTTCCATGGGCGCCTCGCGGGCTCCCGCGGCTACGCCAACGCCCTTCGCACCGCTTAACGCCATGCTGGCCTCCTTTGTGGCCCGCGTGAAAACCACGCTCGGCCAGAAGTTTGTTGGGGCCTATTTGCAGGGCTCATTTGCCCTCGATGACTTCGACGAAGGCAGCGATGTCGACGTTATCGTGGTCATCGAGCCTGATCTGACCGACGCCGAGATAGCGCCCTTGCAAAAGCTGCACGATGAGTTTCACGCATCTGCACCACCGTGGAGCCAGCGTCTCGAGCTCTCTTATGCCCCGAAGGCGATATTGCGGCATTGGTCCGTGGTGCCGCGCGATCCGCCCGGCGCGGCGAGAGCCGATGATTGGGCCGATCCGGGCACGTCGGGGACTCCGCCGCACGTCTATCCGTTTTGGTTTCTTGGAAATGGCGAGTCAAAGCTCGTCCGATCGGAGCACGACAATACGCGTGTTGTGCGTTCGGTCCTGCGTGAGCATGGCATCGTTCTCGAAGGGCCGGATCCGCGGACACTGATCGACGAAGTGTCGCCCGATGATTTGCGCGACGATGTCCTCGAGACGTTTCGCAAGGCGGCGAAGGCCCTCGCCAAGCCGGACTCGCTGAAGACGCAAGCGCTGCAAGCCTTTTTCGTCCTGCTCTACGCTCGGATGCTCCACACGCTGGAGAAGGGCGCGATAGCATCGAAGAAGGCGGCGGCGGATTGGGCAACGGCGTCACTCCCCCCGCGATGGCGCCCGCTGATCACAAAATCACTCGAGGCGCGCAAGGCCAATGCAGCGGCGTTGCAGTCGCCGCCCAATTCAGCGGACGTCGCCGAAACGCAGGCTTTCATTGCCTTCGCCAACGAGAAGGCCGCCGTGCGCCAAGCTCACGCGTCGGCGGACGCGGCGTCGCGAGCAAGGGCGATTATCGAACGCCAACTGGCGATGAAGAATCAGGCCGGACGCGGTTCAGACAAATGGGGCGGCTCTGGAGGCGGTGGACATCGCCATGGCGGCGCGACGCCTCCGCCGACGCGTCCTGGTGGACGCGGCCGGCGAGGCTGAGCCGTCAGAGGTGGTGGCCTCCTTTGGTCCGCTTGGTCTCGAGGTAGTGAGCGTTATGTGGATTGGCTGGAAAGCTGTGCGGCACGCGCTCGGCGACCTTGATGCCGTAACGGGCCAGTGAAGCGGCTTTGTCCGGGTTGTTGGTGAGGAGTCGGACAGACTGGAAGCCCAAAACTTTCAGCATCACGGCTGCGGCGAGATATTGACGCTCGTCGTCGGCGAAGCCGAGGCGTTGGTTGGCCTCCATCGTGTCGAAGCCCTGATTTTGCAAGCGATAGGCGCGAAGCTTGTTCATGAGCCCGATGCCGCGGCCTTCCTGCGAAAGATACAGGAGGATGCCCGAGCCTGACTTCGCTATGGCATCGATCGCGCCGCGGAGCTGATCGCCGCAATCGCATTTGAGCGAACCCAGGAGATCGCCGGTGAAGCACTCGGAATGGATGCGAACGAGAACGGGCCCAGGCGGCTTTGGATCGCCGATGATGATGGCCAGATGCTCGGGTCCGCCATCCGAAGGACGGAAGGCGGCGATTTGCGTATTCTCGGCGCCGGCAAGAGGGACGCGCGTAGTGGTGACGAGCTTGAGCTCGGCGGCCGAGTCAGTGACGTAATCGGCAATGGCCTTGAGCGGTACAACCTGATCGCTTGCGGATCCTGATTTTGCGCGGACCGCAATGACGGAGGGCAGAAGTCCGGCAAGCTTCGAGAGCTCGACCGCCTCGGCATAGGCGTTCGGCAAAACTTCTCGCTTCACTTTGAATGGGCCGCGGAGCGGATGGCCGAGATCATCCGTTGGATCTGCGAGGGAGCGTAGCTCGGCCGCGCTCATCTCACCGATCGGCACCGCAACCACGCGCGGCGTGTAGAGATGCATCTTGAGCGTCGCCGCCCGGTAGTGCGTGAGAAGCAGATCCGGCGCGCCATACTTGCGCAAGACGTCCAACGGTTTCTTCGCAGCATGTTCCGATGCCAGGGCAACGACTGATGTATTGTCACCCGTGATGGTTACGAGGCCACCGCGACGCAACGTGTCGACGGCGCTCTCGACTTGTGCGAGGCTGCGCCCGGCTGGTGGCCCGACACCCTTTTTGTTGGGAAGTTTCGACGCGTTCTTGCGGCTTGTCATCGCACGATGGATCCCCACATCCGGCGATCACGGCGTTTTGAGTGGCGCTTCATGGCCCCGGTCGACCAAGTGCCGGGGGCGTGAAATGTGGTTGAGGGGAGCGTCACGCCTTTCCTAAAACCAAGATTTTGCTGAACTTGCGAACGTGATTTAATCCGTTTTGCGGACCCGAGCGAGACCGATTGTGACATGACTGGGAAGAAGCGAATCTTGCTCGTTGATGACGACCAGCTGCTCCGCGAGTCCATCGCTGAGCAGTTGAGCCTCAATCCCGAATTCGAGGCCATTGAAGCCGGGACCGGGGCGGCAGGCGTTGAAGTCGCGCGCAACGGCCATTTCGACGTCATTATCCTCGATGTCGGCTTGCCGGACCTTGACGGCAGGGAAGTATGCCGGCTCATCCGAAAGGCCGGAGTGAAGGCGCCGATCATCATGCTGACGGCGCTTGGCGGGGATTCCGACACCATCCTGGGACTCGACTCGGGCGCGAATGACTACGTGACGAAGCCCGTGCGGTTCGCGGTTCTGCTCGCGCGCATCCGAGCTCAGTTGCGTCATCACGAGCAGAGCGAAGATGCGGTTTTCAAGATCGGGCAGTACACATTCAAGCCGTCAGCGAAGCTGCTCGTCGGGCTCAACAACCAAAAGGTGCGGTTGACGGAAAAGGAAACCGCGATCCTCAAATTTCTCTATCGCTCCGGGGACAAGCCCGTCGGGCGTGAAGTCTTGCTGCATGAGGTTTGGGGCTACAACCCCGCGGTGACGACCCACACGCTAGAGACGCATATCTATCGCTTGCGTCAGAAGATCGAAAAAGACCCATCGCGCGCGCAGCTCTTGATTACCGAGAGCGGCGGCTATCGGCTCGTCCCATGAGCAGCGAGATCGTTGCGCTAGCCGAACGGTTCTTTCGGGCGATCGAGACTGCCGATGTGGCAGCGATTGGCACCATCTACGCTCCCGACGCGCGCATCTGGCACAACTACGACGACAAGGAACAGACCGTCGAAGAGAACCTTAGGGTGCTCAATTGGGTGACGCGGACGCTCTCCAAACGTCACTATCGCGTTGTGCGGCGCGAAACGTTTCCAGGGGGCTTCCTCCAGCAGCACGTCCTCGAAGGCGTGCTTCCCGACGGGACACAATTTCGTGTCCCAGCCTGCATTGTGTGTAGCGTGAAGGACGGGCGGATCACTCGGCTGGACGAGTACATCGACAGCGATGGAACCAAGGCTTTGCGGGCTTTTGCCGGTAGTCGATGAACTTGTGACAGCTGAACAATTTCGCCCAAACTGTGCGCATGGTCGCATTAACGTGCCTTCAGGTCCGCCCTACTAGACTAGCGTTGGGGCGATCTGGGCGAAGGCGGACTAGTGATCTGGGCTGCAGTGGCACGTTTGACCGGCCGACAGCAAGATTTCTACGCGCGGTTTTGGGGCGTGCGGGGAAGTATTGCGTGCGGCGGTCCTGACTATTCGAAATACGGCGGCAACACGTCCTGCGTCGAGATCGGCGCCGGGGGACGTACGCTCATCTTTGATGGCGGCACCGGCATTCGCGCGCTCGGCGATCAACTTGGGACTCATCCGCCCGTTGATGCGGACATTTTCCTTTCGCACAGCCATGTCGATCATATCGTCGGCCTGCCGTTCTTCAGTCCGCTCTACGATCAGAAAAACAATTTTCGCGTCTGGTCGGGCCATTTGAACGGCGACGGGTCGACGCGAACCGCAATTCACTCGCTGATGGCGGCGCCGATTTTTCCGGTCGATCCGGCCATCTTCACAGCGCGCGTCACCTATCGCGACTTTCGCGCGGGCGACACGCTCGACGTCGCACAGGGTCTCAACATCCGCACGGCGCAGCTCAACCATCCCAATGGCGCGACCGGCTATCGAATCGAGCAAGGCAACAAGTCGATCGCCTATGTGACCGATACCGAGCACCGCGACGGACAACTCGACCAAGTCGTCATCGATCTCGCGCAAAACGCCGACATCATGATCTACGACGCGACCTATACGGACGATGAATACAAGGACAAAGTCGGCTACGGGCATTCGACGTGGCAGGAGGGGATCAAGGTCGCGGTAGCGGCCAAAGCCAAGCTTCTCGTGCTCTTTCATCACGACCCGAGCCACACCGACAAGATCATGGACAAGATCGCGCGCGACGCGATGGCTGCAGGGAAAGTGGCCGGAATTCGCGTCGATGTGGCGCGTGAAGGCCTCACGCTGAGGCCGTGACGCGCGGATGGGCCGTGCGGCTGCGCCTCTTGCGGGCAGCAATCCAATCGGATCCGGGACTCTTCTTCCCCTATGCGTTTCTGCAAAAGGCAAATGAGGCCGCGAAGCGCGGCTATCCGGAACTTGAGCCGTTTTTTGCGACTCGACACGAGGCCTTTTCGTCCGTACTCGGACTAATCGAAGGCTTTCGCAGCAATCTTGCCGTGATCGGCTCACCCCAATCAGGCAGTGGTACCGGGCCGAAGCCGCGGTGGGACCAAAACTGGTTTCCCCCGCTCGATGCTGCTGTCGCCTATGCGCTGACGCGGCACCACCAGCCGGCAACGATTGTCGAGATCGGTGCGGGTCATTCGTCACGGTTCTTCTCAAGGGCCGCGCGAGATGGCGGCTTTTCTCCGCGTCATGTCGTCATCGATCCCGGGGGCCGAGCGAAGGAGAAAATCTCGGGTCTTTCGATCCGCCATATCGAAGCGCCGCTCGAGGCGGTGGATTTGAGACTATTCGCCGAACTCAAAGCGAACGACATCGTGAGCCTCGACGGGAGTCACAAGCTCTTACCTGGGAGCGACGTCGACGTGTTTGTCGGGCGGGTGTTGCCCCAACTTCCCAAAGGGGCCTTGGTCCACATCCATGATTGCTTCTTGCCGGATGGCTATCCGGCCCGATGGGGAAACCGGGTCTACAACGAGCAGAGTGCCCTGCTGGCCCTTGTCGTGTCGCCGAGCGACTGGCCGCTCGTCTTTGGCAGCCACTACGTCTCGACACGGCTGGCGAGCGAGGTGGCGAAGGGGTTTGTCGGGGGGCTTGGCCCGGTGTCCGACGCAACCCCGACGAGCCTTTGGTTCCGGCGAGCTTAGGGAAACGGCGGATTCACGCCGTTGTGACTTCCAGCACTTGCTCACTCAGTACTAGTGTGAAATCCATAATAGACCCCATATGGAGGCGCGCCGATGCTGCGACCGGTCTTACTCGGCTCATTGACCCTGGCGAGCAGCTTAATGCTGCAGGACTTGGCACGCGCCGAAACCCCTCCGCCTGCGCCCCCGGCACCCTCGGCCCCTAGCGAACCTCCACCGCCAGCCCAACCTCCAGCGCCGCCACAGCCCGCGGTGCCCACGCCGCCACCAGGTCCGGCCCCCGGCCAGGTCCAAGTCCAGACTCTTCCGACGCAAAGCTTCTCGGCAAAATCGGTGCATGTCGATGGGCTGGTGGGTCAGCTCGACATTCAGCTCTCGACCGGCCCGCAGATGACCTTCACGGTCTCGGGCAATCCAGAAGCGATCAAGGACGTCACGGCTCGAGTCGAAGGCGATGTGCTCGTCATCGACCAAAAGGATCCGAAGTCGTCATCTTGGTTCATGTGGTTTCAGTGGAGCGACGATTGGCATCAGAGCCAGATCAAGGTGAGCCTAACCGTGCCTTCCGGCACGCCGCTCGATCTCGACAGCATCGTGGGGGACGCGACTGTCGGCGACATTAGAGGTCCGCTCAAATTCGATCTTGCTGCGGCCGATGCCAGGATTGGCGCGATGGCCACGGCGGAGATCGACGCTGCGGGTTCCGGCGAAATCAGCATTGCCTCGGTTCAAGGCGTCCTTGATCTCGACGTTGCGGGAGCCGGCGACATCAAGGTCGGAAGCGCAGGATCCGTAAAGGTCGACATCGCGGGGAGCGGTGAACTCACCGTGGGCAATGTCGCCGGCGGGCTCTCGGTTGATATCGCCGGTTCGGGCGATGTGACGGTGGACAGCGTGCAAGGCCCAGTCGACTACTCTGCAGCAGGGTCCGGCGACGTCGTCATCAAGGGCGGCAAAGCGAACCCGCTCAAAGTCGAGATCATGGGTTCGGGCTCGTTCAAGTTCGACGGTGAAGCCGTCGATCCGGACATCTCGATCGCAGGATCGGGCGAGATCGACATCAAGTCCTATTCGGGCAAGCTCAATACGTCCGGTTCGGGTGAAGTGCGAACCGAGAACGGCTCACTCCACATCGAATAAGCAAAGGGGCCCGCTCGGCCCCTTGGTCTATTCGTAGCGGAGGGCCTCGATTGGATCGAGGCGGGCGGCGCGTCGCGCCGGGAAAAAGCCGAAGACGATCCCGACGCCCGCTGAAAACAAGAACGCAATCGCGACGACGACGGGGTCCAGCAGGAATGGGACACCGATCAGGGGGGCGATGAGGGCCGAGCTGCCTAGGCCGAGCGTGATGCCGATGAGGCCGCCGAGTGAGGACAGGAAGACGGCCTCTATCAAGAACTGCATGAGCACGTCGCCTTCGCGGGCGCCGATCGCGAGGCGGATGCCGATCTCGCGCGTGCGTTCGGTCACCGAGACCAGCATGATGTTCATGATACCGATGCCCCCGACAATGAGGCTCACGGCCGCGATCGCGCCGAGGAAAGCGGTGAGGGTTGCTGTCGTCGTGGCGACGAGCTCCACCATCTCGCGCATATCGCGGACGACGAAGTCGTCCTCGGCTCCGGCCGAAAGTTTTCGCCGCTCGCGCAGCACGCCTTTCAGGTCGTTCTGAACCTTCTTGATGCTGTCGGCAGATCGCGCGGAGATCCAAAAGAGGCCGATGTCGCGCGTACCGGCGATGCGGCGTTGGACCGTCGTGAGTGGCATGAGGATCAGGTCGTCCTGATCCTGGCCGAACGCGGCCTGGCCCTTTGCCTTGAGGACGCCGATCACGTCGCAGGACATGTTGCCTGTGCGGATCTTGGAATTGAGTGGGTCCTGTGCGCCGAAGAGGCTCTCGCGGACCGTTTCGCCGAGGATGCAGACCGGCCGTCCGCCGCGCAGTTCGCCCTCCGTGAAGGGGCGCCCGGCGGCGAGGGGCCAGTCGCGTACCGTGAAGAAGGAATTGTCGGTGCCGGTTGCAACAGTGGGTCGATTGTTGCTGCCAAAGACTGCGACGACCGAGCGATTGAGATTGGGCGCGATCGACTCGATGTCGCGCACCTCGCGCTCGAGGGCGATGAGGTCACCCGGATCAAAGGGGGCATCGGTCGTGAGCGTTCCCTGGGTCCGGCGTCCGGTGCCTGGAAAGACGACGAGGAGGTTCTTGCCAAGGCCTTCAATGTCTTGCGTGACGCGGGCCGAAGCGCCGCCGCCAAGCGTCACCATGATGATGACTGCGGAGACGCCGATGATAATGCCCAGCGCGGTCAAGATCGAGCGCATCAGGTTGGCCCTGATCTCGCGAAGCGCCAGCTGCATGATCGTGAGGAGCATGGATCTCAGACTCCCAGATCGTCGGATTCGATGCGTCCGTCGCGGAAGCGGACGTGGCGGCGCGCATAGGCGGCGATGTCCTCTTCGTGGGTGACGAGGACGATGGTCATTTTTGAGCGCACGTTCAGGTCTTGCAGAAGACGCAGGATTTCGTGGCTGCGCGAGGTGTCGAGATTGCCCGTGGGTTCGTCCGCCAGGATCACGGCGGGATTTGCCGCGAGGGCTCTTGCGATGGCGACGCGTTGTTGCTGACCGCCCGAAAGTTCGGCGGAGGTGTGGCGCTCGCGATCGGCGAGGCCGACGCGCATCAGAGCGTCGCGGGCTTGGTTGCGGCGTTCGGTGCGGCTGGCGCCGCGATAGATAAGCGGCAGCTCGACATTCTCGATCGCCGTAGTGCGCTTCAGGAGATTGAAGCCCTGAAAGACGAAGCCGAGGTAGTTTCGGCGCAGGATCGCCCGTCGGTGGCGGTCGAGCGACTGCACCGGCATCCCCATGAAGAGATACTCGCCGGTTGAGGGGGCATCGAGGCAGCCAAGGATGTTCATCGCGGTCGATTTGCCGGAGCCGGACGGACCCATGACGGCGACGAACTCGCCTTCATTGATCACCATGTCGACGCCTGCGAGCGCAACGACTGCGGCTTCGCCAGCCCCATACATTTTGGTGACCCGGCGGAATTCGATGAGAGGCGTGGCTGCCATAGCCTACCGCGGGGCCGCCGGCAGGGACGAGGCGAGGTCAATGAGAACCGTATCGCCTTCCGCCACATCACCACCCAAGACCTCGGTGCGCTGACCATCGGTTGCGCCGGTGCGAATGTCCCGAGCTTGGGGAGCGCTAGGGTCGACCCAGACGCGATGGAGATTGATGTCCTCGGCCTTTGCTGACGGCGCCAAGTTCTGCTGGTTCGGCGGCGTGAAGCGCAGAGCCCCGTTAGGCACCGTGAGAACGTTGTCCTGGCTCTTGACGATGATGTCGGCGGTCGCGGTCATGCCGGGCTTCAAGACGCCGTCGGAATTGTCGACGCTCAATACCGCGCGATAAGTCACGACGTTCTGAACGGTCAGCGGTGCGTTGTGAACCGCGAGGATCGTCGCCTCGAAGCGGCGATCGGGAAAGGCATCGACGGTGAAGGTTGCCCTCTGGCCGACTTGGATGTCGCCGATGTCGGCTTCATCGATATCGACCTGCAGCTCCATCTTCTTCAAATCGCTGGCGAGCGTGAAAAGGACGGGCGTTTGAAACGAAGCGGCGACGGTCTGGCCAGCTTCAATTTTCCGATCGAGCACGGTGCCATCTATGGGCGACCGAATTTGGGCTTTACCCAGGTTTTCTTCGTCGACCTTGAGTTGCGCCTCGCCGAGGGCCACTTGCGCCTTAGCCATCTCGAGCCCGGCTTGCGCGCGCATGAGGTTCGCCTCGGCCGTGTCAACTTCCTGCGGCGAGACGGTGCGCGATTTCGCGAGATTATTCACGCGCGCCCGGCGATTGGTTGCTTCTTTTAGCGTCGCCTCGGATTGCCGCACCGATGCTTGGGCGGACTGAAGATTGGCGGCGGATTGAACCGCTTTCGCCTGCAGCAGGTCGATGTCGAGTTTGGCGAGAACCTGGCCCGCCGTGACGGGATCGTTGAAGTCGACCAGAACTTCTTCGATGCGGCCGGAGAGTTCAGCGCCGACGTCGACTTTCTCGACAGGCTCGAGCGTGCCCGTTGCGGTCACTTCGACTTTGAGAGAACTGCGCTCAACTTTTGCCGTGATGAACTGCGACGCCGTCGACGAGCGAAACGTCAGCCAAAGTCCCACGACACTGACAATCACCAGCACAATGCCGATGGCGATGAACCAGACATAGCGGCGGCGCGAGCGCTTGGGCGCGCTGAGCGCGGCGAGAATCTGCGGATCGATCGGTCGAGGCTGATTCATGCGGGGATTGAACGCACTTCCAAGAAAGGCCCGTCGCGACCGGGACGCGTTGGCTTTTCGGACCCGCACTTGCGCGAGCCGTTAAGCATCCCCACCCCGACCTGGGTGGCAAGATAATACGGACCTGATGTCGGACAGTTAATTTGGGGCGAAATTGCCGGCTTTAAAGGTATGGTTGCTTATCGGTAAGGATCGGCCGCATCGCGCAAGCCGTCGCCGAAAAAGTTGAACGCCAGCACGACGATAATGACCGGGACCATGGGCGCGAGAATCCACGGGTAGAACTCGATCGCGGCCAGATTTCGGGCCTCCTCGAGCATGACACCCCAACTGGTAATGGGTGGTCTTAATCCGAGCCCAAGGAACGAGAGGGCCGTCTCGCCGAGGATCATGCCGGGGATCGAGAGGGTGGCGCTCGCGATGAGGTGACTGGCGAAATTCGGCATCAGGTGACGAAAAATTATCCGGCGTGGCCGCGCGCCCATGAGCTCTGCTGCCAGAGCGTAATCTTCCTCACGAAGCGAGAGCAGTTTTGAGCGAACGGCGCGAGCAAGGGCCGGCCAGTCCAAAAGCCCAAGAATGATCGTGATGCCGAAATAGACGAGCACCGGCGACCAGGTGACGGGGAGCGCCGCTGAGAGAGCCAGCCACAACGGAAGCTCGGGCAGCGAGCGCAGCAATTCGATCACGCGTTGGATCGTGGCATCGACCCAACCTCCATAGTAGCCGGCGAGTCCGCCGAGCACGATTCCGAGAGCAAGACTGAGCGCGACGCCGAAGAGTCCGACGGTCAGTGAGATTCGCGCGCCATAGATGAGGCGGCTGAACATGTCGCGACCGAGGCGGTCGGTGCCGACGAGAAAGAACGTGCCGCCTTCGGCCGGGCAGACGAGATGAAACGACGCCGGGATCAGGGTCCACAGGTCGTAGGCGTCGCCGGTGCAGAAGAACCGCAGATGCTCGATCTTCGTGCGGTCTTCGCGAAACTCGCGCTGGAACGTCTCGAGATTGAGCGACTGCTGATAGCCGTAGACGAAAAGGCCTTCGTAGTTGCCGTCATGAAAAAGGTGGAGCGATTGCGGCGGCGCGTAGATGTGGTCGTCGTCGCGCGACTCGAGCGCGTAGGGGGCGACGATCTCGGTGACCGGAATGAGCGCGTAGAAGAAGAGGAGGATCGCGCCAGAGATCACGGCGAGGCGATGACGCCTCAGTTTCCACCACATCAATCGCCAACCTGAGGCGAGGTAGAGCCGCTCCTGCTGCGGTGTCAGTTTGTCGGGGCCGGATGGATCAAACGGCGCGGGATTGACGTAGCGCCCATTCGTGTCGGCGGGATTGGCGGTGACCTCGTTCATCGCGCGCCCTCGGCACCGAAGCGGATGCGGGGATCGAGGACGCCAAGAAGGATGTCGGAAATGAGCATGCCGACGACGGTCAGCATCGCGCTGAACATCAGGATGAAAGCCGCGAGATATTGGTCTTGGGATTTGAGGGCGCTGATGAGGACCGGGCCGACGGTCGGCAGACTCAACACGACTGAGACGATCACCGATCCCGAAACGAGCGACGGCAAGAGATTGCCGATGTCGGAGATGAAGGGGTTGAGCGCCATGCGCAGCGGGTACTTCACCAGCAAGCGGCCCCGGCCAAGGCCCTTGGCGCGCGCCGTGATGACGTAAGGCTTACTGAGCTCATCGAGGAGGTTGGCGCGCAGGCGGCGAATCATCGCCGCGGTGCCGACGGTGCCTATCACGATCACCGGCACGATAAGATGGGTGAGGATCGAGCCGATTTTCCCGAGCGTCCACGGCGCATCGATGTACTCGGGATCCATCAAGCCGCCGATGGATATCCCCTTTCCAGCACAGTGGGATCCGAAGCTTGGAATTCACGTGACTTGAAGTCGCGG
>JADMIO011485804.1_pt1 | contig 107713 bp, 90 predicted proteins | sample 8958161 | NCBI WGS metagenome assembly JADMIO01 (sample SAMN16585339, study PRJNA669376) | soil metagenome | isolation source: Crop rotation soil | place: USA: Cullars Rotation, Alabama | collected 2011
CGCGACAACTTGTCCACGTGGAATTCTAAGCTTAGGATCCCAATGTGCTGGAAAGAAGAACCTGATCTACTTTGATAAGGAATTTGGTTTGTCGAAACCGATGAGCCGGACAATTGATGTTTCCATGTGCCGGGTACTGTACGATAAGAAGGATACTACGTTGTCCATAATTTCCGCTGGAGACTCGGTAGTTGTGGTTTCGTATAAAGATGAGGCAAAGAGGATCCCGAAGCCACGCGCAGGCGTTTCAATTGAGAATCAAATAGGCAATTTCCCGACGCCCATTGTTGCCGACGAGATTCACATTAAATCCAAAGACAAAGCCAGGAAGGACGATGCGGTTAAGAAAAAGAAGAACGTCGAAGAAAAGGGAATGACTGCCAAAGAGATACTTACCCTTGCCGCCAAAATAGTGGGCGGAGCAATTTTGTTTGTCCTGCTGCTGCCGTTCCTGTTCTTTGTTTACCTCATGCTTCGCCTCGCGATGACAAGCGAAACAAGGGCAAAGGCCGACCGTGCCTATCAGGCAGCACTATACAGATTTCACATGGCGGGTGTCGAGCGCGACGGAGAAACGCCGCTTGAATATGCGCAAGCGAAAATTGATCCGGTGTTCCGGGCGGGGTTCGCCGAGTTTATGAATATTTATTTGCGACTGAAGTATGGCTCGAATGCCCTGCGAGATGGGGATAAGGAAGTTATTGACCGGTTCACTGCGGCAGTAGGACCTTCGATCAGAAATTCGAAAGGCTTCTTTAATGTATTTGCGAGCTATTTCGATGTCTTGCGTGCTGCCCGTTATTTCCAAAAGCCCGAATCAAACGATTTTGAAAATCAACCACCCATATGAGCGATTCCAATCAAAGTGCCAAGCTGGTAAAGCTGACTGAGAACATCGAGAAGATCATTCGCGGAAAACCGCAGCAGATCCGATATGTGATCACGGCCCTGCTTTCACGCGGCCACATCCTTCTCGAAGACAACCCGGGTGCCGGAAAGACGGTGCTTGCGAAAACCCTGGCGCAATCTATCTCAGAAAGTTCAGCGGACCTTCATGTTCCGGGAAGCGGTGCGGCATTCAAACGTATTCAATTCACGCCTGATCTGCTCCCCATGGACCTGATCGGTTCTTATATTTTCGATGAGGCGAAAAAGGATTTCGTTTTCAAGAAGGGACCATTGTTTACACACGTTCTCCTTGCCGACGAGATCAACCGTGCTTCACCGAAGGTGCAAAGTGCTTTGCTGGAGTGTATGGCAGAGAACCAGGTGTCGGTTGGGGAAACAACCTTCCCGCTGGACAAATTCTTTTTTACGATCGCCACGCAAAACCCAATCGAGATGGAGGGAACATATCCACTTCCGGCAGCACAGCTCGATCGCTTTTATATGAAAATTTCTTTCGGTTACGTGAGTGAAGAAGTAGAACTCGATATTTATAACAACTACCTGTCTATCGGCGACGTGAAGCACACCGTGAAGCAGGTACTGACGTACAATGACATTATTGCTCTGCAAAATGAAGCTGAACAAGTCGCAATTCATCCAGAACTTGTCAAGTCCGTTGTCAAGATCGCACACGCAACACGTAACCACGCTGAGATTGCCCTTGGATGCTCGACCCGTGGTGGGATCACATTCATCAAATGTCTCAAGTCGTGGGCGCTGGTGAATCAGCGATCTTTTGTAATAGAAGATGATATCAAGGCGCTGGCGCATCCGGTTCTCCATCATCGTCTCATCTTCAGGAATCGCGAGGCGTCGAAAACTGTTTTGCAACAGATCGTCGATCAGGAGGTGAATAGGCTCGCCAAGCTTGGCATCACAAAAAAGTAAGACGGCATGAAGGTCTGGCAACGATATGTGATTTGTGTGTGCATCATGATGGCGATCCTGCCGGACAAATCGCGCGCACAGTCGAACGTGCGCGCTGCGATTGATCAGGAGCGTGCAGAAGTTTCATTCGTTGAAGACAAGGCACTGGAAAAATCACGAAGCTGGATACGGCAGGATAGCACCTATTATGTAGGACATCTTTATTTTGGAGGCTACTTGTTTTTCCGGGCGAACGATAAGCTGGGTTTTACAAAGGCAATCACGCCGCTGAAAAAATCGATGGATCTGATCGAGGAGGAATTCGGCCGGCAACTACGCGTTCGGAGCAACAGCTATGCCACCTACAGCGCCGTGTACCGTTATCAATCGGATTATGGGCTGATCGCATATCTTTTAGACCGATGCTATCAGAATGTCGAAATGCCGGATAAGGCAATGGAAGTGCTGGAATCTGTTCGTGACAAGAATATGCAGCTTGAGAATACGGTGACACCCTACAATACCATGGCGTGGATCTATCACAGGAACAGGGTGTATACCTCGAAACAGTTTCCATTCTTGAAGAACTCGGTGAAGGAAAATGTCGCAACGGCAAATAAGTACCTGGATTCCGCACTGATGAAGCTTCAAAACGATATGCCGATGAACGCCGGTTTATTTGACCCTAATTTCCTTAATCGTCAATATCTGGGTACCTTCCATTACAAGGCAATGATCTATGATTACAAGCTTGAAATCGATACCGCCGAATATTATTACAACACGTTGATTCAGAACGGCGCCTATTCCAGCAACAACTACGCGGAGTTCAAGCTGGCAATGGGAGAGTTCAGCCACGCAGACCTATTTTTTAAGGAGGCTGAGGAGCGTGAGGCAAGTCCGGAGAAGACGACGAAGGAATACTATTATATGCGCGGCACCCTGGATACATATCGTGCGCACCCGGAATCTGCTGACACGCTTTTGAGTAATGTATTGAAAGCGCAAGGTGCCACGCCTGGTTATGGGTGGCATTGTATTGGACTTGCACGTGCGCTTCATTTCGAAGGACTCACGGAGCAAAGCCAGGATCGCGCAAACAAGGCGGCCCGTTTCCAGGAACTCCACATCGGGACAACCTGGGGTCAGGAGCAGTACAATCTTGCGGTTGCGTCATTGAATTATATCAACCAGCTTCAGTTTGAAAAGGAATACATGTTCGAGCACGACGAATGGTGGTTCTGGCTCAATCCTGTCAACTGGTACAAATGGATCAGCTATTCGTTCGAGATCAGGCACCACAAGCTGGTGCTGGCATCACTGGTCGCGGAGAATCCCGAACGCGAGCAGGTGATCTATTCTATTTTCTCCCCGGAGAACCTGGTGACGTTTGACGAAGTATATTCTGTCATCGATGGTTTTGGAAACGAGTATTTCATTGACGTCTACAAGAAGCTGCTCGCCACCGACAAGCGTCCGCGTGTAAAAAAATATTTCCGGTATTTTCTAGGTAAACTATATCTCGCGGAAGGCAATGAAAGCGAGGCAAAAAGATATTTCCAGGAAGTGCTCGACGATCCGGAAGCCGACGACGAATATCAAAAGATGCTTTATGCAAGAGTATACGAGGGACTTGCGAAGGCGAGTTCGGGTGATGAGGAGATCAAATGGACCCAAAATTTCTATCGCACGTTCCCGCAACTTGTTCCATTTTCAGGATTGACCATGCGTTTTAGACTTGAGGCGGATGCTGAGTCCGACGCGCAAGAGGAAATTCTGGATGGGCTTAAAAACTGCTCGATCGATTTTGTAAATGATTCGAACGCGCCACTGGTCAGTGTGTTTTTCAGAGAGTCTGGCGACGCAGTCAACGTGGAATATTCGGTGATTACCAACAACAGCGACAAGGTCACAGGCGGATCATTCCGTGTGCCTAAAAGCGAAATTGGAAATGGCGGAAAGCTGCTTGCTTACAGATTGTTCAAAATCAACAAAGAGAAAATAGGGGAGAAGCCGGAGGTGGCGGAGAAGCCGAAAGAGGAGAAGGCAGTTTAGAAATTTGAGTTCTTTAATTTCTATCTATGATAATCAAACACACGTACCGCCTGATACTCACACTGCTGGTTATCACCTCTTCTGTTCAGGCCCAGGTCGACGGGTTCTGGGTGGTGACAAAAGTCACTGTTGGAAGCCAGGAGATGACCCCGGTTGCAAAATGGATCAAGCTTGATCACGAAATACAAACTTCGGGTAATGGGTGGCTGCAGCATACGACCGGGACTTTTGTCTATGACAAAGAGAGATCAACATTGACATTTCATAACAATAACGAACCGAACGATGAATTTGGTGCCTTCGCGGTTGACAAGCCGGGTCGGGACGTTATGCAGTGGACGAGAATGGAGGATGGCGAAAATGTGGTTGTTGAACTGAAAAGGGCAAAAGGAATTCCTACAAGTCCTTCGGATGAAATTCACGGATTGTGGGCGCTTCAAAAAGCCTTGAAATCAGACGTTGACATTACTTCACAGTACAATCCACGGAACAAGTATACAATGTTTATACAGTGGACGCACAATTATGTGATCAATACGGGTACGGACAAAATAAGAGGCTTATGGTACGTCCATGCACACAAGCCGGAGGTACGATTTTTAAGAACGGGGCATGAAGCGGAAGTTGACACGTGGGAAATTCATACCTCTAATACTCATGATGGAAAGGGGTTGGTGCTTAAAGGACTTTCAGACAATAACAAGGAAATTGTTTTGGTGTTCAGGCATCTGGACCGGTTTCCGGAGGAATAAATCTGAGGAAAACGGGATAAAGATCAATTTTCACCTAGTCACTTGCTGAAATTTCCAACAATTTCGACGAGGTAAATTTCCACGACATGAAACGTGTGTTAGTATTATTTTGCTTGTGTTCATTGCTTTCTATGAAGACTCAAGCGCAGGAATCCAAACTATCATTGAAGGAAGCGATGCTCAAGATCCCGGGTGCGAAAGGAGAGCGCTTCTTTCAGGCCATGACAAAAGAAGGCATGAGCTTGGTATTGTATTCCCCGAAAGGGAAAGACGAACAGCGCCCACACAAACGCGATGAGGTCTATATCGTTGCAAAAGGAACCGGCCGTTTTTTTGATGGATCGAAAACTTATGATTTTGTCGCTGGCGATGTCTTGTACGTTCCGGCTGGTGTAGAACACAGGTTCGAATCATTTTCAGACGACTTTCTCACTTGGGTGGTGTTCTACGGGCCTGAGAAATAGCAGATTAATTGTCCAGTATTAGGACGTCCACGCCTCATACTTCTTTCTGAAATACACCAGCGACGCAAGCATTAATAAGCTTCCAGCTGCAGAGAGAAAGTATCCTGAATACACAAAGAAGTCCAGCCAACTCACGTCGTGCTGTCCGAAGTTCTTGTAGATGACGGCGGCAACACTTCCTACATATCCAAATGAATCGGCGAGATTGATCAGGAACGCTACCGTGCCGACGTACTTGAATGCCGCAAGAAGTCGATCGAAGAAAATGCTGTTAAACTGGATGTATCCAAAGTAAAGCCCCATGCCGATCAATGTCATCCATATGGGTGGTGAGATCATACCTCGCTGGAACGCGAATGTCGCAACACCAACAAGCAGCATCCCGAACAATACCATCAGGTGGTTGATGATAAGAGCCGTGCGATTGTTCTTGACCACCATCAGCACGGCGATCGCAATTAATACAGTTATCGACACCGGCGTTTCTGTTTGTGTGAAGATCCCGGGCTTGTCACCATACCCGAGTGACTGCCAGATCTCTGCAGAAAAATTGTCCCTGAATTCGCGGAATGCAGTAAGCAGTGCGTAGCTCGCAATTAACAAAATCAATCCCGGGCCAAACGTCTGAACAAATTTCAATCGCTCGGATCCGGACATCGGCATCCGCTTCGTGCGTAAGGCTTCATCTTCAGCAGAGGGAGGCGGCAGTTTGTCGATGAGCCATAGAAAAAGCACCAATGGAATGAAGAAAAATACAGCGGCTACAAAAGGCATCCAGAATTCACTCACACCCCAATCGCGCATGATAAGTCCGCCAACGGTCTTACCGAATCCCGCTGCGAAAATGAAGCTTACGGAGAGGCTTGCGCCAAGGACTTCGGTGTTTTTTCTGCCCTCGAGGTATCCAAAGACCAGGCTCCATACCATTCCCAAGGGAAGGCCATTAAAAAAAAGAAAGATGAGGCTGTAAGGCTGCGGTGTGATTGCGAAGAAAAACCAGGATACGGACGCGATACTCGTGAGAGTAAGTATGCCTTTCGTACGATGCATGGCCTTCAACTCTGACACGACCTTGATCCCGACAAATTTTGAGATCATGTATCCAAATACTTGAAATGTCACCATCCACACTTTGAAGTCGATGCCGCCATAGGTCAGACCTTCATACGTCGCGACGCCGAATGTTTTTCTCAATGAAAAAATGCACGTGTACAAACAGAACGAAGCAACAGCCCCATACAAGGTGAGGTTGAATGTACTCGTCCGCTTAAGCCATGCGGTTACCGCGTGGTCAGAATTCATAGGTGCAATTTTCGGAAATTGTGAGGACTATTTCCGGTAGTCAAGCGCCGGCTTCCTGTCGCCGATCAACGCTTCATACTTAAAATTCTCGCCTCGCTTCTTTTTGAACTCTACCCACGCATCGTCGATCGTCTTTTGATTCAAAAACATGTCGATAGCAGTAAGTGCAAGTGTCTTCGCTGCCACCATCATTCCTTTCGAACCGATCGTAGTTCCACCCGCTGCGACAGCCTGCCAGCTGTGTGCGGCCGTGCCGGGGACCCATGTAGCTGTGCTCAGTCCCACAGTTGGTACCACCCAGCTTACGTCTCCCACATCCGTGGAGCCCGATCCCGAATCATCACGAGCTTTTAACGGTGAAACCTGATTGGTGCTTTCAAGCGGGAGTGCCTGAGCCTTGAATGTCTCCTGGATCTTTGTGGCAAAGGTTTTTTCCTGGTCATTCAGAGTATAACCTCCCACAGTGCGGAGGTTGGCGTCCATCACCTTTGATAACGTTTCATTGCCAAGCAGATCGTACACACCGCCGGTGACTTCAATTTCGACGCGCGTTTCAGTACCCATCGCGGCGCCTTTTGCTGCTAGCTCCACGCGATCCCAGATTGCTTTTACATTGTCACGCTTTGGATTACGAACATAATAATAGACCTCCGCGTAAGCAGGCACGACGTTAGGAGCCTCCCCGCCGCGGGTAATGACATAGTGTATGCGTGTCTCCTGTGGCACGTGCTCGCGCATCATGTTGACCATCGCATCCATGGCTTCAACGCCATCCAGAGCCGAGCGGCCGCGCTCAGGGCTCGCCGCTGCATGAGATGCAACGCCATAGAACCTCACCTTACCATTCTTGTTCGCGAGCGATGATCCGTAGTCAACACCATTGGTGGATCCCGGATGCCAATGCAGAACTACATCGACGTCGTTGAACAATCCTTCGCGAACCATGTATACTTTTCCTGAGCCCCCTTCTTCAGCGGGGCAGCCATAAAATCGGACCGTGCCGGGTTTCTTATTCGCGATCATCCATTCTCTCACCGCGATCGCGGCGGCAGCAGAAGCCGTTCCAAACAAATGATGACCACAGGCGTGCCCCGCTTTTTTCCCCGGGATGGGTTTCAATTCGGGCACCGCTTCCTGAGAGACGCCAGGAAGCGCATCGTATTCTCCAAGAATTCCAACGACAGGTTTTCCCGAACCATAGGTTGCTGTGAATGCAGTAGGTTCGCCCGCGATGTTGGCTTGCACTGTGAAACCGGCATCTTTCAGGGTCTGTTGCAACAAGGCCGAACTCTGTTCCTCTTGATATCCGACTTCTGCAAATTCCCAAATCTTATGTGCTGTTGCGGCATACTGATCGTATTTCGAGTCGATGGATTTGATTACATCCTGTTTGGTTTTTTGCGCGACAGCCGGCGCGGCCAGGATTGCGCTCGCGAGGACGAGAAAGGTAAAGCGGTGCATGGGTTCAGGTTTAGTTCGTAAGCTAAACCAAAAGTTAAAGAACTAAAAACCGAGTTGGTTAGCGTGCTATGCGAATTTTTTTTCCTGCCGCTGATCACGCAAATCTCGCAGATAAACGATTTCTATTCCTATCAGTATAATAATAGAACGGCGCGATCGGCGATATCTGCGGGAGGAAAAGAATAAATCCGAATTCGACTCACTTGCTCCAAGAGGGGCTTTCAATCGTTGAGTTAAAGGTTGTCGGAGCTTTTTTTGCAGCCCTTTTTTCTATGCGAACTACGATCACGATCAGCACGATGAAAATGAAAATGATGAACAATAAGCTGAACACTTTCAATATCGTCTTTAAGCGCTTTTCCTTCTCGTGCCGTTGAAGCACAGCACCGTAGTTGCGGAATCTTTCTGAACCACGGGCGGTAAATTTCTGCCTTCTAAGACGTATATCGTGCTTACTCATCGTACTTCACATTAATATTAAAGTTCCGCCGCAACTTGTCCAAAGCGCGGTAGGTCCGCATTTTGGCCCCGCTCTCCGTCATGTCCAGAATAAATGCGATCTCTTTAAAGTCCTTGTCCTCAAAAAAGCGAAGCTCCAGCACCTGCAGCATATCAGCAGGCAGATCCTTGAGATAACCCAACAGCCGTTGTATGATCTCTTCATCATAGTCCTCATTGCCACGCTCAATGATCTCTCTCACTTTCACTTCTTCAATGCTGTAAATTTTTTTGCCCTTATTCTTCCGATAGAACTTGTTCACCTCATTTGAGGCGATCTTGTAAAGCCACGCCGAAAATGGCAGGCCCCGGAATTGATACCTTGAAAGGTTGTTGAGGACATTAACGAAAGTTTGCGATGAAAGATCGCCGGCGGTTTCTTCGTCATCCGTTTGGCGCAGAATGAAATAATAGATCCGGTCAAAATATTTCTCGTACAGTTCAGCGAAATCTTTTGGATTGCGCTTTGACCGTTCGACTACCTCTTGTTCTCTACGGATTTCTTCTTCCGTCATGGGTGTGGTTCAAGTATAATAATGCTAAGATGCTGGGGAAGTCACAAATCCATACTGCAGAAGTACCTCACGCCAAGGCGCCAAGCTCGCAAAGAGAATATAAAGCTGTCTTTATTTTCAATATCCTTTGCGAGCTTCGCGTCTTGGCGTGGGTGTATTTTAGTCGTTTAACCCCTTGACTTACTTGCTCTTCAAACCCCATTCAATCCCAATAATCACGTATCTTAAGGGAACCCAAGAACCGTTATTTATACTGAATTTTGGCTAATATTTAATGTACCGGCGAACGCTCATTTTTTTCTTTTTAGCGCTTTTTTCCCTCACATCAGAGATCGAAGCCCAGCAGTTTACGCTCCGTCAGTACACCGCCGTCGATGGCTTGCCCCAATCCCAGGTGAATGCTACCCTCGAAGATAAATACGGCTATTTGTGGATCGGAACTTCTGGCGGTGGATTAGCCAGGTTCGATGGCCGTGAATTCAAAGTCTACTCCACACTCGATGGATTGCTCAGTAATATTGTAACGTCGCTGTTCATCGACTCGCATCAGAATATATGGGCGGTCCACCCCCGGGGCCTTACCCGTTTTGACGGACTTCACTTCAAGAGATTCCAACCCGAAACGCTTCCGGAGGGGATCAAGCGGGTACGTCGCGTCGTTGAATTCAATGACACCATATTCATGTTCTCCAACCCCGGCATGATCGGAAAAATTTACAAAGACTCCATTTACTATTGGTCAAAGAAAATATTTCCTGGTAAGTCGATCTTCTTCACCCATGTGTCTCCTGAAAAGGAGGTGTGTTACTATTTGAATGACAGTTCCTTTGTCGTTCCGACAATTGAAGGCTACCGTCGATTCTCGCATTCAAAAGTCTTCAGCAAAGCATACAATATTTTCAATCATGGACAGGAAGTGTGGGTTGACACCGACAGCGGTTCGTTTGCAATGGATCTGAAACGCGGCACATTTGAAAAGAGAAAGAAGATCGTCGATCGATACATCGTGTGCTACGACCAGGCCTTCGATACCTATTGGACGCGCGACGAGCGTACGCTTTTCAGGGAGCGCATTGTTGACGGCAAGATACTGACCGATACCGTGCTCAGAGACATCCCAATCATGAATGTCCACATTGATGAGGAGGGAAACACATGGTTTGGCAGCGGCGGTAAGGGCTTGTTTCGATACTATGCCCAGGATTTTGAAAGAAAGGGGCCAGCCAAATTCAACGCGGTAATGGCGATCGAGCAAGACAACGAAGGTGCCTTGTGGGTCGGATCCAATGCGCTATGGAAACTGGATAAAGGCAAGACGAAGATGTATCCTCTGCCCAACGGCAATGACGATGGTATCATGGCGATCCGAAAATCGCCAACCGGTGACCTTTGGATTGGCTCATACTCTGGGCTCGGCAAATATTCCCGCACGAAAGACAATTTCACCTGGTACACGCGGGAACATGGGCTTTCAAGCGCCTACATCCGTGCTCTGGAGTTTGATGACAAAGGGGGCCTTTGGATCGGGACAATGAGCGGGGGTCTTAACTACTACGATGGGAAAAATTTCAAATACTATTCCGAAGAACAAAATGTAAGAACAAAAAACATTTCATCGCTCTGCTACATTCCTGCCCACAAATCTTTATTTATTGGTTCGGACTATGGCGTAAGTGTGCTGAATGGGAACGCTATCAATTATATCCCCTTGCCGGAATTTGAAAACACAAGTGTGTATTCACTCGCCGTGTACCGGGACTCGTTGCTGCTCGCGGGTTCGGGTGGCGCGGGTATTGCAATCTTCGACCCCCGCACATTCGCAAAAAAGCTCATCGGCCCGCGTGAAGGATTGCCTTCTGGCTTTGTGTTTTTTGTGGCGACCGACGATCAGGACAGAATCTGGGTAGGAACTGAAAAAGGAATCACCCGTCTGCGCCTTGATAAAGACCTCGAGATAATCGAAGCGCGCGACTTTGGATTTGACAATGGCCTCCAGGGAATCGAAACCAACCAGAACGCGTATTATATGTCGCCCGACAAAAAGTATTTCGGGCTCATCGATGGGCTGTATCAATACAATGAATCGATGAACATTCCCTACAAGGCGTATCATGTTCACCTGACTGATCTTGAAATACAATACGGTGAAATTTCCAGTCGACAATATGGGAGCAGTCTTGAAGGGTTTTTTAAGATTCCCGCCGGCACAGTTCTGCCATCCGACAACAATCATATCACCTTTTATTTCAACCGGGTTGACAAGCGATACCCGCGCTCGGTCCGCTACAAATATTTTCTAAAGAACTTTGACAAGACCTGGTCACAACCCACAACGGTAGGTCGGGTGACCTATAGCAACCTCCCTCCGGGACAGTATGTCTTCAGCGTACTTGCCACCGATAAATTGGGCGGCTGGGACGCGAAGCCATTGGAGTATTCTTTTGTGATAAAAGCCCCTTTTTACCGGACGGCGGCATTCTACGTCGTTCTGGCATGCATACTTGTTGGATCGTTTGTGCTCTTTTTCCTTTTCAGAATACGAAAGAACATGTCAAGGGTAATCGAGGTTGAGCGCATTCGACAGCAGGAACAGGAATCACTGCGGAAGGAGATTGCTCGTGATTTTCATGACGAAATGGGTAATCAGCTTACACGCATTATTAATTATGTCAGTCTTATGCGCCTGAATGGGAATGGCAACGGTCATGGTCCCGATTTGTATCATAAGGTTGAAGAGTCCGCCAAGTATCTGTACAACGGAACGCGTGATTTTATATGGGCGATCGACCCGGTAAATGACGATCTGGGCAAGCTTTTTCTCCATGTGCGCGATTTTGGTGAGAAGCTTTTTGATGAAAAGGATATTCACTTTCGCGCTTACAATGAGACCAAGGAAAAGATAAAATTGCCTTACGGATTCAGCCGGGAGGTGAATCTGATCTTTAAAGAGGCGATGACCAACTCATTTAAGCATTCGGGGGCGGCCAACGTATCATTTTATTTGCGTCCTTTGGAGGAAGGCTACGAAATGGTGCTCGAGGATGATGGCATCGGTTTCGATCATGAAAATGTCAAGTCGTCAAACGGAATAAAAAATATCCGGTCACGCGCCGACAAAACGAATTCAACTTTAACCATAGAAAGAATGCCCGGCGGCCACGGCACGCGGGTCCAACTCAGATTTACCACCACAAAAAAGAAAACGTATGATACCGGCAACGAAAAAACGCGTGCTCATCATTGAAGATGATGCTGAGATCCGCAACAGTTTTGTAATGATTGTCAACAGTTCCCAAAAATTTGGCGTGGTAAACGCCTATGGAAACTGCGAAGATGCCATTAAACACCTGGCGCAAGACAAGCCGGACTATGTGTTGATGGATATCGAGCTTCCGGGTATGAACGGCATCCAGGGAACCAAGATCGTAAAAGACAAAAGTCCAAACTCAGAGATCATCATAGTAACAGTCTATGAAGACAACGAGCTTGTATTTGAGGCGCTGAAGGCAGGTGCAACTGGCTATATCACAAAAAGCTCCAACCATCTAGAGCTCCTTTCTGCGCTGGAGGAAATATCCAAAGGCGGTGCTCCGATGAGCAGCAAGATTGCCAGGCTTGTGATTGATAATTTTCATATCAATCCAAATTCGCCGCTTACGAAGAGAGAGACGGAAATTCTCCAGCTGATCTCTGAAGGAAAAACCTATACACAGATCTCCGAAGAGCTTTTCATCTCGAAGGAAACTTCCAAGACGCACATCAAGAATATTTACTCCAAGCTGCAAGTGAACAGCAAATCACAGGCGCTTGCGAAGGCTGCGCAGGAGAAATTGATTTAGTTAAGCCCCACGCAAAGGCGCCAAACTCGCAATGAAAATTGCGAGTTTGAAGTTAGGCAGAGTGCTCAATCGAGGACTCTGTTTTTTATTTTCATTTATTGGCGTGCTGTGCGTCTTGGCGTGAGGCATTTCCGAACCCCAGATTGCGGCATCTGATAACAACTCTTAACCTAAAATCCCCAACCAAAGGTGATTTCCGGAAATTCATTCCAAGGTATCTTTGATATGTATTTGGGTAAGGTAAGGTGGCTGCTATCATGGTCATGGGTGGATTTGGAGCAGCCACCTATTTTTTTTCAGATAGTTACAGTTTCCCTGACGGTGCATCGTCAGGGTTTTTTGTTTCATATAAGATCGCGGTGAATGCCTCACGCGAAGACGCGGAGATCGCAAAGAGCATTTTTGAGCTTTTTCTTAAAATTCTTCTTTGCGCGCTTGGCGTCTTTGCGTGCCATGCATTTTTTTGATTACCACCTTCATATCCAACCCTTCACGTTCTTTCCCCTTGAATTGTCCTGCGTGAATCATTAGCTTTTGGTTTTTAAAACCCTTCCATGAAACGATTTCTGATTTTATTGCTGACGGCCGCCGCGATCCACGGATTCGCCCAGAAGAAAAAACAAGGCCAGACCGAAACTGCCGCACAGCCAGTTGCGCAGACCGGAACCTCAATTGATGCCAAGACTGCATCTTTGAAGAAATTTCCCGGATACTTTGAGTTTTACTATGATGAAAAGCAGGACAAAGTCCTTCTGATCATCGACAAGTTCGATACAGAATTCCTTTATGTCGAGTCGATAACGGCAGCCGTTGGCTCGAATGATATCGGATTGGATAGAAACCAGCTTGGCCGCGATCGTGTGGTTAAGTTTGAACGACGCGGTCCCAAGGTGCTGCTGACAGAAATCAACCTCGCGTTTCGTGCAGTCAGTGACAATGCTGCCGAAAAAAAGGCAGTCGAAGAATCTTTTGCCCAGTCCGTCCTTTGGGGATTTACTGTAGTCGCAGAGGATGGAGGAAGAGTGCTTGTAGATGCATCTGATTTTCTCCTTCAAGACGCACATGACGTGGTCGGTACGTTGAAGTCAACACAGCAGGGGACATACGCTTTGGATAAATCGCGCTCCGCATTTTATACACCTCGGATAAAGAACTTCCCGCAAAACTCTGAATTCGAAGCGACGCTCACGTTCACTGGCCAGCCAACGGGCGGCTTTATCCGCAGCGTTACGCCCACGCCATCAAGTGTTACAATACGTGCGCACCACTCTTTCATTCAACTTCCCGACAATAATTATAAGCCAAGGAAGTTTGATCCGCGCGCCGGCTATTTCAACATGTCTTATTATGATTATGCAACGCCTATCAGCGAACCGATCCAGAAGCGATTTATCACACGACACCGGATTGCCAAAAAAGATCCATCTGCCGCGGTAAGTGAAGCAGTGAAACCGATCGTGTATTATATGGATCCCGGTGCACCGGAACCGATCAGGTCGGCCTTGATCGACGGCGCCCGCTGGTGGAACCAGGCGTTTGAAGCGGCAGGATACAAAGATGCGTTCCGCGTGGAGGTTCTTCCCGCTGATGCCGACCCAATGGACGCACGGTATAACTTGATTAACTGGGTACATCGCTACACGCGAGGGTGGTCCTACGGCGCATCGATTACCGATCCAAGGACCGGCGAGATTATCAAAGGACATGTTACACTCGGATCACTTCGCGTTCGCCAGGATTTTTTGATTGCAGAAGGTCTCCTGGCACCCTACGAAAACGGAAAGCCTGCGTCAAAAGAAATGGAGGACATGGCCTTAAGCAGACTCCGTCAGCTTGCGGCGCATGAAGTGGGTCACACGCTTGGTATTTCTCACGCGTATTCTTCAAGCTCGGAGAACCTTGCCTCCGTCATGGATTATCCACATCCAGTTGTGAAGCTCACCAACGGTAAAATCGATCTCAGCGCTGCCTACGATACCAAGATCGGCGCATTTGACAAGGTTATGATAGCTTACGGATATCAGGATTTTCCTGCCGGTACGGATGAAAGTGCAGCGCTTAATAATATCATTCAGAATTCGATCAAGTCCGGCCTGACGTTTCTATCAGACCAGGATGCGAGGCCCGCAGGAAGCGCTCATCCATACACACACTTGTGGGATAACGGAAAAGATCCCGCTGACGAGCTGAACCGCGTGATGGAAATACGCGCCGTTGCACTGAGAAATTTCGGCGAAAATAATATCAAGCCCGGCACACCAATGGCAACACTGGAAGAAGTCCTTGTGCCGGTTTATTTTTTCCATCGGTACCAGATTGAAGCCGCGTCCAAAGTTATCGGCGGTCTTAACTACCGCTATGCGCTTCGGGGTGATGGCCAACCCGTGACGGAGCTTCTTTCACCCCAGCAGGAATTAAATGCGCTTGAAGCATTGATCAAAACTGTGCAGCCTTCAGCGCTGATGATTCCCGAGAATCTTGTGAAAATGATCCCCCCGCGTCCGCTCGGATATCAACGGCACCGCGAGCTGGTGAAAACGCGCACCGACCTTGCCTTCGATCCGCTTGGAACCGCAGAGACGGCAGCCGACATGACATTTAGCATGATACTTCATCCGGCGCGTGCGAATCGCGTGTTCGAGCACCATTCCCGCGATGCCCGGCTTCCGGCACTCGAGAGCATCATCGACCGGCTGCTGACTGTTTCCATCAAAGCCAATCCGAAAAACGGCTATGAGGGAGCGGTCCAAATGGCGATCGACAATGCCATGTTCACGAGCCTGGCACGCCTCGCATTGAGCAATGATGCATCGTCGCCGGTGAAAGCGATCGCCACGCTCAAACTGCAACAGTTGAAAGTCTGGTTAATATCCCGCACAGCATCAACCGATGAGGAATGGAAAGCTTTCTATGCCTACCTCGCCGCACAGATCGGAACGATCGAAAGCTCGCCCGAGGAATTCAAAATCGACAGTTTGTTACCTGCGCCTCCCGGGATGCCCATTGGCGATCAGGATCCATTTTCCTGTGGCAACTGATCCATGATCAAGACGTCAGGACTTGGCTATTCTTACGGGCAGAAAAAAATATCTTTCCGTGACCTTGATGTATCGCCGGGACAACATTGGCTTCTGCTCGGTGAATCCGGCAGCGGCAAAACGACCTTGCTTCATCTGCTGGGCGGCTTATTGAGAACGCGGGAAGGAAAGATTGAGATCAATGGAACAGACATTACCACGCTGTCTGAATCTGCTCTTGACCATTTTCGCGGTAAGAATATCGGATTCGTCTTCCAGAAAAATCATCTTATCGGGGCTCTTTCCGTAAAAGAGAACTTGCTGATGGCTCCTTTCCTTGCGGGTGTCGCGCAGGACTCCAGCCGTGTAGAGGCTGTGCTCCATCAGCTTGCGTTGTCCGAGAAATCTGGATCGAACGTGAAGGAGTTAAGTCACGGACAAGCACAGCGTGTTGCTATTGCTCGTGCCGTCCTGAATCAACCGGCCATCATTCTTGCCGATGAACCCACGTCTGCATTGGATGACACGAATTGCGCAAAGGTCATTGAGCTGCTGATGGAAGCGTCCACTCAAAACAACGCGACGCTTGTGGTAGCCACGCATGACCAGCGCTTAAAGTCGAAAATTAAAAATCAAATCCAGCTATAATTCCTGCAGATGAATCTCATCAAGCTCGTCTGGAGTTACTTAAAGTCAAAGCCGCTTAATACCGGGCTGAATATTTTCCTTTTATCATTGGGGATTGCGGTCATCACCGTGTTACTGCTTTTCAATAAGCAATTGCAGGAAAAAATTTCGACCAACGCCAAAGGGATCGATCTGGTGGTCGGAGCAAAAGGAAGTCCATTACAACTAATTCTTTGTAGTGTTTTTCAGATTGACTTCCCAACAGGCAACATCAAGGTGCGCGAAGCCGAAAAGGTAGCGAGGCACAGGATGGTAAAATCGGTGATACCGCTTGCCCTTGGAGATAGTTACAACGGCAACCGGATCGTCGGTACCACGGTGCAATATCCCGGACTCTATGCGGGAAGGCTTGCGTCCGGTGCCTGGTGGCACGAAAACCTCGAGGTTACGCTTGGCGCAACTGTGGCGCAATTATCGCAACTGAAGGTCGGCGACAAGTTTGCCAGCGCTCATGGCCTCACGAGCGACGGACATGATCACGACGAGAACAAATATGTCGTTGTAGGGATTCTGGAAAAATCGAATACCGTTCTCGACAATCTTATCCTGACGAATGTTGAAAGTGTATGGAAAGTGCATGAAGAGCACGCTGATACAACAAAGCGCACAGCTCCGTTGAAGCCTTCCTCTGTGGTGCCAAGCGTTGAAAGCACTGACTCGGTGCGGGAGATCACATCGTTGCTGGTGCAATACAGAAATCCGCTGGCGGCCATTCAGCTTCCGCGATTTGTCAATACGAATAGCACCATGCAAGCGGCATCGCCCGCATTTGAAACAGCGCGGTTATTTTCAATTTTGGGTGTGGGCGTGGAAGTATTGCGTGGGTTTGCGTATGTCCTCATACTTATTTCAGGATTGAGCATTTTCATAGCTCTTTATAATTCCTTGCGGGAAAGGCAGTACGATATGGCGATCATGCGATCGATGGGAGCGAGCCGGTCGAAATTATTTGTATCGATGGTGCTGGAAGGGAGCGGCCTCACTGTCCTGGGCAGCGTACTCGGGCTGTTGATCGGGCATACAGTATTGTGGGCGTTTACCAAGCTCGTTGCGGAAAGTGAAAAAGCCGGCGTCACGTCATCGGTGTTTTACGCTGAGGAAGCTTACATCCTGTCAGGCAGTGTCGTGCTTGGCATGATTTGCTCACTGATCCCTGCTATTCAAGCCTACCGCACCGATATCCATAAAGTGCTGGCCGGTAATTAGAAATCCCGGGAAAGCGATAATTTTGAAGCCATGAAATATTTCCTTTCCCTTTTTCTGATCGTCATTATGTGGAGCGTTGCTGTGGCACAATCCGACGGCTGGTCGCTGTTCGCCAAGACGAAATTCGAGGCCAAGTACAACGACAAGGCAGCCGAATACTTCCTGTACCCGGTGTTTGCACCTGAGCTGAAAGACCTGGTCGGGAAGGAGATCTCACTTGAGGGTTATTATCTGCCCATCGACGTCGATGGCGATGCGTATATCATCCTTTCCAAGTTTCCGTATAGTCAATGCTTTTTTTGCGGAGGTGCCGGACCAGAATCCATCGCTGAGGTTACTTTCAAAGCAAAGCATGAGAAGTTCACAATGGACCAATACATTCGTGTAAAGGGAAAACTCAAGCTGAATGAGGGGGATATAGACCACGGGAACTTCATCCTGGAAGAGGCGGCGCTGATCACAAAATAAATATTTTTTTCTCCCACACTTGCCCGACCGAGTCATTCGGGCGGGGATCACACAAATCCGGCAGATCTTCCTGCCGGCAGATCATGGCATTAGCATTTGAAACTAACAAAAATCTGTGCGATCAGTGAGATCCCCGTCCGACTGGCGTCAGCCATGGCGCGGTGTGGGAGAAGAATATGAAAATAAAAAACCCTGATGAACCATCAGGGTTTTCATTTTTTAACTCGGGAGTCTTCTAAACTTGTTGCAGCTGTAGCTTTGGATAGCGGCTCTTCATCCATTCGAAGGCGCCGAACAGTATTCCGCAGAACACAAGGTTTCCAACGATCATGTTTCTCAGGTAAGGAAGGGCAAGGTAATAGCACTTCAACAGGCCGGCCATATCGGGTGTGAATGGCAGACCAGTAGTAAAGTCCCTGCCGCCAGTCGCCCACATTCCGAAATCAGATACAATCCAGTGGATCAGGCCTGCGCCGATCCCGGCTGCGGCCACGTTTAAAATAGTGACTTTTTTTATGAAGTGGCCGAGCATGACCACAAGTGCAAAGCTTCCGTAGATCCAGTACGCGTCGGGATAGAAAAACGTCCAATGATCAAAATAATAAATACGGTTAAGGAGGACATCGCTGAGAAACAATGACGCAAGGGGTACGAGGAAAGCCTTCCATCGATCCGCAAAATAACATCCGCCGAAAAGCGCGATAGCGCCCACAGGTGAGAAGTTGCTTAACACACTGAAAACCGGGCTCGATTGTACCAGCCTGAACGCAGCGGCCGCAATGATCATAGTGATCAAGACGGTCGTGCGGGGATTGAGCGATTTAATTGACATATAGTTCCTTAAGGTTAATGCAAAAGTCGGTGAAATAAGGATAATTATAAAACGTCCACGAACGATTCATTCGTGCGCGATGGCGATTCCGGCTGGCTCCATAATCACTTGCCGACCGCCCAAATAAATTAAGACATACTTATCAATAGGGATTTTAACGTGTCGCAATTAATTCTATCTTGCAACATCGTTGCAAATAAAGCGTCATTTCTATATTTGTGATACAATTGCCGCTCGTGGAGAAAAATAGACCATATTCAATACTGGTTTGCTTTCTGGCATTCACCCTGCTATTCAACCAGGTCGCCCTTAATTTTTTCCATAATAAACACGACGCTCACAAGTCTTATCAAGTTCAGAGTAACCAGGTACAGCTTCACAGTCATGGCGACCATTGTAAAGTATGTGCGCTAGACACCCTGTTTCATCTATTCTTTGAAGCATCTCCAGAATTTAATTTCTACCATCCTCAAGAGACAGTTGTTGCCACTCCGGTTCTAACGACGGTCATCGCGGCCAGCGATTTTATAAAAGGTCGCGCTCCTCCTTTCCTTATCTGATTACCTGCGCAGCCAATTGATGTCATGCATCGATTGGTTTTCATTTCGGGCATCAGCCTGAATGGCGTAGTTCATGATTCACCTTACAGATGCGGATTGTGATACTTCAATTAGCTTTCGATGAACCTCCATCATACCATTCTTTTCCTATTGTCATTTTTTGCTGCAAACCTATTGCATGCACAAAGCAGCTTGTCCGGCAAGGTCACCGACAAAGCAAGGCAGGAGCCCCTGCCATACGTCACCGTTTATATACCCGACCTGCACATGTTTACGAGTACGGACTCGTCAGGATACTACCATTTCGAGAAACTCCCGGCTGCAACGTACCGGATACAGATCAACGTCCTGGGATTTAAGCCTTTTTCCGGCGTTGTAACCGTTGGTGGTGTTTCGGTCAAAAATTTTGAGCTCGATGAAAGCACTACGGAGCTTGCTGAGGTGGTGATCACAGGCTCGTCAAAAGCCATTGAAATAAAGCAATCACCTGTCTCAATTGCGTCTGTCAACAACCAATATCTAACAGCGAATCTGTCCACCAACATTATTGACGCGATTGCGAAGGTGCCTGGAGTCGGCGCGGTGACAACGGGGCCGAACGTTTCCAAACCCATTATCAGAGGATTGGGATTCAATCGCATCCTCACGCTCTTTGATGGCATGCGACAAGAGGGGCAGCAATGGGGCGACGAACATGGGATTGAGATGGACAACTATGCTTTCGAAAGGATCGAAATTATTAAAGGTCCGGCCAGCCTGATGTATGGATCGGATGCTTTGGCGGGGGTAGTGAACCTGATTCCGAGTCAACCTGGCCCTGAAAACAAAATTTCGGGAAGCGTTATTACCGAGTATCAATCGAACAATGGAATGTTCGGTGGTTCGGTTTTCGTGACCGGCAATAAAAATGGCATCGAGTGGGGAACCCGTCTATCACAACGCACGGCAAAAGATTTCCAAAACCCAATTGATGGCAGAGTTTATAACACCGCCTTTAAGCAGACAGACTTCAGTGGATTTCTCGGCGTGCACAAGAAATGGGGTGGAAGTCACCTGCGCGTATCCTTGTTCGACAACTTGCAGGAAATACCCGATGGCAGTAGAGATTCTTTGTCGCGGCAATTCACAAAACAAATAACGGAAGCTGATGATTTTCGCCCTGTCGTAAGTAATACTGAATTAAACTCGTATAGCGTTTCTACTTTACACCAACACGTTCAACACTATAGGGCCTATCTCAAAAATAGTTTCTTCTTTGCCAAAAGCAGGTTGGACGCAAACATAGGCTTTCAAAGGAGCGTGAGGAGGGAATTCAGTCACCCTGAAGCCCCTTATCAGGGTGTGCCCGGACTTTACCTGCAATTAAACACGCTCACCTATGACGTCAAGTATTTCATACGGGAGTTCAGGAGTTGGGAGACCGTGGTCGGTGTCAACGGGATGTACCAGACGAATGATGTGATCAGTGGAACTGAATTCGTGATCCCGTCTTACAAACAGTTTGATTTGGGAGGATTTGTAACCATTAAGAGGGAGTTTGGAAAATTAAATCTTTCCGGCGGCGCCAGGTATGATGTCAGAAGCTTTGACAACCAGGAGCTGTATACTAAACCAAATCCCGGAAGTGGATTCGATCAACCCGTATCTGGGAATGATGTTGTTGGCGCTGACAAAGTATTCAGTAATTATTCAACGACATTTCACGGGCTTACAGGAAGCTTAGGGGTCAGCTATTTAATAGATGATGCGTGGGCAGTGAAACTTAATCTTTCCAGGGGTTATCGAGCCCCCAATATTTCCGAAATCTCTGCTAACGGTGTTCACCCAGGCACTAATCTTTATCAAATTGGAAACGATCAGTTCAAGCCAGAATTCAGCAACCAGATAGATCTTGGCGCGTCGTTCACGGCTAAAAAAGTCAACGCCAGCGCAAGTCTGTTTGTGAACAAGCTCGATAACTACATTTACAATCAGAAGCTCCTGAATGCCAATGGCCAGGATTCTCTCCGCGTTAGCGGAAGTGTGGCCTATCCAACTTATCAATTCCAACAAGGTAGTGTGTTGCTATACGGTCTTGAGTCAAGTATCGACTTTCATATCATCAAGCAACTTCATTTCGATAATTCGGTTTCGATAATTTATGGAGACAACCATAGTTATTCGGGCGCTCAGCAGACAGCTGAAACACAATACGTGCCTTTCATGCCGCCAGTGAGATTCATTTCGGAACTGAAGTATGAGTGGGGAACAAGAAGTAAAGTTGTCGATAAGCCTTTTATCAAAGTACAAGTGCAATACACCGCGACCCAAAACAGAGTGTTCACCTATGACAACACAGAAACTCCAACGCAAGGTTACGCGCTGGTAAACCTGGGTGCTGGCACTGATTTCAAAGGTAAAAGTGGTAAACCGTTTATTTCGGTATTTGTCCTTGCCAACAACATATTCGATGTTGCGTATCAAGATCACCTAAGTCGCTTGAAATATTTTGAGCAATATTCGGCGTCGCCCAACGGGCGTCTGGGGATTTATAGTATGGGAAGGAACCTGAGTATTAAACTCGTCAAGAGTTTTTGAAGCTTGAATTTCTAAGTCTTACCTTAAATCGTAAACCGTGAGCCATGGGTGCACTACGGCTTACGGGTCACTGCTTACAATTTTACTTCGCCGACCCTACAGTCGACTTCTTCATCAGCATGTAATTCTGCTTCTTTGTTCCCCAGTGGTATCCAATTGAGAATGGCAGCGCTGCACTATTGGATGAAACTCGGTAAGCAGAATCGAGATCGGCCTGAAAGCGCGCCTCGCCAAACTCTTTTACCGGCATCGCATATTCACCATACAATTGTACCTGCCAGTCGAGACGTTTTTTGAATTCGCGATAGGGTACGCCGGTATCATCCTGAAAGACGCCGACCGAATTTTCCATCACGATCTTTCTCATCTGCGTGAAATTGTCGCGATGGAGGAGGTAGGATGCTGACTTCATGAAGGTGTGATAGGGCCCGTTCCTGATTATATATTCTGCCAGGCCCGGCCTTTCGCTCATTCCATTGTCATTTACATTCACGCTGAAGTAGCGGAGGTCTTTGATGGTTTGTGACCCACGTTCCCGAAAACGTAGATGTACGCCAGCCGTGTTGTAAAGATTAATGTCGCCAGGGGAGAGAGGAGTTTCAATACCAGTCGAATCGAGCCTGATGAATTCCTGGCTTACCAGCTCGTGGCCCGTTCGCTCGATGAAAAAATACAATGGAACAAGAACACCGCGAAGGTTTTTGATGTCGCGTTTCATCTTGCTCGTAATGAAATAACTTTTGTTAAAAACGTCAAGGAGCGAGTGCTGAAGGCTGTCGAGAAAACGAGTGCGGAATTCAGCATTCAGTGTATCGAAGCGTGGAGCGGGGGCCAATGGTTCGAGGGCAACAAAAATAAATTCTTTCGCATCCGGAAAAAGATAATGGATGTGCATGAAGTCGGGACCGGAAAAAGGATAGAATACTTTAAGGGAATCATGGAGGTCTGCGGCGAGGTTCTCCTTCTGCCAGTCTCGCATCTTTCCCAGACGAAGGTTGTAAATACGAGTCCAGTTGGAATCTGTTGCTGTCCGGAAGTCTTTCCATACCTTTTCTTTCTCCAGCGTGGAAAAAGCATTTGAATCCCGCTGCGGGAGACCAGCGACGTAAAGTCCCAGAGCATCGAGCGTCTTGTCAATGACGATCCCTGGCTTTGGGGTAATGCTGACCGTGTCGGTCTTGATGGTCAAACTATCAGTTGAGATCGCCGCAGGCTGATCCTTTCTCGCGGTGCAGGCGCCAATCACCAGTGCGAGAAGCAAGCAGATTCTAGAATTCAATATTCTTATCTTTTGAAATACTAAAATATATAATCGCTCCGGGAACCATCGTGCCAAGCGAATAGAAAATTATTTTCGGGTCTTCCCGGAACATGTAGTAGATCATCCAGGAGGTGACGACAATAAATATCACTGGCGGCACTGGATAAAGGGGAAGTCGAAAGGGTCTTTCCTTGTAAGTTCGCCGAATGAAGAATATGCCGATGACGGTCAGCATTGAAAAGATTGAAAGGCTTATAGAAATATATTGAATTATCTCTTTGAACGTGCTCACAAGCACGAGGAATATCGACCAGGCAGCCTGAAGCAGGATCGCCACGTACGGCATGTTGAACTTGTTCTTAACCGATAGTTTTTTCAAAGCCGGGAAATCTTCTCCCATCGCTTCCGTGATGCGCGGTCCGGCAATCGTCATGGCGCTCAGCGTCGACAGCAGTGCGATGCTAAAGAGGGCTGAAAAGATTTGCCCAATCCTGGGTCCAAAAAGCTTGATGGCGACGACATTCCCAATGTCGTTCTGTCCCGCAAGCTCACTGAAAGTCGCGGAATAAAGGAACATGCTGTTCAATGCAAGGTAAATGATCACCACCGTGGCGGTGCCAAGGATCAACGCACGCGGTAGATTTTTTACCGGATCTTCCAGATTGCCGGCGATGTATGCAGCGGCATTCCAGCCCGTGTAAGCGTATACGACGAAGACAAGGGACACAGCGAAGCCCGGCGTCAAAATAAGATTGAGATCGCCATCCTGTGGAAGGAAGCTGATGCCTGATAACCCGTCCGGAGATATGAAGAACGGAGCGAGGCAAAAGAAAGCAATCAGGGATAATTTTATTGTTGTAAGGACCGTTTGGGCGCGGCCTCCTGTCTTCACGCCGCGGAGATGAATGCTTGAGATCAGGATAATGCTGGCAACGGCGATAAATTTTTCGTTAATGCCGAATAGCACTGATGAATATGCTCCAATCGCTATCGCGACAGCCGATATTGCGCCAGCAAATCCAACCACCGTGCTCATCCATCCGCTCATGAACCCGAGGACGGGATGAAAGACTTTTGCCAGGTAATAGTATTCTCCCCCGGAACGTTTTAGGGTTGTGGCGATCTCGGCGTAAGTAAACGCGCCGCTAAGTGCCACCACGCCGCCAAGGAGCCACAGGAGAAGAATGACAAAGCCCGAAGGCAGCGGCCCGACCTGATAGCCGAGCGACGTAAATACACCGGTTCCGATCATATTGGCGATCACGAGTGCGATGCCGACCTGCCACGTGTATTTGGATGTGCTCATCTTCGGGCGAGAAGATGGCATAATTTTCTCAAAAGGTTAAAAATTGACAACTAAAAAATCGGACCGCCGGCGAAAGAATAATTGACCCCGACAAAGTCGGGGGTTGAATTTGCCCAAAGCACTCCCTACCTTCCCATCCTATTGATCCAAAAAGAAATGAAGAATGCAATTGTACTCTTATTGATCGTTTCCTTGCCAGGCGTAGTGTCGGCACAGGTTCCGGATTCCGTCTATTCGAGGCAGCACTACGACAAGTTTGAATACCGCATTCCCATGCGCGACGGTGTCAAGCTTTTCACGGCTGTCTATGTTCCAAAGGACAAATCAAAGACGTATCCGATCCTCATGCAGCGCACTTGCTACAGTGTTGCGCCTTATGGGACCGATAAATTTCCATCCAGAAGGCTCGGGCCTTCGACCTACCTCATGCATGATGGATATATTTTCGTCTATCAGGACGTCCGCGGCCGATGGATGTCGGAAGGTACATTCGACAACATGCGTCCAAATGTCCCAGGCAATGACAAAAAGAATACATCAGCGATTGATGAGTCATCTGACACATGGGATACCATCGATTGGCTTATCAAAAACATCAAAGGCAATAATGGAAGAGTGGGTCAGTTTGGAATATCCTATCCGGGATTCTACACAGCAGCCGGCATCCCCGACGCGCACCCCGCCCTGAAAGCATCATCACCGCAGGCCCCGATCTCTGATTTTTGGTACGATGATTTTCATCACCAGGGCGTGTTCCTGCAGAGTTACCTCGCAGCATTTGCTGTCTTTGGATATCAGCACGATGCTCCGACCGACAAAAGCTGGTATGATGACAAAATCCGTCGGTTCTACGATCAGCATCCCAAAGATGGATATGCATTCAACCTGGACATTGGACCGCTCAAGAATGCAACGGAAAAATACCACAACGACAACTTCTTCTGGCAACAGATCATCGACCATCCCAACTACGACGAATTCTGGCAGAAAAGAAGTCTCCTTCCTCATTTAACAAACGTAAAGCATTCAGTGATGACGGTGGGTGGATGGTATGATGCTGAAGACCTTTACGGACCACTCAACATTTACAAGAAGATCGAAACTTCGAGCCCCGGCACATACAATACCATTGTAATGGGCCCATGGAGTCACGGTGACTGGTCGGTGGAGAGAGGGTACCAGATGATCAATCACATCTACTTTGGCGACAGCATTTCGACCTTTTACCAACGCGAGATCGAGCGGAAGTTCTTTAACTCCATCTTAAAAGATAATAAGCCCACGGGCCTGCCTGAAGCCTATATGTTTGATTGTGGGTTAAAGCAATGGAAGACATTTACCGAATGGCCGCCCAAGGGAATGCCTGCGACGAAGCTGTACTTCGGTCAGAATGGTAAACTTTCGATCAATGCACCGACGCCTGCTGAGGCCGTGTTTCAATATGTTAGTGATCCGGCACATCCTGTAGCGTATACCTCGCAAACAGAAGCCTTGGTCTTCACACCGCGTAGGTTCATGACAGACGACCAGCGGGAGGCATCAAGGCGCCCGGATGTGCTCACGTTTCAAACCGATCCGTTGACTGACAACCTTACGCTTGCTGGGGAAATCGCTGCCAAGCTGAAGGTTTCCATGTCAGGAACGGATGCGGATTTTATTGTCAAATTGATCGATGTCTATCCGGCCGATGAACCGAACGATCCCAGAAATCCTTCCAACATCGTGATGGCCGGATACCAGCAGCTTGTGCGGAGCGAGGTCTTCCGCGGAAGATTCCGCAACAGCTTCGAAAAACCTGAACCCTTTGAGCCGGGTAAACCGACTGATGTTGCGTGGGCTTTGCAAGACATCTTGCACACATTTAAGAAAGGCCATCGTGTGATGATCCAGATCCACAGCACGTGGTTCCCTTACATCGACCGCAACCCACAGAAGTACGTCGAGAATATTTACAAAGCAGATGCGTCAGACTTCATTAAGTCGGAGATAAAAGTGTACGGTGCATCGAGTGTGGAGATCGGTGGAGGAGAGAAGCTGAACACGCGGATCGAGGGCATTAAAAAATAGCAGGCATGAATAAACTATTTCTGGTTGCCGCACTTCTTGTTGCCGGTAACACCTTGGCACAAAAAAGAGGGTATGACACACTGCCGAATCTTCCCGATCATTATAAACAACGCCTTGCAAAGTTTCGGGCAGAAAAAGCCGAGACAGGCAAGATTGTGTTTCTCGGCAATAGCATCACCGAGGGAGGGAACTGGCGAAAGCTTTTGAAAGATTCGTCCGTCGTCAACCGGGGAATCTCCGGTGACAATACTTTTGGCGTAGTCAAACGAATGGATGAGGTCCTTCGATGTCAGCCTTCAAAACTATTCATGCTCATCGGTGTGAATGACTTGTCGAAGAACATCCCAAACTCCGCCGTGATCGAAAACATTTTTTCGATCGTGAGCATGATGCACTCCGGATCGCCGAAAACAAAGATCTATGTGCAAAGCTTATTGCCCGTCAATCCCGGTGTGAAGGGCTTCATGACGCGTTTTTCGAAGCAATCTGATATCGTCGAGATCAATGGCCAATTGAAAAAGTATGCCGATATTCTGAAATACGAATATGTTGATATTCATACCGCGTTTTGCGACAGCAAGGAAATGCTGGATGCGAAGTATACCTACGATGGTCTTCATCTGAACGCTGCCGGCTATCAGCATTGGGTTGAGTATTTGAAAAAGAATTCGTACATCGAATGATCATGATACACTGCACGGGGATGGGAAGCGCATCGGGAGTCGCCTTGATTATTTCTTTTTTTGCAACTGCGTCTTTTGCGCAGATCACACCGATGAAGCTCGCCGATGTGACAAGCGGTGTTTCTGCTGATCCGGGGGTTGTTATCAACGTAAAAGATCCAAAGAACATAGTCGTTTCCATCGCACCCGACCGGATCTTGTACTCAGTAGACGGCGGCGTTGCCTGGAAGGAAACTAAAGTTTCGTCGCGCGTCGGGGTCCGGGGTGGGATGAAGCTCATCTCTGAATTAAAGGGAGATATCGATCTAATCCACTATTGTGATCCATCAAATCCATCGCGCACCAATGATCGCTTCGTTCTTCAATCGTCGGAAGACAAAGGCGCAACCTGGAAGGAAGAAGCTGTTTTTGGGAACCCGGTTTCAAAAGACGACAAGGAAACCAAGGACCAAACAAATCTATCGGTGGCGCTTCATCCCAAAAAGCGTATTCTCTATGGCGTATGGACACAATCCGACAAGCTTGGATTGAGCGATCCCAACTGCCATTCGAACATCTTGTTTGGAAGCTGGAATGGTGGGAAGCAATGGGCAAAACCTGTACAGATCAACCAAAATCCAGGTGATTGCTCAGGTCAGGAGGGAAGCGCCGGCGGTGCGTCAATAGTCATGGACCTGAATGAGCATTTGTACGCGGCCTGGTCGACTCAGGGAATGATATACTTTGACCGGTCTTATGATGGGGAGGTGTGGCTGTCGAGAGATTTAGCTATCAGTCAACCTGAGAGCATGTCATTGAACATCCCCGGATTTGGACCGATAACAAGCAGGCCATCACTGGCGGTAGACGAAGCACCGACGAAGTTTCATGGCAGTTTATACATTGTTTATACCGAGGGAAAAAAAGGGTCGATCGACGCCAACGTTGCGCTGCTGCGCTCCACCAACCATGGCGATAACTTCGTTGGGCCCACGCGCTTCAAGACTACTGAAATTATGGGTCAGCAATTTGCACCTTCGATAGCGATCGATCAAACGACTGGTCATATTTTCATTGCCGCCTATGAGCGCCGCGAATTTGAAAATGCAAAAACTGACATCGTGTTATTCCATTCCAAAGATGGTGGCAATAATTTTCATCAGGCGCGGATCACGACCACGCCATTCACTCCCGGGACCGACAACAAGATCACTCCATTCACAGGGCTCAGCGCTCATGCTGGCACGATTGCCATTACGTGGACGCAGGTCGATAATGATAAGGCAAGTGTGTGGGGTGCGATCATTAATGAGAGTGACCTCAAAACCAAATAGATCGCCTGTATTCTCACGAACCCGCCCGATGGAGTCATTGGGGCGGGGATTACGCTGATCTCCGGGATGGAATTTTTTTTATGCGATCACCTCTGAGCCTACCTGATTGAAGATGTCTATAAACGCCGCGATTGGCTGTGCGCCGGAGACACCGTACTTGTTATTGATGATAAAGAACGGCACGCCGCTAACGCCACGTTGATAGTTTATCTGCTCACGTGAGATCACATCGGTGAGAAAGCCATCGTTGGCGAACATATCTCTCAGATCTCCTTCACTCATTCCGGCTTTGACCGCGATTGATATCAGATTGTCCCTGCTCGACAGATCCACTCCCTGTTCAAAATATGCTTTCATAAATGCCTCATTCACTGCTGCCTGAAGATTGAGTTCTGCCGCGAGCATGATAATACGGTGGGCATCGCGGGTATTTGGAGACACCTTTTGCTTGCTGAAGTCGAAGGAGAGTCCCTCGCCGCGGGCAATTCCGGTTACATGCGCTGTGATCTGTTCGTATTTTTCCGCACCTCCGAATTTTGCACTTAAGTATGCCTTTTGGTCTTTGCCTTGCGGCGGCATATCCGGGTTGAGCTCGAATGGCGAAAATGTCACTTCAAAGTCAAATTTGTCGCGCAGTTGCTCGATGGCTTTTTCCATGCGTCGCTTGCCTATGTAGCACCAGGGGCAGACGACGTCGGAGACTACTTCAATGGAAATGGCTTGTTTCATTTTTAGTCAGGATGGATAAATAACAATGTGTGGGGCGAAAGGTTCCGCAAGGTCAGGGGCGAAGGCGGTGGATCAGGCATGAATTTTTGGATACGGACTAAAGCCCGGGACGTAAGGTGAATTGATTTAGCCCGGACCTTAAGGTCCGGGCTAACCGGTAGCGACGCACCACGGGGGCTTTAGCCCCGAATGGCCGATGCCAATCCTTCATGCCGAACATTTAATACAGTTTATTAAATTTGCGCCTTCGATAAGAAAAAACCACAATTCCATGATAGCTGACAAGCTGAAATACAAAGTAAAAGACCTTTCGCTGGCCGAATGGGGCAGAAAAGAGATCAAATTGGCCGAAGCCGAGATGCCGGGCCTCATGTCGATCCGCGAGGAATTCGGCAAGAGCAAGCCGCTGAGCGGGGCTCGAATCGCAGGTTGCCTTCACATGACCATTCAGACAGCGGTACTGATCGAAACACTGAAAGAGCTGGGTGCCGAGGTTTCATGGTCGTCTTGCAATATTTTTTCCACGCAGGATCATGCTGCAGCAGCTATTGCGAAGGCGGGAATACCCGTTTTTGCCTGGAAAGGAATGAATGAGCAGGAGTTCGACTGGTGTATTGAGCAAACACTGTATGCATTCAAAGACGGCAAGCCATTGAACATGATCCTGGATGATGGTGGAGATCTTACCAACCTCGTACTGGATAAGAATCCTCAGCTAATTGCAGGCATCAGGGGCATTTCCGAAGAGACCACTACTGGCGTTCACCGTTTGATGGAGCGGGCGCAGAATGGCAAGCTTCCGCTACCTGCCATCAACATCAATGACTCGGTAACCAAGTCGAAGTTCGATAATAAGTACGGCTGTAAAGAATCCCTCGTAGACGCGATCCGCCGCGCGACAGACGTGATGATGGCTGGCAAAGTAGCCGTCGTGGCCGGATATGGTGATGTTGGAAAAGGTTCTGCTGCGTCACTGCGTGGCGCCGGAGCCCGCGTTATTGTGACAGAGATCGATCCGATCTGCGCGTTGCAAGCTGCAATGGACGGCTTCGCGGTAAAGAGAATGGATGACGCTGTAAAAGATGCGGATATCGTCGTGAGCGCAACCGGAAATCACGGAATCGTGGTGGGTCGCCATTTCGAAAAAATGAAAGACAAGGCAATTGTCTGCAACATTGGCCACTTCGATAATGAGATCGACGTAGCGTGGCTGAAGAAAAATGCTGAGCGCGACGAAGTGAAGCCGCAGGTTGATCTGTACACGCTGAAAAACGGCCGTCAGGTAATCTTGCTGGCAGAAGGCCGCCTTGTGAACCTTGGTTGCGCGACTGGACACCCTTCGTTTGTGATGTCCAATTCATTCACGAACCAGACGTTGGCACAGCTCGAGCTGTGGACCAACCATGGTAAATACGAAAACAAAGTTTATATGCTTCCCAAGCACCTTGATGAGAAGGTTGCATCCCTGCATTTGAAGAAGATAGGAGTGGAGCTTGAGGAGCTTTCTCCGGAGCAAGCAAAATACATCGGCGTGGACGTCAAAGGACCATTCAAGCCTGATTACTATCGTTACTAACTCTCTGCTTGCAAATCAGAGGGCCCCGGCGATATCGTCGGGGTTTTTTTATAGGGAAATTTTTTTCTCCCGCTGATCTCGCCGATCTCGCGGGCCTGCTTTCGGCAGGTCATTCATCTTTTGGTTGATAAATCAGAAAGATCTGCGCGATCTCCGCAATCTGCGGAGGATAAAACATTATCGCCGGAGGAGGGTAAATGGCAATGGGAAACAGACGAAAATCACCCCCTGCACTTATCAAGCAGGTTGCTAAGCTGAGCTGCTTCGTCTTGAGAGAGTTTGATGTTGGTTTTTTGAGATTCGTCAATTTTAGCATCGATCGCTTTGAGGACGCCAAGGCCGTCGTCTGAGATCATGATGTCTGCCGCGCGCTTGTCGTTGGGGCACTGACCTTTCAAGATAAGTCCTTTTTTGATGAGACGGTCAAGGAGGCGGGGGATGTCTGAATTCTTGTCCAGCATCCTGGATTTGATCTCTACACCGGAGATCTTGTTGGGGTGTTGACCCCGCAGGATCCGGAGGATGTTGAACTGTGAGGAGGTGATGCCGAACGGCTTGAAGAAATCCTGTTGTTTTCCCTGCAGCCAGTTGGCCGTATAGATCAAGTTGATCGCAACCTTCTGATAGGCGTTCTTGAATTTCGGTTGCTGTATTTCTTCTTCGATCTTCATTGGAGAATGCCTCACGCAAAGGCGCAAAGCTCGCAAAGGATAAAAACGCTTAAGCCTATTCGAATACGTCGCAAGATCTTTTGTGGGTTTTGTTTGACGAAACAAGAAGGGGAGCCTTTTGAGCTCCCCTTTTTAATTTATGCTGGTTTCTTGTTGAGCTCCAGTTTACAAACTACCTCGACTTCGTCGCTTACTACAGCGCTTCCATCCTGCATTTTGCTGCCGAATTTCACACCATAGTCCTGGCGATTGATCTTGCCAGTGAGCTTGAAGCCGGCTTTCACACCTTTGCCGGTGTCGATTGTGCCCCCATAGGTAACATCAAATGTTGCGTCTTTGGTTACGCCTTTCATCGTCAGCTTGCCTTTCAGTTGGTATTTGCCACCAGCTTTTGACAATACACCTTTAAAAGTTATGTCAGGGTATTTTTCTGCGTTGAAGAAATCATCGGTCTTCAGGTGTCCGTCGCGTCTTTCGTTGTCCGTGTCGACAGAAGCAACTTTCGCTGTGAAGTCAACATCAGCGCCATCGAAGTCTGCATTTTTGCTGACAACGGTTCCTGAGAAATCTTTGAAAGCTCCGTAAACCTCAGACACGACCATGTGCTGAACATTAAATCCAATGTTCGAGTGAACTTTGTCGATGTCCCAGGTTCCTTGAGCCTTAACAGCTCCAGCCAGGAGCACGAGGGCAAACAGTACGTTTATTTTTTTCATAGTTGTTTTTTTTGGTATCGCAATTATAACCAGAAATGACAATTATATGTTTAAACATATAATATCCAATTTGTAAATAATTGACTGTCAACTATATAATTTTTGAAATTCACATTTCATTAACAAATCGATGTACTCTATCTACTGCAATCCACGGGATGGCGGCTAATCTTTCACGCATCGCACATTAACGGCGGCTCGCGTCGGAAAGGCGTTGCTGATCTTGCCGTCAGTGGCAGCCAATGCCCAATCCGAATTCACATCACCCCAGCTTGAAATATCATAGCCGCGCCAGCCGACCTTTGCAAGGTTGAAGCCTACTTCGTTATTAAGCACATCGAGACTGCGGTCATAGCCGCGGGTCTGGATGTGGTCCAGCAGCATGTCATATTCGGCACTGCTGGGAACGTGCCAGCCATTGGGACAAACACCCTGGACACCGCTGGGTGTCGCATGTGACTCGGGCTTTCCATTCATGACAGCAGCTCGCGTATAAAAATATCCATAGTTCAGAAGGTCATCCGTGTTTCCGGGATTACCATACGTCCTATCTCGTGTAAAATAATTAACGACCGCATCATCACCATTGACGGTGTTGCCGTTCGGGATAACTATTCCGTTAGAATAAAAAAATGTTTTCAAATTATCCACCATCCACCATTGCGCGCCAATCCTTAACGTTCTGTATGACCGACCTGTAATGTCATTCATCGTTCCGCGCGAAATGCCCAGGCCATTGTATTCATTCAACGGACTTTCAAAATTCGGAATGCCAACAGTTTTTACCTCCAGCCCCACATACCGGTTCCACAAAGTCTTCCGGACATCCCCCATCGAAACGGTTAGAGCCTGTGTTTTGAGGTCTGATCTTATCGCGTTGTCATTCAATATGCCGTCTCCCTTGATATCGTTGCTGATCGCAGTGATCATTGCGGACATGTCTGCCACAGACCGATGCGCCTGAAGGATGACCGACATTGCTAGCAATCCGCCATTGAGATCACTCTTTTGAGCGTTATCCATCAATTCCGACAGCTGGACGCTCGTGATCCCAAAAACAGCGAGCACTTCCCTTGCTGCCTGCGTCTTCGCATTGGTAAAGGTTGATCCGGCGGCCACCAGAAATTTTACACGATCTTTTTCAATGTGCGACATCACGTTGATGTTGACCAATCCGGTCTTCGCCCGTTCGGTTATCAACGATAATTTTAGCGGGGCCTCTGAAACCCGCCCTTCGACTTCATTAAAGTATAAACCTTCCACTGTCAATTCTGCGATAGCAAATTGATTGACGGGATCGCTGAAACCAAAATAACCACTGTTGCTATTCACAGTGGTTGAGAATGCCCGGCCAGTTGGAGTCAAATCAGCTTTCAATTCGGAGATTGTAACGATGCCTCCTTTCAGATAAGGCCCTTTTTGTGCAAAGCCGGAAAGGATAAAATTCGTTGTTGCTGGAGTCGTGGGAATAGGCTTCGGAGTCTCATCTTCTTTCTTGCACGCAAAAAGAAGTGTGGCAAGGGTAAAGAAAATACCTGTGGCAGATTTGATGCTTATGTTCATGAACCCTTAAAAATAAACATTGAGGCTGAAACACATTTTCCTCGTGCACGGACTGAAGAAATTTTAATTTGTTGTGATCACGTTGCTGGGGTGATCGGCTTTTTTGAAGCCTTCAATGGATCCTGGCCTTATAAATTTATCCAGTAGGTGAGTTTCAGCACAATCGCCCGGAGCTTTGGTTGTCCCACATAGAAGACCTCATCATGCGAGGAAGCCTCTGCGAAATAGTTGTCCGTGTAAACCAGGAACAAATCTGACACGGGTTTGAACCGCCACTGAAGGCGTGAGTTGATGTTCAAATTCTGGATTTGATTGTTGTATTGAAAATAGGTTGTCCAGAAAACTTTCCGCGAAAAGGTGAGGTCAAACTTGGGACCTAGCAATACGAGGTCAGCATCATTGTAGGGTGCAGGGAGCCTGATCCTGTTAAATGTAAAGTTCATGGAGATCACTGCATGGGGTTGCAGGCGATAGCTCAAGGTTCCGTCGAGGTTCACGCGGGTACCGTTGTAGTAACCGCCCGAACGAGTCTGGAGTGTGTAAAAGAAATTCCTCCGGGCATTCGAAGCGAAATAAGCGATCACGGAATTCCAAGAGTAGGATGAACCGGCGGGCAAGTTGACTGCATCGCTGGGATCGGCTGGGAAGGTAGGGTCGAACGGGAAGAATGCCTGGCCGTAGTCGTTGCGGATCCGAATGAAAAATTGTGCGCTGTTCTGAAAATTCACCTGGTACCAAAGATTGAAGTCGGCATCCGTAACGCCGTTCCTCTGATTCCAAATGACATCGATGTCCGTTCCTGGGCCATGACTGTTGATGAGTTTGGATTTAGGATAGAACCAATAGTACGCTTCGGGAGCAATGCGCCTGAAATTCGTCCGCGGTGCATAGCCAACTTCCGGGTTGTAGTGCGCTCCAATATCCTGAACCAATAGGTCGACCTCCAGGTTGGGAACGCGGTACGTCATCTGGCCTGACGCGGCATAGCTGCTGTCTAATTTGTGCTGATCGAACGAACGGTGATAAAAAGCCTTGCCGGTGAAGCGATTGTCTTTGGATGCCAGGTTGTATTCAAGACCAATCAGGCGGTTGTAAGCTGTGTCCGTGAATGCCTGCTTGTTGATGACAATCATCCCTATGTTGGACCGCGTGAATACCTTTCTCTGCACGGCGGCAACGGCATAGTTTGTAGTTGGCAGGTTAATTGAGTTGTCTTCGGCAGCCTGCATCGTCATAAGGCCGATACGCCAGTTGTTGTTGATCTTTCCACTCAGCCTTGCTCCACCATAAATTCTGTTGGAAATATTTTGACCTGTCGAGGGATCCCGTGTCACACCGATCCTGCGCGAAAAGAACGGACGCATGTTTGAATAACCGAAGTTGGCAAATAAGTCCCCGTTCTCGAGAAAGAATTGCCGCTTCTCCGGGTAAAAGATCTCAAACCTGTTGAGGTTGGTCACCTGTTGATCGACTTCAACCTGCGAGAAATCCGGATTGACCGTGAGGTCCAGATTGAGTGCGGGACCGATCGCTACTTTAGCATCACCGCCGATATCGGGTTTGGTATCTCTTGGCGTACCGGCTTCGAAATCCTGTTCGGATTTTATTGCGGCATAGGGAATGACTGACACATTTCCACCAGGATGTTGGAGCGGGTTATCCCAGATAAGCTCGCGCATGGTCGCCAGGTTCACGATCGGATAGACACGCGCAATCGGGGCCCACGTGGACCGTTCCGTGTAATGGCTGTCGGTTCTGTAGAAATTTAAATGCCAGGAGTCTAGTCCATGCTTGAAGCGCATTGTTTTGAATGGAATGGCAATTTCACAAACCCACCGGTCGCCCAGAATCTTTGCTTCTGAATACCATTTATTGTCCCAGTTCAATGACAGATCATCCAATGTTGCGCCGCCGTTCGCGATCAATCCCTCTCGTTGCACACCGAACGGCGTGATGCCAAACTGAAAGCCATTGGTTTTGTCTTTGTACGTGTCGAAGAGCACGTTGAAGGTGTCCACGAAGCCGCCGCTGAAATCGCGACGAAGCGAATTGGTGATATACTTTCTTGGGCCCATGCTGTACATCACTGCATACACGTAAATGAAGCGATCGTCATAGAGCATCCTCACTTCCGTAGGTGCTTTGGCATAGGAGGAGTCGAACGGAAAGTACTGCTTGAAATGATCTGCGATTTCTGCTTTCTCCCAATCGGGCTCGTTCATTTCACCATCAATGACAATGGGGCCGGTAGCTTTTCTTACGTGGAGTGCGCCATCCTGTGCATAGGCTGTCGCCGAGGCAAACAGCAGAAATAGAAAAATAATCGGGCGCATAAGTAGGGGACCGTAAGTATACGCAAATGCCCGCAATGAGCGGAGCGCTTTTCTTAGAGCGGCTTATCGAGATAAAATTCCCCCGTGAGCTTCCGGTACCCTGCTGTTTCCTGTTGCCCGCTTTCGTAAAGGACGACACTGTCTTCGACGATAGGGACGTCGTCGAATCCGAATTCCATCAATGAACGTTCCGGCGGTTTTGTGGCGCGGGTAAAAAACTTTGTATGACGGGTTATGTACATCTCGTTACTTCTTGCTCTTTGTATAAACGACGTGGCTTCGGCAGCTGGAAGAATGAGACTGAATTTTCCTGAGTGCGCGAGCATTCTGACGACTGCATCCAGGAGCATTTCCGACGTCAGCGTGGTATCGTGACGAGCAGCGGAGCGCCCTTTTGTAGGGGGCAAGAGGCTGTTAACAAAGTAAGGAGGATTCGAAACGATCAGATCATATTTTTTGCCAGGATCAAAATCGACAATGTCGCTTTGAACGATGCGAATCTTTCCTGGCCACGGAGATTGCAGTACATTTTGCCGGGCTTGCATTGCATCCGGCTCAAGCAATTCGACACCATCAATGGTTGTTGTTGCAGAAGATCGTTGAGCGAGCATGATGGCGATGACGCCTGAGCCTGTGCCTATGTCGAGAATTGATTCCGCTTGGCCCACATCGGCCCATGCGCCGAGCAGCACCGCGTCTGTTCCGACTTTCATTGACGCAGCGTCGTCGCAAACAAGAAATCTTTTGAATCGGAAAATGCTCATTTGTGACTGGCTGTGACATTTTTTTTGCCACGGATTACACGGATTTTCAAAGATTTAGCCCGACAAGTAGGGGCCAATCTGTGGTGAATTTTTTGATTTTAATTTTTTCTGTCCGTGCTAATCTGTGAAATCCGTGGCTTGATATTATTGCCTGGTTAAAGTGCTTACATTATTTCACGGCAGCCATCACCTTTTGCATAAGCTCGATCTTGCCGTCGTACGTGTGACTTACACCAAGCCGGACGACAACGAGCTTCTTCGAAGGAATGATAAAAATGTATTGACCTTCAAATCCTTCCGCGCCGTACTCTTCATTGGGCAAACCTGGATGATAGCTTTTAGAAGGATCATTTTGTGCTCCGGCATTAAGCCACCATTGAGCACCATATTGGCCGATGGGAGCGGCTGGTGCTGGCGTGGAGGAATACTTTACCCATCCTTCGGGAAGGATGCGTTCACCGTTCCACACGCCATCGTTCAGGAACAGCAATCCAAACCGTGCCCAATCCCGGGCGGTTGCATAGCCGTATGATGATCCCACGAAGGTTCCGGATGCGTCGGGCTCAATGAGCGTGTTATACATACCTATTTTATAAAAGAGATTTTCATAAGGATAACGGTGGTATACGCTGTCGCCTACTGATTCACGGATGATCTTGGAAAGGAGATTGGTGGTGCCGCTCGAGTACTCGAATACTTCGTTAGGTTTGAACTCGGCCTTTTTAGATGCTGCGTATCCTCCCTTATCATCACTGTGCATGAACATGTTGTGAAAATCGCCAGGAAGGAAATAGGATTCATTCCATTCGAGGCCGCTGCTGGCGTGCATTAGATCGTTGAGTGTGATGTTTTTACGTTCGTCATTTTGCCATTCTGCGACCGGCGCGGGTTTGCCAAGATCCAGTTTCCCACGCTTTACCAATGTTCCCACGATGGCGTTGGTGAGACTCTTCGTCATCGACCAGCCCATGAGCTTGGAGTGATGATTGAATCCTTCGGCGTATTTTTCTCCTATGATCTCGCCATTGTAAACGACGACGACTCCCAGTGTATTCCTTGGCTTGGAGGGATCTGCGTCAATAAATGCTCCGTCCAGTGCATTGCGTAGCGCATCGTAGTCAACCCCTTCTATTTTAGTTTTAGAAATCATGTCTCCCATGGGCCACCGCACGGTGTCCTGGTTGATCGCAGGAGCCGTTGCGGGCACAATTTCCTGCGCGCGAACCTGTTCTTCTGAACGCTGCGCAATCAAGGTGCAACCCAAGCCCTTTCTATAAATGGCTTTCTTGGTGGACCACAGAACTTTTGCCGTCACAGACAGTGTATCGTTGATCTGGATCTCGGCTTTGGATAATCCGGGGAACACCGAAAGTTCCTTTTCTTTAACACTCTCCGGCGTGCGCCCCATCACAAATACACAGGAGCACATTGTCTTGGCGGCCATGCCCGACATGATGGGAGGAAAGGTGAAGCCCAGGTAAATGAGGGCGACGGTGAGGAGGGAGGTGATGAGATAGAGGGCGTACTTGAGGACACGTTTTAGGATTTTCATGGGTATAGACTAAAGAGAGTTTGAATTATGAATGATGAAGAGTGAATGATGAATAGTGAATTTTGAAGGGTGGGGCCCCTAACTTTTTACTTCACTATTCATCATTCACTATTTAGAATTCATAATCTAAATTTAGAATTAACTAAAGAGGTTTAAACTGTTCAAATGCTTCCTTGCAAGTAAAGCAATAGTGTAGTGAACGACAAAGTGTTGGGCCGAATGGCGACTTCATCTCCGTGTTGGTTCCTCCGCATCTCGGACAGGCTGCATGTTCAAGGATCGATAGGTCGGCAAACACCTGACCAGCATCAGGCGGAGGCGCAAGGCCGAATTTCTTAAGCGCGGCTTTGCCCTTGTCCGATATCATGTCCGACGTCCATGCTTGCTTGAAATTAATTTCCACGATGGGGTCCGCGACACCGTGCTTTCTAAGTGCATCAACCACTTCGTTCTTCATGATATCCATGGCTGGGCACCCCACGAATGTGGGCGTCATTTCTACTTTTATGCGCGGGCCATCAATTGCAATATTGGTGATCACGCCCAGATCGACGAGTGAAAGGACCGGTATTTCCGGGTCCTTTACTTCTTCAAGCCAGGTGTAAACATCATCGCGTGTGACAGCCAGCGTTTCCATTATTTGTAGACGATGTCATATGAACCAGGAATGATCTGGTTCAGGTGATGTTTCATGTGACTGACGTAGTCTTCTGCCAGGAATTGCAAGGTCAGCAGCTTTGAGTCCTGCTTTCCAACATCGGCCGTTTTTGAATAGTTGCCCTGCGGCATGGTAGCGAGCACTGCGCAGATCTGTTCGTTGACGAGCGTCCAGAGTTCGATAACATCCGTCGCGGGACGATGCTGGTAGTCATTGGCCCTCACCCAAAAATCCTGGTCATAGAAGATTTTTGGCGGTGTGCTTTCATACTGACCGGAAATGAATCGCCTGAGGTTGTTTTGACCCGAGTCGATCAGGTGTCCGAGCACTTCTTTTTTGCTCCACTTGTTGGGCAATGGCTTGCTCGAGAGGTCCTTGTCGGAGATGCGTGATATCCTTTCGGAGTACTCCGTTACGATATCATTCAGCTCTGTGATTACGTTTTTCATTTTTAGCGGGTTAATGTCACCATTCAGCAGTGGGGTCGATCCGGAATACTTCGCTCATCTCATCAAGCATAGGCTGGAGATGCTCGCTGTGGCTTCCCGTTCGTCCGCCGTTAACGGGGCTGATCGCCTTCCAGTCGGGAAGCTGGAGAGCCGTCTGGGAAATGATTTCCGCGACGGAAGATCTCCAGGTCTCCATCAATTTCTTTTCGCCTGCGAAGATGCCGGCCTCTATGATCTCGTTTTCGAGAGGTGACGCTTCGAATATTCCGAGTGCATAGGGTGCAATGTCGTTGAGTGATCCTTGCAGGCGTGCAATGCTTTCTTCTGTTGCCGAGCCGAGCTGCCTGATCCACGTGTTGGCGTGCAATGTATGATAGCGAAGCTCGCCTTTGATTTTCTTTGCGAGCAGCGCGAGAGGCTCGTAATTGGACTGCGTGAGCATTTCCCAACGAAGGGCATCTGCTGTATCAAACATGAAATGTCGAATGAGACTGAAATCATATTCGCGGTTGGGCAGCTCGACAAGGATGCAGTTGTGGAACTGGTTCGCGTTGCGTGTGAAGGCTACCGTATCGGGCGCCTGCTCACCCAACTCCTGCAGCATGTTAAACAGTGCCAGACTCTGTCCTATCTTATCCTGCGCCATCGAAGAGAAGGCGATGTCTTCCTCGAGGAGCGGGCCCATGCCAGTCCATTCGGAATTCCGGTGGCCCAGGATCAGCAGATCGTCGGCCATCTTGTATAAAAGCTCTTTTAATGCTGGTTCATTCATACTTTGCGCTGCTGGAACATGAGTCGATAGTGCAAGATATAGTAGAGGCCGAGCGGCACCGTCACATAAACAAGTGAGCGGACGTTGTACACCAAATTCAGTAGGATCAGAACATAGATGCTGATGCAGAGTGCGCCTTTCAATATCCGGAATGCTGGATCGTGAACGTTGATGGTTTCAATCAACTTACCCGATGCAAGGAAAATGAACCCTATATAAATCAGATAGTGATGTGGATCCATTCTCATCCACATGAGTGCGATGCCTCCCATCATCAGGAGCACCGCAGTAACCTCGCATATCCGTTGATAAATCCGCCAGCGCATGTTATGAGTTTTGTTTTTCCAGAAAGTTTTTCAGCTTATCGCCGCCCTTATAGTCAGCTGCGTCCCTGAATTTTTTTTCAGGAAGCGTGCCCCACAAATCCCGTTCGTTCTGACTCGTGAACCGTATGCCGGCAGTGCGCACTGCCCAAACGCAGTATGTCAACTTCGTGTTGAAACCCTTTTTTGCTTCACTCATGGCTTCTTCTGGATTTCCTGCATTTACCGTTCCGACATGTATGGTTTGCTTGCCGCGTTTAAGAAGGTGGTAAATTTCATAGGGCTCACAGCTCGCGCCGACCGGCACGTCCGCGATCAGATCATATGCATTCTGTGTTCCATCCGTGACGGGGGAAACAAAAACGTTGCGTGTGTCAGCGACATACAGGGACGTGCAGGTAAATCGCCGCGTGAATGTTTCTTTTGCGAGCACATAAGCAAGCTCCAGATTCGGGGCATGTACGATGCCTTCGTGCTGGAACGGCTTTCCTTCTTTCGGCTGAACGAATACTTCGAAAGAGCCAAACTGATCGAGCGGCGCTTTTGGCTTGATGACCCCTGGCTCGCCGATCACAGGCAGCCGATGCACACGTGGATCCAATGACTTCATGTCAGGCGAGGGGAGTCACGTAAGCTGTCTTCGGAGTCCGCAGCGCATCGCGCACCCATTTGCCGCGCTCTTCCGCAATCCTCCGCACTTCGAGTCTTTCTTTATTGCAGGGCCCACCGCCGTTAATAACTCTCTTGAACTCCTCCCAATCGGGTTCGGTGTATTCCCATTTTCCCGTTTCTGCGTTCTTATTAAGCTTGGGATCTGGAATGGTAAATCCAAGTTCCCTGATCTTCGGGACATACATGTCGAGGAACTGATTCCTCATTTCGTCGTTGGTGCCCATCTTTACTTTCCAGCGCATGAGCACTTCCGTGTGCGTTGAGATCTTGTCTGACGGTCCGAAGAAATGCATCATCGGCGGCCACCACCTGTCGATGGCTTCCTGGAACATTTGTCTTTGCTTTTGAGTGCCCGTTGCGAGGTAGATGACGCAATGGTGACCATATTTAAGATGAAACGATTCCTCAGCACAAATGCGGTCGAGTGCGCGGCAGTACGGGCCATAGCTTCCTTTAGCATTTGCAAGTTGATTGACGATCGCGCCCGCATCGACGAGCCACGAGATGAAGCAGCAGTCGGCCCAGGTAAAGGTCGGATAGTTGAAAATGTTCGAGTATTTCGATTTACCGGAAACAAGGTCATCGATCATCTGTTCGCGGGACTTCCCCAGCGTTTCCGCCGCGCTGTACAAAAGCTGCGCGTGTCCCACTTCATCCTGGACTTTTGCCATGAGTGACATCTTTCTTTTGAATCCCGGTGCCCGTGTGATCCACGTTCCTTCCGGTAGCGCGCCTATGATCTCACTGTGACCATGCTGTTCGATCATTCGGATGAGCTGCTTGCGATACAGCTGCGGCATCCAGTCTGCGGGTTCAATTTTTTCACCGCGTGCAATGCGCGCCTCAAATTCAGCCAGCTTGGCCGGGTCCTCCTGTGAGACGCTGTCGATTTTAATTCCTTCAAAAGTATTTCCGCCTCCGTACATATTGATTCCGTTTTCGTTGCGGGCAGATCATAAAAAGAATGCCTAACAACCGTTTGCAAAAATAACAAAGATGGAGGAGGAAAGATGCGTTTCTACGACGAGAATGCGCCGGTTGCGTCTAAATCTGGCCTTTCGGCTTTTTGAGCCCGTTTACGAGCATGTCGGAAAGCTGTTGACCCAGGCTTTCCGGAACAATGTTGCTTTGCGGATCATACCACTGCGGCATCCAGTTCAGCGATGAAAAAAGTGTCATCACTGCAAGCTTCTTGTCGATATTCTCCTTGAACTCGCCGGAGTCGATTCCTTCAGCGATGATGTCTTTGAAGCGGTTGATGTAGTTGATACGCAGCAGCAGGAACTGGCGAAGATATGGTTGACTCAGGTGGCGATGCTCGTTCATGAACACTGCTGACGCGGTAAGATCTTTGGCCATCACTTCAATGTGACCTATGATCCCGCGACGCAGCTTCTCGCTGGCCGGCCCTTTCGTTTTTTCCACTTCTTCCAACGACTTTCTGAATTCGCCCGCCATGTCGAAGCAAAGGCTTTGAAGAATCTCTTCTTTGGATTTTATGTGTGAATAAAGGCTCGCGGCCTCGATGCCGAGCTTTTGAGCCAGGTCGCGCATGGATGACGCTGCATAACCTTTTTCACGAAAAAGTTCTGCCGCCTTGCGGATTACTTGCTCCTTTCTGCTTAGGCTAACGGTCGGTTCCATCGATGAATTCGGTATCTTTAACCGACGAATATCACAATGAATTTTCTTTCAGTCAAAGAATACTTCTACAAACTTAACACTATCGGCTTCATCGTCCTACTGCTTCCGATGAGTGCTTTTGCATTTTTGTACTATCGCTCTCTGACTACTTGGCCGCCGATGGCCGACCCGAATGGCGTCGCCACCAACCTCGTCGCAGCCGGTATCATCGTCATCGCAGACCTAACGATCGTTCACTTGTGGTGGTTTTTCAAAATGAACAGGCTGCGTTCACTGATTGAGATATCCCGGAAGATGGATGGATATTTTTCAATCACCGTTGCAAAGATGATCGTGTATTGCTTCACGTGTCTCATCGCCGCCATTGGTTTTTTTCTCACCGGAAGCGAGTGGTTTTCATGGCTGTTTATAGGATTGGAAGTCGCGTTGCTCTTGCAATGGCCTTCACGTAAATCATTTTGCCGGCAGCTTGCGCTGCGCAACGACGAGAAGGCGATGATCATGGAGAACGTTGACTTCTACCAGAAGAGATAGGGATCTAAAGATCCTTTAATGCAGTTGACCACAGATTGTCACGGATCGAATATTATCGATTGCACGGATCTGTGCTATCGGTGTGCATTCAATCTGCCCGCTAGCAAGCAAATCTGCGATATCCGTGGGAAATGCATTTATATTTTGGCTTATCACCTAAAAAGATAAGCGGACCGAATGGTCCGCTTATTGTAAAACACCTCTAAACCTTAATCCTATAATGTGATGCCGAAGCTGAATGCCTGAAGTTTGGGTCCTTTGTTGTCGGTGAATAGCTCATTCATATCATAGTTGAAGAAGATATCGGTATCCCGGAATCCAACCTGCAGCCTCAATCCATAGCGGATATTGTTGAGGTAAAAATTGTCGTGATCATGAGACTTCTCTTTTTCACCTCCCTCGTAGTACATGGTCTTTGTATAGCTGTCAATCCTATATCCGGCGTAGGGGCCAAGGCCAATCCTGAATGAATTGGAGTGACCGCCATCAAAGATCGAAGTCTTGCGGCTCTCATCTCCGAAATCGAGCATGGGAACCAGGAATGCGTTCACATAAGCAACGGTAAGCTTGCTCTTACGGAAGTCAAGATTGCGTGTGTCTTCAGTGAAAATAACGCCATTGTCGTCCTTCGACATAACGGTCTTCTGGTTGGCGAACTTAAAGTTGTACCAGCTGACACCGCCGCCCCATTCGAGGAAGAACTTCTTCGCCATGCGTGTGCGCAGCACCGAGTTGATTCCTACATACCATGAGCCCCACGGCTTAACGGTGTACAACTCATTGCTCGCATCAGGGAATTTTCCATTTTCGAGATAGTTGTTGGTGCCAAGATCGATGTTAATGGAATGATGTGTCCGGCGATTCCAGCGCCATTTTTTACTCTTCCTGTTTTTCTCATAATAATAGGTGTCATCATCATTACGGTCACGTTCCCACTCTTTTGCGGGTTCTGCCGCAGGAACTGTGGTGTTGTTCACGGTGTCCTTCAGGTATTCTTTCGGGTTTTTCGCGGGCGCCGTGGAGTCACGCTGCTCGAGCTTTTGTACCATGTCGTCCATCAAAGCCTGGAAGTTGTATTGCTTCAATGTCTGGAGGTCCTCCTTGTCTTTGATGAGGAAGATGACCTTGCTTTCCTTTCCTACTTTGATCACAACAGAATCCGGATTTTGCGCATTTGCGGTTACCACCGCAATGACCAGTAAGAGTATTGATGAGATTTTTAATCCTGCGTTCATGGCTCAATGCGTTTTTGTAGGTGATTTCTTTTTTGAATGGGCGAACAGGTCCTCTTTAACAACTTTCAGTCCGATGGGGGAGTCGCCGTTCTTCACATCCCGCGCGAACTTTACAACCTTTCCCAAAGACGAGCTCTTTTGTTCCGCATCGGCTGTTGCTGTCTCCGGCACCACCGCCACGACAGGGTCAAGGGTGTAGGTGATAACCATAGAGCGCGAAGCGATCTTCGATTCTTTAGTTGGCGCGACAGCCACCCCCTCCGGCGTTGATGTGACGATCTCCGTCTGGGCCATTTGTGCAACTTGGGTGGCGTTAGCATCCGCGACCGGCGCTACCGTTGCTTCTTGTTCAGTTTTATTCTGTTCAGGCTTTCTTTTTTTCACAGCCTTTTTTACTTCCTTTTTTTCAGGTGTTGAGACCGACGCTACCGCCTCCTTTTGTTCAGGTTGCCCGACCTGAGGTGTTGTGTTCTTTTGCGAGACGATCTCGACAGGCGTAGTTGATTGCCTTGTTGCGATCACGCCGATCACAAGCATGCCGATGATCAATGCGGCAGCCCATCTGATCCAGACTATTGTTTTATTTTTTTTTGACAGATTGGCGCCTACTCTTTCCCACCCGTTGGTTGGCGGCGGCATTGAATGATTGCCAAGCTTTTCGTTGAATAATTCTTCCAGCTGATTCATTTTTCTTTCAACTTGATGTGAGTATTTTTTTCCAATTCCAGCAGCCTTGCCTGCAGGAAGCTCCTTGCACGGCTTAGCTGTGACTTTGATGTGTTTTCATTGATACCGAGCTGACTGGCGATCTCTTTATGGGAGAATCCATCAATCGCGTAGAGGTTGAATACGATCCTGTATCCTGTGGGCAATTCCGCGACAAGCTTCAGGAGATCTTCGGCCTCCAGCTGACCGCCGAGTGTGCCGAGGTCAGGCTCGCGGTCGGCTGCTTCGAGATCGGTTTCCAAATACATGCTCCTGTTCTTTCTCAGATAGGTGAGCGATTCATTCACCACGATCCTTCTTATCCATCCCTCAAAGCTTCCATCGCCCTTGAACTGTTCAATGCGATCGAAAACTTTTGTGAAAGAAGTCACGAGCACATCTTCAGCCTCCATCCGGTCTTTGATATAGCGGCAGCAAATTGAAAACATCTTTCCGGCCATGTGGTCGTAAAGAGCCTTCTGGGCGGCGGGTTCTTGCCGTCTGCAGCCTTCTATCAATTCCGTTTCTCGCGCGCGGTAAATTTGAAACTGCATTAAAGTCTTTTCACCCATAAGATGTGAATACGGGGACTTTGGTTGCTTGGGCGTAAAAATTCAGGAAAAAACCCCTAATAAGCAGCGTCGTAGTCGACGGTGATGGTTTTCCAGGCGTATTGGCCGGGTTTTACAACGACTGGATTGATGTTGTTTTTTTCGTCAAACAGGTTGGCGTAAAGCCCGCTTTTTTCTTTTGTGAATATTGAATAGGCACCTGGGAGGAGCTTGATCTTAAAGCTGCCGTCCGTTTTTGATTGAACTGTGGCTACCAACTTGGTTTTGACATCGCGGAAGAACGGGCCGACCTGGGTGACATCTTTAATGCTGGTGATCTCATAAATCAATATTTCGCGCGATGTTCCCTGATTGGGAGAAAGGATGGATTCAGGACCCGGCATCTGGTTGCCGGAAACCCAAAAAACCTGACCATACAAGCCTTGCTTTTGTGAGAAAGCAGACAGAGAGCCCGCGACAAGGATCAGTGCGAAAAAGTACTTCATTGAGGTCCAGGTAGTAGAGTGAAATTACAAATTTTCACCTTTGGACCGCTGAATCCCGGGCAAAGATTTTTACTCGTGAATGCCATAACGGGCGATGACCGATGGCCCAATGCCAGACCACCAACAGGTCTGACCGACTTACCCTTATACTTTGATACTGACAATTCCATCACCACTTCAACTTTTCGGCAGACACAAAAATGGCATTCGCATCGAAATAAAGAAACAGGTTTATCCATGATTGGTATTGATCCGAATAAACATGGGAATGTCTATCGGACTAACAGTAATATCAACAATCCCCCAGTGTACAGTATCGCGTAATGAGGCAATCGCGGTTTAAGTGTCGGAAACGCATCTTTTACCCCGTTTCAAATTTCAATGAAACGGAAGATCAAATCATAAAAAGATGCCTAACGCTTAACGCGGGATTTTTAGTTTGAGATGAAAAAAAACCGCGGCGCCGGGTGTGCCGCGGGTTAGTAACGATTATTTCTTAATGACCTCGGCATCACCGCGGTGAGACACACTGCTCGCAATTCCTTTGTCTATTTCGAGCTTATTCGTCACGTTTACTTTGGCGATAGACGCACCGTGAGCTTTTACATAACAGTCAGTCACTTCATAACCATACGCGCGCAAGCTCGATGCGCCGACAATGTCTGCGTCGAGGAATTTGCCTGTGCCCGTCAACTCAAGCGACGATGCACCCGTGAGCTCGACGTTCAACGTGTTGGCATTGATGTCGCCTTCGGCAATCACAGCGCCCATGAGTTTAACATCTACTTCGTTTTGATCGAAGCCTCGGAATTTCAGCTTGCCCCCGCCCGTGACATCGAGTTCGCGCAGTTCCGGCATCGTGATGTTGATCCGCATTTCATCGGTAGTGAAATTACGTTTCCAAAAGTTTTTGCTCCGGCTCTTGTAGTCGATCACCAGCGTCTCGCCGCTGACATACACGTCGTATTTCTTTCTTTCTGATTCAGGGCCATTGAGCTCAACAGCATAGTCGTTGCCTTTGCTGATGCGAACATTAAACAGCCCTTTCATATCGACTGAATTGAAGTCCTTCAGGCCGAACTCATCGTGCGCACCGTCAACCGTGGTCACGGTGGCGGGACAGGACACGCACTCGATTCCGTCTTCTGTCATCTGCCACGTCTGTGTGTTTTCGTTCAACGAGAAACGATAGTAGTCACGGCTTTGGATGACATGAGTGTTGATGAGTCGCCACAGATCCGCGTCGACGACAAATTTTTGCTTGTAGGGAACAAAAATGTCTACGTCGAGGCGCTGGGCACGGAACTTAGCTTCAGGCTTGAACGTGATGTTGGAGTCGAACAGCAGGGTGCTGTCGTTTTGAACGACTTTGTATTCCACCATCTGTGCATTTTCACCGGCAACCTTGCGCGAGGGGCCTTGCGACTGGAAACGTTCTACCACCTTGATCCCCGTGCCGTCATAGCCACGGAGTGTCAACGAAGTGGCGTGATAATCATCCATGCCTGTTTCATTGATCTTGAAATAGGGCATTTTTCCCTGGAAGTCGAATGCATTTTCAACTTTGTATTCACCTTCCTCCTTGAAGCCGTAGATGATTTGAGGCAGACTGAAGCTGATCACGGCCACGCTGATAAAGAAGATGACAAACATCGACCAACCGACTGCGGGGCGAAACACAATGCGCTTGTTAATGATCGAGCTGCCCAACAGCATGACGAAGAATGCCGGGATGAATGCAGCCAGGAAAGTGAAGAATACCGTCCAGGTTGGGAAGCTGTTGCGAATTGCAGCAAGCGGAAAGTTCGGAGCACTGAGATACCAGTCTGAGAACATTTCCCAATGCGGTGCATTAATGAGTCCGAGAAGGATCCCGAAGCTGAAGATCAATGCGAACACGAGACACAAACCGGTTAATAGTATGACCAGTCCGATGGCAACGCGGAACACGTCGATCAATAACCGGAATACAGGGCCCAGTGCTGTCAATACGGCACCGATGGCACGGAAGGGGAACAGGATGATCTTGGTGAAAACACTTTCCTCGGCACCGTCCTTTTCATTCATCCCTTTCTTGACGGTCGATTCAATATTGGAAAGTGTTACAGGCTCCCCCTGCATCTTCATTTTTTCTGTGATAGTCTTGGCTTCCGGCAACACGATCCACAGGATGATGTAAAGGATAATTCCGACGCCCCCGAATATTGTAAGGAGTACAAACAGTATGCGTACGATGGCTAGGTCGGATCCTAAAAATGCAGCCACACCCGATGCCACCCCGGCAACCACTTTCTTGTCCGGGTCCCTGTACATTTTTTTCATCGTTGGTTCGTCTTCCACAAACTCAGTGGAGACAGGCAGCACGATCCACAGTACAATGTAGACGAGCAGAAAAACTCCTGAGCTGGCCAGCACCAGCAGCGCAAAGAACAAACGCGGCCAAACCGGATCCACACTGAAGTAGTGTCCAAGACCCCCGCACACGCCGCCCAATATTTTGCGATTGAAATCGCGGTACAGTTTCTTGTTCGCGGTGGCAGAGGAAGAAGAGGAGGAAGTGTGCTCCCGCGACTCATTTCTGGGCTGTTCACCAGCACCCGCAAACTCTTGCTCCTCGGCAGCTTTGAAGTCGCTAACGCTTCCCATCGTGGCGATCAGGCTGCTTACATCCTCAGATGTTATCACCTGCTTGCCATCGTTGAGCTTTGAAAGAAAGATCTCGGCGATCCTTCCTTCTATGTCTGCGAGAATTTCACTGTTATCGTCAAAAGCAGCAAAGTACTTGTTGACGGCATCGAGGTATTTGCGAAGGGTTTCGTACCCATCTTCTTCGATGTGGAAAATGATCCCGCTGATGTTGATACTGATGTTCTTTTTCATATCTCAACTAAAAGATAGAAGGTGGTTGGTTATAATTGAATTGTTAAATGACCGACTTTGATTTTTGAGTGATCTGATCCGTGGAGTGTGTCAATTCCTCCCAGGTTTCAGTAAGACCTTTCAGGAATTGCGCACCGCTGTCGGTGAGCTTGTAATATTTCCGCGGCGGGCCAGCCTTCGATTCAACCCATTTGTATTCCACGAGGCCGGCGTTCTTCAGGCGGGTAAGGAGTGGATACAGCGTTCCCTCAACGACGATCATCCTTGCCGCTGTCAGCTCGTCCAGCATGTCTGATGCATACACTTCACCCCGCGAAATGATGTGAAGGATGCAATATTCCAATATGCCCTTCCTCATCTGTATTTGTGTGTTTTCAAGATTCATACATCACTATTAAGTCTGAGCTCTTGGTGCATTATACGGTAAAGTACTATGCATGGCCAAGTAGTATGCAAATTTTTATGCCCTTTTTTTAGTCAAAATCGCAGTTGTGAGAAAAAAGTTGCGATTTTCTTAGGCAGCCCGGAGGCTAGATCGAACAATGCCAGTACACGATTTTTGTCGAATTTTGAGCGGAATCGCCATTTACATGGAGGCTCAAATGCGTATTTATCTTGTTGACAAGGAGCACTTTCGATGAATAAGGCCTGGAAGGGTACGTTTTGGATTGTTTTGCTTTGCACAGGTCTTGCCAGCCCCACTGGCGTACTGGCGCAACTGCCCAATGCGTGGATAAATTTCAGCCAGTCTTATTACAAAATTCCAGTTACAAAGAATGGCATTTACAGGCTGACGTATGCCGATCTGCAAGCTGCTGGAGTTCCGATCGGAGCTGTCGATCCCCGGCGCATCAACCTGATGCATCGTGGAGTTGAGCAATCAATATTTGTACAGGGACAAAGCGACGCGACGTTCGACCCGAGTGATTATATCGAATTCTATGGCGAGAGAAACGATGGGACACTGGACACTGACTTGTACAGTGCCCCAGAGGCTCAACCCCACAAGTATTACAACCTGTTCAACGATACATCGGCTTATTTCCTGACGTGGAGCGCCCTGCCAGTGCCCGGTAAAAGGATGGGTAATTTTTTTGAGTTGAATAATTCAGGTTTGCCGAAAGAAACTTTTCATAACGCGGAGCAGCTTCGGATACTTTTTGATCAGTATTCAGCAGGGCTCACGCAGCTCGGCGAGATTCAGGGAACAGTTTTCGATCAGGGCGAAGGCTGGACAGGAACGATAATCTGCACGTTGCTTTCGGGCTGCACTGGGGTTCAGGATCAGATCGTAAATCAACTTGTTCATGTTACCGCCGGGGCCCAGCCGCAGCTGGAGTTGAATCTTGTCGGCCGAAATGAGCAGCTGCATCAGGCGGAGATATCCGTAGGGCCCGATCCCACATCGTTGCGGGTGCTAACCACATCAACCTTTTTTGCCTATCAAAATTCCATTCTGAACCTTCCGATTAGTCCGTCTGACATCGGCGTCACAGGGACATTGGCCGTACGCGTTCGCATCATTCCAACTTCGACGCCAGATCAGATCAGTATTTCGAGCATCAAAGTCACCTTTTCGCAAGACTTCAACATGACTTCGATGACGGAGCAGTTTTTCAATTTGAATCAAAACGGAAACAACAAATCCTACATTGAGATCCTCAACCAACCGGGTTCAGCGCGCATCTGGGACATCACGGATAAGAATAACGTTGGACTTATCGGTTCGGTAGCAGTGTCGGGGGGGATCGGAGCTGTGGTGCCGGAGACGCTGTATGGCAAGAAGCTTTATGTCTCGGGCACGACATTGACAACATCGCTGCGAAAAGTCAGCTTCCGTTCGCTGAGCGCGAAAGACTTTGTTATCATCTCGCATAGATCTTTGATGAAGCCAGCTTTGGGTTACAGCGATCCTGTGCAGGCGTACGCTGCCTATCGCGCATCGCCAACCGGTGGAGGTTATGATACACTGGTCGTGAGTGTTGATCAGCTTTATAATCAATTTAACTATGGAGAAACTTCGCCGCGGGCAATCTATCAGTTCATGAAATCTATTACCGGCAGCGGACATCCCCGCTATCTTTTTTTGATTGGAAAAGGATTGGAAGTTTCGCAGGGATTTTATCGCAAGACCTCGTTCACGTCCGCCGACTTCCGTGATCTCGTGCCTTCCGCCGGCATGCCCGGTTCTGACATGGCATTTACTGCTGGCCTTGCGGGAAGTTCGTATGAGCCCGCAGTGCCCACAGGAAGACTGACGGCATCGACTGCCCTTCAGGTGGCGGCCTATCTTAACAAAGTGAAGGAGTCTGAGTCATTGCCATTCAATGACCTATGGAGAAAGAACCTACTACATCTCAGTGGCGGGATCAACCCCGGAGAGCCTGAAATATTTCGCAGCTACGTGGACGGCTTCAAAGCGATCGCGGAAGATTTTTTCCTCGGTGGGAATGTTCAAACGATCTCGAAGCAAACATTGAATGTCGAGCTGGTGAATGTGAAAGAGCAGGTTAATAAAGGGCTTGACCTGATCACATTCTTCGGGCACTCCGGACCGGGCACTATCGACATTGATATTGGAAATGTCAGTGATCCCACGTTGGGCTATAACAATGCAGGAAAATATCCTGGATTTCTCATCAATGGCTGCAATGCCGGCAGGTTCTTCGACAACCGGGTGACGTTCGGTGAGGATTGGATGCTCACGCCGAACAAGGGTGCAAAGGCATTTATCGCGCACAGCTCTTTTGGATTTGCCAGTTCCCTGAAACTCTATAGCGACATTTTTTACTCCGTCGCGTTTGGCGATTCATTGTTCCTGCGAAAGGGTATAGGGGATGTTCAAAAAGAAACGGCTAAAAGATTTATAGCAGCAACAGGCGTAAGCTTGTCTTCCATCACACAGGTGCAGCAAATGATACTGCTGGGTGATCCGGCAGTGGTTTTGTTCGGGGCTGCGAAACCAGACTACGCTGTCAGCAATGGTTCGATTTCAATCGCATCGCTCGATGGAAAACCGGTCACGGCGCAGTCGGAAACTTTTGCCGTTGATGTGCAGGTAAAGAATTTCGGAAAAGCGCAGCCCGGACCCATGAAATTAAGGGTCGTTCGGACGTTGGGCGACAATTCTACGGTGAAATACGATTCGCTGTTCGATCCCGTCAAATACAGTGACGTGTTGCGAATCGTTATCAGGAAGGGGAGGAACAACAATGAGTTTGGTACTAACAAATTCAATGTCATGGTGGATCCTGATGGGACTATTCCTGAGCTTGATGAATCCAACAATGGCGCGTCGCTCAATTACTTTATTCCGTTGAATGGCACAAAAAATTTATTTCCAGCGCCTTATTCCATTGTCGCCGCTGCGACAACGAATATTGTTTTTCAGCACACGGATCTTACCTCCGGCTCCCGCGCTTTCAGGATCGAGATTGACACCGCCGCAACCTTTGACAGTCCCTTCCTGAAACGTCAGACGATCAATGGAAAAGTGTTGGCAAAAACGACTCTGACACTCTTCGCCGATGATTCACTGGTTTACTATTGGCGCACCAAGCTCGACAAGCCGCTCGCAGGCGAGAGCACCGACTGGGTGACTTCTTCGTTCGTACACATTGCAACCGGTCCTGAAGGATGGGCACAGATGCGATTTCCTCAACTAACGGAAGATCAGGTCGTTGGGCTAAACAAGAATCCTGACCTCCGGCGGCTTGAATTCCTTGAAACCGTTACGCCCGTCAACTTGAAAGTCTATGGCAGTGCCAACGCCACATCGTACACACGCACATCTATAAAAGTGAACGGCAATGAGATGAATATTTCTACCCAGAAGGTTCCCTGTCGAAACAACAGCTTAAATCTTCTGGCATTTGACAGGAACTCTACGGCACCCTACGCGGGAATGAACTATTTGAATTTTTTTGATCCACGCATGTGCGGCATTGCGCCCCAAGTGATCAACAATTATGTTCCAACTGAAATGGATACGGGTCTCGGCGACGATCTGATCCAGTATGTGACCAACATCCACGCGGGTGACTCCGTTGTTTTGTTTTCGATTGGGGATGCCGGCTATGCCGCGTGGCCTGCGACGGTCAAAACAAAGCTGGGCGAGCTCGGTATTGCTGCAAGCCAGTTAAGCGGACTTCAGCCGGGTGAACCGTTTGTGATCTACGGAAAGAAAGGCGCCGTTTCAGGCACCGCAAAGATTTTCAGAACAGCACAATCTCCCGCCGACGCCCAGGAGTTGGACGTAGACAAAACCATCACCGGCCGATTCAGCAGTGGAACGTTGAGCTCGGTCACCATCGGTCCGGCACAACAGTGGTCGCAAGTGCTTTCGCAGGTGTCGCAAGTAACTGCGAATGATGTTTATTCCATTGATGTAACGGGGATAGATCAAAGCGGCAACGAGACGAAATTGAAGACTATCCAGTCCGGTACCAACACGCTTTCTGATGTTGATGCTAAAGCCTATCCGTTCCTGCGCCTGACTCTGAATGCTGAAGACGAGATTGATCTCACGCCGGTGCAGCTAAGGCAGTGGATCGTGAAGTTCACGCCGTCACCTGAAGGTATGTTGACGTATGCTGGTCAGACCGCGATTGAAAATCTGCAGGAAGGCCAGGTGTGGAGCGCCAGTTACGGGTTTACCAACATTTCGGCGAAAACCTTTTCTGATTCGTTGCTCGTTAACGTTGATCTTTTCTCCAATACGACGCGAAACTCAACACGACAAACTTTCAAGATCAAGCAACCGGTCCCTGGTGATACAACTAAGTTCACGGTTACCGTGAATACCGTTGGCAAGGCAGGCTCCAATGACGTCACCGTGGTTGTCAACCCGCGTCAACTGCCGGAGATGTATTATGACAACAACACGTTGAGCTTGTACGGGCATCTCAATGTTCAAGCTGACAAGAACGGTCCTGTACTTGACGTCACCGTGGACGGGAGACATGTAACGAACGGTGACGCCGTTGCCACATCGCCCTTGATTACGATGAAAGTAATCGATCGCAACGCTTTCTTGTTAAAGAAAGACACGACGGGCGTGAACCTGTACATCAGGCCCCCTTGCGCGACCGATGATTGTCCGTACAAGCGCATCAACTTCTCTCAGAAGGATGTTGCGTGGACCCCGGCTACGGCTACCACTGATTTCCAGCTCAAGTATCATCCTGCATCTCTCACGGTGGGAGAATATTCATTGAAGGCAGAAGCTGTGGATGCCAGCGGAAATACCAGTGGCGACGAGCCGTATGAGGTGACGTTCATTGTGACCGATAAAGATTCTTTTGTTTTCAAAAGCGTTTCTCCGAATCCATCTCCCGAAAATTTTCACTTCAGCTTTTATCTGGGAGGTCCCGAGATCCCGGACGATTTTTCGCTAAAAGTCTATTCACCGCAGGGAGGATTGGTAAAGAGCTATGGCACGGCGGTGATCGATCAGCTTCATGTTGGTACTAATGAGATTGTGATGGACTCGTCGGATGCTGCGGGTGTGCCCTTGTCGGATGGAATTTATGTTTACAGGATGATGGTGGTGATGGGTGGGAAGGTGTTTACACAGAGTGGGAGATTGGTGGTTGTGAGGTAGGGCTACCGGCTAAACTCATAGCAAGATCCTATTTTTTTCCTCCCGCAGATCGCACTGATCTCGCAGATTTGATTTCTATGAGACAGACAAATGCATTGATGTCCTGGGTTGTTTTGAGCCGACAGTCGGCGTAAAGCGCGTGGTCGGAACGGCTGATAATTTTGCGACGCTAAATTCTCTAATGAAATTTGTCTCCTCTTGCCAGCATGGCAATGATTGCTTTTGTGCGTTTGATTCTTGTCTCTTCTTTTTTTGCGGTCTGAAGGCGAAATCCAATAGAGAAAAGATTGGTTTTGTTGAGAGTCTTAAAATATGCTTCTGCCTTTTTGTTTTTGCCAAGCTCTTTTAAAAAGTAATCAGGTATAGTCATTTTGCTCGGCGAATCATATGCCTTTTGCCAATTGCCATCCGCCTTGGCTTTTTCGACTGCCTGCAATCCGGCGGGTGTCATTCTCCCTTCTTTGATCAACCTTTCGACATGCCCGATATTCTTTTTCGACCAAATGCTCCTTGCCCTTCGCGGACAAAACTTTTGCAGCCAGGCGTGTTCGTCGTGCGGTTGTTTTTGCCCATCAATCCACCCGTAGCAGAGGGCTACATCAAGGGCTTCCGCATAAGTGACGGTCTTTTTCCCGGAATCCTTCTTGAATATTTTAATCCAGATGCCGGTTGACTTCTCGTGGTTCTTTGAGAGCCAGGTTTCGAATGCAGCGGCGGTGGTAAATGATTTTGTTGGGAGCGTGTCTGATTTTGCCATAACTGGTTTCAAAGTACGCACACCATTTTGTGTATTTGGAATTTCTATTTAGGCGGCGCTTCCTGCACAAACTCCCGTAATGTCAACCAACCGGTCGGGCTGCTTTTGTCCTGAATATAAATTACCATGGAACGTCCTCTTCCGGTCGAAGATTTTCCTCCGTTTTTTGGGGTCGTTGTAATGGCAAAGATTGATGTCTGAATTGCAATGTTTCCAACAAACTCGGTGTTCTCAACTGTGTTTTCGCTGAACTGTACGTTCGAAGTTTGAAACCACTCTTTTGCACCTTTTTCTACTGCGGCTCTGCCCACCACGACATTATTTCCTCCAAAATATTTTATAACATCCGGACTGTGTAATTGCGCTACTAAAGCTGCATCACCCTTTTCAAAAGCGCTTCTAATTGCCGCAGTTGCTTTTTCAAGTGATTCCATTAAGATCTTAGGATCGGTGATTTCTTGTGAAAAGGCGTTCGTGGAAATGACCAAAATGATTGATAAGGGGAATAATATTTTCATTTCGTTCGCTATTTACGGTTCCGACGTTTAGGACGTTCGTTCTGATTTATCAATCTCAGTGTCCGTGTTTATTTTTCCACTCTTCAGGCACGTCAAGCCATAATCCTGGAGTTAGCCAAGTGCTTTGTTTGAATGTCACTATTGTGTTGGCGAGGGAAATGGACTTTGTTTCGATTACGTTTATAACTTCCTGGATTTCTTCTTCCTTACTAGCCGTAGTTATTGGGATTTCGTTAAGGTCAACCGAAAGTTCTGAAAACCAGCCATTATAATAGCGGCTCTTTGGCCCTCCCAATCCAAACTGATTTTTCTTTTCACCTTCACACCATTCCCACCAACTTATGGCATTTATTCTGAAGCCGTTTTTTATCAAGTCTGTAACAAGTTTTTTATAGTTTTCGCGGGTTACAATGATATCGATATACCCAACTCCGACCGGTTGAGCTTTATGCCGTTCCAGGAGTTGATCTAATTTTTCTTTGTTCATTGATTGATTCTGCGCAGAGCCTGCAAAAAAGGCTAGTACCAACAAGGGCATCGCAAGGTTGATCAGCCGTGCCGACATATATCACAAATTGTGTTATGCGTGTCTAAATGTCGATTCCCAATTTTGCATCGAACGAGATGGCAGTAATTAATGTTATTTTGATTTATTCTTCCCCTTCGATTCCGCCATTGCCGCATACACAGCATCTCCTTTCTTTAACGCTGCCAGCTCCGCATCTGTGAAATAAGTCAGGTCCTTCCTGCTCACGAACTTCACAAAACTCTCATCCACTTTTCCACCTTTGGTGATGTTCGATAACGACATACCAAGGTTCTTCGACAAGAACAGATAGGCTGCTAGTCGCTTGCTCAATCCATAGTCGTGACCTTCATTCGGGAAGTGTGCATTCTCAACAAGGTTTTCTTTTCCAAAAAGCTTATAGATACTTTTTGCAAAAGGGTACTCCACCTTTTCGTTGTTCTTTGTCCAGTCCTTGCCGTCAGAAAGCAACAGCATTGGCTTAGGCGCGGCTACACACGCAATTTCTGCGTTAGTGAAAATGGTTTTTCCGGCACGGTGAATGGGCATGCCACTCTCGCAATTGCAGCCACCAAAGAAGTGTGAAGCGACCATCACAACCGGGATGGAAAGCTTAACGCGGTCGTCAAGCGCTGCGAGCAGGAAAGTTTGTGTACCACCGCCCGATGCGCCAGTCACTGCCACTCTGTTTGGATCGGCTTCGGGCTGGCTCAGGAGAAAGTCCAGCGCCCGCATGCTGTTCCAGGTCTGGAATTGTACACCGCGCGGTCCTTCATGCTCCAATTGCTGGCTTGACCCGTACCCAACCATTTCAATTGAGAAAACGACAGCACCCATCTTAGCGAAAGATGCACAACGTAATTGCATATCGTTTCGATAGATCCCGTAGTCCTCCGGCTTGTCCCAGTGACCGTGCGGGCACAAAATAGCTGCGAGTGATTTCGGTGCAACATTGCCCGTAGGTTTGTAAAGGTTGCCAGTCACATAGAATCCCGGAATGCTTTCGAAGACAACGGCTTCGACGGTGTAACCGTCCATAACTTTTTTGTTGCGGGATTTCGGATTGAGGGGCGTCCGGGCCGGCCACACTTCCATGTCCATTCCCTTTCGCAATTGCTTTTTAATGCTGTCGGCATGCTGCTGCCAGTCTTTCACCGACTTCATCCGGCGGGTAAGTGCCGCAAGCTGGTCAGCGCCTTGTTTTTCGGTAAAATATTCACCCTGACATAATTGATCTTTTTGTGCAAAGACCCCAATGGTCGTTAGGATCAGAAATCCGCATACGATAATTCTTGCAATCGAAAGTTGCATAAAGCTGAAATTTAGTTGGATGACGGTATGGTCTTACCAAATATAGAAAATGGTGGGGAGCTTTATATTTTCTTTGTAGTTTACGAAACCATGAAAATCTACAAGACTGCTGCGGCTGCCATAGTGGAGCATGATGGGAAATTTTATTCATGCGCAACGCCGTGGGATGAGCTAATCAACCGCGATAACCTCTTTTCATTTCTGTCGGACGCCATTCTCAAACTCCCAAAGGTGACCGGTCTTCCTGAAAAAGACATTAAGGCACCGATAGGAAGCCAGGAAGTGTGGGCGTCCGGCGTTACCTATTTCAGGAGCAAGGAAGCGCGCATGGACGAATCGAAAAAATCCGGAGCATCCGTGTTCTATGATAAAGTATACGATGCCGACAGGCCCGAATTGTTTTTCAAGTCCCTGGCGTCGCGGGTAGTCCCAACAGGAGGCGTTGTAAACATCCGGAAAGACTCTACCTGGAATGTGCCTGAACCCGAGTTGACATTGTATATCAATAGCAAAGGAAAGATCACTGCCTACACGATTGGCAACGACATGAGCTCGCGCAGCATCGAAGGCGAAAATCCATTGTACCTGCCGCAGGCGAAGACGTACGATCGAAGCGCTTCGCTTGGTCCATGCCTGCTTGTCTTAGAAAAACCTATTTCGCCAGATACCACCATCTCGATGGAAATATCGCGCGGTGGAAAAGTCATGTATAAAGATTCCGTTCAGATCAGCATGATGAAGCGCAAGCATGATGAGCTTGCTGGATTTCTTTTCCGCGAAATGGATTTTCCTGCGGGATGTTTTTTGATGACGGGTACGTGCCTGGTGCCGAATTCTGAGTTTACACTTGCGGTCGGCGATGATGTAATGATATCTATCGACGGCATCGGGACGCTTATTAATAAGATCGGCGCGCGATCATGAGATTAGTTGCGTTCTTTTTGCTGGCGGCAGTCGTCCTTTCATGCAGTAAGAAGGTGGAGCAACAGGAAGCGCAGCCCATCAAAGGCTCATTCGGCTTCGACAAAGCATTCCTCGACAAGTATAAGAAAACTATTCTCCTTGAATCAGGTCCTGCAAAAGTGATTGTCATTCCTGATTACCAGGGTCGTGTCATGACGAGCACGGCGGATGGCGATGCGGGAACGAGCTACGGCTGGATCAATTATGATCTGATCGCGTCAAATGAAATCAAGCCACACATGAATCCGTTTGGTGGCGAAGAGCGTTTTTGGATGGGTCCGGAGGGAGGGCAGTATGCAATTTTTTTTCCGAAGGGAAGCAAATTTGAATTTGAGAGCTGGCAGACGCCGCCGCTGATCGATACTGAGCCGTTTGATGTTGTGTCGTCAGATAGTACGCAAGCCACGTTCAAAAAATTGGCCACGATAAAAAACTACCAGGACTTTGAATTCAGGATTGAGATCGATCGGCAGGTCAAGTTGTTGAAAGCAGATGAAGCTGCTGCTGAGTTTGGTATTGATGCCAGGGGTTTAAAAGCAGTATGTTATCAGACCAACAACGCCGTCACAAATGCGGGTGATCGTGACTGGACGAAAAAGGATGGATTGTTGTCGATCTGGATACTTGGCATGTTCACGCCAACTCCGGCAACGACGATCATTGTTCCGTATCAAAAGACGAAAGACCTGAGTAAAATCACCGACAATTATTTTGGGGCAATTCCTGCGGATCGTATTGTTAAGACCGATTCAATGTTGATGTTAAAAGGCGACGGAAAATTTCGCGGCAAGATTGGCATTGCTCCTTCGATTGCAAAAAACATTGCGGGCAGTTATGCAGCGGATAAGAAAATACTCACGCTGGTGAAATTTGATCTTGATCAGACCGGCGACTACGTGAATTCGAAATGGGAAATGCAGAAGAATCCATTCGGTGGTGATGCTGTCAACTCATATAACGACGGGCCCCTTGATGATGACTCGCAGATGGGGCCATTTTATGAGATAGAAAGCTCATCGCCCACGCGGGAGTTGAAGAAAGGAGAGAAGATCACGCACACCAGTGTCACATTACACCTTGAAGGATCGGAGGAGGCGTTGAACCGTGTGGCGGTGAAGACGTTGGGGGTGAAGCTGGGGCAGATTGCAGGAGCGTTTCCAAAGAACTGAAGGGTGATTCAATGTTCCCCCATCGTCCCCTCAAAAGACTCCAACAACCTCTTCATCGACAACTTTAGGTCTTCACCAACCGGCATTCCCGATTCATCAAACTTATTTCTCAGGCCTTGTATCAGCAGCGTCGACTCAGCTGGTATTTTTGCTCCCACGGTATTCATGATCAAGATCAGGGATTCAAACGCTTTCTCTCCAAGTCCCGATGCAACGATGATGGCAACAGGTTTGTTCAATAAAACGGTTGTTGGAATGGTCCATTCGATAGCGTTCTTAAGGGAACCAGGGAGACTGAAAACATATTCAGGAGTACAAAACAGAACTCCATTGGCGTCTTCGATCAATTTGAGAAACTGTGCAACCGACGCTGGTGTGCTCGGTTCGACCTCCGGATTGAAGTGAGGAAGGGTATCGATCTTGTTGTAGATACTGATATCGAGCCTGTCTTTGTTCGCTTCGACGATACCTTTCAGAATAGATTCATTGGTGGAATTTTTTCGTGTGCTTCCGCAGATGGCGAGGATTTTCTTTTTCATAATCGATTGCGCGGATGAATGCATTTCCCGCAGATGGCCGCAGATTGAGTATCGCAGATAAACGCTGATTAGTGCATTTAAAGTTCACTCTGCATCATTCTGCGCGATTGGCGCGATCTGGGGGAGAATATTTGTCTTAAACAGGAATCGATGACACAAGAAACTTCGGCTTCGCTCTTTTTTTCGAAGCCTGCTCGTATGCATAGCCTATCTTAATTATATCTGGCTCTTTATACTTCCCCGCCATGAACGACAACCCGACCGGCAGCTCTTGAACAAAACCCATCGGCACAGTAATGTGTGGATAGCCTGCCATCGCCGCAGGCGGGCAGAAATAATATCCTCTGCCGCCACCGTCGCCATTTACAAGATCGATCGGCCGGGCCGGACCGAGGCTCACACCGGAGATCGCATCCAGATTATTTTGCTTCATCAGGTCATCGATGTATTTCCTTGAACCCAGGATTTTCGCGAGAGCTTCTGTATACTCTTTGGAATTCAGGTCACCCTTCGCGTCGCTGGCCTCAAGCGTTTCCTGCTTGAAAAATGGCATTGCCTTGCTTTCATTTTGTTTATTGAAAGCGATGACTTCGGTAAGCGACTTGATCTTTCGTTTGCCCTTCGAAAGATATTTGTTCACGCCATCCTTAAACTCGTACTGCAGCACGGCCGTCTCTCCCGCGCCAAACTGCTCACCCACCGGCTTCAACAACTCCACTTCGACAATGGTGGCACCTTTGCTCTTCATCACGGCGATGGCCGCGTTCATCAGCGCAACAACACCTTCGTGTCCCTCGAGCGAGTTCTTGTCAATGCCTATTCTCTTCCCATTGAGCCCATTGGCATCAAGAAATTGTGCGTAATCTTTTTCTCTGTGGCTTTCACTTTCCATCGTGACGCGATCCTCTTCGTCGACACCAGCAATCGCACTAAGCAAAATTGCCGCATCGGCAACGCTTCGCGTCATTGGGCCTGCCGTGTCCTGTGTTTTGGAAATTGGAATAATACCGCGACGGCTCACCAGTCCAACAGTCGGCTTTATTCCGACGATACCATTATGGGAGGCCGGCGCTATGATAGATCCGTTGGTTTCGGTCCCGATCGCAGCCACACAAAAGTTTGCTGACACGGATGCACCAGAACCTGAACTCGAACCCGAAGGATTTCGATCAAGCGAATACGGATTACGTGTCTGCCCACCTCGACTGCTCCATCCGCTGGTGGAACGCGTCGAACGAAAATTTGCCCATTCACTGAGATTTGTTTTCCCAAGCAACACAGCTCCGGCTTTCCTAAGTTGTTTTGTGACAAATGCGTCTTCGTAAGATTTATTGCCTTCAAGCGCCAGCGCCCCCGCGGTCGTCATCATGTTGTCGCTGCTGTCGATGTTGTCCTTTATCAAGACCGGGATGCCGTGAAGCGGACCACGGATCTTGCCTTCTTTACGTTCGCGATCCATGCTGTCGGCGATTGAAAGGGCATCTGGATTGATTTCGATCACAGAATTGACGCGCGGTCCATTTTTGTCCATGGCCTCAATTCTTTTTAAGTACAGCTCCGTGATTGATCGTGATGTGCGGGTTCCCTTCGTCATCTCATCTTGCAATCCTTGTATCGTCGCTTCGTTTAGTTCAAAATTATCACGGATGTCTGCAGGTTTTGCTTCGACTTTTTCCTCTTTCTTTTCGGCAGGTGCGCAAGATCCTATTCCCAGCGTCGTGATGGCAACAGTGGCTGCCGACGCATTCTTAAGAAAATTTCTCCGTTTCATGACCGCTTTTATTTATAGGTTTTTATTTTTTTGACCTGGTCTGCGCCCGCCGGCACGACGCTAGCTGCTGCTCCTCCCCCGGGCGCCAGCTGAAGCTTCAATGTCTTCGTGCTATCCACAATGAACTGTTCTATCTTATAAGCCTCGGGATTGATGTTCCAGCCTCCGTTGGTGCCATCACTGTATATCGTTGCAACATATTTTTTCCCCTTTGGTAAGAAAGACATTGAAGCGACCGCATTCCGGCCATTTTCATCCGTGATCGCGCCCACAAACCAGTTCTCTTTTCCTTTTTCCTTGCGGGCGATTGTTATAAAGTCGCCAGGTTCAGCCTCCAGGATCTTCGTGTCATCCCAATCGACCGGCACATCCTTGATAAACTGAAACGCATCCATGTGCGCCTCATAATTTTCGGGGTAATCTGCTGCCATCTGCAGAGGGCTGTACAGCGTGACATATAGTGCGAGTTGCTTCGCGAGGGTGCTGTGCAGCTGACGCGTTGGCGCATGTGCAGCGTAACCTTTGAGTTTGAAAATTCCAGGAGTATAATCCATCGGCCCACCCATCAGGCGTGTGAACGGAAGAATCGTCTCATGCTCCGGCGGGTTCCCCGCATCCCAGAATGCATTGAACTCATTTCCACGCGCGGCCTCGTTGGCAAGCCAGTTCGGGTAGGTTCGCTGTAATCCTGTTGGGCGTACCGACTCGTGAATATCTATCATCACGTGGTGGTCTGCTGCTTTCTGAACAGTTCTCAAGTAGTGATTTGTCATCCACTGTCCATCGTGGTGCTCGCCACGGGGAATGATCCGGCCGACGTAGCCGGTCTTTACGGAAGTGTATCCGAATTTGTTCATGAACCGGAATGCGGTGTCAAGTCGCCGCTCGTAATTCGTCGCCGACCCCGAGGTCTCATTGTGCATTATGATGTTCACGTTTTTTGACTTCGCATACCGCTGAAGCTCTGTTACGTCGAAGTCCGGATAGGGTGTTACAAAATCAAAGACATCCTCTTTCCACAATCCAAACCACTCTTCCCAGCCAACATTCCATCCTTCGACCAACACACCCTGGATGTTGTTTTTGGATGCGAAGTCGATGTAGCGTTTCACATTTGCGGTGTTTGCACCGTGGCGATTATGGGGAATCAGTCCGCCCGAAGCGGAGAGTGAGTCTAGTTTGTCTGCATAGCTCCACTTACTTTTCTCCGTCTGCATTTCCCACCACACACCTACGAACTTCATGGGTTTTATCCAGGAAGGATCCTTTATAACAGACGGCTCGTTCAGGTTGAGGATCATCTTAGAGCTGAGGATATCGGCGGCTTTGTCGCTTACGATGATGGTGCGCCACGGCGTGTGGGTCGGCGCTTTCAAGAAGGCAGCCTGCAATACTGCATTTGGCACCAGGCTCGAGGATAGCTTCATCGAACGCGGATCTACATGAAGCTGCATTGCGGGATAGTTAGTTTGGGCAGCCTCGTGAATGTTGATATAAATGTTGTCACTTGTTTTGATCATCAAAGGTGTCTGAACTGAGTACTGATCCGGTGCGTAACGAACGGCAATCTCCGTGGAGGCGCTTACCATTTTTCGGTTGTCGATCTCACTGATTTTTGAAGTCGTATAGGGATATTCATTGGAGTCATAATCTCCGGGAATCCAAAACACTTTGTGGTCACCGGTTTGATTGAATTCCGTCACTTCACTCGACACCGTAAAATAATTCAACCTGGGTTGACGCGGGAACTCATACCGGAACCCCACGCCATCATCAAACACGCGGAATATGATATTTAGTAGTCGCCTGGCACCTGCGCTTTCACGTAGCGAAATCGCGAGTTCGTGATGCCTGTCCCTTATCTCACTTACTTCACCCCAGACGGGCCTCCATGTTTCATCAAGTTCTTTGGTCTTCACATTCAGAATTTCAAACCCGGAATGGAAACCATCATCGTGATCATCTGCTCCCGCAAGATTGAATCCCATGTTCGAAGGCAGAATTACCGGTCTATTTTTGTAGAAAACGGAATAGGTTGGGCGACCTTGCCCGTCAAGATAAAATTCGACACGCACTTGCCCCTGTGTCGCAGTCTCTATTCTTTGCTGTTGACAGAATGCGGCCCAACAGGAGATGCACAATGCAAGCAGCAATAATGATTTTTTGATTCCCATGGATCTTTAAAGTTTCTTTGACCCGATAAAACGGGCCGGTTAAGTTAGGTTTTTGGAGGTAACTAAAGAAGGTTTTTGTGAGCCCTCATTTCGAAAGGAAATTTGCTACAGATTCCATACTCGCGAGTGCGGAGCAAACTGCAAATGATATAAGGTGTGCGGTCCGGTAGATCAAAATTTTTGCGCCCACAGGTCGCACAAATCTCCCGGATCTAATGCATTGTCTTTATTCTCGCGAAAAAAGGAATCTGTGCGCTCCGTGAGATCCCGTCCGACTGGCGTTAGCCGGGCGCGGTGCGGTAGAAAAAAGCATTTCCGAATCAGTTAGATGGGTTAAGTTCCGTTAGTGCCCGAGCGCGGCACGCAGGTCATCCACGGTCAGTGGCTTGTTGAGGTAGCTTTCAATACCAAGCTCCTTTGCGCGTTTTAGATCGCGCGGATTATCGGACGAGGTAACGATGATAATGAGCGTCTTTTCAAGATTGGGCAATTGAAGCCGGTAGAATGCTTCAATAAAGCCGAACCCGTCCATGATCGGCATGTTGAGATCCAGCAGGATTATTTCCGGCAACGCGCGGGATTTCAGATAGTATTCGTTGATGAGCTCCAGGGCTTCGCTTCCGTTGCGGGCCGTATCGATTTCACCTATGATATCGAGTGTCTGAAGTGTTTTTTTATTAAGAAGATTGAAAACCTGGTCGTCGTCGACGAGCAGGACGTTCTTTTTCTTCATCGTCGCGTATTGGGTATGGTGAGCGTGATGGACGTTCCTTTATCTTTTTCAGAATTAAGGGAAATGCTTCCACCCATCATGTCGATCGTTTCTTTCACTATGTAAAGGCCGAGTCCCGACCCGTCGCTGCGCTCGGTGGCGCGATAGAACATGTCGAACACGTGATCCTGATATTTTTTTGAGATACCGATCCCGTTATCTTCAACGATGATCTTAACATTATCCGGGTTTTTGAAAACCTCCACCTTTACAAAGGGATCCTTTTTCGATGCGTCGTAATATTTGATCGAGTTCGAGATCAGATTCTGGAGCAGAAATCCCATTCGCGTTTTTCCGCAATAGAATGCGGGGCCGTCATGTACTGTTACTTCCTGTTTGATGCCGGTAGCGCCATTGATAAACTTCATGTATTCGAACGCCTTTCCGAGCACGTCCTGGAAATTGATCTCGTCGATTTCTTCCTCGAGCCGTGCGTTCTTTGAATAGTCGATGATCTGACGCAGCGTGTGGTCGAGTGTGGTGATGCTCTTTTCGATCATCGAAAAATATTGCGGCAGTTCTTTTGTGTTGTTTCCCTGGATGTCCTGTTGCGACAACCGTACGAGTCCCAGGACCGACAACAAGGGAGCACGGAGGTTATGTGATGTGCTGTAGACAAACCGGTCCAGCTCCTGGTTTAGCTTCTTCAGCTCTTCGTTTTGAACCCGGAGCGAATTGTTTGCAATCGCATTGTCAAGCTCGGCTTTCTTTTTATTGATCGCATTTCGGATCGCTGCCGGGAGACGCGTCAAGTTTGATTTCAGGATGTAATCATCCGCTCCTTCATGCAGGCAATTCACAGCAAATTCTTCTGAGACAGCACCGGTCACAAGAATGAACGGAACGATGCTTGTCTTCTCCCTGAAAATTTTCAAGGCCTCAATCGAGTTGAATTGAGGCATGGAATGGTCGGAAAGGACCACATCCGGACGAAAGGAGTCGATTGCCCGTTTGAACTCATCGCGTGTGTCAACGCGCTTTGCTGTGAAATTAACGCCACCCTTTTGCAACGCCCGCTCGATCAGCAAGGTGTCTTCGCTGACATCCTCAAGCATTAAGATTCTCAATCCCGTTTCCATCGTTCTATGAATAATTATGTTCCGCTTGGACTCTGGTTGAGCACAAGCCAAAACAGCCCCAGGTCCGTCACTGCTCTTACGAACTGATCAAAGTCGACCGGTTTTACAATATAAGCGTTGACCCCAAGCTGGTACGTTCTTACAATATCACTTTCCTCTTTCGATGAAGTGAGCATCACTACTGGTATTAGCTTTTTCTTTTCGTCTGACTTCAGCTTCTTCAAAACTTCCAGTCCATCCACTTTTGGCATTTTCAGATCGAGCAGGATCAGCCGCGGCATCGCATTCTCTTCATTGAAGATATAATCCAATGCTTTCTGACCGTCTTCAAGATGGAGAACGTGGTTGGCAAGATTGTTTTTTTTCAATGCCCGTATCGCGAGATTGGCATCATCGGGATTGTCTTCAACGAGTAATATTTCCATGGCGGCGTTCACAACAAACAGTTATAAAAAATGATTTTCATTTTTCGACGGTGCCTGCTGTCGCCTAAAAGATAAAACCATGGATTGATACGGCATGTTCACGGAGTGTAGGAGCGCAGTAAAAGAAAAACGGAGCCGCAGAGCGGTGTTCCGCCTGAAGGGCATTGAAACTTTTGATTTTCGGCCCATTTCTATCAAAAAATCGCTGCCTGTCACTGATCGGATCGCTGCTCAAAACCACGATTAGCATCAATTTCACCCTCAACGATGTTATTAATTCATCGAAATCAGATAAAATATTACATCTGTAGTTTAAGGGCCAGGTTCTGATTGAAATAGCCCAGGACGATGACCCCCTGAGTTTTCTACAGAATACGCTAATCAGTTTTCGAATGGCGTATTATGATAATGAACGGAGATAATTTTATGCGAATGAAATTAATGCCCAATAGATGCATCCTCTTGCATAAATGTCACGTTCTAAAGGATCATTTAGAAAATTGAAAGATTATTTAGTTTTTGATTTCGGCCGGCTGCTTTGTTGTGAACACCTTTCTAATGAATTTATAATAATTCTTTAACATATGAGATCTGCAATCGCTTCGGTATTAATCATAGCAACTGGTCTTTTGGCACAGGCGCAACCGTCAGAGAATATTCAAAGAGAAATCAACGAACAGGTATGGAGACCTTTCATTCAATACTTCAACGCCCACGACCAGGAACACTTCGCGCAGGTTCACAGCAAGGATGTCGCGCGTGTGCAGCAGGATGGTAATCGCATTCTTGGGGCTGCAGAATATTTTAAAGCGCCTTCCGAAGCAGAAAAGAAGAGGTTTGCAAATCAGAAAGTCTCACTCGAGTTGCGATTTATCCAACGGATCGCAAATGACAATAAGGCATTTGAGGTTGGCTACTACAAAACCACCGTCACCAACGTGGCGACAGGTGCATCGCGATCAAGCTATGGCAAGTTTCATGTGCTGCTGGGTAAAGAGAATAATACATGGAAGATACTCATGGACGCAGACGCCCATGAGAACACCGATGAGACGATATTCCTCACGGGGAAACCAATAGAGTGATCATTTTTCCATGATCCGTGCAAGGATGCCCATGGCTTCGGGAGACGTTTCAATTCCATGACCCGTGTTCTTTAGCACATGCACTTCTTTTAAATTTTGAATCGATCTCTTCGCGTAGGCGATGGATTCCCCGAATGGAAACAATAGATCGTGATCGCCCTCCAGTAGGTAGACGTCAGATTTTACCCTAGAAAATTCTTCCTGACTCATTCGGTATGGTTTGTCGCCCTTATCGATGAAACGCGTCAGCGCGAAATGTTCATAATCGATGATAAGCGTCTCCGCGTCCGGCGACAATTGGTGTGTTGGTTTACAAAAGACAGCGTTGTCGAGGAATTTTTTAACGTTTCCTTTATTCGGAAACAGGATAGGAAGCATATTGTAGTACAGGTTCTTCCAGGATAGCGAAAAGTTTTGAAGGCAGCCCGGATTCAGCAAAACAGCCTTCTCGATTTTGTCGGGCGCAACAGCGCATAGTTTCATGCAGACCGTTCCTCCGAACGACGCGCCTGCGACAACCGCCTTGCTAATATTTAACGCCTCCAATACTTCCGCTGCCCATTCTCCATATCCTTCCGATCGGATGTCAGGTGTATTGCCATCGCTCAGGCAGGGTTGTCCATTCGTGTCCACCAGGAAGATCCGGTAACGTTGTTTTAGCAATTGCAGGCCATTGTCGAAATCCCAGAAGAGGCTGCATGTCCGAAATCCAGGAAAGATTACCAATGTCTTTAAGTCTTTGCGGCTCTCATTAACAGTCCAGATCACCGTCTTGCCCAGCGTCGTTGCAATGTCCTTTCTTCCATACTGAGCGCCATTCAATTTCTCGAGCCGCTTGACCCAGCCTTCGAAGTAGCGAAGGTCTTCAGGTGGATTTTTGAATTTTGAGACGGACTTTACTTTCATGTGGCGTCTAGATTTTTTTGCTCAGCGATTCCAGCACTTTGTTTGTGCGCGCTCCTGAAACGCCCGTGCTGGGACACTTTCCCTTCCCGAGGAGTTCATCAACAATGGTTTGAATCAGCGGTTGTTGGATATGTTTTGGTATCTCGAATTTCATCACCTCTTTGCTGCGTCCTTCGAGCTCGAGTGTGACCGAGAAATCTCCAAAGGTAGGATAGGAGATCTGACCCTTATTGCCAACGATGGTCGTAACCTCGCATTCAGACACAGTAGACGTGCTAAAGCACCATTTCCCCTGCCCAAGCACGCCGCTTCCAAAGCGGAATGATCCCATCACAATGTCTTCAGCCGGATAGGCGTGCGCCTGATTCGTTGCAAACCCATGCGCCTCAACGATGGGTCCGAATAGAAAATCCATGAGGTCGAGCTGATGACTCGCCAGGTCATAAAAATAGCCACCCCCCGCGACGTCAGGATGAATTCTCCAGTTGTCAGCTTTGCCGCTCGCGCCTACAATGTCAGGCTGGATAGGTTTGTTCATTGTGATATTCACGTAGCGAACGTCACCAATCACACCGTCGGACAGCATCGACCTGATCTTTAAAAAATTCGGAAGCATCCGCCGATAATAGGCCGTGAACAGTGGAATGTTCGCCTTGCTGCAGGCGCCCACCATCGACATACACTCGGCATGCGTTCGCGCCATCGGTTTTTCCACGTACACAGGCTTTCCTGCTGCGGCCGCTTTTAATGTGTAGGGCTCGTGTGAATTCGGCGGCGTAGCAATATAAATGGCATTGATATCGGGATCATTGATCAGCTTATCGGCGTCATCATACCATTTTGGCACCTCATGACGGGCCGCATAGTCTTGGGCTTTCGCGCCATCTCTGCGCATCACTGCGACGAGTTTTGAATTTTGAATCAATTTCATGGCGGGACCGCTTTTCACCTCACACACATCACCAACACCGACAATTCCCCACCGTACTTCATTTAGGATCATTGTGTTCTAATTTTTGGGAAATTAAGAAAAGCTGTTGGCTTTTAGCCATTGGCTATTGGCAGTTCGCAACCAAGTGATGAAATTAGGGTTTCTTCGGCATGGACCTGAACCTTTGAATCCAATTCTATGCGGCTCTGCACGATGATACTGGTCATTTTGATTTTCAGCTGTGACGACAAAAAGCAGCAACATCGCAATGAAATCGCCGATGATATTGAGAGTTCCTTAAAAAATGAAAGCCTGGCAAAATGGTATCCGCAGGCGATGGATACGGTCTATGGTGGCTTCCTCAGCAGCTTCACCTTCGACTTTAAGCCCACCGGTGACCAGGATAAGATGATTGTCACGCAGGCCCGTCACACCTGGACAAATGCCAAAGCGTTTATTCGTTACCCGGATGTAAAAGACTATCGCGATGGCGCAGCGCACGGATTCAGATTTCTCAGAGACTTTATGTGGGATAAGCAATATGGTGGGTTCTATTGGCTCGTCGATCGAAGAGGAAATGTCAAAGGGGATTCGTCAAAGACTGCCTATGGAAATGCATTCGGCATCTACGGCCTTGCTGCATATTATGAAGCAACGCAGGACACCGCCGGCCTGAATTTGGCGAAGAAAGCATTCATGTGGATGGAGCGGCACAGTCATGATCCCGTTTCAAAAGGATATTTTCAGCACCTGAATCGCAATGGAATACCCATCGTCCGTAAGCCGGAAACCCCTTCGACATCTGACCTGGGTTATAAAGACCAGAACAGCTCCATTCATTTATTGGAAGCACTCGCGGAATTGTACCGGGTATGGCCTGACCCGCTGGTGCGCGAGCGGCTCGAGGAGATGCTCATTTTGATCCGGGATACGATTGCTACTGAAAAAGGAAACCTCACTTTATTTCTGAAGCCGGATTGGACTCCCGTTTCGTTTGCAGATTCGTCGGAAGAAGTAATTCTAAAACACCGCAACCTCGACCACGTGTCGTTCGGTCATGATGTTGAAACTGCGTACCTGTTGCTGGAGGCATCGCACGTGCTGGGCTTAAAGAACGACACTGTGACTTTGCGGAAGGCGAAGCGAATGGTTGATCACGCACTGCGGAACGGTTGGGATAACGAAGACGGAGGGTTTTACGACGAAGGTTACTACTTCAAAGGGGAACAAAAGATCAGGATCATTCGCGACACAAAAAACTGGTGGGCGCAAGCCGAAGGAATGAATACCCTATTGATGATGGCCGATCTGTTCCCGCAGGACGAGATGCAATACTTTTCGAAATTCGAAAAGCTTTGGAGCTATGCAAAACTTAATCTGATCGATCATGAAAATGGTGATTGGTTTGCCGGCGGGATCGACAAACAACCTGAATTGAAGACCGCCCTAAAAGGACATATTTGGAAAGCGTTCTATCATCAGTATCGATCAATGACGAATTGTATGGATCGGCTGAGAAATTTGAAAATTTGACGATTTGGAGATTTGGAAATTGGGGGCGCAGCTACCAAGCGAACCCATCTGCAGTTAAAAAACGGAATTACAACATAAACGGCACTGCAATTACCATTGCCTGCTGCTCACGCTTACCGTTGCGAGTGGCGGGATTCCATTTTGGACATGCTTGAATGAGGCGCACAGCTTCTTTTTGACAATCGGGATCAAGCAACGGTCGATCGGCTTTGCCAAGCCGACTTTGCTTTACCGGCTTGACGGTATTATCGTTGATGGAACCGTCGGCATTTATGATCATTTCTACATAAACGTTCCCGCTTAGTCCAAGCTTTGCGGCTTTTTTCGGGTACTTAAGGTTTTGCTTTATGTATTCATCGAATTTTGCTGCGCCCCCGGGAAACTCTGCGGGTATCTCGACCATGATATTTACCTCGTCGTCGCGAAGGTTGGTTGTGCTGTCTGTGGGAGCTTTAGGGACACGTTGACCGAACGAAAAAAACGAGATTGTTATCAAGAAAGCAGTGGCAAGGATGTTTTGGATTGAAGCACGCATCTTATAGAAATTTGATCATCCGCCACATCCCACGCAATTCATCCTTGAAATAAGGAAGGTCAAGCTGCACTTTGTCAAATTCATTGAATCCAAGTTTTTTATAAAACGCGAAGGCAGAATGGTTGGTATCTATTACTCCAAGCCAAATGAATTTTTTCTTCAGATCAAGGGCCGTTTGAAAGGCGTGGCTCATCATCAGCTTCCCCAAACCTTTTCCCTGATGGGCTTCGCGGAAATAGATCTTCTCGATCTCAAGCCCTTGGCCCGGATAAACGTTCAGGTCGCTGCCGAGCTTCAACTTCATGAATCCTGCCGGGTGATTGTCAACGAATGCGACAAAGTACCGAAGATTCGGATTGTGCAGGTCTGCCTTTATTCCCTCATGGGAATAAACTTTTTCAAGGTACCACGCTAGACCTCCCGGATTCCAATGTCCGGCAAAATTTTCAGAATATGCTTTGCGACAAGTTTCATATAGCAATGCACTGTCGGCCGGTTGGGAACCCCGAATTGAAATTTTTTCAGCAATACTCACTGTCAAAAATTTTCGTCGTAAAATATTTTCCCGTTAGAAGTGGAAAGCCGGGCGAAGTTGACGCTGCCGGTGCCCTGAAATCTATAAGCAATACCAACGACCTTGACGGGACTCATATTGGCATCGAGCTTGAATGCTTCACGTTCGTTGATGAAGATCGTTGCGCGCTTGTCTTTAAATACGAGCTTTAGTTTCACCCAACTGCTAAAATCCACACCGAGAGCGGAAAGATCGGCCTGCTTGCCATCTGTGCCCATCAGATTAAGCTCGCCAACGCAGCCTTTGATTGAAAGTGGAACCACCATCGTCGCGCCTTCCATTAACACGTGTATCTGGGTAAGCTGACATATTGCCGCCCCGTCTTTATAATCATTTCGGATTTCTGTCTCGAAAATGAAATCATCGGAGTTCAGATCGCCATAATCACGCACGTTATAAAAAGATGTCCATGGCGTTTGGGGCTGCAGCGGAACATTCGAGGCAGTTAAATTTTCCATCGTCAGCCTCAAGGTGCCATCCTGTTTCGCATCTTGTTCTGGAAAATATACAGGTACCGGTTTCTGCTCTATGCACGAGACCCAACCCTTGGTCTTAATAAGGAGGTTGTGCTCCTTGACGATTTTTTCATTTACAACCAACTTGGCTTGAAAGAATCCTGGGTAATAATATATGGATGTGTGATGCTTTCCATCGCGTGTTACTCGTTCGCGCAGTCGCTTGTCCCAGGATTGTTGTATAAATATTGTGTCGTTCTCCGACGCAGCCGTCGCGTCGTAATCGAAAATAACCGTGTTCGGCACACCTTCATCCACGGTCTTTTTGCTGCTGAATTGGTATTCGCCGGGATTGGGTTCGGGGCCGGCCTTCTTTTCCATTTTTAACACAACGAAGGTTGCCGCGGCAAGGATCAAAATGGCAATCCCAACAATCCAACCAAGTCGATTGTTGCGCACCGAGATCGGCGGTGGCGGCGCTATGGGCTGACCCAGCTGTCCGATCGCGGCATGGGCGTGACCGTTGCCGTTCATAGTGCCGTGATGTTGTGTGAACGCCCGCCAATTTTCGAATCCCAAAAATTGAGCGAGTGTATTTAATGTGGTGATGGTAGGACGGCTGTCATAACGAATTTTTCCCCAGATGCGCTTCAGGGTTGCAATACTCAGATTTACGTTCGTAACCTCCTGAATTTTTTGCCCGAGCAGCTCGTAGTCGTTCGTAGCCCACCGGGCGGGATCGCCCCAGCCGAGCTTTTGTTCTATGAGTGTCCGGCACTTCTGAAGTAAGATGTCTTCGGTTTCGATTTCCATGGAGGCCTTGTAATTCCTTTTGAACAGACTTGTACAAAGCTTGTATACAACTTTCAGGCCTTGTTCGATTCAAAGTTGCGTTTTTAGTGACAGATATAAAAGCTACAAAGTGTCACCCAAACCAGGTGCCACACACATCCCAAAAAACCTATGAAAAAAACATTACTCACCGGTTTGTTGATGAGCGTGATCCTTTCGTGTTTCGCCCAGCAAGCTGATTTTGAAAAAGCGCCTGGTGTTGCGTGGAGATTCAAGACGAAAAACCCCATATTTTCTTCGCCAGTAGTTAGTGACAATGTGGTCTATTTTGGGGGGCTTGATAGTACCCTGTATGCCCTCGACCTTTCAACCGGCACTTTGAAATGGAAACTTAAGACCAATGGTGAAATCCGGTCGACCGTTACAATTGCTGCCGACAAGCTCTACCTCGTTGGCGGAAATGGTGTGCTCTCATGTATCGATAAAAATAGCGGTAAGCCCGTATGGCGAAAGGTGTTCGACAACACAGCCCTTTATATATCAGAAAGAAAATATGACTTCGCCGACTACTTCACGTCAGGCGCTCTCGTCAATAATAATGTGGTGTATTTCGGTTCCGGAACGGGGAAGATGTACGCTTTCAAGGCCGACAATGGAGATCCGATGTGGAGTTTTCAGACTGGCGACATTGTTCACAGCACGCCAGCTGTGTTTCGCGACAGATTATATTTTGGGTCCTTCGACGGCTATGTTTATGCGCTGAATCTTCAGACCGGTGCGCTTGCGTGGAAGTTTAAGTCAGTTGGACAGCAATATTTTCCGAAGGGAGAAATGGCGGGATTTCCTGTGGTCGCAAGCAACACACTTTTCATCGGCGGCCGCGACTTCAATCTTTATGCATTGGACCCAAACGAAGGAACAGGCAATTGGAACCGGAAGTTTGATGCGGGCTGGGCCTATGCCGTGACACCGGCCGATACCGTGCTATATGTAGGAACAGCCGAAGATAGGTTGATGCTCGCGCTGGACGCTCGCAACGGCCGGGAGATGTGGAAGACAAATCTGAAGCTTCACATCTTCGGACGCTGTGCAATTTCGCGATCGCTGATCTATGTGCCAACGATTTGGGGAAAGGTCTTCGCATTGGATAGGAAGACAGGTGCTGTGCGATGGACGTTTGCCACGGACGGCTACAACGCCAATCATGAAAAATATTTCAATGCGGACGACACGTTCGGCGCGGGACTCTTTAAGGTGGTGAGGAATTCAGCGGATCTCATTCCGCTTGAATATAAGATGGGTGGAATTTTTTCTGCGCCGGCTGTCTCCGGCGACATGATGGTGATCACCTCGACGGAAGGAATTGTATACGGTTTAAAAAAATAGAGATGAAGAAGCTTATCCTGTTTGCTGCATTGTTCGCATCATTTTCAATCAGTGCTCAAACCTATCATTACGACGTTGAAAAGGTTGTTGAAGGAGTATATGTGCTGAAGCCCGTGATCAATGACTATAGGTGGGTCACCACCAATATCATATTGATTGTGAATGAGCGCGACGCCTTGGTTGTTGATAGCGGGCTTAATCCGGCGGCGGGTGCCGAGGCAATCCGGGAAATAAAAAAGATTACAGCGCTGCCGGTGAAGTTTTTGGTCAACACGCATTGGCATGGAGACCACTGGCAGGGAAATGAGGCGTTTGTAGACGCTTACCCTGGCATTGACATCATTGCATCTTCTGAAGGCCGGGATGGAATCATGCGAAACGGCATGGTGTGGGTGCGTCAGTATTACTTCAAGTACTTGCAGATGATGGCCAATAATTATGAAGTGGGAGTGAAGAATGGATTTCTGGAGGAAGGAAAGCCATTAAGTCCATCCCAACTGCAAACGTTAAAAGACGGCCTCGTGGATGTCAAAGCAGACATCGATGCCATCAGGAAAATGAAGCCGACGTTTCCGACTATGACTTTCGATAAGCTGATGACCATCCGACGCGGCGGACGTGACATCGAAATTCATCATCTCGGTTGGGGAAATACAACAGGCGATGCTGTCATATACCTTCCAAAAGAAAAAGTCCTTATTCCCGGAGACATGGTTGTGTCACCGTCACCATATGAGTCGGGAGCTTTTTCACGCGAATGGCTGGAATCGTCAAAGAAGCTGAGAGCATTTCAGTTCGATCATCTGATTCCGGGTCACGGCGAAGTGCAGCACGATGCGTCTTACCTCGATTTTCTGAACGCACTGTTTGCGGAAACGATCAGGCAAATCGATGCGGCATGGCTCAGCGGAAAATCAACCCTCGACGAAGCGAATAAGGTTGTCACGCACGCGAGCGTTGCTGCGGAGCTTTCCAAGGATCCGAAGAATGCAAAATATTTGAAGAACCTGGCGCCGGATTTTGTTCCGTCGGCGGTGCGAACGGCCTGGCAGAAAACGAAGGAAGGGAAATTATAGTTTGGAGTTCAGGGTTCAGAGTTTAGAGTTCAGAGTTTAGAGTTCAGAGTTCCGGGTTCAGAGCTCAGAGTGCCCGATACTTAAACCTTAACACCTACACTCACCGCTATAGCTTCACTTTCACGACAATAATATCTCTATCCCGATCTTTGCCAACCGCGATCACTTTTCCGGTTTTGTCTGCGGCATAGCTTTGGCCGCCGTAAGTTTTACCCTTCCAGGGGCCATCGGAAATTTCTCCGATCAGGTCTGTGCCAATTACAGGGCACCCAACTTTTTTCGCTGCATTCTGAACGACTTGCTGAAGCTCTTTGCCATGTTCAGGCCATTCAGATTCGTCGGCGGCCCAACCATAGGGGATGAGAAGGAGTGAAGGTTTCTTTGCTTGCATTTTTGAAAGCAGATCATCCTGGAAAGAATCTGCACAAATCAGCAAGCCAATGCGACCAAATTTCGTTTCGACTGTTTCAACAGGACCTCCAACCGAATAGGGAGGTGTCATCAATTCAGAGAGCACATTGATCTTTCTGTGCTTCAATAAGATCTTTCCATTGTCGTCGATCAGCAAGGCAGCTCCATACAGATTTTCATTTTCCTTTTCATCAAGGCCGATGCAGATATGTACTTTATATTTTTTGGCAAGTGCGCAAAGTTTATCAGAATCGGCTCCGGGAATAGGATTTGCTCTTTTGTGTGCCGCCGAATTGAGCCACCCCAATAAACTCGATTCGGGGAAAGTCACGATATCGGCTCCCTTGCCCTTCGCTTCGGCGATGGCGTTCTCGATTCGCGCCAAGTTTCCCGCCACATCGCCGTCGAGCAGGAAGATCTGGGCCATTACGATAGTAACTTCCTTTTGTTGGCTGAGCCCGGTCACTTGCAATAATGTTAATCCTAAAGCTATGAGCAGTTTCATAAAAGTTCAGAGTTCAGATTCAGTCCCGACTGTTATCGGGATTAGGGTGTAATTAACTCAATGCTGCACCTCAGGGCGTAAGTGCGATTTGTCAATACCCGTCGCCAAATCCAATATTCAAAATTTAGCACGCACTCAACACGTAACACTTAACGCTCCCTAAGCTCCCCTCACGTGCCAACAAACCCCGGCAATATCAATGATCGCTACTTCGCGACCCCAGGGCTGTTGCTTTGGAGCATTCAACTTGACTTTGAATTTTTTCTCAAGGCCTTTCGCTGATATCTCTTTCCAGAATTCGTCGAGGTCATCGACGATGATGCGCATCATGAGGTTCTCTGCGAAATGCTTGTCATTGAAATTTTGAAGAATGAATTCACAGTTGTCTTTCTTGAATCCGACGTAGTCCCCGTTGTCCCATTTCAATTCAAAGCCAAGGGCGATAAAGAATAACTTAGATTGCTCGAAGTCGGGACCGCCGGGAATGAAAGGGGCAAGAGATTTATAGTTCAAGGTTCAAGGTTCAAAGTCTCGCGTCGAATATAGATTGGCTTTCGATGATCAATGTTCGTGGGCGCCGCCTGGCCCATGAACGTGCCCGTGAGCAACCTCATCGGGTGTGGCAGCTCTCACATCCACAACTTCTACATCGAAGTTCAAATCTTTCCCAGCAAGTGCATGGTTCGCGTCGATCGTAACCTGATCCAAGGCCACATCAACCACGGTAACAACCTGGTGGTTGCCAGTATGGAATTGCATTCCTTTTTCAACTTTCTGACCGCCAAAAGCTGAGCGCGGAATCTTCTGCACCAATTTTTCGTCCCGCACGCCATAGCCTTTTTCCGGCGATATCTTCAGCTTCAACTTATTGCCTTTCTCTTTGCCTTCGAGACCTTCTTCCATTCCTGGGATCAGGTTGCCTTCTCCATGCAAGTAATACAGTGGATCGCGGCCTTCGCTGCTATCCAATACCGCACCCTTGTTGTCTGTCAGTTTATAGTGGATCGCTGCCACCGCGTGTTTTGTGATCTTCATGACTGAAATTTTAACAAAGGTAGCGGATTCTGATGGGTGTTTCGCCTCAAACACTGATTTTAGGTCCGGTGAGGGTTTGGTCGGCATCGTAGGCGAAAGCACTCAGGGTCACTGGCTTCCCGTTACATGCGTCTTGCGGCTCTTGCTATATATTCATTTCCGTAGTCCGGTTGCATGACTTTTAAAGATTAATCATATTTGCACCCCCAATGATGCCTGAGTGGCGGAACGGGTAGACCCCGACGTCCTTTCACTTTGTCGGGGCGGGCGCGCAGACGCCTTATTTAGTTAGTCGCTAGTGAAAAGCCTGAGTGGCGGAACTGGTAGACGCGCACGACTCAAAATCGTGTGTCTTCGGACGTGCCGGTTCGATTCCGGCCTCGGGTACTGTAAGAAATCCCGGATCATTTGATGGTCTGGGATTTTGTTTTTACCAAGTGCCAGTAAATTGATTTCATGTGGACTGTCAATTTTTGGGAAGGCCCAGCGGGCCGAGATTTTTTCGTGCGGATGGCAAGGCCATTCGCATATAGAACGAAAAACATAGGTTAAGCCCCAAAGGGGCGAGATTATGTCAATAGAATTTTATCCGGAAAACATTCAAGTCACATTCCTTACCCTCCTGTCCGTGTAGCGATATTGAATAAAAAAATTCCGTGCCCCAGTCTCTCGTCAAGAACTATATCCACATCACGTTTAGTACGAAACATCGCGCCCCATTAATTTCGGTGAACATCGAAAGGGAGCTTCACAATTACCTCGCCAGAATATGCGCTGAGCACGAATGTTATCCAATCAAAATTGGCGGATACGATGATCACGTTCATGTCGTATGCTCCTTGTCGCGAAAGATAGCGTTGAGTAGCTTCATCGAGCATTTAAAAACGTCATCGTCAAAATGGATCAAGACGAAAGGCAAAAAACTAGAAAATTTCTATTGGCAGGGAGGTTACTACGCCGTGTCTGTTAATCCGGCTGATTTTCAAAATCTAATTGATTACGTTGAAAATCAACGAGAACATCACGGAGCAAAATCATATCAACAAGAGGTTGTTTCAATCCTTGAAAAGAATAACATTCCCTATGACGAGCGATATGTTTGGGATTGATCATAGTTTTTGGGCCCATAATGAATTTTTCGCGTTGAATCCAGCCCCGCCTGCGAACCGGGCTGCTAATCTCGCCCCGTTGGGGCTGTGAATTCAAAATAGGTACTTCTTATACTTTGTTTTTCGCCTTCATCTGTCAATAATAGTTATCCACAATCGATGAAAGGCTAAGATAAACTTCGAAATTAGAGCTATGAAATTCCTGGTTGCTGCTATCGCCCTTCTGATAACCATTACTGTTAACGCCCAAACCTACAAAGTCGGCATTCTCAAAGTGGGTGCAACGGTGAAAAACGTCGACGGCCTTATCGTTATGGCTGATACCGTTGTTACATCCACCATTGATGGTCAAACGACCACCATGAAGATCGTAAGCAGAAAAGGCTTTACGATCCACGTTACAGATGGCACGATGCAACACAAATACATCGTCTCCCATGGCAAAGGCAGGCTCCATGGATTCACCTACGATTGCTCTATTAAATACGAGCTCGACAAACGCCATTCACCAGGGCCGCACCCAACCTACCTTTGCGCCGTGGTGCGCGCAGGAGCAGATAAAAAAGCTGAAAAATAACCTCGTAAGCTTTGCAATACGTCCGGCCCATTTTGTTTTAGACACAACCCGCGCCGCTCATCATTCCCCCGATCAAGGCAAATTGATTTTTTCCTATTTTCATCAGTCTAAACATGATGCTATGAAAACCTTTGCCTGCCTCGCCGCACTGCTCTGTGTCGGTGCGATCTCGAAAGCTCAAAATACCTGGACGCCTGACAAGATCATGACGTACAAGAACATCACTGAAACGAATATCTCCCCGGACGGGAAGCTCGTTGCCTATGTGGTGAATGTCCCGGTGATGGAAGGCGAAAAATCTGAATACAATAGCCAGATCTGGGTGGCAGCGACCGATGGCTCATTTAACGTGCAATATTCAAGAGGGGCCAAGTCTTCCACTTCGCCCAGGTTTTCACCGGATGGAAAGCAAATTGCGTTCATGTCGAACCGCAGTGGCGACAAGAATCAGATCTATGTCATGCGCATTATGGGTGGTGAACCCGAGCAGATCACCGATGGCAAATCAGGGATCACTTCATTCAAATGGTCGCCCGATGGAACACGCATCGCATACCTGATGAAGGATCCAGAAACCAAGGAGGAAGAAAAAGCCAGGAAGGAAAAAACGGACGTGATACTGGTTGACAAGAATTTTAAATATGATCACCTCTATGCAATCCCCGTTGCTGCAGACAAAGCCGGCAAAAGAAAAACAAAGCAGCTGACATCTGGCGAATATCATGTAAGCGGATTCGATTGGTCACCGGACAATTCGATGATTGCATTTTCCTTCGCGGCAAATCCCACCATCAACGAAGCGGGTCTTGAATCTGATATTTCGACAGTTCCCGCCGACAGCGGCAAGGTGACATCGCTTGTAAAAAGACCAGGTGTTGACGCAGGACCTGTTTATTCGCCCGACGGTAAGTGGATAGCGTTTGAATCGAGTGGGGGACAGGCCGAGCGCGTGGGACTGAAAGACATTTACAAAGTTGCGAGCACAGGTGGTGCTCCTGTCGAGTTACAAAAGACTCCTGACCGTAGCGCAGACATCATTGCCTGGGCCCAGGATGGAACGCATTTATTTGTATCGGAGAACTATAGGACTTCACAAGTATTGCTTGCCCTCCCTTCCGGAATGGATGTTAAAATTCCAAAAGGTGAATACCTGACCTATTCCGAATCGAAGCTGCCGATTGTCACAAGTCTGAAAGGGACCAGCAATGCATTTTCTGTAAGCAAAAACGGAAATAGCATCAGCTTCACGCTGGAGGATGCGAATACACCCGAGGAAGTGTTTGTCGCCGGACGACGCGGTGAGAACAGTAAGAAGTTAAGCGCCATCAATGCCGATTTCAACCCGCCGGCTCTTGGTAAGACAGAGCTTATCTCCTGGAAATCGAAGGATGGCATGCAAGTCGAAGGACTTCTAACTTATCCCGTGGGTTTTCAATCTGGCAAAAAATATCCGATCGTTTTGCAGGTTCATGGTGGACCTGCCGGCGTTTTCTCTCAGACCTATACAGGCGCCCCTGGTATTTACATGACGCAATACTTTGCCCAGAAAGGATTCATCGTTTTACGTCCCAATCCGCGTGGAAGTACCGGTTATGGGAAAGAGTTTAGATATGCCAACGTCCGCGATTGGGGATTTGGCGACTACCAGGATCTGATGACAGGTGTTGATCACGTTCTTGCGATGGGCATCGCAGATGCAGACAAGCAATTTGTCATGGGATGGAGCTACGGCGGGTACATGACAAGCTGGGTTGTTACACAGACAGACAGGTTCAAGGCCGCCAGCATGGGTGCAGGATTGCCTAACCTTGTCAGCATGGTGTCGACAACTGATATACCTGATTACCTCGTTGCGCATGCTGGCGGAAAGGAATTTTGGGAGGAGTACGATGAATACGAAAAGCATTCTGCCATCTACCAGATAAAAAACGCCAAGACACCCACGCAGGTAATCCATGGGGCCAACGACCTGCGCGTGCCTTTTACGCAAGGTCAGGAGTTCTACAATGCATTGAAGCGCAAGGGAGTCGACACCGAAATGGTTGTGTACCCGAGGACACCGCATGGACCGACCGAGCCGAAATTTTTGATGGATGTGTCGCCGAGGATCATGACGTGGTTTGAAAAATATTTAAAATAGCTTCGGATGTTACTGCTAAGTCGCTAAGACGCAAAAGTTCGATAAGCTATCTGGTTAGCCGATTGCATCCTTTGTGTTTACTTCGTCCTTAGTGCCTTTGCGGTGAATACCAGGACTTATGAAACTATTGTTTTTCTTCGCTGTCCTGATTTGCTGCCCTCCGGAATCAACTATGGACTTCCTTGCCGAACAAAAAAAGCATGAGCGTGTTAACGATGCCTTTCTTAAAAAGGAAGAAGTGATCATTAGTCAGCTGAAAACACTCGGTTTAGCAAGGTCCGATTTTCACCTTCTCCTGGTTGCTTACAAAGATGACGATCGCCTCGAGCTCTTTGCGAAAAAGAAATCTGACAACGCGTACCGCCTGTTGGTTTCGTATGATGTTTGCGCCCGTTCTGGAAATTTGGGTCCAAAAAGAAGGCAAGGCGATAGTCAGGTGCCCGAGGGTTTTTACCATATCGATCGGTTCAATCCAAAAAGCAACTTTCATCTTTCACTGGGATTAAATTACCCCAATGCATCCGATCACATCAAAGCAACGGCGAAAGACCCTGGAGGAGATATTTTTATTCACGGTGCTTGTGTCACTATAGGCTGTTTGCCGATGACAGATGATAAGATCAAAGAGATTTATCTATACGCAGTTTATGCGCGAAACAATGGGCAGCAGAAAATACCTGTTTATATTTTTCCCTTCAGAATGACAGAAGAAAATATGAAAAAGTATTCATCTGAGCATAAAAGTGATCCCACAATGGTAGCATTCTGGAGGGAACTCAAGGTCGGCTATGATAAATTCGATAGAAGCAAAACAGAACTCACGGTGACCGTGACCAACGATGGTGATTATGTTTTTGAATAGGATGCATTCAACTAAGCGTCAGATCCGGGCGACAGCGTTGACGGGAATTTTGGCGATTATAATCTTGCAGGCTTCGCACGCACAGAAGAATCCCGCGAAAGAGATTTCAAAGATCGTGACGCGACCGTCGGTGGAGGCCTCACTCACGTTTTTGGCCGCGGATGAAATGCGCGGGCGCGATACGGGCTCGCCCGAGCTCGACATTGCAGCCAGTTATATCGCATCGCAATTCCAGGAGATGGGTGTGAACTCCCTGGCGCAAGGATATTTTCAGGCGGTCGATCTTCAACGAATTCAACCGGCAAGATCAGCGACCCTGGTCATTAACGGTCGCGCCTTGCGGCTCAGTGACGAGTTTGCAATTTTATCAGGGTCCACCGGCGAGTGGAAAGGGGATTTTGTCTATGCAGGATATGGTTCTCCTGAAGAGATACCGGTGGATATCAAGGGCAAGATCATCTTGTCCATCGCTGGGGCGAAAGGAGTTACAAATCGTGAACCTGTTTTCATCGCATCTTCTGAAAAGCTGGACCGGATCCGCGCTGCAGGCGGAGCCGGCTTGGTCGAGATCGTTCCAGCCGCGGCCGTCGCATGGTCTTCTGTTCTTGCTTCCTTCGGTGAGCATACGCGAGTCTCAATTAGAAAAGATGAAGCCACGCTCCCTCATGTCTGGATCAAGGAAAGTGGAGATTTTGGGGTGAATGATATCACGAAAGGAGCCAGCAGCAGACTCGCCATTGATGGACGTGACCCTGTGAAAATATTCTCGAAGAACGTTATCGGCATGATAGAAGGGTCGGATAACATTCTCAAACGTGAATATGTTGCCATCACGGCACACTATGACCACCTCGGGGTTGGCCCATCAAAAAATCAGGATTCAATCTATAACGGGGCGCGTGATAATGCTATAGGCGTTGTATCGATGATGAGCGCGGCGCGATTTCTTTCAAAATTCCGTCCGAAGCGATCCGTTTTGTTGATCGCGTTTACAGGAGAAGAAAGAGGCTTGTTGGGAAGCTACTGGTATGCCGATCATCCGGCAGTGCCGCTTGGACAGACGATATTTTGCTTTAATAGCGATGGTGCCGGATACACCGACAAAACGATTGCGACCATCATAGGTCTTACCCGGTCGACAGCTGAAACCAACATTGCAAAAGGATGTGCCGCATTTGGGATAAGGGCGGAAATGATCCCCACACTTGATAAAGTTATCTTCCAGGGCACTGACAATTTTAATTTCACAAAGCACGGTGTTCCATCGGTGTGCTTTTGTCCTGGCTTCAAAGCGTTCGATGCAGAACTTTTACAATACTATCACCAGCCAGCGGATGAGGTTGAGTCCCTTGACTTCGATTACCTCATGAAATTTTTTCGGGGGTTTGTTTATGCAAATTATCTGATCGCGAATGATCCGAAGTCTCCCGCTTGGAGTACAGGCGATCCATTCGAGTCCCTTGGTAAGACCTTGTATCAAAAAAAGCAATGATCGTTGTAACGCAACTCATTTATATAAACGAAGGGCAGGAAAAAACATTCGACGAGTTTGAAACTGTCGCGATCCCTCTCATTGCGAAATATAATGGGAGACTTTTGGTGCGGGTTCGACCGGCGAAAAGCTCCATCGTTGAAGCGAGCGTTCCTGTGCCTTACGAAATACACGTGGTTGAATTTGACGGCGAGGATGATCTGAATGCTTTTATGAAAGATGGGACACGTCGATCATTTTTGCATTTGAAGGAGAAGGCGATAAAGTCTGCGATAATGGTAAAAGGCACTAAGATGTAGGGATTTTGTCACACAGAGCGAAGTAGGTAGTAATTCTTTACGACCTTGGCATCATAGCTTGCGATCTTATCAACGTGCAATGTGACTGAGTAACCAATCCTCCGCCTTCCGCAAATCATCAAAGATCTCAATCGAAAACCCACGCTTTGACGCGATTTCTTTCCAATAGTTGCCGAACTCCATGCCTACGTAGTTGAATGCGGCAGCAATTAGGATCTTTTTTAGCTCGGGCTGCGCAGCTTCATACCGTTTTACAATATTGAATGCTTCTGTGAGGTGCACATTGATCTGAAGTCGTGTGTAGTCGACAAGCAGGTAATGCATGCCCGTTTCATGCAGCTTGAGAAAGATCATCTCAGAGGCTTCCACCATCGACGCAAGGCTGTTGCGCTCACCGTGACCTGTTACAACCAGGTATTGCTCTTTGACTTCAAACGTTACTGGTGGCTCCATTTATAAAAATAACACCGCGATTGTTGCAAGTATATGTAAATTTAAATGTATCGATGAACTTGTTCGTGAACTGACATGCCATTTCCAAAATTACAACGGCCAATTCTGATCCCGGGCCGGATTTCTGCCATAATAGCGATTATCATTTCCCTGGGTTCACTTGTTGATTGCGGTGATGCCTACAAAAATTTGGGTTGGACAATTTATCGTGGTGATGAAGGAAGCAATGCCTATTCTCCACTCAATCAAATCAATGCTGCTAACGTTCATCAATTGAAACCTGTGTGGACGTATCGTGCAGGAAGGGCGTCGGAAAACACAACGCTTGAATGCAACCCACTGATCATAGACGGGGTGGTATATGGCCTTTCTCCAACCGTCCGCGTATTTGCGCTCGATGCCCAAACCGGAATTGAAATTTGGGTATTCAATCCATTTGAAGAAGATCACAAGCAAGGAGGCTTTTACAGAGGATTGACTTATTGGTCTGAGGGAAATGAGAAAAGGCTATTTGTCTCCGCCGGCCACAAGCTGATGGCCCTCGATCCGCAAACCGGCAAGCAAATACAAAGCTTCGGGGAAAATGGATTTGTTGATTTAAGAAAGGGACTGCGCGATGGCAAGGAGCGGGATGAAGACATCAAAAACACATCGCCGGGAATTGTTTATAAAGACCTGATCATCGTTGGCTCGGTTACCGGCGAAGAATATGAAAGTTCACCCGGCCACATCAGAGCCTATGATGTCCGGACAGGTGAACAACGATGGATATTTCACACGGTACCACAACCGGGTGAGATTGGTTATGATACCTGGGCGGATGGAAATGAAAGTTCAGGCGGCTGCAATGCCTGGTCGGGGCTGAGTATCGACCGGAAAAGGGGGATCGTCTTCGCCGCGACCGGCTCTCCGACATTCGATTTCCATGGCGGGGAACGGATCGGAAAGAACTTATTTGGCAATTCTGTACTTGCAATCAACGCCTCGACCGGCAAATTGATCTGGCACTATCAAACGTTGCACCACGATATTTGGGACTATGATCTTCCCGCTCCGCCTAATCTCGTAACAATCCAAAGAAATGGTAAGTCGATCGATGCCGTTGTTCAATTGACGAAACAAGGCTATGTTTTCTTTTTCCACCGGGAAACCGGTGAGCTTCTCTATCCTGTTGAAGAGCGACAGGTGCCCATTTCCAAAATGCCAGGTGAAGAATCATGGCCTACGCAACCTGTCCCAATCAAACCAGTCCCGTTGGGGCGACATGGCTTCGACGAGAATGAAATCACGAATATTTCGAAACTGTCGCACGACTATGTAATGAATCTCACCAAAAAATTTTCGTGGGGCAGCATTTATTCGCCGCCAGCACCTGAAGGGCTTGTGCAAATGCCGGGGATGCGTGGTGGTGCGGAATGGAGTGGGGGATGTGTGGATCCGAAAACCAACGTGATGTATGTTGGGATCAATAACATCGCGAACGTGGTGGAGATGGAAGAAAGAAAGGAGGATGATCCAACAGCGCTATCGGCGATGACGATTGCTGATGCGGGGCAATTTCTTTATCAAAAAAGTTGCGCGGTGTGTCATGGCCTCGACCGCGGAGGCAATGGAGCCTTTCCGAACCTTGTCAATATCGGGCAGCGTCTCAAGCCCTCGGAAATCAGAAGTGTCATGGATGAACCGACAGGCAGGATGCCTTCTTTCAAGTCACTGCCCGAAAGGGACAAGGAAGCAATCATAGCATTCCTGTCGGGTATGAAGGGAACAAAACTTTACCAACCATCGGTGAAAGGCGATTCAAAAACCAAACTGAAGCCGAAACGGTACCGGATGAAAGCATACAATTTTTTGAAAGATCAGGATGGATATCCGGGAACGAGACCACCTTGGGGAACGCTGAATGCGCTCGACCTTAATACTGCGGAGATTAAGTGGTCAATTCCTTTAGGCGAATATCCGGAGCTAGCTGCGAGAGGAATACCACCCACTGGAACGCAACTGTTTGGCGGCGGGATTGTGACGGCCGGCGGTGTAGTCTTCATCGCAGCGTCCACAGATGAAAAGTTCAGGGCCATCGATAAACAAACCGGCGAAACATTATGGGAGTATCAGCTTCCGTGTGGAGGATATGCTACTCCGTCAACTTATTCGATCGACGGCAAGCAATACTTGATCATCGCGGCCGGCGGAGGCGGAAGCCAGGCGACAAGAACGGGTGACTATTACATCGCATTTGCCTTGCCGTGATCTCCAATAAGTGTAGGTTGTACAATTAATTTTTAAATTCCATATTTGCCCAAAGTGGTAGAATGCATTTGAAATGTTTCAGGCATTTGGGAACTTGATCACGCGGGAATCAAGAGCATGTTGAAATATAGAACCATCCAGGAATCGGCCTTCGAAGCCAATATGCAGCTGCCCGCTCTCGGATTAGTGATTTTTACATTCGGGAATGTCAGCGTCGCGGATAGGAAACTCGGTGCATTCGCAATCAAGCCAAGCGGCGTTCCATACGCGGAATTGGCACCGGAAAAGATGGTCGTCGTGGATTTTGAGGGGAAGGTGTTGGAGGGGACGCTCCGTCCATCATCCGACACATTAACACACGCACTGCTCTATAAAAAATGGACTGATATAGGATCCATCGTCCACACTCATTCAACCTATGCCACTGCATGGGCGCAGGCTCAGCGTGACATTCCAATTTTTGGAACGACGCATGCGGACCATCTGACCGTTGATATTCCCTGCGCTGCGCCTATGAGCGACAAGATGATCGTTGGTAATTATGAATTTGAGACCGGCAATCAGATTATCAATTGTTTCAAGCAACGAAAGCTCGACTACCATAATGTGGAAATGATGCTGGTGGGAAACCATGCACCCTTTGCCTGGGGCAAGAATGCCGCAAAAGCGGTCTACAATGCTGCCGTGCTGGAGGAAGTCGCAAAAATGGCTTGGTTGACTGAGCAAATCGATCCAAAAGCAAAACGCCTCAAGCGCTCCCTGATCAAAAAGCATCACGATAGAAAACACGGACCCGATTCCTATTACGGACAAAATTGAAAAATTGAAGTACACTAAACCAACTGATGTGTATGAAAAAGATTATCCTTTATCTCATCGTCGTGCTGTCGCCGGCTGCTGCTCTTGCGCAGAATACGGATTATCCAATTCAGGTAGTACCCTTCACGAAAGTGAAGCTTACGGACACCTTCTGGCTGCCGCGGATCAAGATCAATCACACTGTCACGATCCCGGCGTCGTTCGAACGTTGTGAGGCAACGGGCCGCGTGAAGAATTTCGATATGGCGGCAGCGAAGAGCGGAGCTTTTTGCACGATCTATCCCTTTGATGACACAGACATCTATAAAACAATTGAAGGGGCTTCTTTTTCTCTTAGCCTGTATCCCGACAAGAAGCTCGAGATGTACATCGATACACTCATCACCAAAATAAAGAATGCGCAAGAGCCCGACGGTTATCTCTATACCGCCCGCACAATCAATCCGGAAGCGCCCCATAAATGGGCAGGTAAGGAACGCTGGGAAAAGGAACGGGAGATGAGTCACGAACTTTATAACTCCGGCCACTTGTATGAAGCGGCGGCTGCACACTATCAAGCTACCGGAAAACGAAATTTGCTCGACATCGCGCTAAAAAATGCGGACCTGGTATGCTCTGTTTTTGGTCATGATAAAAAACATGTTGCACCTGGACATGAAGTGGTGGAGATGGGTCTCGTGAAACTTTATCGCATTACGGGGAAAAAAGAATACCTGAGCACTGCAAAGTATTTTATCGAAGAGCGTGGTCATTTCAACGGCTATGATACTAAAAGCACAGACCCCTGGAAGAACGGGGCCTACTGGCAGGATCATATTCCGGTTGTTGAACAGCGTGAAGCGATTGGCCATGCGGTACGCGCAGGCTATTTGTATTCGGCAATCGCAGACGTTGCTGCCCTAACTGGCGACAAGCAGTTCCTGGCGGCCGCCGACAGTATCTGGGAAAACCTCGTGCGGAAAAAGATCTATGTCCAGGGCGGCGTTGGAGCTGTCGGTGACGGCGAGCGCTTTGGAGACAACTATGATCTTCCCAACAAAACCGCGTATAATGAGACATGTGCCGCGATCGCGAACGTGTACTGGAATCATCGCATGTTCCTGTTGCACGGTGATTCCAAGTATATCGACATACTTGAAAAGTCACTATATAATGGCCTCATTTCGGGCGTGGGCATGGATGGCAAATCGTTTTTTTATACCAACGCCATGGAGATCAGAAACAACGTTGAACACAAAGACAAGGAAGCAGCCCGCTCAGGTTGGTTCCCTTGCTCTTGTTGCCCGACGAATGTCGTGCGTTTGATTCCTTCGGTGCCAGGATATGCCTACGCGCAAAAGGGTGACAATGTCTACGTCAACTTGTTTATGACTGGAGTTGCTTCGTTGATGATCAATAACAAGCCCGTACAAATCGATCAGGTGAATAACTATCCGTGGGAGGGTGCCTTGACTTTCAAGGTTGCACCGAAGGCTTCGCAGGCATTTAATCTGCTTGTGCGCATACCGGGTTGGGCACAGAACCAGGCCATGCCGTCGGACCTCTATAAATTCGTGAGTGTTTCTGACAAGAAAGCAGAAATAAAAATCAATGGCCAGGCGGCGGATTATAAAATGGACAAAGGTTATGCGGTACTGTCGAGGACGTGGAAGAAGGGCGATGTCGTGACTGTCAACCTTCCCATGGAAGTGAGAAGAGTATCGGCAAGCAGCAACGTTAAAGATGATATCGGCAAGATCGCATTGCAGCGCGGTCCATTGATGTACTGTGCTGAATGGCCCGATAACAACGGGAAGACCAGCAACATTATTCTTCCGCGTGAGATGAATTTTATCACTGAGTTCAAAAGTGATCTCCTCAACGGTGTGAACGTCTTGACGGGTCAATCAATTGCACTTGTCGTTGACAAAAACGAGGAGGGAGTTTCAACGGTGAAGCAAGCCTTCACTGCGATTCCATACTATGCATGGGCACACCGGGGCAAGGGCGAGATGGAGGTGTGGTTTCCCGAAAAGGTGACGGATCTGGAAATTATTTCGAAGTAACAGACTTCAGACTCAAAGTGATTCCTTCCTGCCCACGGAAGCAGGGTGGTATTCCATTGCAATTAAAAGGAGTTAAATTTTGTTTTCTGATCCTTTTTCTCCGTGCCGTCCGGGGCTAATACCCCCATATTGTGTCAATTCTTTTGCGGCCCTCGTCAGTAACTTTTGTCTTTGAACCAAGTATTTGACAGATAACCCGCACCGCCATGCTCAAAAACTATCTCACCACCGCCTGGAGAGGCATCATTACCAATAAGGCGTTCGCCATCATTAACATTATGGGCCTTGCTATGGGCATGGCCTGCAGCCTGCTGATCATGTTGTGGCTGAAAGATGAGATGAACAAGGACGCTTTTCATGCCAACGATATGAACCTCTATTCGGTTTACGAGCGGCAGTATCACGATGGCATCGTTAACGCCGGGCACTTCACGCCTGGAATACTCGGCCAAGAGATGAAGCTGAAATTGCCTGAAGTGAAGTATGCGGCCAGCAGCGCATGGAACGACATTGCTACGTTTGAGGTGGGGGACAAGATCCTGAAAGAGGAAGGCAACTTCGCAGGTCCGGATTTCTTTAACATCTTCAGCTTCAAGCTCATTGAAGGAAACGCGCACTCGGCCCTCGCGACTCCCCTTACAATCGCGATATCAAAAAAGATGGCCGAAGATTTTTTCGGTTCGGCGAGCAACGCTCTTGGTAAAGGCATGCGGTATGAGAATCGAAAAGATCTTGTTGTAGGCGCGGTCTTCGAGAACCCCGGACCAAACAGTACAAAGCAGTTCGATTTCATTATGCATTGGGAGGCATTCCTCGAAGGAAATGAATGGGCGAGGGACTGGGGCAACAACGGTCCTAATACCTACCTCGTTTTGAATGAGGGTACTGACGTTGAAGCATTCCGCGCCAAGATCAAGGATTTCATTGCGCTTTATCACAAGGAAGAAAACTGGCGAACGGAGATCGACATTCAGAAGTACAGCGACATATACCTGCATTCCAGTTTTGTCGGAGCCGAGCTTTCCGGAGGCAGGATCGAGTATGTTTTTTTGTTCGCCGTCATCGCCGTCTTCATCCTCACCATTGCGTGCATCAACTTCATGAACCTCTGCACAGCGCGATCTATCAAGCGTGCAAAGGAAATTGGCATTCGAAAGGTGGTGGGTGCCTTCCGTTCAGCATTGATCCGGCAATTCATCGGTGAGGCCCTCTTTACCGTAGCGTTGGCGATGTTTGTAGCATTGGTCCTGATTGTGCTTGCGTTACCAACCTTCAATACAATAACGCAAAAACAGATCGACCTTCCATTTACCGAAACTTACTTCTGGCTCGCCATTGTTCTCCTCGGGCTCTTTACGGGACTACTTTCCGGCAGTTATCCGGCTTTTTATCTTTCTTCATTCAAGCCCGCCGGGGTGTTGAAGGGCGTAATTGCCAATCGTGGTGGAGTTCAATGGTTCAGGAAGGGATTGGTGGTATTTCAGTTCGTACTTTCTATCATCCTGATCATTGGAACGATTGTGATCTCGAATCAGGTTAGTTTTGTCCAGTCTGCAAACCTGGGCTATGATCGGGAAAATTTGATTGGGATTCCCGTAGAGGGAACATTACAAGAAAAGTACAAGCTTTTTAAAGAAATCGCGTCCACAAAGCCAGGAATCGATATGGTTTCCAAGATCAGCAATACACCGACCTCAATCAACAACAGCACAGGCGGCGTGGTCTGGGAAGGAAAGGATCCTGCTGTAAGGCTGCAATTCGTCCAGGCTGCAACGGCCTACGATTTCATTTCACTCATGAAGGTACAAATGATCGACGGCAGGGATTTTTCAAAAGACCATGCGTCTGATTCGGTCGCCTATATTGTAAACGAAGCGGCAGTGAAAGTCTTTAATTACAAAGACCCGGTCGGAAAACCCCTTACATTTTGGGGCAATCCAGGAACGATCGTCGGCGTGGTAAAAGATTTTCATTTCAACTCGTTGCACGATCCGATTCGCCCGCTAGTGCTACGGCTCGGAGAAAACCTCAACTATGGCCTTATCCTTATCAGGACTGCACCCGGCAAAACTAAAGAGGCTCTTGCAAGTCTCGAGACGCTTTGCAGAGAGATCAATCCGAAATTCCCGTTCACCTACCGTTTCCTCGATGACGAATACCAGAAGCTCTACCAAAGTGAACAAGTTGTCGGTAAGCTTGCCGATGCGTTTGCCTTCCTTGGCATTTTTATATCATGTCTGGGACTTCTCGGCCTGGCGATGTTCACCGCCCAACAGCGTGTCAAAGAGATCGGGATTCGCAAAGTGCTGGGTGCAGGCGCGGGCTCATTGTTCAACCTCTTGTCGCGTGAGATGCTCATTCTGGTTATGGCTTCATTGCTGATTGCCGCGCCACTCGGCTGGCTGGCCATGAGCAAGTGGCTCGAAGCGTACGCTTACAGGGTCAGTATTAGTCTGTGGACCGTGGTCGAAGCGGGTGTCCTGGTGTTTGTGATAGCGTTGTCGACAATCAGCTTCCAGGCGCTCAAAGCGGTGCGCGCAAATCCTGTCGAAAGCCTAAGGACAGAATAGCCTGCGAGCCGAAATTTCACGGCACAACAATTTCTGGTTTCCCGACAGAAAGTATATAAATCAGGATGAGCTACGTTTCTGTGATCGGAATTTCCGCAAGCGTGTTCACCTCCCTGGCGTTGATTCCACAATTGGTCACCCTCGTTAGGGAAAAGACAGCGAAAGGTGTGTCTGTCATCATGCTTGTGGTGCTGCTTATTGGCCTGATCTTATGGATCTATTACGGTGCGCTACGTTCAGATCCAATAATAATTATTTCCAACTCTTTTGCTACGATCTTTAACATCGCCACAGGAGTTCTTGCAATCCATTACAGCTCGTTAAAAAAAACCAGCGCTCGCAAGTCCGGTGGCGAGTCTTCGGGCTGAATAGCAGTAGATCACTCTTTAGTATTGTCCATTTTTGAAGCTCGAGAGCGTTTTGCTTCTTCGACAATGATGTCTTCGATATATTGTTTCAGACTTTTATTGGATTCAACCGCGAGCTTCTTTAGCTCCAGGAGAATTGGTTTCGGTATGTCGATCAGCTTACGAAGACGTTGCGGCTTCTTTTCTTGGTTTTCCATATCGGTGCCTTTTGGCGCAGCATAAAAAAAATAAAAATAATGACACCAGTACTAACTGCCGAAAAAAAATCGGCCGAAAGTATATATAGCATATATTCTCCTTATGCTTGGAATTGGCCTCTCTTGAAGCGGTTTCCGTTGAAGTCAGTACCCATTTTCTTTATCACAAAGCTGCGAACATCTCCAATGTATCGCCACTGATTTCTGTCGTGGTCTGCCATAACCTTTGACTCTTGTTCTCAGGAAAAAATGATGGACCGCGATGTGACAAGTCTTTAAACATCTACACAAATGTTTTCTGATGTGGCAATCTGCGTCATCGATTGCACGATTACGCTAAAAGTAATTTTGAAGAATTTATCCATTGCATCGATTCCGTTAATCACCACTAAATTTTTCATTATGTATATTCGATTTTACGCCCTCGTCATCCTTGCCCTTTGTTTTTCCCTTTCATCTCGCGCCCAATGCAGTGGCAACATTGCATTGCATTCCCAGGCCGAGGTCGACGCATTTCCATCAACGTATGGTTGTTCAAGGGTCGGCAGCCTTCAGATTGTGGATACTAACGACGTCACCAATCTGGACAGCCTTTACCAGCTGACTTCTGTAGGAACTTTGAACATCGTACGCAATTCACAACTCTCGGACATCGGAGGCCTTTCTCATCTTACAACTGCTACCACTACTATTGCAGTGGCAGTAAATCCCAAACTACAGGACCTGTCCGGTTTTTCTTCACTCACCACCGTGGGGAGTTTGCTTTCTATCGGTTCCAATCCAAAGTTGGTCTCGCTTTATGGCCTGGAACAGCTCACATCGGTTGGCACGCTTGAGATCGTCTTTTGTGATTTGTTAACCGACCTGGCGCCACTGTCCGGACTTACAAGTACGCGCGGTGATTTGACCCTTCGCGGAAATAAAGCGCTCACAAGTCTTTCAGGGCTTAACAACATTACATCTGTCAGTGGGCTTTTACGAATCGAAGCAAACAGTGCACTGACCAGCGTTAATGGAATAAATAGCCTGACCGGCACGACTCTCCTTTGGATTCTCGATAATCCAGAGCTTTTGAATGTCGACGGATTTTCATCGCTTAGGTCGCCTGGACTACTTACCATCACTGGAAACCCGAAACTTGTCAACCTGGATGGTTTTTCATCAATGCAATATGCAAGTACGACGCACATCGAGAACAATATACTGCTGAATAACATTAACGGTTTGTCAGCAGTAACTGCCATTTACGGCAACCTTTTTATAAAAGGCAATACATCCCTTACCAGCCTTAACGGTCTTCAATCATTGACGAAGATTCAAGGTGAAGCCTCAGAGGGGCGACTTGAAATTTCGGGCAACTCACTATTGCAAAACGTGGACAGTCTGTCGTCCCTCGTGTCTATGGGCGGTGCCGAGAAATATCTGTTTGTGACCAACAATCCCGCTCTCACACGTGCATGCGGTCTTTATCCACTCTTGAACCAGGGAATGAATTGCTCGCCGGGAGTTTCGTGTGCCCATATAACCATTTCCGGTGACGGTCCCGGTGTTAGCGAGGAAAGCATCCGTGCGGGAGGTCCTTGCAGTGGATCTCATCAAAATCCTGCCTGCGACGGCACCATCAGGCTTAATTCCCAAGCCGACGTCGACGCATTTCCATCCAATTATGGTTGCTCCAGGATTTCAGGCACACTCGAGATCTTCAACGCTGCTGATGTCACCAACCTGGACAGTCTTTACCAACTGACCTCCGTTGGAACTTTGACGATTGTGAGCAATCCTCACTTGGCAAGTCTCGGCGGCCTTTCGAATATCACAGATGTAAGTGCTCTCCACTTATCCTCCAATCCTGAAATACAAGACCTGTCTGGGTTTTCGGCACTCGTGTCCGCAACTAACATGATTGACATAGCTTCCAATGCAAAGTTGGCTTCGCTTCGTGGACTTGAACATCTGAGTACAGTGGGCACACTTAGCATCGCATTTTGTAATATGCTGACCGACGTAACACTTCCCGGAGTGACACGAACTGGTGGCGATTTGGTTCTCCGTGGCAACAACGGATTGATCAGCCTTGACGGACTCGGCAACGTAAGAACTGTTGACGGACTGTTGAGAATAGAAGCAAATGCGTCGCTGACGTATACACACGGCTTGACCAATCTCACCAGCACGGGTAGCCTTTGGGTTGTCGACAACCCGGTGCTTTTAGACGTCGACGGGTTTTCTGAACTTACCTCGACGGGAATACTTACGATCACAGGAAACTCGAAACTTGCCAACCTCGATGGTTTTTCATCGCTGACATCGGCAAGCACAACGCACATAGAAAACAACCCGCTGCTCAGCAACCTTAACGGTTTGTCAGGGCTAACCGCCATCTACGGCAATCTGTTCATAAATGGCAATGCAGCCCTCACCAACTTTAACGGCCTTCAATCATTGACAAAGATTCAAGGTGACGCGATCCTTGGAGAAGGACGGCTTGAAATTTCAGGGAATTCGTCCCTGCAGAACGTGGACAGCCTTTCATCGCTCGTATCTATGGGGGGTGCGGACAAGTATCTCGTCGTAACCAATAATCCAAATCTGACGAAGGCGTGCGGTCTTTATCCGTTAATACAGAACGGAATGAACTGTTCGTCGGGAACTTCTTGCGCACACATCACCATTTCCGGAAACGGACCTGGTGTTACCGAGCAGAGTATCCGCGAGGGGGGACCCTGCGATCATTCAGGTGAGCCTGGTCAACCCACGAACCTGGTGTTTTCAAAAGTTACCGGCGTTACGCTCCGCTTGTCTTTCACACCTCCGTCTACACCGCCGAGTGGAGGATATCTTGTCCTCATGCGTCATCATGAAGCGCCTTATCCGGAAGAAGGACCTGTCGATGGCACGGCCTATGAAGTTGGCGATGTAATTGGAAACAGTACGATCGTCGTAAGCACCGGGTTGGAAACAGTTGCTGATATTGTCTGGCTTTCGCCCAATACGCCCTATTACTTCGATATTTTTTCATATACAAGCAGTAATCATTACGTGATTGCGAACTATCTGGAAGGCATGCAGGAGACGGGCGACCCGGAACCTCCCCGAAACAATACGCTGGTGTTTTCAAATGTTACTGACAATACAATGACTGTTTCTTTTGTCACCGACTCCACTGTCGATGGCTACCTTACGATCATGCGAGCACATAACTCGTCGTATCCGGATGAAGTACCCGAAGATGGTGTTGAATATAACGTTGGTAATGTGATCGGCAACAGCACGATCGTGGTAGGAAAAGGGACCGCCAGCAGCAATGATATCATTTGGCTTGATCCCGACGTTGACTACTTCTTCGAAGTTCTTTCGTACACGAACACAAACGGATATTTTGACTATGATGCTGAACACCCTCAGTCAGGCCACCAAAGAACGAATAGTTCTACGACGACGATGGCCTATCCCAATCCGTTCATAGACAATATCACCATTCCATTTACAGTTACCGAGGAGAATACGCATGTGAACATCGTGATCTTTGATCAATTGGGCAGGATGGTTTCCGAAGTAACGAGCCAACGGTTTCCTCCGGGCAAGCACGAAGTGGTCTGGGATCGAAATGATTTGCATGGCAGGCGTGTGATCGACGGCCTGTATATGTATGCGATCAAGTCAACTGAAAAAAATCGGTCAGCGCAGGGTATGGTGGTAGCGAAGTGAAGTATACGGCCGAGCGTTCGCTTCGCTCTCTTGAAGATTTTAACTCATCCCTCGAACCACTCGGGACCGCTAAGCGAACGCGCAAAGGCCGCGCAGGAATGCAGAATTCACTCTTAAGTTCCACGTAACAGAGATGCCGAGCGAAGAGCAATTACTTTGAGGTATTTTCTTGGCGATCCCGAGCGGAGCGAAAGGATGCGTTTAACGTATCCATCGAAAGTTTCTGTACTCGCGTGGGCCGCATTAACCACCACGTTTTACCTTAACGCTGTCGAGGATCCCCTTCACCAGCTTTTTCCATTGAACCTTTGCGAGGCCAGTAATTGCACCAGTCGCGATGAGGGCGTTGCGAACTTTGTCCACGGTCTTCCGTGTATTCAAATTCGGCGACTCATTTCTGCCGTGGACTGATGCTTTGATCGTTCGCTTTTCACGTACTACCGAAAAAGTACTGGTCGCCTGACTGCTGAAGAAATGTGCGGTGTCATTATCACCATCAAGTGGACTCGATGCTGGCCTGACCCGGAACGAAACCTCTTCACTGTCGCCGGTGGGATCGCGATGATCGTCAATGGATTCGATCTTTACCCAATCATAACCTTGACCGGCGTCGGGACCGGGGCCGGGTACGTTTATCCGAAAATAGTCGCCAAGGCTCGCCAGGCGGTTTACCCTGTGTCCTTTCTTATCGGTTAGCCTGAAGTCAGCCGATAGCTTGCCGGCGAATTGATGCCATTCGTTGATATTCAAAAGGCGGTTGGCAGTTGATTGAAACTTTTCTGCCGCTTCTTTTTCTGTTGAGAATCTTATCGAATGCGCGGTATCGGATTTTGCGCCCTCTCGCTGCCTTGGCACTGCCTTTCGAACTTTCATAGAGCATTTTTTAGTTAGATTATCGAGCGCCAACGACGACTCCTGTTACACTCAAATGCGCGACTTGCAAGACCCTTAGCGAGCTTCGCGTCTTTGCGTGAGCTATTAATTAAAAAATCAATGCCACGGCCTGGGCATTTTTTTCCACACTTCGTATGAAATCACCGATCGAATAACTCAAGAGCCCTTTGCAGTGGGGCCATGCACTGAGTTTGTAAACGTTTCTGGCAGGCATGCTGGTATCATTTTTTAACGCACCCGTCCAAACCTGCCCGGTGAAATGTCTGGTGCCAAACGAGTTTTCCTTAAAATCGCCAAGATCAGCGGCTGGATCCTTCTTTCAGTCGTTCTCCTGATCGTTGTTGCGTTCTTTCTCGTAAGACTTCCCTCTGTGCAAAACCTGATCGTTCAAAAGGCGGTCACCTATCTCAGCGATAAAATTGGAACCAAAGTACGGATTGAGAAGATATACCTCACATTTCCAAAAAAGGTGGTTGTCACCGGAATTTTCCTGGAGGACCAGGCGCATGATACGTTGGCGTCGGTAGGAAAGCTATCGATCGATACTGACTTGTGGGGATTGCTCCACAACAAAATCGCTTTAAATGAAATTGGGCTCGAGTCTACAGTCGCCAGGCTGACCCGCGCGAAGCGTGACAGCGCATTTAATTTTGACTACATACCCAAAGCTTTCGCGAGTGAATCACCCACGGCACCTGACACCGTATCAAAGCCGTGGATCATCTCATTAAAAAAAGTCCGCGTGGCCCAAGCAAATGTTCAATTCCTCGATTCGCTGGGTGGAACATTTGCACGAAGCCGGATCGGTGTCCTGAACATCGATATGGATGAGTTTGATCTTGACCGCTCGGTATTTAAAGCAGGGGAAGTATTGCTCACCAATGTCAATGGTTCATTTACTCAGTTACCTCAATCGCCAAGTCCGGCGTCAGCCAATACCGGGACTAATGATTCACTCCCCCAAATCAGCTTTCGTGATTTGCGATTCGAGAAGGTGAAGTTTACGTACACCGCCGATCATCAGGTATTGAACTTCAATTCCGACAAAACGATATTGCGCGCGAAAGCGATCGACCTCGTCCATCAAGCTCTGGACCTGTCCGAGATCACGCTTGAGAACACCTTCATTCAGCTGAACATCTTGAAGGCCGTAATCAGAAATCCGCCTCACCCAGACACAGCACAGTCAAGCGATTTCGTCCTGTCGCCGTGGAAAGTTGAAGTCGCACGGTTGGACCTTTCTCAAATTGGCATCCAATATTATGATTTCAATCAACCAGCGTTGAAGGGATCGATTGACTTTAACCACTTGTGGATATCAGCGCTCGATTTTCATGTCAGGAACATTACAGTCGACAAGCAAAACCTGGCAGCTTCAATTGAAAAACTCTCACTTAGAGAAAAAAGTGGATTGACTTTGCGTTCGGCCGAGGCAGACGTTCGTCTCACCGAGAATTCTTTTGACCTGTCAAAATTTGATCTGCGGACAGACAAAACTTTCTTCAGTGCTGATATGTCCGCCCGCTTCAAATCGCTGGGCCAACTATCGAAAAACTATTCAGATGCATCTATATCGCTTCGCGTCAAGCCGTCACAGGTTGCGGTAAGCGACGTTATGCTCTTTCAGCCCCACCTGCTTGACAGTCTTTCATTGCACGTGAGTAAGGCTACAAAGGTGCATGCCGAAGCTGACGTGGAAGGAAAAGTAAACGATCTGGCGATAAGGAAATTGATGATCTCGGCGTTGGACAGCACGCACGTGGAATTGTATGGATCGATCAAGGGACTGCCAAATATTGATCACGCTGACATGAACATTTCCATGAACAAAATCTATACGAGCAGAAAGGACATTGCAACGCTGCTGCCCGATTCGATGAAAGCCACAGTACAACGCATCCCTTCCTGGCTGCACTTCAAGGGCGATTTTAAGGGATCACTGCAAAAGCCCGCGCTGGATGGTTTGCTCGTAACGAGTATTGGCTCAGTCGAGGCCCACATCAAGATGGATCTCGACACGACATCAAAAAACGAGAACTACAATGGGAGAGTGATAGTCAATGACTTTCAGCTTGGCCAGGTGCTTGGTGACACCGCCGTGGGGCGCGTTTCGATGAATGCGTCAGTTGTGGGTTCTGGGCTGAAGCTCGATCGACTGAATGCAAAAGTCGATTTATTGATCAATCAACTTCAGTACCACGGTTACAATTATTCTGATTTTAAGCTCAAAGGCTCTGTTAACAAATATTTCTTTTCCGGCGACGCGACCATCGCAGATAAGAATCTCGACATGCGCCTCAACGCCGATCTTAACTACAATGATAAAATACCGTCATACAAGCTGACCCTCGATCTAAAAGTCGCGGACTTGAAGGCCCTTCGTCTGACGGAACGCGAACTAAAGACACGAGGCCGCCTGGATGTCAACCTGGCGACCACTGATTTCAAGCGAATCAACGGAAATATTTCAATACGAAAATTCGGGATCTTCAATGGTGCAAGCTTGTATAAAGTTGATTCACTTCTGTTTGCGTCGATTGACCAGGATGGTAACAGTGAAATTTCTATTCGCTCGGATATCGTAACAGGCGATTTCAAAGGAACTATTAATCTCTATAGCCTGCCATCAGCGGTCCGCCGACATTTTAACAATTATTTTTCGCTGAAAGACACGGCATACAACAAGCGGGTTGCTGAACAAAGCTTCAAGTTCGAGTTGGTGTTGAAAGATACTGACCTGCTCACGCAAATACTGCTCCCGGGGCTGGAGCCATTCGTTCCAGGCGTGATCAAGGGTGAATTTAATAGTGTAGAAAATAAACTTGCCTTGCAATTCGGCATCTCTCGCCTGAAATATACGAACGTGTCGGTGGATTCCATCAAGTTCGATGTCATTTCCGACAAGCGACAGCTCAACTATGCGCTTGCGTTAAAAAATCTTCGGGCTGATACCATGCGTATCTCCGGATTGAAATTCTCGGGCTTCGCCGCGAATGACTCGCTCCGTACACGGTTGACGATCACGGATTCTCTCAAGAAGGAAAAGTATGTCCTGGGTGGTGCCATCACCAGTCTTGAAAAGGAATTTCAATTCAGGATGCTGCAGAGCGAGCTGCTGCTCAACTATGAAAAATGGGAAACGCCCAAAGACAACTTTCTCCGGTTCGGTGGGATACATATGTTGCCCCACAATTTTGAAATATCAAAGGATAAGGAACGTGTCGCATTGGAGACGAAGGGAAGTGCTGATTCAGTTACCGCACTCGTTTTCAACGATCTCAACCTTGAAAATATTACCAGTCTGGTCGAGGGTGTAACACCCGTCGGCGGCATTGCAGAGGGTGACTTCACCGTGTCGGCGGCGCGCGGCGAATCTTTTACGTCGAGGCTCAAGATCCACGGCTTCACTATACTGAGTCAAACCTGGGGTGATCTTGGGATAAAGCTGACTCAGAAAAAAGGTACACCCTATAGTATTGATTTTGGCATTGATGGTGAAAAGACAGTCGTTAAGATCAATGGAACCTATTCACCCGATTCGAATAAACCTTCGCTTGACCTTGATGCCCGCCTTGTAAAACTTGATCTGGCCGCGATGCAGCCCCTTTTTCTTGGGAAGATGAAAAGAATGCAAGGCATCATCACCGGCGAAGTGAAGGTCCAGGGAAGCATTGCCAAGCCGGACGTCAACGGCAGCATTCTGTTCAAGGATGCATTGATTGTGCCGAAAGCTGTCAACACAGCTTTTAATCTGAAGAACGAAACATTGACCGTGGAGTCATCCTCCTTGAATTTCAAAGGGTTTAAGATTTACGACGAGAAGAATAAAGTGGCGACTATCGATGGGGCGATCAATCGCACCAAAAACCTCACGTTTCGACTGAACCTTGACATCGCTGCGCAGGATTTTCAAATCCTCAACTCGACTGCAAAGGACAACAGCTTGTTTTATGGAAAGATGAGCATCACCACCAGGATGAAAGTCCGGGGAACGATGACGCAGCCCAAAGTCACCACTGATCTGAGCATCAGCGATAAAAGTGATTTCACTTTTGTCGTGCCGCAATCCGAAAAGGGCGTGCAGGAACAAAAGGGGATTGTGCAATGGGTGGATAAAGATGCTTACCTGGATCCTTTCCTCGCCTCGGTGAAGCCGGTTGATACGATCAAAACCGTTCTTAGCGGAATCGACCTTACCGCGAACATCGAATTGAAAGACACGGAGACGTTCAATATTGTGATCGACCCTGTTACGGGCGACAAACTTTCCATAAAGGGAAATTCTTCACTTACTGTCGCGATGAGTCCAACGGGCGACATGCGGCTCTCCGGGCGTTACGATATCACGTCGGGTACCTATGGATTCTCTTTCTATAAACTGGTGAAGCGCAATTTTACGATCAGCAAGGGCAGCTACATCACCTGGAATGGAGATCCAATGGGTGCCGTGATGGATATTAATGCGATCTATAGAATTGAAACTGCTCCGCTGGAACTTATTCTAAACCAAGTTAGTACAAGCAACACATCGGAGCTTAATACCTACAAGCAGCGGCTGCCATTTCTGGTGAACCTCAACATCAAAGGCGAACTTCTTTCACCAGACATAAGCTTCAAACTGGACATGCCCACCGACAAGCAAAATGCATTCGGCGGCAACATCTACGCGGTGATACAGGATCTTAACACGCGGGAGGCAGATTTGAATAAACAGGTGTTTGCACTGTTGGTGCTTCAAAGGTTCATGACCGATAACCCGTTTGAAAGTCAAAGCGGTGAAGGATTGAGTGGAACGGCCCGGAGCAGCGTCAGCGCCATTCTTACTCAGCAGCTGAACAAACTCTCTCAGAATGTAAAGGGTGTGCAGCTTTCCTTCGATGTAAAATCGTACCAGGACTATTCAAGCGGAAGTGCGCAAGGCAACACGCAGCTTCAACTAGGCGTTTCGAAGAGCTTGCTCAACGACAGACTGGTGGTAAAGGTCGCCGGCAACGTTTCGGTGGAAGGCAGCGCCGCCCCGCAGAATTCAGCCGCAGATTATATCGGAGATCTCGCGCTGGAGTACAAACTGACCCATGACGGCCGCCTTCGCATCTCGGGATTCAGGAACAGTAACTACGACATGATCGACGGCGAGCTGGTTGAAACCGGCGCGGGGTTGATTTATATCAAGGACTATAATGCGTTCAGTGAACTTTTTAAGGCAAATGAAAAGACTCCTTGATAAAAAGACTTTTGCAACCGTGTCAGCGAACGCAGCCGCATTCGTTCTGGTACTGCTGTTTTTATCAGGATGTTCAGCCAGAAAATTCCTCAAGCCCAATGAATCATTTTATGCTGGCGCAAAAATAAAATTTGATACACAGGGGAAACGTATTGGCAGGCAGCGCATGTTGGAAAACGAAATGCAGGAGTACATCACGCCCAAACCCAGCGCAAAAATTTTTGGGATGAGGCCAGGTGTGTGGTTTTACTATGCCGGGGGAGACGGTAAGAAGGGGATCAAGAAGCTTATGAAAACAAAGCTTGGAAAGGCGCCTGTCTTGTTAAAAGATGCAACTCCCGATCGCACGGCCAAGCTGCTCGAAGGATACTTATACAATGAAGGGTATTTCAAGTCAAAGGTTGCGCACTCGATCGAGACAAAACGAAAAGAAAGCACGGTGATTTACTCGGTTCGTCTGGAAAGGCCTTTTACCCTTCGCGAAATCACGTATGACAGCATACGGTTGCCGCTATCAAGTTTGGTTTGGCAGCGATCATTGCTGAAGCCGAAACAACGATATCAGTTGGGAAGGCTGGAAGCCGAGCAAAAACGCATCGAAAAAGAGATGAAGGATATCGGATATTATTATTTCGATCATCGGTACTTGCTTTTCGACGCGGACAGTACGGTGGGCAATCGCTCCGTCGATCTCGACCTCAACGTGGAGAATGATATGCCTCCACGCGCGACCCGTGTGTATCGAATCAATTCAGTCACAATTTTTCCAGAGTACACCCTTTCGAGTGACTCCAGCGCAACGCGGGGGGATACCCTGGACATCGAAGGGTACCGCTACGTAGAAAAATCACATTTCTTTCGTCCCGAGATCATTACACGCGCCATCAACGTTCGCACAGGCGATCTTTATCAACGCGAGGCACAGGATCTGACATTGACACACCTGATGGGTTTGGGTGCTTTCAAGTTCGTAAACATAAAGTACCGTGCTGCATACCGCGATTCTGGATTGCTTAATGCTGACATTTATCTCACGCCATTCAAGAAAAAATCTATAAGGGCTGAATTTCAGGGTGTTTCCAAGTCGAACAACTTTGTCGGCCCGGGAATATCCGTGACGTTCAGCAACCGGAATTTTCTTAAAGGATCTGAGCTTTTTCAGGTAAAAGTTACGGGCGCCTATGAAGTTCAGATAACACGTCAAAATCAGTCACCGTTGAATGCAACTGAGTTCGGGATCGAGTCGAGCTTGATGGTTCCGAGATTTCTCACACCAATCCACCACGATTTCAGCGCAAGCCGTTATTTGCCAAAAACCCAATTCAGGATCGGATATAACCTGCAAAACAGGATCGGTTATTTTAGACTGAATTCCTTTAATGCCGGCTATGGCTACAATTGGCGGGAAACGGCGGCGAAGACGCATGAGCTTTTTCCGCTTGAGATCACCTACGTCAAGACCGACAAAACGTCCGTCACTTTTGAAGAACTGCTTGCGAAAAATCCAGTCCTCGCACAATCTTTTCAAAATCAATTCATAATCGGGACGCGTTACTCGTACACGATCAATACTCAACTTCGCGAAGGTCAGGTCGACAGGTACCAGAAAAAAACTCTTCAGGAGCACAGTTTTTATTTCAACGGTACGGTGAACGTTGCTGGCAATCTGATTCGTGCAGTGCAGCTTCAGTTTGCGAAAAGTCATGAAGGTGCATTTGATATTGCCGGCGCGCCTTATTCACAGTTCGTAAAAGGTGAGATTGACTTCCGGCATTATTGGCAGCTTACGAAAACAACAAAGCTTGTGTCCCGAATCGACATCGGGGCCGGATATGCTTATGGAAATTCTGCTGAGCTCCCGTACATCAAGCAGTTTGCATCCGGAGGCTCAAACAGCCTTCGCGCTTTTCCCGCCCGATCTGTCGGTCCGGGCTCTTATTACATAAGAGCCGATCCGGCATACGCAAATGCTCAGGTTCTTTTTATTGATCAGCGGGGCGATTCAAAGCTTGAGGGAAATGTTGAGTATCGTTTCGACATCTACAAATCTTTCAAAGGTGCCTTCTTTGTGGACGCCGGAAACATCTGGTTGTGGCACGAAGACCCTAGTCGGCCAGGCGGGAAATTCGACGGCAGCCTTTTCCTGGGACAGTTGGCCGTCGGCACGGGCTTCGGCTTGCGTTATGATTTCAGCTTCTTTGTATTACGTTTGGATACGGCATTCCCAATCCGCAAACCTTGGCTTGACCCCGCTGACCGTTGGGTAATAAAAGACATAGACTTCTCGAGCGCCGAATGGAGGGCATCAAATCTTATTTTCAATATTGCAATCGGATATCCTTTTTAGTTTGGCGTTCAGAGTTCGGCGTTCGGAGTGAGTGCACAGTCCATTCGAACCGTACGATTTTCATTCAGCTATGTGCCTATGCATCTATCTATGTGTTTCAAACATCAACGGAGTGCCGCAAGGCACGTAGTGTTAATAAAAGCTCAAGGCCTAAATTCGAATACTGTAACCCGGTTCGCATCGACCGCATACAAATAATCATCGCGGAGCAAAGCAAAACGACAGCTGACTGGCACCGGCAGCGTCCGCTTCTCATTTGTATAAAGATCGGTCAGGTATAGTTGCTTATTCTTTAGATAGTAAAGCTCCTCACCGAAGAAACTAAAATAGCCCAGGTCTTTTTCACCGATCGTCTTTACAAACTTTCCCAGGCTGTTGTAAATGTGAATGCCGGCGTTCTTATCGAGCAGGAAAAGATAGTTCTGATATTCCCGCATGTAGATGTAGTCCTTGATCTGTTTTGATGGCAAGTGAATGATCACACCTTCCAATGAGATTGCTGTCGATCTCATTTTTGTTTTTTTGATGCTGAAATCCGCAGAGTCAAGTATCCACAACTCATGCAAGGAAGGACACACCAGCCAGGGTCTTACCGCAAATGCAGGATCAACGACATGTTTTGTTGCTGACGACAGATCGGAAGAAAGGTTCCCATAATGCTCACCTGTTTCTTCATAATAAAATGATTGGACGCCATCGAGAGGATCGAGAAGGGTGGGTGCTATCTGGAATCCATGCGCGCCGATTTTCTTTCCATCCTTATCGAATTTGACAACCTCACCTGTTTTCAAGACGAGCAACAGATCTCCCGGCCTGTCGACACCCGCCCACATGATCTCTGAACTTGTTTCAAATGACACCTTGCTTGTTTGCGCAAAGGCAACATTGTCTGGACATGCAAGAGCGGAAGACGCAATCAGCAATACCGAACTCAGCGACTTCATGATTCGAAACTTTTCAGGACGATCTGCGAGCCGTCGTATACAGCGAAGGTCGGTCGGTGAACCCATTCACCCGTATTGATGTAGCGACTCTGGTCGCCCACCTGCAGGTCCAACGGAAGGTGACGATGACCGAAAATGTAGAAATCATGATGAGCCTTTTTTTCATTCTCGCTGCACCAGACAAATAGGTACTCATTTTCCGGACCGTTGAAAGTCTCCTCTCGCTTCATATTATTGATCCGGCTTTGGCGACTCCAATAGGTAGCAATGCTCATGCCGAGATTGGGATGCAGTCTCGCAAAAAGCCATTGACAAACACTGCTGTTAAAAAAAGCTTTCAGGACCTTATAAGATCTTTCTCCGGGACCGAGTCCATCGCCGTGTCCGACAAGCAACTTCTGCGATCCTATGATGAACTCGACCGGCTCTCGATAGATGGGAATGCCCAACTCCTTTGGGAAATAATCGAACATCCACATGTCGTGATTGCCCGTGAAAAAAATAATGTCGATACCCTGATCACGCATTTCAGCCAGCTTACCCTGGAGGCGTATAAAGCCTTTCGGGATCGTGTGCATGTATTCAAACCAGAAATCAAAAATGTCACCCAGCAGGAATACAGCGTGGGCGTCGTGGCGAATCGAATCGAGCCATTTGACAACCTTGCGCTCCCGGTCGAGACTGCTTTTGGGATCGGGGACACCGAGGTGAAAATCCGATGCGAAATAGATTTTTTTCCCCTCGGGCAAAGAAATGTTCAGCGATTCCATCAGGCGGTTTGACGACGACAAATTAACTGCTTCTAAAAGGAATAAAAAACCCCGACGCTGAAGGTCGGGGTGCTTGATGTTAAAAGTTGAAAGCAATTTCTAGCTTCCGACAGGCAAATCTTTAGGTATGTCTGAAGGTTCGGAAAGAGGCTCGCCGGAAGGTCCGGGATTTCTTTCGGCTTCCCGTCTTTCGGCTTCTTTTCTTTCCTGACCGTTGGTGAACTTCTCGTAGCTGGTCTGACTGTTGAACCTTTCCAGCACAGTGGGATCCGAAGCTTGGAATTCACGTGACTTGAAGTCGCGG
>JADMIO011204592.1_pt1 | contig 107708 bp, 77 predicted proteins | sample 8958161 | NCBI WGS metagenome assembly JADMIO01 (sample SAMN16585339, study PRJNA669376) | soil metagenome | isolation source: Crop rotation soil | place: USA: Cullars Rotation, Alabama | collected 2011
CGCGACAACTTGTCCACGTGGAATTCTAAGCTTAGGATCCCAATGTGCTGGAAAGCGCTATTCGAGCGCTACCCAGATGAGGGCATGCTAAACTTACCTTCCACGGCCTCGTAGCTCAGAGGATAGAGCGCCTCCGTCCTAAGGAGGGCGTCGGGGGTTCGAGTCCCTCCGAGGCCGCCATTAATTTGAACCTAATTTGCCCCAGACAGAGAGGGTGCCGACTCCACAAAAGAGTCAACAGGCAAAAGTTTAGGCAGATCTTAGGCAGAACCCGTCGTACACTGTAAGGAGCTATGGGACTTGCCGAACCCGTGTCCACTGCTCAGGTGCCTAAGAAGTCCCTGCCTGAACGCATCCGGCGCGACCTGAAAACCGGCGAAACCATCTACCACTCGACCGCTGCTTGCCACGTCTCCGCCAAGCATCCCGAGGGCAAGTGGATTGCCCAAGTGCGAAGAGAGGAACGGGGTCGATTGGTCAAGTACCCGGTCAAAGGCTTCGCGAACCCCTCCGACGCGCTCACCTACATCAAGAGCTTGAGACCGGACGAAAAGGGCCGGGTCCACGCGCCAATCCAGAGCGAAGCCACCGTTCAACAGCTCTACGAATACGCCCGAAAACACACGTGGAAAAGCATCGGCTCAAAACGTCGGGCAATGAAAGAGTCCCGGTGGCGATTGCACCTCGCGCCCTACTGGGGACACGTTCCACTCTCACAGGTCACAAGGCGGGCGGTCCAAGAGTGGATCACGGACGTGGAGGAGAAGATTGGTTCGGAAGGCTACAGCATGGGACACCCGCAACTCGCGCAGTGCCGTTTCGACATGCACGGTCTCTTTGAAGTGGTGGGTCTCTTTGATGAGCGCTATGAAGACCGAAGGAATCCCTTTCGTGCCAAGGGACTTGCATGTGTCCCCTGTGAGCAGCGAGACCGTGTCTGCATCGAATCACAATACTTCAGCGCTCTCGAATGCGCCTGCCGGCGTCTTGCTGAGGAAAACCTCGTAACCGACTGGATTGTCGCAATGTTCCTGACAAGCCTCTTTAGCGGACTCCGGCTGGGAGAGGTGCTCGTGCTTTGCAGAGAGCAGATCGACTTCAAGAACGGCATCATTCGTGTCGATCGCGCGGTTCGCGAGAAAGACCGCGAGTTGGACCCTCTAACGATGTGGCCGGTTGGTCCCGTGAGACGAGTAGCCATCAACCTGCCCAAGGGAAACAAGGTGCGGCTTGTGCCGATGTGTGATCAACTCGCGGCAATTCTTCGGCCATACGTAAATCAGCGGAGATCCGAAGGTGCAGTCTGGGATTTGATCTTTCCGAGCGAGAGCGGATATCTGAAAGAAGAGCGGAGGGTGCAACTTGCCTTTGGGACGCTTAAGAAGCGACTCCATGAGTTGGCAACGCACGCGGAACTCGGTGGCCGAGGATGGCAACGAAACCCGATCACGGACGAGTTCAGAGACATGAGCTTGCCGGCAGTGTGGACAACGATCGTGTATCGGGACACGCGGAACAGCTTTGCCTCATATGCCGAGGAGGTGGGAGTTCCCCAAGCCACCCGCGAAGCGATCCTTGGCCACGGACCCAAAGGAGTGACCAACAAGGCGTACACGGACGTGACGAGTAGGGGCTTGCAAGAGGCGAGGAAGCGGCTAACGAAGGGATGGAGAAGCCGCGTAGGAAAACCCTGAGGCGATTGCGTTCGTACCCTTCACTTACTCCGGAGAGTTGCACAATCAAGGCCATGAGCGTTAGGTTATCTACGTGCATGGGATCTCGTACAACATCTCGGACCTCGCAAAGCAACTGTCGACCGTATCTGCACTCTCGTCTGGCTTTGCCTTAACGATTGTCCTGATGCTGCTCGGATCAGCCGATAAGAGACCTCAAACGAAATCACACCCTGAGTGCGCAGCAAAGGCTATCTCTTGCTTCGTTGGAGCCATATTCCTCGGGCTTCTAGCCACGTTCCTTCTTGGCGAAGTTGGATGCGCCCGCGTCGATCCGAATACTGGACTAACGGCTGAACCGGTTCGAACACTACTCGGATTCTCATTTGCCGTGTTGCCTCTCATATTTGTTGTTGAACTGGTTCTTCTTGGGCTCGCCTGGTCCCTTTGCGCTCACGACGTACAAGCAGACCAGCGACATATTGCCTCACTAATGGCGGGGGCCGCTTCGTTCGTGGCGTTCGCGTTCTACTGCTTTTGCGCTTCCGATCTGGCCGACCAGGTTCACGGAACGTCGTTGTACAAGACGGCCATTCCGATGTCAGGGGCTTTAGCTTTGCTTCTTGCCTGGCGGGTACGGCAAAAACCCCTGATATCAAAACGCGCTCCTCAGTCGAATAGGTTGGTTCGCGCTACGATCTTCATCACGGTCCTGGCTGCTATGGGAGTCGCTTTCACGTTTGAGCCTCAATTCAATCCACGTGAAATTCGCTGGCAAGTTCTAGTGGCACTCTCAGAAGTAATCGCACCGTGGGTCGTATTCGGCGTTCTATTGGCGTGCGCCCTCAGTGCGCCGACAGACAAGGACTTCTCTTCGGAAGCTGGCGCTTTGCCTCCGCAGACGACGTCAGGACAGAATGTCAATAGTGTGCCCGCACCAACTGCGTCCCAAGATACAGTGAGCGATCAGACCTCTCTGAGGAGGAAGTTCGTAACGAATGGTTTGACCATAACGATCGCCGGTGCCATCATTGTAGGGCTCTTCACCTGGCGAACGGCCGAGGCGCAATCTGAGCAGACAAGAGACTTGCACACGAACAATGTAAGGCGAAAGATTTATGAGGAGCGGCGCGAAATCCTAGTCAACCTAGACCGAATTTACTGGAAATACGACACAGCCGCCGGTTTCTTCATGTGGGATCTCAGTTCGGGTGCGATTCCGGCTCAAGACCTGAAGTCTCGTCGCGCCTCGTATGATATGGTTGCGGCCGACGTGAAGGGGTCGTGGAGTGCAGAAGCGATGCGCGCAGCAATGCTTTTCAGTCAGAAAGATTACGAGAATCTAGAAACGTTCTTTAACAGGATGTTCGACAACCAAACGGCGATTGACTGGAGATTCACTGCCGGTCTCCTTCAAGCTCCATACACGCGATCAGACCCGCGGCTGGAGGCTTTCCGAAGGGAATTAGTTGAAGATCGGAAAGTTCTCAAAGACCTTTTAACGCAAATGCACAGTGAAGCGTACGCGGATTTGGTTAGCACCTGAGAAATCAGCGCCGCGCACGCCTCTTTCGCGATATCCACGCTTCGACCGCATCTCGTGGCACAAGAATGCTCCGTCCATCGCGAATGCTTTCCAACTCTCCAGTCGCACACATCTCGTAGACCCGGGCCCTGCTTCTACGGAGGATGGTTTGCACCTCTGAAACACGAAGCAGAGTTGGACTGTCCCGTTCAGGAACATCCGGCGAAGCCTGGAGGAGCGCCGTGAGGAGTTTTCTCACGGCGTCATCCTCCATCAGCGCTCTAACTCGAGAGTCGACCGGGGCAGCCATATCTCCTCGCGCTATCGGCCGCGCCCCTTCTTGCGGGGGGTGGACGTTTTCCGTTTGGCTGGCTGTGATTTCTTCACGAAGCGGACTTCGCGCCGGATCGTGCGACTGACTTTCGTCGGTACGACGGCATCGAAAACGTCGCCGTGGATGGTGCTCGTCACCCTTTGAAACCCCCTGGTTTCATCAGACTCGACCGTCTGAACACCGGTAAATCCCAGGCTAGCGATTAAGAGTGCCACGAAGAGTTCCGGACTCTGGCGTGCGAGTTCGACAATCATGCCCTGGAGGGAATCCATGTTTTGACTTACTAGGGCCGAGGTTCGCTCAGCGCTCACGAGATCGGTGCTCACGGCACCTCTGGCGGCGTCTTCGATGGTCTTGCGGAGGGTATCGGGAAGGCTATTGAGATTTGTCATTGTTGTAAATCCTTTGGGTGTTAGCTCCAACTGCCGATCACGGCAACGCCGAGATCGGTAAAGGTTTGGATCAGGCATTCGAAGCCCATTCGGGGCTGAACGAGAGCGCGTAAGTGCGCGGCTCGCCGGGGTCCAGTGGTGGCGATGAGGAGGCGAAATGACGGAAAGCCGTAGCAGTGGACACAGCGATCGCCACTAGCGAGTGCCTTATAGAGGGCCAGCCGCTCTTTCATGCGGAGACTGCTCACGTGCCCCATATCGCACTCAATGAAGATGGGCTCGCGAGACGTGACGGCTAGACCATCGGGCTTGAGGATGTGCCCGTTCACCTCACGCCACAGTTGTTGTTCAAAGTGCCACGTAGCACCCTTGGCTTGGAGGGCAATACGCACCTCCGTCGTTGCCATGGCGTGCTGCACGAATCGAGGTGACTCGGCTCGGCTCTGCAGGAGCGGGCTGATGCGCTCGCCAACCACTTCAACCGCCAACGGACCTGCCATGTAGAGCGTCTGCGCATGAAAGGGCGTGCGGAGCGGCCGAACAAACCGTGCCTTCGACAGCTCACGGAGCCTCGTGTTGGCCCGCGTGACTGAATCGAAGTATCCGAGATGGATAACCTGGTCCCGCGAGAGCAGGTGGCTGAGCGCAAGGTCTCGCACAAGCCTCACGTCCCTCTGCGTGAGCCTCATAGCCAGTTCTCCAAGTGCGGCGCCGGCGCTTTACGGGACTTCTCAGCTTTCACACCGGTCTTTGCCGCTCCAGGCGACGGTTCACGTATCGGCGGCTGCGACTCGCAGTAGGCGCGGACCTGCTGAACGAACGCTTCCGCAGCGGGGCTCAGCTTGCCACTTGGAGTGAGAATCGGGGCATTCGTTTGAACCCGGACGAGGTCCTGTGAGCGACGCCAGAAATATGCTTCGCCAACAGGAAGAGAGGTGAGGTCGAGCGCTTTCGGATCGCCGGTGAGATCCCGGCTGAGAATTGCTCCGTCCTCACGACCGGTTGAGAAGATCAGCTTGGTCCCGACCCCATTCAACACGAGGGAGCGCAATTCTGGAGACAGCTGAGCCAGCACTTGATGAGCAAGCACCAAGGTCAACTTGTACGCACGGCCCTCAGCAAGAATGGAGGCGAAGCTGTCGCTATTGAAGTTTTCGAACTCATCGACATACAGCCGCACCGGATTGCGGCGATGCTCCTCAACATCGACCCGAGCGAATATTTCGCGGCAGATCGAAGACAGCATGAGGTTCCCGAGCGATCGGGCAGCACCGCTCAGATGGTCAACAGCAAGGCTGATGACGGTGATTGAGCCAGGTGTATCCAGGTGCTTGCCGAGATCAAGCGGATTTGCGTGTCCCAGAAGCGCTCTGAGCGAGGGAGTGCAAAGCAGCGCGCTGCACTTATTCATCACCGGCATGGCGAGGAGCGCCTGCTTCTCCGGGCTCATCTCGCTGTACCGCGACCAGAAGTCACGAACCGTCTGATTTGCGGAACGGTCAATGAGATCCTGTCGATACGGCTCGTCGTAGAGCAATGGCTCAAGCCCAGTGATCGGTTCGCCGCACTCCGCGAGCAGGAGCGCGGCATTCCTAAGAGTCTCCAAGAGCTGGGGTCCGAGGCGATCGAATTCCGATTGCACCGCTTCAACAAACGCGAGAGCTCGGGCAAATACTGGACCCGCCCCTCGCAGTGGGTCGAATCCGACGGACGGATGTTCATCTCTCAGGTTGAAGATGGCAACCTTGTCCGGATGCACCCGGCCCGCGGCAAGTTCCAAGGCGGCGGACGCCTGCGTTCCGCGCATATCCAGCACCACGAGGGAATGCCTGCGACGAATGTCTTGACCCAGCAAGGTGACCTGAGTTGCCGTCTTGCCGGAGCCCGTGCGGCCCAGAATGTAGCAGTGATACTTAAGGTCGGAGGGAGGCAGCGAAACAAACTCACTTGGGCCGACCAGACGCCAGACGGCGGCTCTTAGGCCCGTCTCCTCGGGATCGAACTTCCGAACCGTCTGTCCGACACCAATCCACTGGAACGGCTCAGATGCAGCTTCGGCAACTGCGTGCCCTTGAGGTTGTTTCTGTGGACTTCCAAACGGCCGTAGCGAGCGCACCGGGCGCAAACTCCGGGCCTGAGACAGCGATGCGCGGGTGGGTCTCATTGCCAGCCCCGGCCGAGATCTTCTAAGATCCGATTGCGATCCGTCTGATTCAGGCGAGCAAGCCAAGAGCGGACTTCGGGCACACGATCTGGCTCTTCCTCGAGAGCCCAGAAGTCCGAGGGCAGTTGGTCACTACCAATCTCATCGGGTGAAATCGAGACTTCTGTGCCGAAGAGATCTTCGGGGTAGCACGTGCTGAAGTCGAAGTGACGAAACGAAGGATAGTCGTATTCCAATTCCTGTGCCTCCATGAGGCAACAGCGAGAACGAGCCGGGACACTAGTTCAGGACCTGGACTACTTGACATAGTGCAATGATCCTGCTATAAGTTGACCACGGTATCGGGTCGTCCGCTGTTGCTAGACTGTGCAGCGAGACGCCAGGTCCAAATCTAGGTGTCCGCGTGTTCCTGCACGCGGCCCTTTCTTTTTTCCTACAAATTTGCGGTCTATCTCTAGTTCCAAGCCGTCAGGCAGAAAACTAAGACTGGACTTCACTCACTTGACTAGGGCGACTCAGACAGAGTTGTGAGCGACCGCGTGTGGTGAGAATCGTGGTTAAAAGTGGTTAGAATTTTGATCACATCTTGCGAGAGTCAAAATTAACCAGACCTGGATCCGCGGCGGGGCCGAAGGCGCCGGTGCGGTTCGCACTGTCGGGCGATGGTTACTCGACTCTCGTCTGGCTGCGGCTCGACGGCGTTCGCATTTTCGTGAACCTCAAAGAAGCAGCACTCGCTATGGGCTACGAGAAGGAAGCCTCTACGGGTGCACCGCGCATGATGCTGCTAACGAGTGAGAAAGCACGACGTTGCCAGCCTCATCGAGCAGCTTTGTTCCTAGATTACGTTCACTCGAAAGTGCTCCAGATGACTCGTTGCAATGTTGAAGCAGCAGAAGCCATCCGTGAGCTGTTTGCGGTCCGCCTTGGGAATCCGGAGTCGTTCAAATTCAAGGATGAATATGAGAAGGCAGAGAAAAAGCTTTGCGAGATAGCTGCCCAAGTGCGGGCGTCTCAGGCAACCGCAAAGCCAGTCGAATTAGCTACCGTATTCGACTCGCCAAGCTCAGAGTCATCCTCGCGTTTTGATGTTTCCCAACTGCTTTCGGACACGCGAGCTACACTCGTCGACCGAAGCGAAGAGGTGGCAGTGCTTCATAACTCTTGGAAGCTTGCTTGTCAAACCGACGAGTCCCACCCACACATCCTCACCTTCGTAGCACCCGGCGGTGAAGGCAAGACATCGGTAGTTACCAAATGGCTAGCAGAAATGGCAGGCCAAACCTGGCCGCAATGCGAACGTGCCTTTGCTTGGTCGTTCTACAAGCAAGGCTCCCGGACAAACTCGGGTGATTCAGACCTGTTTCTCAGAACGGCACTTGAGTTTTTCGGCGAGCCGGATGCTGCAACAGCTGCTTCAGATCCGGAGGAGAAGGGACGGAAACTCGCGCACACCGTGGGAAAGCAGCAGGCGATCCTTATTCTCGACGGTCTGGAGACCCTACAATTCCCCATCACATCCATACACCGAGGACATCTCAGTGACCTGGGGGTGACTGGACTCTTAGCTGGCCTAGCTGCATCGAGCAAAGGTGTCTGTGTCGTCACAACGCGGAGTTCGGTTCCGGAGTTATCCACCTACCGGCACACGACCGCCCCCGAAGTCGCGTTGGCGGGCCTCTCCGAAGAGCACGGTGCAGAGTTACTGGCGCGGATCGGTGTGGAGGGATCTCCTGGCGAGTTGAAGGACCTGGTCAGCAAGGTTAACGGTCATGCCCTGACGCTTCACATCTTAGGAACTTACTTGCGCGATGCGCACCGAGGCGACGTGCGCAAGCACACCCTCGTGGAGCTAGAACGTGCGGACGAGGAACAAGGTGGACACGCCTTCCGCGTGATGGCGTCCTATGCTCGATGGCTGTCGACGGACGGCGAGCGAGGCAAGCGAGCACTCGCAGTCCTCAGAATGCTCGGGCTCTTCGATCGACCCGCCTCGCTGGACTGTCTGAGATGCCTTCAGCAACGGCCCGCAATTCCAGATTTTAGTGAACCGCTCGTGAATTGCACGACAGAGCAATTGAACATCACCATCACCCGCCTAGAGGACGCAAAGCTCATCACAACGTGTCGGGACCACGCCGGCGCCCTCAACACTATCGATACCCACCCGCTCATTCGTGAGTTCTTTGCGAAAGACTTTCAGCGTTCCTGCCCTACGAGTTGGGAAGGTGCTCATGACCGCTTGTTCAGCCACCTACAAAGGAAAGCTGAGGACCACCCACAAACCATTGAGGGACTACAACCCCTTTATCAAGCGATCACACACGGGTGTCTCGCTGGGAAGCAGGTGGAGGCACTTAGAGACGTCTACCGTGGCCGCATCCTTCGTGGCGACACATATTTCAGCACTTACCAACTGGGGGCCTATGCGTCTGATCTGGGAGCAGTAGCGTGCTTCTTTGACGAGCCGTGGAGCGTAGTGTCGGCAGCGCTACCGAGCGAGGATCAGGCGTGGCTGCTGAACCAGGCGGCATTTTGCCTTCGCCCCCTCGGACGGTTGACGGAGGCTCGAGGCTGCATGCGCAGTGCAAGTGAACTTCGAACTGCCTCGGGAGACTGGATTCCTGCAGCTGTGTCAGCTGGACAGATGAGCGAGATCGAGTTGGCACTTGGCGAACATGCATCTGCCGTTCGATCTAGCCAGTTGGCGGTTGAATACGCCGATAACAGCCGCGACACCTATGCCCGTATGACGCGAAGGGCTACCCATGCCGACGCGCTGCACAATGCCGGCAACTTCGAGGACGCCGACAAACTCTTTCGGGAGGCAGAAGCGCTTGAGCAGAGCCGACCTACCTCATGTCCAGCACTTCGCTCGCTTTCTCGATTTGGGCGTTCAGACCTGCACCTGCATCCGATCGAGCGTGCCGTGTGGCGAGTCATTCTCGACATTCCTTTAGATCGGCCAGGCTTCGAGATCGTGTTCGAGCAGGTGCGTAACCAGGTGGCTCAGACCTTGCCTCCTGCAGTGGAGGCGGGTTGGCTCGTGAACATCGGAGTCGACCACCTCACTCTTGCACGGGCAACTCTCTATGAGGCAGTCCTGCTTAACAAGAGTGTTGAACCATGCGTAGAGTTTGTTGAGCGTGCCGTACAAAGCCTTCGCAAAGCACATGTACAGGACTACTTGGTGCGGGGCCTCTTTACGCGAGCCCTGTTGAGGTGTCAACTTGGTACGCAAGATGGGATCGAGGCTGCAATAGCTGACCTTGATGAGGCGTGGCACCTGACGCAACGCGGCCCCATGATTTCGCTGTCCGCTGACGTGTTGCTCCACCGATCTAGACTGTTCCGCGACCACTCGCCTTATCCGTGGTCAGCAACTGCAAATGGCACCGCGCAGGGATACCACGAGGACCTCGCCGCCGTGCGCCGGATCATCGAAACGACGGGCTACGGCCGGCGACGAGAGGAACTGGGAGATGCAGAGATAGCGATTCTCGGGCAACCCCATGCAGAGACGTTGAGTGGTGATTCGCTCACATGAGAGTGGTCGGATACGAGCCGAACGGCCGACTGCAATACGACCAAAACCCCGACCAAAGGATACGTCAGCCCTGGTCGAGACTCGTAGGTTCACCTCAGGTTCAAACAGAAACTCAACTCCTCCAGTACATCAGTCTCGATCTTCGCTCCTCGCTCACATCCAGCGGCCCCCCTTCCCCGCTGTCTGTTCACTCGTCACTCAGCTCAATCCCGCTGAACTGTCGGACCTCGGACGGGGCCCGACGTCCAGCAACCGGCCCCTTGCCATCCCCCGAGGCCTTCCGGCCTTCACGTAATTCGCTACTCGTGCGCCTGCGCGAGCCGAATCGCTGAAGGTATTCATAGCGCGAATGATTAATGCCGAATGAAGTGACCATCCCACGTTCCCGAAATTGAGAACAGCTTCGTCGTGGTGTTCGCATTCAGATCGTAAGCGTAGATTCCATCGCTCAGTCGAGAGAAGAGAATGCGCGAACCAGAGGAATCAAACGTGGGAAAGGCGCCATTCGAAACACGAAGAGTTTTTGCGGTTCCGTCTGAGTGGACCGTATAGATGTTCCCAGAATCGGCATAGGTCACGTCTTCGCTCGCTGGCGACCAGCGCACCCAGGAGTAGCTGCCTCCCCCGACCATTTGCACCCCTTCGAAGTTGAACTGCGGGAAGGAGAGGCGAGTGATCTCGTTCGTTCTGAGAACAGCGACTTCTGAGCCGGATGCGTTCACGGCTGCACCAATGGCACCACCGGCTTGCGTTTCGGCGAGCTTCGCTCCGCCCGTCGTGTAGCTGAGCAAGGTGTTCGGTAAGCAGGCCAAAACGACGCGATTCGGTGCGGTAAACGAACCATCGGGAATGGCGGAGAAGGTGGCGGTTCCCAGGCGTACCGTGTGGCTGAACCCATCGAGATCGCTAATGAAGGCGCCGATCTTTGTGGGGTCACCATTCACCGGCTTGGCGAGCAAGAGGCGAGTACCACTGCCACTGACGTCAAGCACCGTCGTGCCGCTGGCAAAGTTATTCACGGCCACGGGAGCACCGCCCGTGAGGAGTTGATAGTAGAGGGTCGTATCCGCGGTGGGATTTTGGAGGCTGTAGACGAGGGAGCCGGCCGGGATGCTTGTCACCGTGCCCCCTGAGTTCACCACAACCGTCACATGCGCACTCGCGGTCCCTTGGGAACCGGAGCATGTGATCGTGTAGTCGGTGGTGGCATTGAGGGGGCCGACCACAGCAGAGCCGGCAACTGAGGTTGCGCCAAAGTTCGAGGAGTCAACGGTGGAGACGTTCTTGGACGACCAGGTGAGCGTAGCCGTGCCACCGGGAGCAATGGGATTGGGAGCAGCTTGGAGGTGGACCGAAGGCGTGGTGTCGGAGGAAGATCCACCACCTCCGCATCCAACGAGGAAACCCAGAGCAAACAGAGACATAAGGCTTAGAGAAGCCACGGGATAACGAGCCATTCCACCACTCCTTCTTCCGGAAGTTCGATGACTCTACGGAAGAGTCACTAGTTTGCTCCTTACTCTTCCGAGGAGTCAAGGAGTGAAGCGCTGTTAAGGAGGACCGTTCGGAGCGTTGCCCGTGTAGAGCACGAGATCCTCGGCGGATTGCTTCGAGAGGCTCGGGAACGAGCCGGACTCTCGCAGCGAGCCGTGGCAGCGGCACTCGGCCGCACACAGGCATTCATCTGGAAGGTCGAGAGCGGTAACCAGCACATCGATGTACCGACCCTCTTAGACTTCGCAAAGGCGCTCAATTGCGACGCAGCCGAACTGGTATCGCAGGTTGAGCGCCAAGCGTTAGGGTCCTAGTAACCCGCCCATCCCACCCTGTCTGTTTGCATCTCTTGCCTTGTGGATATCTCACCGGAGTTGGTTGTTCTTTCTTCCTTTCTTGTCTTTTATTGTTCTTCGAAGAACGAAGCAGAACTCTTCGGAGAGCGAATGGACGGCCCTCGGTGGATGTGGATAAGCCCTTGGCGGCAAGAGATGCCAAGGCTTTGCTGATGGCCTCACTCTCGCGGCCAGTCGCCGCTTTCAGGCGGCGGTACGAGAGCACGACTGTCGCATCCGGGCGATTCCAGCCCACGGTTTGCCGCAGCAGCACGAGCAGGATGCGAAGCTCCGTGTCTCTGAGGCTTGGGAGCAGTCGGTCGAGGACGAAGTTCGGGATGCGGGTCCAGGCGAGGTGCGCCTTAAAGACGGTGGTCCGAAGTCGAGGCATGGGGGTACGTGTTAGGAGGTGAGTAGTTGTTTCGAATGGCGTCGACGATGAACGCACTTGGACGCTTCGGCTTTTTGCGGTACGGCAGGTAGCGCAGTTGGCGTTCGATGATCTCCGGCGGGTACTGGCTCAGGAGTTCCCTGACGCCCGACTGGCTGACGCCGAGTTGCTGCAGTTCAATAGCGATTGGTACGAGGCGGTTAACGCGCTCAGAGTCGAGTTCGGGACTCATACGAACTCCCCCGTCTCAAGGAAGTTCAGGATGCGCCCCGACTGCACTCGCAATTCATCGAAGAAGGCGTAGTCAACATCCCCCTTCGGACGCACCCCGATTCCCGAACATCTCATCATTTGCGCGAGCTTTGGGCCATCGAGGACTTCGAGGTGCGCGCGGGCGTACCGGGCTTGCTTTTGGGCTCCCGCAGCGCTAAGGTGGTACGGCGAGATGAGGAGCCCCATGTCGGCTCGCCGCCGGTCGACAACTCCGCACATTTCATCAAACATTCGGGTGTTGAGTCTGCCGCAGATGAGCTTCACGGCCACCAGCACGTCAATGCCGGCATACCGGCCGCGGCACTGGATCTCATGCCCTCCGAACCGAGATTTCTCTCTACTCCGCCTGCGATCGAGGACTTCCACGTCACCGAACCCAGCACGCGCAAGCACCTGCTGACAGATCAGTAACAGCTCATGGAGCGACAGTCGCTGGAGCATTCCGACCAACGGATCAGTTTCCATCGTGCCCTCCTTCCGGGGTCTCCAAACCCCGAGGGTAGCGCGAGGTGACCCAGGCGCCAGCACGGATTCCTTCAAAGGCTCGTTTCAGATCACCGAACTCATCGGTTGCGATCTCGGGGAGACAGCCCCGACATCCACTCACCTCGCAGGCGAAGTGGGTGAGAAATCTCCCCCCTTCGGCAAGCAAATCACGCGGATCAATGCGTCGGCCCAGGTGCTTCTCCAAGGCACCGGTGAGCCGAGCGACAGCTAAGAATGAGGGATTCCCCTCGTTATGGATAAGGCGCGACACCGACGACCGGCTCAGGCCGGCGTCTTGTGATAGGCGCTCAACGCCGTGTCGCGAAGCGTAGCGCGAAATGTGCGCCATCAGATCGGGAATCCGATTGATGACCGGCCCATGGGCCTGGATTGGGGTTAGGTGGTTCATGCATCCATTCCACCAAGCGGACGCACCCACAGTCGATTCCTTGACGATCGACGCAAACATGTTCACGAAGTGCGCTGAATTTTCGGATGTGCATTCTACGCGGATTGAACACTGCGATTCGTTCGGCTATTGTTGACGTGCTAATCCATCTCAGCTCCCCCGACCTCAATCGCGCCTCGCTCTCTTGCTATAAAGGGCGGTTCTGCCGAAGGAAGCGACGATTGTCGTCGGGGAGATCGGATTAGCCAGAACCGTCCTTTTCGCGCTTTCGATTCTCAGATGGTCGAATAACACGGTCGGCACTCCGTCTAGGCGCGAACAGCCAGTCACGAACCTTGGGACATTTGCGGTGGCCCAGTTTAATGGGCACTGTCGAGGACATGGAACATTGCCCCAATCCACAGCTGCGAGACGGCTCACCAGATCTTCGTGCGCACCCAAACGTTGACGTCACCGACCGCCTCCCATCGGATACTGACCTCGCATTTGTATTGCCGCAGCCCACTGCAGGAGGCATTGCAAAGCTACAGACCCTGTACACAGCCAAATACAGCCGAGCACTTTCCGACGATGAGGCACGCGAGATCTTGTCCCATCTCATCACCATCGTCTACAACAGCTACCTAATCCAGCTTGAATGCGATACGGACTCTACACCCGAAAATCCCACGACGACAAGAAGGTAACCGAGAAATCAACCGGTGAGCAGCTCCTTGAGTGCCAAACCTTGGCGGATCGGGAGGGACTTACCATCACTTGGCAGTGCGAGGAGAGCAAGTCAGCCAAGAAACCCAACGTTCGGCCGAAGTATGCCGAACTCGTGAAGCTCATCGAGCGAGGACATATCGATGGCATTCTTTGTTGGCACGTAAATCGTCTAGCACGCAACATGGATGAGGGAGGTCATCTCGTTCAGCTCATGATCGACGGAAAGCTGAAGGAGGTACGTACCCCTCACGCCACCTACAAAACTGGGGACAACATTTGGCCAATCGTGTTAGAGGCCGCAAATGCTACGCAGCAAAGCCTCGATCTCGTGCAAGTAGTGCGGCGTTCAATGGAAGGCAACTTTCGCGCAGGAGGTTGGAACCACAAAGCGCCACCTGGATATTTAAATGTCCGTGACCGACTAAATTCCAAGCGGGGCAGTATTGCGAAGGATCCCGAACGATTCCCACTCATTCGCAAAGCTTGGGATCTCATGCTTACTGGCACCGTAACTGTTCAGAACGTTCGAGACGAATTAGAATCATGGGGATACCTTGTACGTGAAACCCTCAATCTTTCATTGCGCCCGTTGCGCTACGGCTCCGTCATTGCAATGTTTCGAAATCCCTTTTACGTCGGATACGTCCGTGAGCGGGGAGAACTGGTGAAGGGCAAGCATGAACCAATGGTCACTTTAGACGAGTTTCGCCGTGTCCAGCAAATCCTGGCACTTCACACCTCGCATGCCAAGAGGGTGCACACTCACGATTACACTGGCTTTATGCAGTGTGGCTACTGCGGTCAACTCATTACTGCCGAGTGTAAACGCCTCAAGTCTCGAATCTGGGAGGTGTACCATTGCTCCGACACGTATGATCGGTGCACTCAGAGAGGTATGTCTTGGGATGCCGTCAAGCTGGAGATTTCTTCACTTCTTCAGGGTGTGACGTATGATCCCGCGGCTCTTGCCATTGCGGCGGAAGAAGTCAAACAGGCATTGGCGACAAAGCAAGATGCTTTTCGAGTGAAACGTGAACAGGTCCGCAAATCCCTCCAAGAGGCAGAGAGGCGGCTGCAACGGCTTACTGAAATGTGGCTGTCTGGACTCCTCACGGACGAAGCCCGATACAAGACGCTTGAGGAAGAGGCGCTCCTCAGAAAGGGAAATCTAACCTTTCAGCTTGACCAAGCCTCCAATGATTACGATCGGCAGCTGAAGAATCTCGGCCGAGCCGTCCAGTACCTGGCGGCAGGTAAGGCGAACTTCGAAGTCGCCAAACCGGAACGCAAGCGTGCGATTGCTTCAGCTCTCGGATTGTTCAAGTTTTATGGTCGCGAGAAAGAAATCAAGTTAGTTGTTCGGCCCATTCTTCGAGAAGTGGCGAGCTTCACGACCTCAATCCTGAACCTGCTCGAACCTCCAAAAACTGGCTCTGATAAACAAAAAGTAGCGACTTTCAAAGAGTCACTTCGCTTTGGTCGGCGAGATACAACTCAACTCGAAGTGCCTGAATCACTGCTTTTGGCGCTCTCAGAGGACCTTTTGCCTCCGCTCGATGATTCGGATTCCGAAGAGTTGTTGGGGCTTGTGGAAGGAGAACTATGACTCATGTAGGATCGGGGGATCTCTCCCCTAACCCTACGCCATGTCTGCACTCCCAGACGACATTATCCTCCCCGCGCCCACAGCCGAGGGAGTCATCAAGCTCCAAGCCCTCTACCGCCAGCGGTTCAAGAAAGAACTTCGTGAAGGAGAAGCTCAAGAAATCCTCCAGCACCTCACGACGATTGTCTGGAACTCATTTCTCATCCTTGATGAAGTCGGTCACGAAACGCAGGGAAATGGTTCTTCGCCGCAGACAGGCGGAGAACAGAGCGAGGAAACCTCCTCAGAATCTCCCCACTCCGACCTTTCTGGCAAAGCAGCGTCCAAGAGAATTGCCAGCCTCAGAGCGACCATGACCGGAAGCGCGCGACGGGCGAGGTGACCGGTCGATTGCCGCTTGGCTTTACGAGGAGCCACACTGAAACCGGACACTCGTTCGCCAGACCGGATGAGTTCACCATGAAGCTCTTAGCCGAGGCTGTCGAATTACGAGAGCGTGGACATTCAATCAGGAAGATTTGCCGCTACCTGAAGAGTCGAGGGCTAGCAATCAGCGTCTCAGGCCTCTGGAAAATCCTAAGCCGGTAAGTGAATCTTCGTCCTTCAAAAGGTATTCACAACCGGTAGATGACCTGCAATAATCAAGCTCAAAATAGAAGTCGTATTTGATCAATGCCCGAGATGACGCTTTTAGAACGCTTCACAGGCGAGGGTGGAACGCCCCGCCTTATTGAAGTACTACTTGAGCAGCGCCTTGTACAAGGTAACCAGGAACTGGCAGAAAGTCTCAGAAAGGTTGGCGAGCTCCTCTCCTATAAGCCTGGCGAGGCCTTCATTGAGCAAGATGCCGCTGAAAACGATATTTTCTTTATCTTGGCCGGAAGTGCAAGGGTTGTCGTAAACGGTCGTGAGGTTGCGGTGCGATCAGCTGGAACACATGTCGGAGAAATGGCCGCGATTGAGCCGTCTCAGCCACGATCCGCATCCGTGGTGGCCATCGAGCCTCTAGTTGTGCTGCGAATTACTGAATCGGAATTCTCGGCCCTTGCCGCCACGTTTCCTCAGTTGTGGCGCGGCGTAGCCAAGGAACTCTCGCGAAGGTTGCGCCAACGAAATAGACTTGTCACCACTACCCACGACAACATCAAAGTGTTCATAGTGTCATCGGTTGAGGCCTTACCGATCGCGCGTGGCGTACAAGAAAGTCTGGAGCATGACCCCTTCTCAGTTACGGTGTGGACCGACGGAATCTTTAAAGCGTCGTTTTACGCTATTGAATCACTTGAGGCAGCTGTCGACCAATCCGACTTTGCAATTGCGATCGCCGTTCCTGATGATGTGGTAGAAAGCCGTGGTGCCACAAACCCCGTACCACGTGACAATGTCATTTTTGAACTCGGCTTTTTCATGGGTCGTCTCGGTCGCCACAGGACGATCTTGATGGAGCCGCGAGGAGAAGAGGTAAAGCTTCCCACCGACCTGTCCGGCATCAATACGATAACCTACCGTCCATCAGCTAAGCCAACGGATCTACTTTCGGTGCTCGGCCCAGCCTGCAACAAGTTGCGCGCGATCTTTGAGGATTTAGGACCCAACAACTAGGATATGGGACTCAAACAGAAGCTCGAAAGTGCCGTGAAGTTCATCCTAACCGATGATGCTTGGACCATTCGGGAAGGGAAAGTCGTGCCCGAACCGGAAGATTTGAGACTGGGCAACGATGGCGTAAAGCTCAATGCGACGGTGCTCTACGCGGACATGTCCGCATCGACCGCCCTCGTGCAGAACCACACAGCTACGTTTGCTGCTGAGGTCTACAAGTGCTATCTGTCGTGCGCAGCAACCATTCTAAAGGCCGAAGGAGGGTCGATTACAGCATACGACGGTGACCGCGTAATGGCAGTTTTCATCGGTGGCTCGAAGAATACATCTGCTGTTCGCGCAGCCATGAAAATTCGGGCAGCCGTAAGCGACATCATCCAACCAGCGATAAATAAACAATATACGACTTCGTACAAGCTGGAGCATTGCATCGGAATCGATACGAGCGAGATTCTGGTAAGCAGAGTCGGAGTTCGAAGTGATAACGACCTTGTATGGGTCGGACGAGCCGCCAATTACGCCGCAAAACTCAGTGATCTGACGAAAGGCTATACGTTCATTACAGCCGATATCTTTAGTAATATGGACGACTCGGTGAAATACGGTGGAAACCCGAAGCAATTGATGTGGGAGTCTCGTCAGTGGACTAGCAATTCAAACCTTGGAGTTTATCGTTCCTCTTGGAAGTGGACGATTCAAGATTAGTGAAACCGGGATGCGGCGAACGAGCCACAGCGTGGATCGGGTCCTTTAGGCTTCCTCTTCCTCGGCACAATTGTTGTCAGGAAGCGCTCTGCCTTTACCAGAAGCATGTAGCCTGACCACTCGGCGCACATCGGCCGCAGTGCTTGCGTCCTGCAGCTCCGTGTAGAACCAGCCAACAAGCCGCCGTAACTTGTACGGGTTGAGTCCGCAGCTCAAGATGGCCTCTCTGTGCGCTACTCGAATGAGCTTTGGCTTGTCTTTGAGCCAAAAAGAAAGCCGGATGAATTGAGATTCATATTCGCTCCAGAGGCACATCGCAAATATGAAAGGCATCAGACCCACGGTTAGTAGCGAGGGTAAAGCGAGAGTTAAGTATGTAGATCCTTTGGTGAAATCCGCCCGGTGGTCCCATGCTGCCTGCAACGTGAACAGGAAAACGACGAGGGCAACAACGTTGAAGACTGTGCCGAATAGCTTCGCAACGATTGCAAGCCGCTCTTCAGTCTTCACTACCTCTCCCATGATCCCAATCACGGTAACCGCCGGAATGAGGAGGAGTTCAACCCAAAGCGGAAAGACGTAGGTGTTCGATAGGAATTGGAGAACGACCGTAACCTTAATGCAACCGATGAGCGTCTTTCGGAAGAATTGCGGATCCGACGCCGCCGAAACGGATTTTCCGAACAGGATGAGCGCGGTGCCTATAAACCACAGCAGAGTGTCCTTCAGCAGGCCAGAGTTCCACAGGCCGACTCTCGCCAGTACGGCGGCTATCCCCCAAACGTAGATAGCCATAATTCCGGACGGAGCCAGGATCTTGACCTTGGTCGTCGCTGCAAGAAGATCCCTGGAGGAATGTCTGATTTCAGACTTCGAAAGCGCCCACAGGAGAGCCACAGCGATCCAGATCGCGAGTGAGATCTCGCGATTGTTGAATGAGTTGAGGAATTCGCTCACCGAGAAAGCTTTACGGCTGGCAACCGAGTTTGGTTTTTTGGCGACGAAGTCTCACGACGCGAGAGCGGAAAAGAAGCATTATTTATGGCTGTCTTCCACATGCTCTCCTTCGTCAGGATTTCTGCTGAATAAACGGCCCAAACGTTCGCCGCCAGCGTCTTCCCACTGTTTCGTACCGCAACGCCATAATCACGTAGAGGACTTTCCCATCATCATCTCGTAATGCGCTTCGTGGCCGGCGGCTTCGAATACACGTTTGAAGATCTCGTGGTATTGCTCGCCGGAGGTGTCTTGAACCGAAATGAACACGTCGTCGTGGACCGAGTGGGAACCGTCGTTCACCCACGAGATTAGCGACTTGTACACAAGCTTTTCGGAGCCATCAAATCTATCGGACATAGCGTCAAAGTCCACGCCGCCCAAGATCTTAAAGTAATTCTCCAAGATTCGGCGCATTGTGTTCTGGATGCTCACAGCCGAGCTGATCGGCTGCTTAATTTCCTTCCAGAGCAACTCATACGACGTGTTAATAGGGTTGCAGTCGCACTTCGTAATCGTGGATACCTGTCCGTTCTTGCGGACCATCCAGAATGTCTCCTCGCTCATGACTCCTCCGCTTCTCTTCGGATTGAACGAGACCTCCTTGTGGAAGTAGACGTTGTGCGTAAGAACGAAGACCTGCTTTATGTGCCCGATTCCGGTGCGCACATCCTCGAACAGACCCTTGATCAGGCTGCCGACGATGAACAAGATGTCACTGTCGAGACTAGAGACAGGATCGTCGAAGACAACGACGCGGTCGGTTACAACTCCGGAAGCGGAATCGCTACCTTTCAAGAGATGATAGAAGTATAGGAATGTAATAAACGTTCTTTCACCTTCGCTAAGGCTCTCCTTTGCGTCACTTCCGTCAATCCGCACGATTTTGTACGTGACTCCACTTGATCCGACGGCTAGGCGAAACCCTCCGAATCCGAACGAGTTAAGCAAGGCGTTGATAGCGCTGACAGTTGGCTGAGGGCTTGTGACCTTCTTCTCGAGCTCTTGGATGTGGCTCCTTTTGCCCTGAATCTCTGCTTCGAGCTCGGTGATCTGCTTTTTCAGCGCTTGGATCGCTGAGTCCAACTCGTTCGCGTCCCGGTCGTAGTGGGACAGGGCAGTCTTCAGCGAGGAATCAGTAAGGTACTTCCACACCTGTCCGACGAGCTTCTCCTTCTCTTTACCCAGATTGGCTAAGGTGGCGTTGTGCTGGTCGATACCCTTGTTTGCTTCAGAGATCGCCCCAACTAGCTCGTCCAGGAGGGCAGCGGAGGATTGAAGCTCAACCACGCGGCTTGCCTCTTTGGATTTCTGTTCGATCTTGAACTCATTGGCGGAAAGAAGTGCCTCTATGCCGGCCCGGAAGGTCCTGAGCCGGTCGTTGTCAATGAACGGCGATTCAGTGGCGATTGCCTCGTCCACCGACTTCAAGCAGTCGCGACTCGAATTCCTATAGGACTCCAACAGATCCTTAATGGCCAGGGTATCCGCCTCGAATGATTCGTCGAAGTAGGCTGCTATCGAGGCCTCAAGTGCCGCCGGCACCTCCTGCTGGCAGAAGGGACACTTGCCGTCACTGTTGGGCAAATAGGCGGCTCCGGCCTTGACCCAGTCGCTGCTGCCCAGCTTCCCGATCAGGGCGGCAATATCAACGTCCTCTCGTCCGAGCACCTTTTTCGACAGGATCGGGTGCTTCTCCATGGCCGCAAGGGCACCTACCCGAGGTAGCGGCAGAGTCACCGCAAAGGATGGCGCTGGCGCGAAAACTGTGGCGGCCCGGTCCTTGAGAACCGACAGGTCCTCGAGCATTGACGTACTCTTCGATCGCTCCCGCAGCACCTTGTCCTTGAAATTTGAACGGTTGTTGCGGAAACCTTCGAAAGCGACTTGAAAGAACGGATCGAAGTCAACCTTTTGCGCCCAGCATTCGGTCCTCAACCGCTCCTCGACCTCTTCCCGCGCTTGAATCTTGCCGGTCTGCGTGTCACCCAGTGTTGCCCGGCGATTTGCCAACTTGCTTGAAAGCTTGTCGAGGTCCGCCTTATCCGCTTCTATCTGGCCCAGGATATCTATGTTTTGCTCACCGAGCGTGAAGACACCCTTGAGCTCTTGCGCTTGGCCGAAGTTCCGATGGATGAAGTCGCGGTTGTAGACCAGCACTTGGAGCGGCAGTCCATCTCTCCAATGAAGACTGCACGCGGGGAACGAATTGCAATCGGAAATGACCCTACTTATCGTCGTCTTACCCGAGCCGTTGGGACCGAAGACGAAATTGAACTTGGACAATCCGCCAAGCACTTGCGCATCGCTGCCGTACGTGGCCACGCCAGCGATGGAAATCGACTCAAGCATAGCCCGCTGTCTCGACTTCCGGTTCGGCTTCATCCAACGCAGAGTCGGCGAACGAAGGAAGCTCTGGCATCTCTCGCCCGCCGATCCCATGCAAGTCCCCCGACAGGGCAGCTGCAGACTGTAGCACCCTCTCAATCTGGCGCTCGCGGCGTTTCCACCGCGTCAGGGTAGCCCTTCTTTCTGATTCGAGGTCACTCTGCATCTGGACGAATGGCTCGACGATGCCTTCCAGCCGGGATCGGAAATCCGGCCCGGTTAGGTAATCGTACAGAAGCTCGGCTTTGGATTGCTTTCCGTTCGTGACCCGACGCACCGAGGCCACTTGGTCCATCTGCTGCCTCATCGCGTGAGCAATCGGAACAGCGAAGGCGGGAAGAACGGCCCAGACGCCTTCGACTACGCCGAAGCAATCGATGCCCTTCGGACACGCTGTGCTCACGATAATTACGATTTCTGCCTTTGCATTAGCGGCGTCTTGCTTAGCCTTGGCGGGCCACTCCCCGCCCCAACTTTGCGTCCTTTTGATCTCCCACATGATCGTGCCAGCGTGCTGACCCGGAGCAGTCATAACCCGATGGATGAGGTCTCCTCCACGTTGCCCCGTCTTAACAGGTTCTATTTCATCCCAGGGAAATGTCCGGCGAAGAGCTTCCTCAAGATCAAGCTCTAGTGTCTCTCCTTGCGTCTGCTGCGATCCCTGTTGAGCTTGTCGCTTGGCTTCATCCAGCTGCTGCACGAGCTTCTCTATTTGCCGGTCTTTCTCGGATATTCGGAGCCGCTCTGCGTCCTGTGCTTCGCGTCGAGCCTCTTCACGCAGTTTCTGCAGCTCAGATTCAAGCCGTCGTTGGGCTTCCACGCCAGCAGATTCGGCAGCTAGTTCTGCTCGCTGTTTAGCCCGAAGCGCTTCCACAACTTCCTCCTGAGATTTCTTCAGGCGGAGAGCCGTTTCTTGCTCGCGCTCTGCGGCGCCCCTAATCTCCGTTTCCAGTTCTGCACGGACCCGTTGCCTCTGCGCTCGCTCGACCTCCGCCGTCCTCTCGTTAAGCAGCCTAGCGACCTCCACTTCGATCTCCGCCCTTGCAATCTCGATCTTTTGGCGCTCGGTAGCCAAAGCCTTTTCAGCCGCGGATTTATCATCAAGAGCTTTGCGCAGACGCTCTTCACTTTCTCGTCTCGCTCGCTCGATAAACGGAGCGGCAATCGTCTCGGTGAGCGGGATCTCGTTGCCGCACTGCGGACACTTGATGTTTGGACTTAAAGCTTCCATATGGCTGCTGGGAGGTAATTTCATCCACTCTATCGAAAGTGGACAGCGTAGTCCAGGCGCAGCTTTCGAAATTTCACGATCTCGGCAAAAACGCAGTTACGAGACGCGGAGCCCAAGCCTCGAGAGCTAGTAAGCATCCCGACTGGGAACTCGCAGCAAGGGCCGAGTGCCCCTCGAAAGTTTGGGATATCAAGTTCGCTTAAGCCGGTGCGACGCCACCCTTTGTTGTGACTGGCTGGAACACGGAGAGGCCCGAGTTCGGCCCTTGCGGTAATCCCAATGCTGTGTCCACCCCAGGATTCTCTCTCAGATCTTCAAGTAGCCGCGCAGCATCGACGATCGAACCGAGTTTCGCCTGGGATTCTGGCCGCGGTGACGATACTTCCTTAGCACGGTAAACGACGACCTGGCCCACACCTTCATCGATCGAGCGTCGGCACACACCCCGAATGTAAAACCGGTTGAATTCACCCTCGGCGAACGTATCTGGTGCGGTGTGAGGTACTGCAGCCATGGTCGTCTTGCCATTCCTCGTTCGGGGCTCGTGCAATACGAAACAATCGGCCCGCCGAAGATCAGACGCCAAGGACGCCGCTGTTCCCTCTGCCACCGCTCTCAGTAACAGATCCGGATAACACAAAACGCCCGCTGGCGTAAACCTCTTGCTGGAGTAAAGGCGGTCGGCAGCAATGTCTCTTTGAACCTCATCAACCATGTGCTTCCGAGTCTTGAGGTCAAGATCTTTCAATTCCATTAGCACATGTTACTTCAATGCGAATGTTGTTAGAGAAGTATATGTGGCCCGGCCCAAGAAGAATCACTCGCGGTCACATACCCGGAGAAGCTCTGAACTTGGTTGCTTCACAGTTCAGATTGAGGAGCCCGCTTAGCTATCTTGGACCTCTTTCCGTATCCTTTCCCTGAGAAGTTGCAGTTCGCGAACGTACTCGCCAAACTCAAAGTTACTTCCGCCGCCATCAATGTAGAGCTGGTGCACGATTCGGCTCAGGGTTTCCACGACTCCGAGCACATCGTCAAGGTCTTTCTTCGTTGCCAACACGACTTACAGATACCTTGTTGGCACCGACTGCAACGACCCAAATTGCGCTGCTCAGGCGAACAGCTTGTCGGTCCATTGCTGCGACTTAAGGGTTTGCTTGGATGCGCAAGATAGATTGCTGATTTCGGTCTTACACTGAAGCGTCATGGCAACTTCCAGCTATCGCAAGGGCCAGCGAGACGGCAGCCGCAACCGGTACAAGCCCACGGGAAAGAACCCGCTCTGGGCAGGCATCTTTGGATGGTCGACGGCTGATGAGAAGAACAAGAAGTCGTACGACCGCGGGTATGCCAACGGTCGGAAGAACCGCAAACGCTAGGGCTTACGAAAGGAATCTGGAGAACAGCGCCGCAGCCAACAGAGCGATCGCGCCACACAGTTCCAACCACATGAGGTACTCCCGCTTAGCCGTCTCCCAGTCGATCGCACGGGCGCACTGAGAACAGACGACGCGGATGCCATAGTGGATTTGAAATGCGTTGATTTGTGGATGGGGGTAGCGGCGACGAATCCACTCCCCCGTTTGCACCCGCCGGCGCACCTTAAACTCGGTTGAGGGAATCGGACGGCCGCAGCGATAGCAGGTGGCCATATGCCGCTATCGTGACTGAGGACCTAGCTGATCACCAGTTACTCGCGATCCGTGGCGAAACAGCCACACAAAAAGCCGGACTGGGTAGTCCGGCGTCAGTAGTCCTCCGGGAGGAGAACCGTGGTAGCGGATCGATCAGCTTCCGTGATGATCCAGAACTTGGTTCCATGGCTGTCTCGATATGACGAGAGCAACCTAAACCCTTCTTTAACCGACACTTCATTCTCGGCTTTGTCTTCAGCACAGAGGTCTCCCCAATCTCCTCGGGCGTGCCGGCTAAGGGCAGACAGCACATCAGCTCGGTTGAGCCGACCTGCCGCATTCTGCGTGATGACCGTGAGCCCCAAGGCCAAGCGCGGGGTTGAGGCTGCCCTCATCCGAGAACGACCTCTCTGAGGCTCTCCATGTCGGGCAGGTTCTCAGTCATGAACTCTTCGGGACTCTGTCCGCAATCGTAGGCATCGCGGAAGCACATATCCGGCAGGTCATGGATCGAGAGTCCGAACGACTGCTCGCAGACCGCATCCACGCGCTCCATCCAGTCGGCGAAGCTCACCCGAGGTCTCCACAACGCTCAGCGGCTAGGTCGAATAAGGCGAGCTGGACCGGGCAAGGCAGGCGACCAACTTCAGCGTTGCCAAACAAGAGACCGGGAACCGTGCCCGAAACAATACGGGCGATGAGTCGGTCGACGGTTGGGTTGTGGAGCGCATAGGTCGGTCGCCTGTCTGGAGCCCTGCGGGAGACGGCGAGATCCGTTTGCGGATCCCACTCGTACCGCCAGAGCCGAGCTGTGCGAAAGGGTTCTTCGCGCAAAGCTGTGCCCAAGTGGTAGCGAAAGCCACCTGAGACAACCACCACACGGGGCGAACCCCACCGAAGCGGCACGACCGCAGCCCGTTGGTGCGCAGGACTGTGAACGCCACAGACGAGTACCTTGCCGTCGAGCACGAGGCGTTCGGCCTCACGTTCGACATCGTCGAGTTCACGGGGCACGTGGCATGATTTGCCCAGTGAGCTAACTACCGTCGCGAGGTGCGACGTAAGTAGTTGGACGTTGCCAAAAAGCCACAGGCCGCTTGGCTGATAAAAGCCAGGCTCCTCGTTGAATTGGGCTGATCGCCTGACAACCTGCTGGCCAGCTTGGTGTTGATCGCAGCCCTCCAGTGGGGCATGTACGGTGTGCATGAAATCGCCTCCTCAAGCATTCACGGTCCTATCGGGACCGCAAGGGCATCTCATCACCGGCCTCCGCGGCTGGCAATCTCGGCGCACTCCGAGAAGTCGAGTTCGTCCCGCAAACCAAATCGCGCCCGTCAGCCAGCCAACTTCGCAACCATTTGGGAGCATAAAAGAAACTTTCCTTTCCACTTTCTGGTTTTCCGCGTTATCATTTGGGTGTGGTTCGTCTCTTTTTTCGATCGGTCGGGCATTGGTTACAACTGGTGGGCCAGGTGATGGCATCGACTTCCGACCGGGATGCCTGGGATCTCCCCGCCCTGCCATACAGCCACATGACGCTCTCAGAAATTCGGAGGCTCTTGGAGACGTGAACGACGACGGCCCTTATGACTATCTACACCCCGAATTCCTGACCGGAATCTCCGCCAATCTTCAGCCGACGGAAGAGGCCCGTGCAGCGCTCCGGGAACTCCGAGCTCTTGTTCGGGAACTGAAGCAACCGAGACCAGAAGAAATAGTCGGCATTCTAAAACGACTGGTCGCCGATATTCCTGAGCCCGAAGTGGCTGCAATCTCCGTCTCTGGAAAGCCTGGAGCATACGCCAAGTACTTCGGAACCAGGTTTGTGTACTCAAGTAACCCTGCAAACCTGCTTATTCGTGGCCTCCTGACCGACTACATCGCCGTGATCGAGGTGACCGATGACGATCATCCGCACCCGATTACGGCATCCGAACTTTGTAACCTGCTAATGGCGCTGGACGCCTTGGTCGAACTGTATTGAGGTGACATATGTCTTCATCGCTCGCTCCATGTCTCGCACACTTTTACAACCCGAACACTCGGCTGGGGTCCGCCCCAGAGGCCGGGAACGCGCTTGAACGATGGCACGCTGGCCACCGGTTGGTATTCTCCTTGTTCGCCCAAGAGTGCATTGCCCTGGACGGGCTGGCCCTTGCCTGCCGGAACGGAGACGAAGCAGCGGCTCGGAAGTGTCTTCGCATCGCCTCGCGGATTTTTGCCGGAATCGCTACGGCCTTTAGTGTCTGCGGCGCAATGTCTCCTAAGGAGTTTTCAGGTGTCACGGACCACATGATTCAGGAGAGCGGACTTTCCGACATCAGCGGGATGCAAAGTCCGCACTATATCCACCTCTTCTCTCATACATGGAGTTCGATGGCCGACGCCGGCATGATTGAGTGGATCCGGCACCACTTGCCCTTCGACCACGCCGAATACGTTTTTATTGTCAAGGAGTGGGTGCAGACTCACCGTCAGGTCGCGGAAAACTGCGGTTCCGACCGAACATCGGGGCAAAGTTTGTCCGGGAATCAGTTCGCTGTGATCTCTACGTTTTTGCGGGAGCGCATCCTTAGCATCATTTCGCCGGAAGAGGTGGAGCCATGAAAACACGAATTGACCCAGGTCTCTTCATCAAAATGCCGACTCTAGTCCGTGCGGCCGTTGTGGTGCAATTTGACAACGCGCCCACGCAAGGTCATATGGATAGACTCGCACAGAACCTAGCCGAGTGCGCGGACGAAATCCGCGCCTCAGATGACGGAGACGACGGTTCTTTAGTCTGGTGCGACTTCTTCAGAAGTGTTGGACTCAATCCGAATAAGTATCCTCCGGCACATTTGAACCTACGGCGTCGGATAAAGAAGGGGTGGACACCTCCTCCCATCTGCCCGGTGGTGGCAGCCTTCAACCTCGTGAGCCTCACTCTTAACACTCCGGCCGGGGGCGATGACCTACGACAAGTAATGGGGCTTGCAGATACAATTGAACTCGGATTCGCCGACGGAACCGAGACCTTCGAAGGTTTAGGGAGCGGCGATCTCGGAGCGGTTAAGGCCGGAGAACTGACCTATAAGGCTGATAACACCATCGTTAGCCGATTTGGATACGTGCAGAATTCAAGGCTTACGGCTCTTAGTTCCAGCACGCTGGACGCCCTCGTCAACATTGATGCCTGCGGTGATTCCGCGGAGGAGATTTGCGGTTCAGGAATAGATCTGCTCAATCAAATTGTGACGGCAATGGGGGGGCGAACAACCACTCGTATTCTTTCCAGCGCGGAGCCAGAGGGTGTCTTTGCGTGCGTGAGCAGGGAGGAATAACCCGTGCCATCTTCCTTTGCAATCAGCGACCGCTGCATAACGTGCACGTCTCAGAGCTGCGTTCCAACCTGTCCCACCAGTGCAATATCGATGTACGTCACTCCGGAGGGTGGAGTTCGAGCCGCGATTAACAACACTTGCATAGCTGCAGGTAGGTGTGCGGCGGTCTGCCCCGTGAACGCGCCCGTACCTATCGAGTCTCCGCAATGGAAGAACAACATGGAAGCGAGACGCGCGAAAGAGTACAACGACGCTCTGGTGGCCGCCAATAATGTAGCGGCACCAAGCCCTGCGAACTTTTGCCAAACGGAATTCGCGCTGGCATGGCTCGTCAACAAGAGCAGTCCATGCGAAGGCATTCTGAGCCTCGAACTCCGAACCGAAGAGGAACTCGTGAAGCTCCCTGGTTCGCGGGCGCTAATCAGCGTCCCAACCGTTCCGCCGGACCCTCTCATTCGAGCTCGGAGATTTGGGAAATCCTATTCATTTCTTGAAACAGATTCCACGAGACACAGATTCTTAATCTCAACACAAGGCCTCTTCTCGGATCACCTATCGAAGTTGAGGATAGGACAGCGTCTTCTGCTCGGAACCCCAATGGGCGGATATGACCTTGACACGCACACCGACCGTGGACCGTGTATTTTTCTTGTCGCCGGCACAGGCGTTGCACCGGCCATCGCGCTGGCACGATCGGCCGCTCACCAAGGCCGTCCAGTCATAGTCATGGAGTCCGCCCGCTCACCAGAACGATTGTGGATCCCGCGCGAACTTGGCCAAGAAATTCTAGACGGAGCCATCTCTTATCAAGGCTGGGCTACTCGAGCCCCCGGCGGTTCTCCTCGCAAAGAGCGAGCGACAGCCGCACAGACCCTCTTCTCGACGTGGGCGGGATGCGCTCATTGGTGGGCGTTCGGCGCGCGTGGTTTTGTCCATTCGGTGCTAAGGCTTGCGGAGTCGAATGGTGTTGGGATCGGCGACCATGCCGTCCCCGGCCAAATCACCGCAGAGTACGTTTAGATGCGCAAAGAACCACCGATCGGTAGCGCTCTCGCAACGAACCGATCCGCCTTTGCGGTGGGTTCCGGTCGCTCCGCGTAGTATCATTGGAAGATGGCTGGCAAAACCGCCCAGAGCCTTAGCCCGGAGGCCGTCGAGGAGATTAAGGCTCGAATGGCCCAGATGGGCCTCGAATGCCCTAGCCTGGCGGAAAGAATAGGGGCGGACCGGTCAACCGTATGGAAGGTCTTAAACTCGGGTCAAGCGCCGAGCACAAATCTCCTCACTCGCATGATCCAAGAATTGGGCTTCGACATCGAGGCTTTTTTCCTACGGGAATTTCTAGATGAAGACGCCGCGTTACGATTCGCTCTAGAACGCATAGTGGATCTGCTTGGACAGTCGAATTCGGCAACTATCAAGGAAGCACTTACACGCTTTGACGAAGCACAGGTATCAGCCACCGTAAAGTTGCTCCAAGCGGCACTAGCACCATTCGATGCATGCCTCGAATGGGATGCGCAGGGTTCAACGGCAGCATTCACCGCTCGTAAATCTGTGATGCAGTGGCTTCAGGCTTGGTTAGAGGCAGTACCCTACCCTAGTCGCCAATCAACGGGATTGGCGGCACTACAGATTCTAGACTCTGCATTCCAATCGATGCGCGTTCAGTTCAAGAGAGAGGAGTTTGAACTACCTAACTTACAACTCTATGGCCCTTTCGAAGCATATCTTAATGCGCTTCGGGACTCGGTCGCTCTATTAATAGAGCGAAGTCAAGATGAGGTGATCGTCCTCCAGGGTGTGACAGTGGTTTTGCCAAGCGCTTGGTTCAATTCACCGTTAGGATTTCGAGTTCACTTTCACGAATATTACGTAGGAAACCATAGCAATGAGATGGACAGCTACGTGGACCTTGTGCAACGCCTGTGTTCCGACGAGCGTATCGAGTTCCGAAGGTTGGTCGTTCACGATAGTTCGAAGCCTTGGTTGGAAGATTTACTGGAAACAAAGACCAGGGCTGACGAGCAATGCAAACTCTGCATCGTGCGTGCAAAGGAAGACGTAGGGCCCGCCGGCACCATAGATCGAATACGATTGAAGCCACTCAAGAAAGTGGACTTTAGAAGCGCGCTCGAGTGGTTAACAAAGAAATACCCCGACGCGGTCGAACCCTACAGGCGTTCCGGCCTTTCAGACTCACTGTCTGGGGAAAGCAATCTGATAGTCGTTGAGCCGGACGGCTACAAGCGCGAGCCGGACGACGAATGGGTGTTGTGTAATCTTGTAGAGGAGTACGTACGTAGATTGCATACAGAGCCATATCCATCTACCGCAAAGCGGCTGATGTTGGAGCGCGACCTGCATGATAACTCTGGCCTCAAAGTTGAAGACTACCTGTCACTCTATGACAAGCCTATGATTGACCTGCTAGCGATTGGCGTAAAAACGGACGGCGGCCGAGTTGATTGGCAATTTGTCTTAAGTGCGGGTTTCGACTTAGACAACGGAGTTGGGCACATCCAAACTCTATCGGATCCTCGTGAGATCCGCCGGATCGGACAGTTTTGGCACGATCTCCATGATAGTAGTCACTCCGTCCCCTGGACACATTAAACATGTCGCACATCGCACCTTTTTTCGGTCAAGGGGATCACCTTCGTGCTCTGAATGCTGACGGGCTCTATATAGAAACAGAGCATGGCTTGCTTAAGGACTTCAATGGCGGCGGATATTGGACAGTCCCCCTGGGGCACCGCAATCATCAGTTGGTGAGTTCTGCGGATCTGGGTACTTGGGCAGATCTGTTCAATTATGAAACGGGAGCTTGCGAGGCCTACGCTCAAGCCCTTGCAGGACTAGTTCCTTTCCAGAAACTCCTCTTCGGCTGCTCCGGATCATCGGTCGCAGACGCCGCCCTCAGGATGGTGTTCCAGATTGCACGTCAGGAAAACCGGCAGGGGTCAAGGATTCTGACCTTAAAACGATCTTACCATGGATCTACGGGTCTGACACTAGCTTGCTCAGGGCTGAACTACAAGAAGTGGACACCTGGCGCAGACAAGTTAGCCTTCGTGTGGGACGACGAAGCGGCGTTGCGTCGCCACGGCGGCGATATCGAAGCTGCGCTAAACGAGATACCATGGGAAGATATTTGTGGATTCATATTCGAACCGGTTAGAGCAGTAGGAGGTTTGCGACAAGTAAACTTTGAACTCCTCGAAGCTCTCCTAGAGCAGTGTCAGCAGGCGGGAGTAGTGACGGTCGCGGATGAGATCACGACCGGTGTATTTCGGTGTGGAGAGCTCGCCTGGAGTAGCCGCTGCGGAGTGCTCCCGGACATTGTGCTCTTGGGAAAGGCTATCACAAACGGGATATTTCCCCTTGCTGTCGCGCTTATATCTAGAAGCACCTGGGATCGGCTAGACAATTCCTCGACTCCCGTCAGGGACCGATACCAATGGGGCGAAACCTACGCCGGACACCCTTCCGCGGTTGCTGTCGCGAACCGTGTTCTCGGTTATCTAAGCGATCCTGGTATCCACGTTAATAGGAAGAGCCTCCTTTCGATCCTTCAGGAACGCACGCCCCCTTTGCGGTCCAATCGCGGTGTAGCAGACGTGCTCCTTCCGGCGGACATGCTCGCAGTGGGAATCAAGTTTCGAAATCCCAAGAACGCCTATGTTCTTGAGCGCATGATGCGAGAGAGGGGTTATAGGTTGGGCGTTGAAAGTAATGTTTTACTCGTTGTTCCCATGTTTGTAAGCAGAGAAATGGACCTCCACGATCTTATAGATGGACTTGCGGCATCGTTGGCAGTGCTAGATGAAAAGGAAGTCGAGTAGAAATACTCGGAATGTTATGTTATACAGAACAAGAGAGATTCGTTCACTACATGAGAAGGTTGAAACTTTGACTCCCGTTGGAAGTGAGGCCTCAGTTCAGGACTTACCAGCCGTGGGAAGTGCATCGGTTGTACCAAAGCACTTCCCTTCGGAGGGTAATACTTTGAGCTCATTACTGGGACGAATCTGGATCAGTGTTACTGCCAACGCTAGCGTGAACGGATGGGATGTTTTACGTTGTCTTGGTCTGCAAAGTGAACTATTGGAAAAGATCAACGACGGGGTTTCGCGGTTGGGTGACCCTGTGGTTTCACCTTACGCCGATGTTGGTAATCGCCTGTTTATTATAGTCACGGATCCGAATAGATCGGAAACGCTTGTGCGGTTGCCAAGCGACGTGGAGGATATTTCACGGATCGAACTGAGATTGCCAGGTCCAAATTTCATGTAGCTCTTTGGGGCTACTTTTTGTTATGGAGTAACAGATGAGTACGGAACACGCATACGGATATCTTCCTCCGAATCCTCGGGGCCCAGTCCGGCTAATCGTACATGCCGATCGGGGTGCCGGTTCGTTAATACAGAGCGGTGCTACGGCCGACGCATATCAATCCGTTGACGAATCACTATTCGGCTATGACCTTGACTGGATCACGGAAAGGCAAGCGTGCCTCTCGGTTCCCGTGGACAATTGGGACGCGCTTACACAGGGTGCAGGAACTCCAAATCTTGTTGAGGTTGCGATCCCCCACTCCGACATTCCATACCTTGTGCGACTTGTTCCGAGTTCGATCAGTGATCCTAGCGCAACAAGCCCTGCCCAATTACACTTCGCCGATCCAGAAGCAGAATCTGATGGTGGTGATCTGTCGACTATCCATTTCCGCTCGAAGGTCATACCGCCGACATCGAGTGGATCGCATGAACTGCGCTGTCACGTTCTTGCAGACCAGGAACATACGGGTGAGCGTCGGTCACTTTGGGTTCATATTGGCGGTCTAAATGCAGGTCCCCAAAAGGCGGACATTCTTCGATCGCAGCCTTTTCGCGAAGTATGGGAAAGTCAGGCCCATCGAAACTGGGTCATCGTATACCTAGACGGCAGGACCCGGCTGGGCGACTGCTACCAGGCAAACTCGACAATCCACGGTCCGGTTGCGAAAGCCGTGGTAGAAGAAATCATCCCGTGGGTAGAACGTGAATTCGACTGCGGAGGTGATGGTCGTCGCTTTCTAGCCGGCAGATCGACGGGAGGATGGGCCGCCGTATATCTCCAGACCAAATATGCTGATTTTTTTGGAGGGTGCTGGGCTTTTGACCCTGACCCCCTCGACTTCTCCGAGTTGGCGCACCTAAACATCTATGGAGACCGCAACGCCTTCGTTACATCCTCAGGCGCGGAAAGGCCTTTCATCACTGACGGAAGTGGTGGAGTCAAGGTCAGTTACAGGAAGGCAACCAGACTTGAATCCATTCAAGGCATTGCCGGGCGCTACGAACTTTCGGCTATGCAGTTCGGCTCCTGGATGGCCACTTTTGGTCCAGAGGCGGGAGGAGAACCCGTTCCCCTTTGGGACTCCGATTCTGGCCTCATTGACGCTGGCGTCGTTGACCATTGGTCACAGTTCGATTTGGTCAATCTTATTAAGGGCTCAACACCCGACACTAGAAGGGTCTTGGCGCGCCGTCTTCATATTAATGCTGGCACAGAAGACGAATACGGCTTAGCAGCCTCGACAGAAGCGTTTGCACGCGAATTCGCGGCATTGGAACCCGAGGCATCATCGGTTGTAACGTGGGCAGCTCAGATGGGTCACCGAGACAACGCGCAGGTGGACTGGGTTGAAGTATTGGCCGAAATGAACCGCGTCCGAGGGACATTTGCCTAAACTTTGGGCAGACACAGCGATGTTTGCTCAGATATCGCGAGACTCCATAGAAGGAATTAGGTTCAATCTGTCCGCAATAGGACCCTTCAGCGCTCCGTCCTAATGATGGTCTCCGCCGATCTCCAGCAGTATAAGTTTTACGCAGCAGCTTCGACTTGTCACTCAAAACCTCTCAAGAAAGTCCCGACCTCCTTCGGTTGGCGGATGATGTCGGGGATTCGCGCTAGGCGTCGGAGGCTTGCCACTTCACTTTGAAGCTTAGGCTGAAGGAGGGTGTCGGGGACTTCGGGCACGGTCAAAGCTATCCATCGCCCGCTCCAGCTGCCTTGCCGGCACCGCGACGATTCACGCAACCTAGAAGCAACTCGTTTGTCACTGTCGAAGGATCCATGGCCCAGGCCGCGGCACCTAAGTCAGGAGCACGTTGCCCTCACCCTCAATCGATTGCTCCGGCAGTTTCTGGAGCCGTAGGCTCAGAGAAGCGTCCGTCCTTCGACCGCAATGACTTATAAAGAAAGTTTAAGCCCAGGTTCGCCAGGAGCTTAGGTCCAGACTAGATGGAACTTTAGCCGGTGCTCGAGGAACTCATTTCATTTGATCTGATATTTGGCTATGAGCCACATTTTATCGGTGGACTTGTTGTAGGACGGAAACTGCAGGCTTAGGGCGTCAGGTTTGATGATATCGACTTCAGCGGAGGCCAACTGTAATGTCTTGCTAAGGGGACTCAAGGGAATGAAGGGGACGGGCCCCTCGGGGTCGAGGTAATTCGCTCCAGACACGTTCGTCGCCAAGAGGGTTAGATTCGAGAAGGTGACGGTTCCGAGTGTTGTGAAGAACGGCAGCTTCTCCGCTAACCGATCGAGCGTTAGGGTAACTGGCACGCCGCTCGTGTCGGCGGAATACCAGGCATTGGAGAAGTCGCTCTTTAGGTCGAAAGCGACGAAGAGGCCGCCCTCGTCGTCCGACTTGCCATCAACAAAATCCTTGACACTGCCGGACGCCGCATCCTTTAGCTTGTCGCCGCCGTCGAGCGAGGTGTAGCGGAGGCGCAGGACCACGTCGCTGATGGTGTCGTAATCGAACTGCTTAAAGCCGTTCGGCAGTTCCAGTCGCCAGCGGGAGATGACGCCGGCTCCCTCGAACGGAAGGTAACGCTCATCGTGGAAGTTCAGCTCGAAGAGACCGGAATCCTCCTCGTTAGAGCCGACGGCGATCGCTTTGATCGGGACGTTGAAGGTGGTGAACCGGTCGTCGGAAGCACCGTCGGAAGTGTCCTCCGGGTAGTCGGCTTTGTTCTGCGCCCGGGATGATATGCGGACCTGATTCTCCAATAGCCGCAACGTGCAGTTCAGGCTCGTGTAGGGGCCGACGACGCAGGGGATGCGAACGGAGACGGCTTTGATGCGCCGGCTGTAGTGGCCGGGCCAGTCCATGTCGAACAGGACCTCGGGAAGAGCGAACTCGCATGTGCCGGTTTCTCGGAGGGTCAGGAGGGCTATTGGATCGATCTGGCGCAAGGAGATTGATTTCGGGATCTCAAAATCGTGCCCGCGGGTTTCAAAGTAGGCCCGTTCGAGATCCTTTAGGCCGTTGTAAAGGCGTTCGCCGCAGAGAAGGCCGTCATGACCGCCCTCCCAATAGCCGAACTGGATGAAGGTGGAGTCGCTGAGGCCGCGCTCGAAGCGGTACAGCTTCTCCGCCTTCTTGGCCAGCTCGTAGGCCATCGTGTAGGCCCGATAGTAGAGGCCGCTCACCTGGCCCTGCATCCACGAATAAAGCTCCTTGTTCGTGTACTTGTTGCGTAGGAAGTCCTCGGTTTCCTGGGCGTTGTCGATCTGCTTCTGCTGGTTCGCGATCTCCTGGTTGGCGATGTCGATTCGGATCTTCTGGGTGAGGATCTGCTTGTCGATGTTCTTGATCTGATAGCCCAGCTCGTTAGCGCGCTGGACCCTCTCCTGCATCTGCTTCAGGAAGCCTGCTTTTCGGCCCGCGTTGGAGGACTCAAAGCTTAGGATGTCAGCGTAGATCTTTAGGCCCCGTGCGGTAGCGGAGAGCGCGTTGGCCAGGTTCGGGAATCCCCATAGGACATCTACACCAACTCCTAAGGGATGGCCAGCCGCATTTATACTTGGAATGGCGTGAAAGACGCCAGCCAGCGTTTCAACGCCGCCGATTCCGGTGTTCCAGTCCTTCGCGGCGCCCGCTTTGTCCATCTCCTCCTTCTCGTAAGTGCCGATCTTGAGGCCGCTCTCGTCCACCGGAGGCTCGATCGCGTCGGCGAGTTCCGCGAAGTCTCCATCCTCGGATGGAACTTTGCTGAGGTCTTCACCTAGCAGCTTAAGCGTGTGGGTGAGTTGATAAGCGGGCCCCACGCGGCTTTGCTCCAAGGCATCAAGAGCGGCGTTAGCTTCATCCAGCTGCTTTTGCCGAACGCTCATAACCAGATTCTGGATCGCGGTGTCGTGTCCGGCCTTGAGCTGAGCATAGGACTCACTGTCTCCTTTTTCCTTGGCCGAGACGAACGCCCCGCCGAGGGACTTCAGCTCGGTGCAAAGTTCCAGCGCCTTTTGGAGTAGGTAGTTGAACCGGTAGTTAGGCATGGGGCTGGCGAGGTCGTTGAGGACGCTCGATATGCTCAGGCCGGCCGCAACCGCCTCGACGAGCAAAGCTGGATCGATCGGCGGCTGGAACAGCGGAAGCTGCCGGAAGACGCCGTTAATGTCCTCGCAGTGGCGGATCTTGAAGAGGCGGTCGTCAATCGTCGCCTTAAGGGCGAGGAGGTTCGGGTTGTCGGGGATGCAGAAGTAAAGGGAGTTGGCGAAGCCGAAGATATTGGCGAGCCCAAACGTACCGACGCTGCCCCCAATCGGGGTTGTGATCTGGTTGCTGAACGGAAAGGCGAGTTCAAGCTCCACCATTGCGTTGCCAAAGGCGTCCCACTTGTCCTGCAACGAGTTGTATGTCTCGGGTTCGATTTTCCCGCGTTTCGGGATGACCTCTCCCTCAGGTCCATAGAGGTGGGAGGCCAGCACGTAGCACTGGATTGCGAGGGGGATCGTTTCGAGACTGTTCTGGCGGAAGTAGTAGTCGCCATAGGCAATGAGGATCTCTATGTACTTCATCGCCACATATTTCATGTAGGCGGTGGGGCGCCCGCGCGCGATCGAGTGCGGGTTAAATGGGTTGTCCCGCCACTTGTTGATCTGGTCGTCAGAGGTATTGGGCTTGAGCGCTAAGAAGGTCTGTTGGAGGCTATGCGGTTCAATGAACCGGAACGGTGGGAATCTCCAGAACCTCTTGTCAAGGGGAATGTTGCCACCGGGATCGGGGCAAGCGAGCGGGTCGAAAACGTACTGGCACATGGAGAGGGCCTGCTCAAACTGACGGGCGGTCATTTGCTTGTCCGCAATCGTCATCGGTACATGCATGCCGAGTTCCCAGTTGTAGATGGCGTTCGGAGACTTAAGCTCGTTGAAGGAAGTGCCCAAACCGTCGTTATGTCGGCCGAACAGATCCAGGGCATCGTCCCACTTTGCGAGATCACCGTACAGCGCAGGCGTCCCACCAATGTTCATCATTTCCTGACTTCTCGGGGCTCGTGCGTTACCGACTATTATCTGCGTCGCCTGATAATCGTAAGCGACGAGGTCCGCGGAATCTCTATCAAAGCTTGGAGTTCCAAGGGAGAAAGGAAGTTTCCCGGATGCTTCTTGCTGCAAGCTATGAATTGAATTGCCAACGTACGAGAACTCTGTTCCCAGTGTAACCGCAATACTATCCGTTGAATTGGTAACGAACAACTCTCCATTTCTTAGTGAGAAGCTTCCGAAGCTAGTCGTTTCGCTAGACCGAAAGACAAAAACGTCAATGCCGCCGTCATGCGTACTTGGCACGAAGCCGTAAGCCGCAATATTAGCCTGATCGTCCACTACGGACTTGTTTGAGACTCGCTTCTGGGTCCACTTGCCATTCCTGTATTCGCTCCACGCCAAACGTATCTCGTGAAATGGCTTGGGCTTCGCCTCGTCAATCTTACTATTAGAGCCCTCAACGAAAGTCTTTGAAGTGTCGAGCTTTCCCGGTTTGGATTTCGTGGCAATGATCGGAAAGAAGATGAAGAGTCTAGCCCCCCAAACAACTGGCGTTAGGTAAACGCCAGTTTCGTTTATAGGTGACCCATCTTCGCCGCCCAACACATAGCTTGGAATATCGACTTGGACCTTCTCCCAGGGGTACCACTCATCGACCGAGTAGTCATTCGCCTTAAGTAGCGCGAATCGGTAGTAGTAAGTAAAGGGAGCACGCGGCGTGGATCCGAAGATGTGAAGGCGTCTTGCGGGTGCGCCGGTCTTGTCCAGCCCGTTGAGCTCGAAGTAGAGTCCAATTATCCGAAGATTTGCCACCTCATCAACGTTGTACAGAAAGTTCTTGAGAGCGTCCTCTATGTTCTGCGTATTGACGTCGTGCTGGAGAAGGTCCGCTTCCAACTCCTTGTAGAACGGGCTCTTGTCGTCTCGTAGCTCTGGCCGAATCCAATTCTCCGGATAGAGGAAGACCTTCCGGTTTGCTTCCCATACCCGGTAGTTCTGCATCCACTCCCAGCGGTCGCGGTCGAGGACGTCGGGCGGGACATCGGGAGTCTCAAGTCCCATCATGCTTCGCTTGACGAACGTATGCACGCTTGCGATGGCCTGGACGATCCTCGACGTTTTCATGCACGGGTCCATCTGGACGTCGATCAGAAGGAACTCGAAAAGGGTGTCGGCGTCGAGGACTTCGCTCTTGCGAGCGGCCCAGTCGAGGATGTAGGGCTGTACGAGTAGATAGGCGACGAGGGCGGCCTGTTGATTCTTGCGGAGCTGGTCGTGGAGCGGCTCGACAACCTTCTCCCAGTCCGACTGTTCGTAGCGGGAACGCAACGTCGCCTGGATCTCGGAGGCGATGGTGTGGCAGTCGCTGAACTTGGAAGATGGGTTTGCCCATCTGAACAAAGCATCGATAGTGGCGCCGGCGGCGTCAGAGACCTTCAACGCCTTTTGGAGCTTGACGAGCGGCTTCTCATTGACGTACAGGGCGGGATCGGAGAAGTCGTAGGCGGTGGAGGCAATAAGGGCTCTGACCTTGTCTTCGTTCCAGACGGTTAGCTTATACAGCCGGTCTGGTAGGTCGGTCGCCTTTTGAGCGGCGGTAAATGCAACGCTGTTTGGATCGGCCCACTTGAAGAGGTCAAGTAGGGTTGTTCCCGTCTTTGGTAGAGAGTCACGCAGAGTTGCGTAGTCACAGAGTCGCTTCCATTGCGGCAACTTCAGTGCGTTTAGGTCGATGTCGTCGAAGTTCGCGTTTCCGTTGAGATACTCGATCTCGTCGGCGGTCAGGTTGAACCCGGACACGACAATCGCAGCCTTTACAAAGGCGACCAGCGCAATCTTCGTTCCCGCGGAGGCGTAATCGGGAAGCAGGGCGGTCGACGGGATAGGAGAGAGGGGTAGTGAGTCGGTCTTCCAGTTGAGTTGGGAGACGAAAAGGCCGCCGCTGTCGAACGTGTACGGAGTCCCGGCCTTCAGCTTTACGGGGTTTGCCGGGTCGGTCCACCAGACATTGGAGGGATCATCCTGCGGGCCCTTGAACTCATAGCTCGTTCCCCCGATGACTAAGTCCGACGGTTTAGCGTCGCTGTTGATCGCATAGAAAGTGTATTCGTCGGTCGTGGGTGGCACCAGGTCGCCCTTCCAGCCGGCTGGGGCGCCCTTGGGCTGGTCTTTGATCGACCGGAAGGTCTCCAGAGCAGGCGCCCCGTCGATCTTCAGAACATCTCCGAGCAGCTCTCGGGTCACGTCATTGGACAGTCCCCCGAGCCCGGCTAGCGTGCTCACGATGAAGTTGGCCTCGAGTCTTTTGCGCAGGAATGGAAGAAAGTGGGTCAGGAAGTAGAGGCGCTTGCGTGGAGGAGTGTTTTGGTCGAAGGCGGCGGGGTTGTTCGTATCGAACGGCGCATTGACATCAGGAGCGAGCAGGTGCGCTACGGCTTCGTTGGTATCCGAGAACACGGACCCGATTGACTGGTCAAAGAAGTGCCTCGGCTGCTTGCCCGCGCGATCAATAGCCTTGGACCAATCGGCATTCGCGGAAAGGCCCTTCGCGAGCGCTACGTCGGCCGCGCTTAAGATCCCCGTGATCTGAAGAGACGCCTGGGGCGGAGCGGCACCGTCCTTGTTGGAGTAGGCAACCTCGCCTTTGAGAGCGTCCGGAATCGCGATGACGAGGTTTGGGGGCGCGTTTGTTACGTAGGCTGCAGTCCCTTCGAGGAGCCCCATGAGGCGCTCGACGGTTCCCGAGTCGTAAAGGAGGGCCGCCTTTACGCGCACAAGCTCGCTGGTGAACCGGGCAAGCTCATCGGGGGTTGGGTTCGCTGGGTCTTTGACCGGGACGTCGGCGTTGGCTTGGTCTATCGCGTTCAGGCCGTCGAAGAGGACCTTAGCGAGACCGAGAACGGCGCGGTCAGTCGGCGCGATCGGTTTGCGTGGGTCGATGCCATCTTGGATGACGTAGTTGAGCTGGGCAAAGGTGAACCCGGCATCTTCCATCTGCCCCCAGGCCTTCAGGAATGAGTAGGCATCTTTGGGGCTCTTGAACGGATCGCCGAACAGCGCGACGATGGGCTTCAAGTCGGCGGGTTTGACGTGAAGGAGACGCGCAAGAAGGCCGTGGCGGTAGAGGACGCTGGCGTTCTCCTGAGTCAGGGCGTCGGGCAGTCCGCGGAAGTCGACAATCGCTGCGATGTCTTCGGCTCTCAGTCTGAGAGCAGCAGCAAGACCGGGAAGGTGGTCGGAAAGCTTCGCGCCCTGCGCGAGAAAGTTGCCGTTGGCATCGGCTTCGAAGATGGGATCGAGATGCTTGATATTGTGGGTCAGAAACAGGCTGGCGTACAGCGACTTTGAGCCGAACGTGCCGATGTTCGCCCACCAAGTGAGTTGCTTCTCGACGGGCAGTCCGGTCTGGTTCATGACCTTCTGGATGGCGGCGAGTTGAGCGATCACGTCAGGTGTGACGGTCGCGGGAATATCGATCGGGTCCGGACAGTTACCGATAGAGCCGAGCGGCGGGCCGTCGCAACCGCAGTCGTTTCCGTCGGACGCCTCGGCGGCACAGTCGTCCTTGAATTCGTCGTAGGTGACGAAGCCAGCCGCACCGCTGGCTAGTCCGCTTCCGCCTGGCCCCCCTCCGGGCCCGGCGGCGGCTCCAGCGAGGCTACCGCAGAGAGCCTGATCGACCTCTTGTTGCGTCCATCCGAGCTTGCGCCACAGGCGGATGAAGCGGTGCATTCGTTCGTACTCACGAGCTTCGAGAGGCGTGCCGTCGAGGTGCACCAGCCGGGTCGCATCGAGGTTGCAGGTATCTCGCGGGGGAGCCCAGAGGGATCTGCTTTCGTCGCGCAGCGTTAGTCTCCCGTTGGCAATGAAGCCGAGCTGGCCCTGAGGACCTATGATCTTGACCTGGCGGTGGTCCGGCGGATACGCAGTGCCGTCGTTGAGCTGCACCTTCCCGTCAAGCGTCACGCTGCCGATCGGCTTGCCAGCATCGTCGAGGATGACGCCCGTCGGCAATAACGTTCCTACCGGCACATTCGGCTTGACCGTATCCTCTGTGAGCGTTCCGCTAACCAGCAGAATAGGCCCCTCGCCCGTTTCTAGGACGATCAGCTTGCCCACGCGCTCGAAGTAGCACAAGACCCACTTTTTCAAGTCGGCCGGTTGTAGACACTCGCACTGGAGGTGTTCATGGCAGGGGTCCGGGTGTAATAAAGACTGGAACGCGGGCACAAGTGGCTGCCAGACATCCAAAGCGGCGATCAGCTTTGCGTACTTGGTGTCGGGATCGGCCGCACCGGTGTCAACGAGGCTCTGAAGAAAGCGATAGCTGAGGCGGATCGAGTCGAGAACGACCAGGGCGCGGCCCTCGGGCATATTCGGGTTGATCCACCGTGTCTGGAGTAGGTCGACCAACTCCGCGAAATTTAGGCCGGTTCGGGGAAGGAACTGCTTCTTCACGAAGGTGAGTCCGAGTTGGTCGGCCTCGGTTACGTCGAGCATCTTGGCGTCCGCGCTGGAAGCCGCATCAGATTGGTACCCGTAATACTCTCCGGTAGAGTGAACGCCAATCTTCGACTGGTAGTCGTTGTCGCTTTGAGGCGCCCCAAGGGTCAGGCTGAAGTAGTCCTTCGGCCAGAACGCCTCCTTAGTAAGGATGATGTACTCCTCCTGAGTGAGGCCAAGGAACTCGGCATCGACGGCCCGGTCTTGGACCTCAGCGTGGAGGACATCAGCCTTCTTGGAGTCGGGGAGGGCGGCGGCATTTGGCTCGTGGGGGGTTCGGAAGCGCTTGAGCACTTCATATCGGCTCGTGCCCATGTAGTTCAACCAGATCCGGGCGACGTCGATGGGCTGGTGGTAAGGTAGCGTGAACGGATAGACCGCTTGCTTGAGGATGCAGTACGCCTCGTAATTTACATGCTGGGGCTGGGCGGCGAGTTCGGAGGCGGTTTCGTCTAACGTGTTGAACGCTTCCAGCTTGATCGGATCTTTGGGTTGGGGGTTATGGACGATGAAGCTCTCCATCACCTCAGTGGCGAGATCGATGTAGGGCAGAGGCGTGAAGGCGTTCTCGCATGTGAGTTCCAAGCAGCCGAGGTCGGGGCGGCGGTTGAACAGGGCTTGGAGCGGGGTGCCGTCCATGGTTTTCTGGCCTGTGTTCGGGTTGTTCGGGTTTAAGTTGTCGTTGCGGAGATACTGAAGAAGCTCGACGAAGTAACTCGCTGGGCTGTAGACGGACAGGCAGTCGTCGCAGGCGCAGCGGTCCATGTCGTGGAACAGGCTGTCGAGGTTGAGGGGAACGCCCTTGTCGTCGGCTTCCTTTTGCAGGGCGGTCAGGCGGTCGACCATCTGGGGGCGCTCCTCGCCGGGACCGCGGTAGACGATGCCCGGACCGGCAGCTCGAATGGTCTCGTGCATCGCCATGAGGGCGTTCTCGTTCCGGATGTGGATGTTAAGGGCGTTGTTATAGACGCTGAGGGCGACGTCCTGGCCAAGCTTGTCTCCGTAGGCGGCCATGAAGGCAGACTGCGATAGCTGGGACACCGAAAGGGCGGAGTGGAGGCCAGCGTCCATGAGTGTGGGCACGGCAGTGGCGGCGGTCGTCATCGCCTGCACGCGCTGGACGATCTTGAGCTGGTCTGCGACGGCTGCTTGCTGGTCCTGCGGCACGCCCTCAAATGCCTTTGGGTCCTTGAGGGCGTTGTAGACCGACTCGGTGCGTATGTCGAACTTGGGCAGGTTCGTGAAGAGCGCCTCGAGGCCGGCGCGAACTGGTTCGGCGGGGATCGGCAGCTCTTTGTCCGTCAGCATTCGTTGGAGCACTCCGCTGGTCTCGACGTTAAACAACCGGTCCCGCACCCCGAGTGCGAAGTTCTTCGTCTTCTCGTCCGGCGTGGCGCCGGGGGCGTCCTTCGGCAGATCCTTTGGATCGACCATCTTGGAGAGGTCATCGACGCTGAAGCCAGTAGCGACCTGGCGGAGGGACTCGACGTTCTTGTCGACTAGGAGCGCCTTGACGAGGGAGGGGTTGTCGTTGGAGATGTCTGCGACGCTGTTGGCGAGGACTACTAGGGCTCTCTGCTCCGGGTCTACCTTTGGGCCGAGCGCGTCAAGGGCGGCCGCGAGGCTGGCGCTGCTTTGGAGCGACGTCGCGAGCTCTGTTGCTACTTCTTTGGGTAGCACATAGTCAAAGAGGTCGGCGCGAAACTTAAGGTCGATTGGATTAGAAGGCATGGTCGTTCGTAAGGGATTCATGAATCGGAAGTAGTCAGATGCAGATTGGAAATCCGCGCGCCAAATGCATCTTGGTGTTCAACGAACTGCTGCATGGGAACGGTTCGCGCTAGCCGCTGCCGGTGCCCGCTGAACAGCCGATTTTCGACGAACTTCGCGACGCTCTTGGCGCCATCGCCTGGAGTGTTACCGGGGGGCGTCCTCAGGCGGCCCGTGGGATCGACCACCTTTGCGAGGCCATCGACGCTGAAGCCGGTCGCAACCTGGCGCAGGGATTCCACCTTATGGTCGATGACGAGCGCTTTGACGTGGGAGGCGTTTTCGTTCGCGACGTCAGCGACGCTGTTGGCGAGAATAGTTTGGGCCCTCTGCTTCGGCTTTACCTTGGAATCTAGCGCTTCAATTGACCCGCCGATGTTGCCATTGCTGTTTTGAATAGACGTGGCGATCTCAGTTGCTGCCTCCTTTCGTAGGACCAAGCCAAATATGTCCGCGCGGAAATTGACGTCGATTTGACTAGAGGGCATAGTAGTTCATTAAGGAAAACACAGATGTCGGCGTTGTGGTCGATTTGGGCTGCAAGACTGTAGGGGCGACGTTCGGGGCTATGAGGAAGGCGCCGGATGTGTTATCCGCCCTGAATGCCGCCATTTCGATGGATCTCATTCTCATGTCTTAGTGCAGCCAACCTGCCGCCTTTCGTCGGAGGGCTTCGAACGGCGCAACCGTCAGGCTGCTGGCAACAGTTGCGGCGGCACCAAGTACAAACGCGCTTGTTTCGCCAGCGCCGTGACTCTTTGCGAACTCTTGTGCCTTCAGGCCGTGCTCTGCGGCTACGGCATCGATGCCAAGAGCCGGCGTTGCTACGGCAGCAAGATGGATTGCGCCCACCGCGTCGCCAAGAACGGGAACTCCTTCCGCCGCATCCAACGCGGCATCCTTGTACTCTCCGGCGTGGACGTCTTTGGCGACCAAGCCAATCGCAACCACAACGCCAACAAAGGGAAGGAACTTGGCCACCTTGGTACCCGCGACCTTCGCGCCCTCCTTCAATGCCACTTTATTCCCTGCCCTTGCAGCCTCCTCCCCTGCCAGAAGGGTCGCATCTTTTGCTGCAGTGCTCGCGCCTTTTAGGGCAGCTTCTCCGCCATGAGCCAGTTCGCTGGCACCCTTCACGGTCTCCGCCGTTGCCATGCCCTCGGCGCGAATGCCTTCCATGTAACCCTGGTCTATTCGCCTGTGTAGACCCCTATGCTGAGCGGCATCGGCGATGCCGAGGTTCTCCGGATTTATCGCCAAGTCGTGCATCTCGGAGAGCTTGTTAATGTGATGCACTTCTAAACCCTTGATGTCTATCCCGACGTGTTCTGCGAGCTTGCCAAACTCGGATCGGATCTGACTATATGTTTTTCGCGCAATGTAGGTAGCTGAACCTCGCTCCGTATTTGAACCTTTTCCGACAGCGGCAAATGCGCGGTCAATCATGTCCTTAAACTTCGCGTTCGACTTCCCGAATAGTGCCGCATGCTCGGCGAACGATGCAGCCTTCTTCGCTTCGCCTGGAGAAAGCACCATATTCGAGGCCATTTCCCAAAGGCCCCGCAATGCCTCATTACTTCCAATATGAACATCGCGTGGAGATACGGCTGCGGACCCCGAGGGATCGTTCAACCGGATTGGGTTGTTCCTGCAGTAGCAATACAGGCTCGGACCATCCGCTAGGTACTTTGGATCGCATGCTGTCCACCTCCCCAGCCAAGGCGCGTAGTAGCGGGCGCCGTGGTAGGTGAAACCGTTCTCTTCGTCCCGTTCCTTGCCGGTGTACCGGTAGCGCTTGCTAGCTCCTTTGAAGCCTTTGCTGATCGCTTGAAATGAAGTCGAGCCGCAGGGATAGTACTCTTCGTAACTTATGAGGATGGCTTTGCCGTCTAGCTCGACACTGGCACTGCCCAAGTGGTTGCCGAGTTGGTAACGCATGAGTTGCTTGGGAGAGCCATCGTTGCCGACGGTCCGGGTCTCGACTAGCGCGATGCGCTGCTTGTCGTCCATCACGTGCAAGGTTTCGCGGGCTAGGGTTATGGATGAGCCGTTGCCGAGGTAGGTCCGGTATAAATCGAATCCTCCGAGGTGAATTCGGTCCTCTTTGCGGGTGCCGTTCTGGCGTTCGGTGACCTTTCTTACCCGTTCACCAGATCCGTCATAGACATAGTAGGTGGTCTCGGTAGTCCCGCCCGTATTTACGGCTTGAGAGGCGGTCACCGATAGGCGGTCTTTGAAGTCCCAATCCATGCGGGACAGGTGGGGCATCGAGGTTACGTTGCCGTGTCTGTCGTAGGTATAGGCGTCAACCACGCCTGCGAGCTGGGTATTTGAAACTCGGTTGCTCACCTTGCCGGGCTCAAGGAGGCTTGGTTCGTTGTAGGCGTAGCTTCTGGTCCAGTTCCCGCCGGCGGCTTGGTGGATGTACTGGAGGAAATTGCCGACTTCGTCGTACCCGTATTGTTCTGTGTAGGGACGCATAGCGATGACGTCGGTTGGCGCGGGGATTCTGACGCGGAAGCGGTCGTCCCAGGTGGTTTGGGGGGTAGCGGCCTGGCCGATGTGCTCTCGGCCCGTCGCTTGGGTCAGCCGATAGGTTGGATCGTAGGTGTACGAGTTCTCCGGTTGAGCGATCTGGCCCCTGAAGTAGATCGTTTGCTGGGCGTCGTCCCGGATGCTGGTGATGTTGCCGACGGGGTCGTAGACGTAGGTCAGGTCCTGGAAGATGGCGGAGGTCGTGGATGCACCGAGGCCGAGAAAACCACCGGATGTGACATTGCCGATCGTCTTCATCTCGACGAGCCTGAACGTTTCCGCCTCGTAGCGGTAAACGGTGCTTACCCCGTTTCCGTAGTCGATTCGAGTGCGCTGGCCCTTCTCGTTGTAGTCGAGGTGCTTCACCGTCTGCTCGTCGGCGGTCGCGGGATTTAGCAGGCCGCTTGGCTCGATGGCTTGGCCGAGCCAGAGTGACACGGTTTCCAGGAGGTTCGCCTCGTTGTAGGCAGGCTGTACAACGTTGATTCCGGCCCCTGGTGCATCGCTGTGTGGCACGACGAGTTGAATTGGGCGGTTCATTGCGTCGTACGCGGTATGGCTCAGAAAGGATTCAGCGTCCAAGGCGGGCAATTGGTCCCAATCCGGGACGGACTTGTAGTCGGAGACGAGTTTTCGACTGGCCCGGACCGGGTTGCCCTTAAAGTCGAAAGCGACGTTGGTTGCGATTCCGGCGGTGTCGAAGTGTTTGTATGGCCGGGTCAGAAGGTTTGCCTGCTGCGCTTGGGCAGGCGTCAGGCCGTTGCCGGCGGTTTCGCCATAGAGGAACGCTTCGAAACAGATCTCGGTAGCAATCGCTCCCCCGACGACATACGACTTGGTGGGGCGGCGGAGCACGTCGTACTCGGTGCGGAACGCGTGAGATCGCGAGTCCCAACCGCGGATGGCCTTTCCCATGGCGTCGTTTAGGGTCCAGCGCCGGCCCGCCTCCATGCTCGCCTGCGAGATCTGGTTGCCGAAAGCGTCGTAGTCGTAGCGCATCACCAGCCGGTTCTTGGCGTCTCGGACCTCGCGCTGGTGTCCCTCGACATCCAACGTCATCCTTGCGCAAAGCTTCTGGGTCCCGTTGTCCGCGACGGTCATTACGGCTCGCCCGAGGGAATCGAAGTAGCTCAGGCTCGGCGTTCCGGCATGGGCGAACGCCTTAGCGGCCGAGTCGACGATCCGTGCATCGGGGCTGGTCGATCGGGCGTCGTACCAACTCGGGATATAATCCGCGTTCGGCAAGAGCTTAAAGAAGTCGCCGACGTCCGGGTCGTTCTTCGGGTCGGATTGAGCGCAGTTGTCGTTCCCGTCCCAGGTTTCCTGTCTCCACGGGTCGAAGACGACCTTCTCGTAGGAGTGGTCGGGGTGAAGGGTCGCGACGGTTCGTTCTAGCGGGTCATAGAAGAGGATCGGGGTGACGCCGGTGTCGGTCAGTTCGGGCTCGGATTCATAGAGGTGAGTTGAGCTAAAGAACGGCTCGTACTGCTTGACGGGCTTGCCCTTGTTGTTGTAGACCGTCCTCCCTTTGCCGACCCAGCGAGGGTTGGCCGGCCCGGGAACGGGCGTGTTGCCGACGAGATTCAGGGCGCCGGGGGCAATATCGCCGCTGGGCAGGGCGACGTTTGCCGCTCTTGTGGGCGCCGGGCCCGGCTCAGCCGGGATCTTGGTCTGAAGCTCCCGCCCAAAACCGTCCGAGTGGATAAACGTACAATGGACCCGAAGTCCAGTGGCAGGAACGGGATCGGTTACGTGGGTTTCCCGGACGAGGGTTGCGGCAAATGGAGGCTCTTGGCATCGAGCAAACCGGTCGAGGTCATACACGACCCGAGTCGAGGCATCGAGTAAAAGGCCGGCTTTGGCGGAAGAGGGATCGGCGGCGAATGCCTGAAGCTGAGCAAGCGATGGATTCAGCAGAGACCAATCGAGAGTCGTAACAGTGTCGCCGAGAGATTCCGAAAGCTTTCCTTGTACGGCAGAAGCCACGGTCAGTCCCTGGGCATCGAACGCCGCGAAGGACCGGTTCAAGTTGGGATCCGTGAGCTGTTTCGGCTGGAGCGCTCGGTAGTCATAGACGGCTCCGGCGACGTTGCCAAGGGGGTCGGCGGTTCGAACCGGGAATAGGTCGTGCTCGTAATCGACGGTAGTGTCGTTGCCGAAGTCATCACGGAAGCGACGCGGAGCGAAGAAGTGGGCAACGGCCTCAGCAAGTTCGCCCGCCGCGCCAGAGGTTGGGTCCGGGTGGTAGAAGGTGCGGCCGGAGCCCATCCACCAGGAGCCATCTCCGTCCAGATCGGTGTAGCCCCCGCAGTCGGTTTTGCCAAGAATGGCAGGCATGACCTGAGAAGGGTTCGGGATGAGGGTTTCGGTCGATCGTTTGTACACCTGACCGATCAGTCCGGCAGTGAAGGCGAGCTTGTAGGTCTCGCCTTGAAGGGCAAGGGCCTGAAGCGCGCCGTCGACCAGGACCTGGCCGAGGTTGTTGGCACGGTATCGCACCCGAGTTCGCCCGAGGGGCCGCCGGTACGGTCCCGCCCCTGTCGCTCCGGACGCGAACACGTCCTCGTTCGGAATGTCCTTGCTACCGTCTTCGAGCCCGCCAACGAAGTTCGATAGCTCGGCGAAATTGAAGAGGGCCGCAGCAGGCTTTACTTTTAGTAGCTCGAAAACGGAGGTGGTTGCGGGCAACGGGGTGCGCCAGGCGTCCGGGAGCTGAACCGGGTTGGTGTAAGTTGATTCGGTAAGGGTCGCGAGAAGCTGGGACTGCTTCCGACGGTCTGAGTCCAGGAGCAGGGGGTCGCTATCCAAATAGCGCCGTCCATAGCCCACGGTCGCTTCCTGCAAGACGTTGCCATACTCGTCGACGGCGAGGACGAGATGGTGGCTAATCCTTGGATCCGGCAGCCAGCTGAGGCCGGGCGGGTTGGTGGCGGCAACGCCGGTGGTGACGACCTGACCGCCTAGGACGGGGAACAGCTTGCGTTCGTAGTGGAAGTCGATGGTCTCTCGGGCGTGGCTGAGATAGACGCTGTGGCGGTTGGGTCCCAGCGGCTGCTTGGGGACAATGGTGTAGTTGCGCTCGGAGACCGAATAAGGAAGACCAGCGGCGGGGGTCTTGTCAACGGCATAGACCTCCTGCCGCAGGATGCTGCCCTTCAGAGATCGGGCGGCCTCGCGTGCTTCATCGAAGTTCAGCCCGGGCGGGAGAACCGTGTCAGGAAGGAGGGCGCCCGTGCCGGCATCGCCGAAGTATTCGTGTGCGAACTGGTGGGTGATGCGACCGTCTTCGAGATAGGCGCCGACGTGATACCAGGTCTTGGTTAGGACGGGCGGGACGTGGAATGCCTTGTCCTGGTTCGTTGCGGGGGCGAGGACGCCGAACTCTTCGGTGTCGGTTTGATCCACGCGACCGAAGCCTCTGAACTCTCGCTCGAGGCCGTCGAAGTAGCCGTGGTGATAGGTATAGGTGGCTGAGAATCGGTTGCCGCTGATCAGATCGAGCGTCTCGACCCGCGCGACCACATGCACGGGAAAGGCGAGACGGGTGACCCACGGCGTTCGGGCCGCCTTATCGGCAAGATAGAACCGGGTGGAGGTTGCGTACTCGATGCGGGTTTCGGCGCCCAGGTTGTTCCGCATTCCAACCAAGAGGTGGGGCTTGACCCCACCCATGAGGTCCAGGTAGCGGGCAGGTTGCCCGGCATCGGCGGGCAGGGCCGAAGACCAAACAAGGCAGGCCGTCCCCCGGCCGAGCAGGTCGGAAACGAAGACGGACGCGGGGTTCTCTGTGAGCGGGATCCGCGAGATCGTGCGCGGCTCGGAAAGGCCGTTGCCGTGCTCGTTCAGGTAGATGCGAACGCCGTCCCGGCCCACGTAGATGACGTCGGCCACGCCGGAACCGTCGGTGTCGTTCAGGTGGATGCGCCGCTCGTCAAACGTGGTGGAATCGTCGAACCAAGGGGCGTTGTCCATGGCGACCTTGGGGCCGAAGCGGCCATAGCCCATGTTCGGCCAGTAGTCCACGGAGCCGTTGCGGACCCGGACCAGATCCGACAGGCCGTCACCGGACATATCAGCAAGATAGATGGTCTGGGTGCCGTCCGCGAAAACGAAGCGCGGGCCCTGCTCCTCATCCAGAGGGCCGCAAACTCGCGTCCCTCCGGCGAAGCCCTCTTCGGCCAGGCTCTCGTACCAGGTGGAGTAGACGGCGTGTTCGGTGATGAGGACGTCGGCGTGGCCGTCTCCGGTGAGATCGACGAAGCGGAGGTTCGGATCGGACCAATCGACGTTGGGTAACTCTCGAAAGGTGCGGAAGACCTCCCATCCGAAGTCGTCGTCTCGTCCGAAGTAGCCTGGCGTCGGGACGGCGAAGTTAGCGAGGTCCAGGCGGCCGTCTCCGGCGAGATCAAGTAGCTGTGCGCCTCCCTTGGCGGGAGCCAGCGACGGTAGGCGAGGGGGCCGCTCGGCCGGGCCGAACCTGCCCTCGCCCAGGTTCGACTTGTAATACCAGGCTCCGTCCTGTTCCGACAGGATGCCCGAGATGCCTTCTCCGTCGAGATCGACGAAACGATAACTTGGAGCCGAGAAGCCGGCGGGAGCGCTTTCGAGGCTCTCTCGATCGACATCCCGGACGTCGAACCCTTGGTATGTGAGGTCTTCGATCGGGCTGGGAGTGTAGTCGAACTCAAGCGCCGGCAAGGAACTTTTGAGGTATGGCCTCGACTTGCCAGGTACCCGCACATAGCCGCTCTGCCGGACCGCGGACAGGAAAGAGCCGAAAGACTTCTCCGAGTATTCGAGGTCAGTCGAGCGAACGAGACACTCGTCCACACCGAGTTCGGAAGGAAAGTGGTGGAAGAGGAGTATGCGGCGGCAGAGGCGGTATTGTCGAACCTCAAAGCACGATCGGAAGTTGGAGATTGGATCCTGCCGCACGGGCCAAACGCTCCCCACGGGCGGTGCGATGGTGGCGCTGGCGAAGACGCGTCCGTCGGCGTCCGGCAGCTCCTCCTGATATCGACCTTCCCCGTAGTCGAAGACCACCTGGAACATCCAGTCGGCGCCGCTCAGGTCGGGGCTGGGGTCGTGCACGCCTCTGAACGAGGGGAGTTTTGGATCGACTAAGAAGGGCGTCCGATTTCCGTAGCGAATGTGCTTGAGATAGCGGGCTGCGCCGCGCTTCCGGTTGCGCTCATTTGGCTGGAGGCGGAGAACGCTGTCCGCGTTCTCCGCCTTGTAGCCGTAGCTTATGGCATTGCCGAGGTCGTCGTAGCTTTGACAAACGAGCCACGAAAACACCCGAGTCGGATCGTCGGGGTCGGCGATCCGAGATTCGATCGTGCCTCCGTAGACAGTGAGCTCGTTCTCCTTGGAGATCGAGCGCCAGTGAACGTCGCCGTCACTTAGGCGGGTCCAGCGTTCGATGCGTGCAAAGAGACCTTCGATGCGGGGCAAGTAGCGCTTGACGCGATACCCTGCCCGCTCCTCCTCGTCAAAGATGTACCCGCCTTTGGGATTGCGCGCCCATGATCCATCAGGATTTCTTTTGAAGGCGGGAACAAGATCTTCCGCGCCGGAAAGGATGAAGGCATCGGACTCCTCGGCGTCGTGATACTTCGGCAGCCCCTTATCGGTCTTGCGGGTGATGGCGGGCGTCGATAAATGCCAGCCGATTCCGAACGGGCCGTTGCCATTTCCCGAATCGTAGGCAAGTTCAAGATGAGGACCAAAACCGTTCCTTCCGGGCGAAGCGGCAATTGGCACGGTAAGAGAACCGGTTCCGGTGACCGGGTTTACCGAGAACTTTTCCCCGATCCCGCGCACTGCTCCCCCACCCTTTGGCAGGCTGATTTGCGGCGCTCGAAGATGAAAATCGTCCTTTTGAGCGTTGGAGGTCCCTGGGTTGGTAGTGGCTTTTGCCATCTAGTCGACACATCGTACAGCTCAGCAACTGTAAATGCAAGACCCGTGAAAGATAAATGTTAGATTTCCGCTAACGCCTCGGATCTACTCTTGGCGCTGATGCTGCAAGGGGCCACGGGATCGTCTCAGTTTGCAAGGCAGTCTGGCGTGGCGATCTATCAATGCAAGGAGGAGGCATCCTCCAGATTAGAATCTACAGCATATTTTTTGCTTGTAAGTTTCTGCCCAAAGTTTGGGCAGAACCCGTTGTTCTTGGGCATATTCTGGAGCACAGGAACATGGCACTTCAGGTTCAAATTGCCCAAAGGGGATGCTCCTTTGACTCCGTCCTAAGCTTCGGGTCGGAAGAAATACAGGAGTTCAGCTAAGCCAAAGAAATCCTGGCCATATCAGTTTCCCTTCGTCGGTTGATATCCAACACCCTCCCTCTGCAGAAGGACATGGGTGGACCTGGTCTTATGATGATGGGGCGACACCCTCCGCAACGGAGGAGATGCAAGGACCTTGTCGTCGGCTATGCGGAAGGAAGCTCTCTCTAACTCGGAGGACTGCCCCAAAGTTACAAGAGTTTATGTTTGATGGACTATGTTAGTCTTCAGCTGGCTTTCTAATGATGAAAGGGGGGAAAATGAGGGAACGTTCCGGCGAGGCTTACAACTGCCCCGAGTCTTCGGTGTGGTGCCGGCATCCTGGACATCGCGTCAAGGCTAGTCCGACTTCCATGTCTTGATCACGCCATTCGTATCCACGCTGCAAAGCGTACGATCATCTGGGGTGAACCAGACGAGGAGGACGTCGGCGTCGTGCCGGCCGATGACGCCGAGTTCGCGCCCCGTCGTGGGATCCCAAAGTCGCACACGGCGACCCACTGCACCGGCGAGCCTGCGCCCGTCGTGCGACCAGGCGAATCCCCTGTCTTCGTAAGCTCCCGTTCTAAAGTGCACGACCGCGCCCGAGCGAACGTCAAAAACCCCCGCATCCCCGCCGAGGAAGCTCATCGCGATGCGGGAATTTGTGTGGTCGAACGCAAGCGACCGAGCCCAACTACGCCCGATGGACTTTGAGGCAATTCGCTTCCATGATCGAGTCTCCCATACCGTCAAACCTCCGTTGCTGTCCCCTTCTGCCAGCAGAAGACCATTACGTGAAAACCGTGGAAGGAGGGGGTATTCCAGCCCTCCGAATCGTCTGCTCTCCCCCGTCACCGCGTTGTAGACGGCAAGGGTCGTGGGATCGTAGGTCATGGCGATGTGCCGCCCTTCCGGATCGGCCGCGACTCCCCAAAAGGCGGGCACTGGCTGATCTGGAGTGAGCGGTCGTCGTTGGTGTAGCAGATCGCGGATGATGACGCGATCGTCGCGAATACCCACGAGGAACCGGCCGGAGGAATCGACCGAGTCTACGCCGGCCGGAGTTGTCGTCGGAGAGGAGTCTAGGGTTCCGCGGAATCGCGTAATTGATCCAGAAGTGTTCTTCACCGGGGAAGGGTGCCAAAGAACAACATCGCCGTCCGGTGCGAGCATCCCCCGTACGAACGGGCCCCCGGCCAGACGCTTCGGTGGCAAGTCTTGGGCCGGGGGAAACAATCTGAGGTCGATGTCACATGCCAATACTTGTCGGGCGCCAGCTACATAACTTGCAAACCAACTGCCTGGTATGCGACGCAGCAGCCGGGGGCCCAATCGACCTAGTTCGTACTCCTCGGGCACCTTTCCGGGTTCGGCAAAAACCATCCGCTTACCATCCGGAGAAAAGCTCGGTGGGACGTCTAGCCGCGGCTTTGGCAAGGACCAGACTGCGCCCCCGTCCGGGACTGACCGACAAGACAGATGGTCCCCGTCTGGAAATACAAGCCCCTTGCCATCCGGCGTGAAGGTGGCGCAATCGACACCTCGGAGCGGAAATGACCTAATTGGAGCGAAGGTCACGCCATCTCGGAGTACCAGTAGGAGATTGCCTTCGCCATCCGCCTCCCGAGTAGCGATGTGACGTCCATCGGGCGAGAAGCATGTGCTCCAAATCCGCTCTGGGTGCGGGATCGGTAGCGGCTGGAGTTCCAACGTGTCGAGGTCGAGCCTCATTGCGGCGCTCTTCCTCGTTTCGGCTTTGGCGAATTGAGCGAACACAAACTTGTCTCCTGGCGCGTCCCACCAGTTGCTCATTCCAAGCACAGTAATGGACGAGAAACTGCGTTTGCGAAGCGTCGCACCCGTCTGAAGATCCACGACGAGAAGCCTTTGCCCCGTTCCCTCCGCCAAGAGCGCACGCCGGCCGTCCCGGAATACCATCGTATTCCACGAGCCCCCCTGACCGTGGGGAACGGGAAACTTCCCCAAACGAGTTCCTTTGAGAGGGTCAAAGACCGAAAGCGTGTCCGTGTCGGCCACGATGATTGGCCCTGACGTCATGCTTGAGGTATTCGGTAGACCTTTGCCGTCCCACGAGAGTCGTAAGGATCCCTCCTCCAGAACGTGGCTCCAATAGCCCCACTCCCAGCCGCGTGTCCGGTTGTTCGCCAAGGATGAAAGAGCCAAGACCGCACCTTCCCGGTCGCCCTCGGCTATTCGCGACTCCATGCCCTGCATCGTCGCCACATAGGTGTCGTACTCGGCTTGCCGCTGAATGGCTTGCGCCTTGCGTTCATTGAATACTGCGGCAACCGCGAGTCCGGCAATGGTCGCGGTCACGATCGTGCCGATGAGGCCCGCACGAATCGCCCCTTTCCAGAAGGCTCTTCGTTGCCTCCTGAGCTCTTGCCCGGGCATGTTCTCCCTGATCCAGTTCTTCCCAAAGACCTCTCTGTAAATGCGGTTGCGGGGTCGGAGTTGACCGTTCTCCAGGCGTGCGATCCCGCTCATCTTGATGCGGGCGCAACTCGGGTTGCTCTCGTCGTCGGGAATGCCGTTCTTTAGGAGCTTATCGTAGAGGGAGAGAGTATCCGCTCTCTCCTGGTCTCCGACGTTTGGGTCACCTCGTCCAAGCAGCCGGTTCCCCACATCGGCAAGGTTCGTGTCCGTCTCCCGGGCCCTGGCATCCAGGTATCGCTCCCGGACGAGAGCGTCGACGGCTCGAAGGCTCAGGGGCTCGTGGTCTTTGCTCTCCGCAAGGCTTGAGCAGAGCGTCTGAGTCAGGAACGGGTGCCCAGCAGTCCAGTAGAAAACTTTCTGCAGCGCTTCCGCCCCCCTGGAGCCAAGTGCCTCCGAGAGCCCCCGTGCCTCCGCAATCGAGCAGTCCCGCAGTTCAATTCGCTTTCCCACGTTGAACGGAGTGGTTCTGGGATCCCGAATGAGATCGGATGGAAGCGCCGCTCCCAACAGACAAAAGGTCAGTCGCTTCAGCTCCGGGTCGGAGGATCTACCGTTATGGAGCTGACGGATGCCGGCAAAAAGCTCGTCGGTGGAAAACGATAGAGATCTCACCGCATCGATTTCGTCGATCATGACGATGAGCGGAGTCTCCGAAGCTGGCAGCGCTACTTCTTGTAGAAAGCCGAGGTAGCGCTGAGCGGCGCCGAGATCCCGATGTTCGCGTAGGTAAGCGACGGCCTCTTTGCGAAGGTCCAGTACTCTGCCGGTTTCCGCAAGCAGTCCCGCATACCACTGCTCGGCCGAGACGTTCGCCCCGCCGATCCGCGTGAGATCCACAAAGGCGGTGCGAACTCCCGCCTCGCTCAGCTTCGTCACGGTTCTCACTGCCAGCGAGCTCTTGCCCATCTGACGGGAGTTGAGGACATAACCGTACTCGCCTGAGAGAAGCGCCTCGTACAACTCTCGATCCGCAAACCTCTCCACGTAGGATGGAGAGCCAGGAGGAACCGTGCCCCCCGCCACGAAGAAGCCGTCCTGGACGGCGGTCAAAGTCGATCCTCCGTTCTCCAAAAGTCCACCACGGTGCCGCTCGGATTGGAGCCAGTGCTGACGATGGTGCGGCCGCCCGGAAGGAAACGGACATCGATGGCGGAACTTGGCTGGCCAAGAATGCCGATCTGTCGGCCATTCGCAGAGTCCCATAGTCGCACGGTGTGGTCCTCCGAGCAGGTGACGAGCCGTCGGTCGTCGGGAGACCAACCCACGCCGTTAACTGTTTGTGAGTGTCCAGTTAGGCGGGTGACGAGATGGCCATCCGCAGTGCTCAAAACGAGAATATCGTCGAGCCCCAACACAAGGGCAGCTCGGTCTTTGCGAGAGGAAAACCTAGCGATTCTTAGCCCTCCGGACTCCTTGAGCTGAAAGCGCCAAACAGGATGCCTCCAATCCCCAACTCGCCAGTACGACACCATCCCCGATTGGTCGCCGAACATCAGGTATCTGCCGTCGGGGCTAAAAGCCGCGCCGACGGCGGGAGCCAGCCTCGGAATCTTTAAAACGGGAGTCCTTGGATCCGCGCTTTGCAGATCGTACACCTGGCCAAGCAGTGCGACAAACCTCCTATCGGGGGACACGCTAAAGGCAAGACCGTACGCTTCATCGATTGACGGCATCGGCGTTGTCAGCAGCGCTTGCCGCGAGCCGGCCCGGCCAATACAGAAGACTGCTGGCGTTCCGCCAAACCCGAGCCAAGTCGTTCCATCGGGTAGAAGAGAGAATTTGGTAGCGGGAGTTTGGCGCCTTCCGACAATATGACCCGATTGGAGCAGATCGCGAAAGACGAACTCGCCTCCTACTCTGGTAATCAGCCGGCCATCATCCAACAGCGAGACTTCTATGCCGGGAACGTCCAAGTGTCGGATCGACTGCGGTTCGTTGCGGTCGTACAGATGAATGGTCTTGTAGCTGGTGTAGACCTCTTTACCGCTTGGGGTGAAGCCCGCAAATCCGGCGTCGAGATATTGCCGGACGAACTTGCCTCTGGGGAAATCGTAGAGAGCGGCGCGGCGGCCGGTCCCGCACACGAGCATCGCCATGCCATCGGGTGAGTACTGAAGCATCCACAGCGAGCGGAAGGGGCTTTTGAACTGGCGTTCGGTATGGCTTCGCAGACTCCGAATGGCGATCTTGCCTGCCTCTGGGACATAGGCGACTGAATCACCGTTCGGAGAAATCTGCGGGTTCACACTGGCACTCTTAACGGGAACATCTTCCAGAATTTCGCCGTTGCCTATGCTGGCGACCACAAGCTCGAAAGTGGAACTGTCCGAGGTACCGAACTGAACCCAAGCAGCAAGTTTTCCGTCGCGACTCACCGAAAGTCCGGAGGAAGCCCTTGAGGCGAAAGCGAAGACATTCCTTACCGACAGATCCTTAGGGTTGATCTGGACAATTTCGGATCTTTGTGCATCGCCGGCGGACCGGATGGCATAAATATCTCCAGCCGCCGTCTTATTGCTACCGGTGAAATCCGGGGGGAGTCCCCGAACTCGAACCTTGCGGATTGAAGTTCCGCTCGCGAGATCGTAGGTCTGAAGCCAACCGTTTGGAGAGGCGACCAAGACTTGCCGGTCTCCGTTCACAAGATACGCCGTGCTTTGGCCGTGAACCTCCGTATTTATCGAAAACTCCCTGACGATACGTTGAGTCCTCAGATCGAGCAAGCCTACACGGTTGTTTTCGATCGACACCGCAAGCATTCCGTGGCCATCACGGGTGTATTCATTGCCGAAGAGAAAGCCGTGCATGGGGATCGTCTGCCGGCTGGGATGGGCGGCATAACGCCAGTACTCCCACTCCCACCCTCGAGCCGGGTTATGCTTGAGGGAATCCAAGGTACGCGAGATCTCCTCCAGATCCCCTTGCTCTAGCGCGAGAGGCAGGGCCCGCATCGAGGCAATATAGGTGTCGTACTCCGCCTTACGCCTTCCTTCCTCGGCCACCGTTCGAAGTCGAGCGTTGTTCACCGCTAGAGCGCCGATGACCGAGATAACGGCGACGGAGATCCCCCCCGTCCTTAGCGCGCCTTTCCAGAAAGCCTTCCTCTGTCGCCGGAGCTCCTGCCCCGGCATGTTCTCCCGAATCCACCTGGGACCGAACACCTGTTTGTAAATTCTGTTGCGGATCGTCAGCTTGCCACCATGAAGCCGAGCAACCCCGCTCATCTTGATGCGCGCACAGGTGGGATTGCTCTCGTCATCCGGAATCCCAATCTTCAGCAGCTTAGAGTAGAGACTCAGCGTATTGGCGCGCTCCGATTCTCCGACATTCGGATCTCCGCGCCCAAGCAGGCGATTCCCCACGTCGGCTAAGTTCGTGTCTGACTCCCGGGCCCTGGCTTCCAGGTACCGCTCCCTCACGAGAGCGTCGACTTTGGAGTGAGACAGCTCGCCATCTAGTTGGCTGAGTTCCGAACAGAGGGTCTGAGATAGGAACGGATGCCCTCCCGTCCAATAGAGCACACGTTCAAGCACGTGAGCCCCCTCCGCTTTCCCCCGCGGGTTAGAAGCGGCTCTAGGTCCGCTCTCCTCGCGAGCAGGAGGGGGCTGGGGGTGGAGGTGCAGAGCCCCGGCAAGCGGCTGCGCCTCCTCAAGCAAGAAGTCCCGCAGATCAATCCTTCTCCCCACGTTGAACGGAGTAGATCTGGGATCCCGAATGAGATCGCTTGGGAGCGCCGCACCTAACAGACAGAACGTCAGCCGCTTCAGATCAGGATCGGAGGCTCTCCCGTTGTGGAGCTGACGAATACCGGCAAACAGCTCATCCGTGCTGAAGGAGAGCGAGCGAACCGCATCGATCTCATCGATCATCAGGACCACCCCGCCCGCCGATGAGGGGAGCACGCGCTCCTGCAGGAACGAGAGGTACCGCTGAGAGGGAGAGAGCTCCTTATGCTCCTTCAGGAACGCCGCCGCTTCTGAGCGCAGTCCCAGCGTCCTGCCGGTCTCCACAAGCAGTCCCGCATACCACTGCTCCAGAGAGACGTTCGCCGCTCCGATTCTGGTGAGGTCCACAAAGGCGGTGCGAACTCCCGCCTCCGCTAAACGAGAGACCGTGCGAACCGCCAGGGAGCTCTTGCCCATCTGACGAGAGTTCAGAACGTAGCAGTACTCGCGGGCAATCAGAGCTTCGTAGAGCTCTCGATCGGCCGCCCTTTCCACGTACGAGGGAGAACCGTGAGGCACGGTGCCGCCGGCGACGAAGAATGTGGGTTGGGGCGCTGTGGTCATCGGGTGGGGAAGAGGTGGATTTTAGCGTCGCTGCCGGTTTCGACAAGCCAGGACCCATCGGGGGACATGCGGGCGTCGTTGACGAATCCAGCTGCGGGGAGTGCGAGCAGACACTCACCGGTAGAGACGCTGAGAACCCGGAGCGTCTGGTCGGACCCTGAAACGACGATCCGAGTGCCCTCAGCGTTAAGCGTCGCCTGGCCAACGGCAATGCGGCTGCCCAAGTAGGTTTGAGTTCGGTGGGTAACTAAGTCAACTAGAAGAACGTTCTGCAAGTCGCAAACGATCAGCTTGCGTCCATCTCGGGTCCAGCCGAGGGTCGACAAGCCCCGCAAGGGAATGATGCCTCCCGGCACGTTTTCCATCGAAGGAAATCGGACGATCCGCAGGGATGTCGTCGCGCCGATGGCAATGAGCCCTTGCGGACTGATGCCCGAAACTTCGATGGCGCCGGGGAAGTTCCACTGTCCCTTCACCTTGCCGGTGCTCGGATCGACTTGGTAAAGGCGATGGTCGCGTACGTACAGTCCGTCCCGGTACGCCTCGTCCGTAAAGAAATTGCCCAGATCCGGTATTCGATGAACTTGGTGCGCGCCCGTCGAAAGCTCGAAGACCTCTACGAAGTGGGGTTGGGTATACGCGACGATGTGGTCGTCGTCGAGCCAGAAAACAGACGCGACGACCTGTCCTTTGGTGGTCAAATGGGTCCCCTTGGACCCGGCGGAGGAAAGGTCGAGCACCCATACGCTGCCGTCCCAGTCACCTACAGCGATACGGCGGCCCGTCGGCGAGAATGCAGGGGTGGTTAGGACACTGCCAAATGTCCCCTGCCCGACACCCGAAAGGGTTAGTGTTCGAACCGCCCGGTCCACGTCGAAGACCGTGGTCGCGTCTCCGTTCTGAGAAGAGACTGCCAACTTCCGTCCGTCCGGGGAGAACTCAAGATCGTCCGCTTCCCCCTGAATAGGGCTGATTTGCCATCGAACGTCTCCCGTGGCCTCATTCCAGAGGGTGATCGGGCCGTTCGCACAGGAGGTGGCGATGCTTCTGCCGTCGGGGGAGACCGCTACTCCGATGAGGATTCCGATCGGACCCTTCACCGTTGCGAACGGAGAATGGCCGACGTATCGCGGCCACTGGTGCGTCTCAGTAGCATAAATCGGGTGGTCAACCCTGGCCTCGTAAACTTTATCGGCCATCAAACTGGGAACGCTGCGCCGGTCGGCTCGCCCATCGGCGCCTGCGGTAAAAACATGCTTCGAGTCCGCAGCCCAAGCGATCCCGGAGCAAAATCCGGGATGGGCGGGGACGCTCTTGACGACCTTGCCCGATCCGGCATCGATTAGGCAGGCTCGTCCAGGTTGACCTTCTCGATAGATCCCCAGTGCGATCCACCGCCCGTCCGGGCTGAATCGAAGGTTGCTGACGCTGCCCGGAACGGGCACGCGGCGAACCAACTTTCCATCGGAAGCGCGGTATATCAGCACGGTCCCTCGCCCGCCCCGCTCGTAGTAGGTTCCCGCCGCGAAGAGACGACCATGCGCCGAAAAGTCGATGGAGAAGATCACCACCGAGTTCAGCAAACTATTTCCTGGAACACCGTAGAACCCTTCCAGCATCTTTGGCGCACTTCCGCCGCCGGCGGCCCACAGAGCGATTCGGCCGTCGTTACATCCTGCGGCGACCGTACGAGAGTCCGGAGAAACCGCTAGCCGCGATACCCCGCCGGGCGCCTTGAGTCGCGGTCCCCGTCGCCAAGAATCCACCGAGTACCCCTGCACCACACCATTTGGCTCCCAAAATCCGGGCGACTCGTTATTCCAAAAGGTCTTGCCATCGGGAGAGAAGCGAACGCCGTACCCAGCCACGTTTGCGCCAAGCTGCTTCAGACCGATGTCTGTTTGGCCGTGAAGGAGCCACCACTCGAGGTCCCGATCTGGAGATTTAGCGGTCTCATCTAAGATCCTTCGCACGGTGGGCAATCGCCCAGAGATCAGTTCCTGGCCCGCCGCCACCATGCGCGCCTCATACAGTCGCCTTTCTGACTCCCTACGAGCGCGATTGGCTTCGCGAGCGTTTTGAATGGCCACCATCGTGAGCACGGTCAGTACCGTGCAAACTGCGAGAGATCCGGCGAGGGTTCGCAGAGCTCCCCGCCAAAAGGCTCTTCTTTGCCTTCTGAACTCCTGCCCGGGCATGTTCTCCCGGATCCAGACTCTTCCGAACACCTCTTGATAGATTCTGTTGCGGATCTTGAGTTGGCCATTCTCCAAACGAGCGACTCCGCTCATCTTGATGCGGGCGGCGGATGGGTTAGCCTCGTCGTCTTGCACGGCTTGCCCCTTCAGCAGCCGCTCGAATGTGGAGAGGACGTCGGCCAGCTTAGCCTCATCCATACCGGGATCGCCTCTTCCGAGAAGCCGGTTCGCCACGTCGGCCAAGTTCGTATCGGTCTCTCTCGCCCTTGCATCCAGGTACCGCTCTCTTACCAAGCGGTCCACTTCCTCAACGGAGGTCTCTCCTTCAAAGTTGGCAAGCGCTTGGCACAGCGTCTGAGTGAGGAACGGGTGCCCTCCGGTCCAATACATCACTCTGACCAAAGTCTCTTCTCCCTGCCGGTTCCCCGAAAATGGGAGAGCAGAGCGCATGGATAAGCCCGGTGAGAAGGCCTGAGACTCTTCGTTCGTAAAGTCCTTTAGTTCGATCCGCTTTCCCACATTGAACGGAGTAGTTCTTGCGTCTCTTATCAGATCAGAAGGAAGTGCCGCGCCTAGAAGACAAATACTGAGACGCGATAGGGACGGGTCGAAGGCCCTCCCATTATGAAGCTGCCGGATGCCGGCAAAGAACTCATCAGTAGAGAACGACAGAGAGCGGACTGCATCGATCTCGTCCAGCATCAGGACGAGAGGGGATAAAGCGGCCGGGAGCGCCACCTCGTGGAGAAAGGAAAGGTAGCGCTGTGAAGGAGGAATATCCTTGTGCTCTCGAAGAAACGATACTGCCTCCTTTCGAAGGTCTAGCACTCGACCCGTCTCGGCCAGGAGGCCTGCGTACCACTGCTCGGATGAGACGTTGGCGCCGCCGATTCTGGTCAGATCGACGAAGGCGGTCCTTACGCCCGCGTCGCTCAGCTTGGAGACGGTGCGAACGGCTAGGGAACTCTTGCCCATCTGGCGCGAGTTCAGGACATAGCAGTACTCCCCGGAGAGAAGAGCGTCGTAGAGCGCTCTGTCCGCCGAGCGTTCTACGTACGAAGGAGAACCAGGAGGCACCGTGCCGCCGGCGACGAAGAAAGACTCGTGGAGCAAGCTCAATTCCCCACCTCAGGATCGATGAACCACGAGGGACCGATAGGCCCTTCGGGCTCGGACGCCCATACGGACCCGTCCTTAAAGCACGCGTAGATCGTTCCGTCTGACGTCACCACGACATTGCGCCCTCCGAGACGCGGAGCGGGTAGCCGCATCAATTGCTTGCCGGTTTGCGCATCCCAGAGCACCAGACCGCCATCGATCGAGTTATCGGCAAGCGAGAGGAATCGCTTTCCATTCGGCAGGAAAGCTAAACATTGGCCGGTGCCGGACGGTACGGAGAAACGGTACTTCAGCTTGCCGCTAGCTAGATCCCACGCAAAGCCGCCGGGATCCCCGAGCGCCAATAGCGTACTTCCATCCGGCGAAAGACGGGGCCACCAAATCCAATGGTTGCTCCCGAACAGCCTTCCAAGCAGCTTTCCGTCAGACAGCCTCAGGATATCCACCGATCCTGACTGAGTGGTAATCGCAGCCGTTTTCCCGCCGGGCAGGAATTCCGGAGTGCCACCCACTTCAAACTCGCGCTTCACGCGAAAGCTCTGAATGTCGATTAGTTGGCTGGGCCCCTGGGTCGTAAGCACCATCATGTCTCCCTCCGGGGTAAACCGAGGAGCCCAGCCGGGAAAGCGGTGGATTTCACGCCCGTCTTCGGCCGAGATCAACCGAATGTTGGGTGAGATTTGGATATCCAACGAATCTAGGGCGAGGTAGCGGCCATCGGGAGAGAAGTCGCGCCAAAACGAAACTTTGGGACCGAGCCGGCGACGCCAGATCAAACGACCCGATGGGATTTCCCTCATCTCACCGATTCCGGAATCCTTCGGCTTGTTGTAATCGGCGCAGTAAGCGAACAGTCGACGGGCATCCGGCGACACGCAAATGGTTGTGGCCATCCCGTCGAACTTCGTGATGAGACGGCTCTCCTTACATGGCTCTTCAGAAGGCCGCCAGACTCGCGATTCACCGCTGACGCCCAGCGCCGCGACCCATGGCCCGGCCTTTGCCACGGCCAGATGAACGCCATAGCTGTTCGCGAGGATCGGGGCAGAAATCAGTGTTTTACCGTGATCGTCGCGAATTCGGGCGGCGCCGTCTCCACCAATACTTATCCACTGCTGCCCCCTCCCAAAGGGTCTAATCCTGGCGCAGCCACGGTCGTCGCTCCACTTCGCAATGACTCTACCCGTTGCGATGTCGAAGATTATGGTTCCTTGGCCTCCGATCATCCCTCCCACCGCAAGTTGCCGGCCGTCGCTTGAAAAGGCGAGGGTTTCCGGGGTGAAGGGCACCGCAAATTGCCTTACCCGGCGCGTGCCCAGATCGGTTAAGTGGACTCCCGAATTGGCGCCCCCTACGGCGAGAGAGCGGCTATCGGGGGAGAAGGCCAAGGAGTGTACGTCCGAGCCTTCCACCCGTGTTAGAACTCTTGCGTCGTCGCAGCTTCGAACGACTATCGTACGGTGAAGATAGGGGTCGACGAAGCACCTTCCGTCAGGCGAGAGGGCGGTATCGCTGAGCCCAAGATCTTCGTCGTCATGTAGACGCGGGATCCTCCGCCGGAGCTTTCCGTCAAGGCCATAGACCGTCGTATCGCTCTGCGTTACAGCAAAGAGTTCATCGGAATGAGGGCGGACCATCGCGCCCCAGAGCGCTTGCTTCTCATCTGAAACGCGAAACTTAGAGAGCACTCTGAAGTCGGTCGTACTTAGGATCTCTACCTCACCGCCTAAGCCGGCGATCATCAGCTTGCGATCGTCATCGAAGAGATCCGAGCCTGCAAGTTGACCGACGGATGTAGGGATCCTTTTGGGGACAAGGCGCTCGAAGCGGTGGACGAGGCGGCGGGCCTCCCAATCGGCAAAGGGCGAACGAACGATTCCTCGGAGCAGTGACTCGGCCAACTGTGGGCTGTCGCCGTCCAACACGAGTTGTGCCGCTCCGACGGAAGTCACATAGGATTCGTATGCCTGCGATTGAGCGACATTGCGCGCTTCGGTGGCAATGCGCGCGTTGCGGACGGCGATGTAGGTTAGTGAACTGAGCGCCGCGAGAATAACTCCGGCGATCGCCGCCGTTCTCAGAGCGCCCTTCCAAAAAGCCTTCTTCTGCCTCCTGAGCTCCTGGCCCGGCATGTTCTCGCGAATCCAGCTGGCGCCAAAGACTTCGCGGTAGATCTGGTTCCGTATGGTGAGATGCCCGTCGTGCAGACGGGCGACGCCGCTCATCTTGAGGCGGGCCGCTGCTGGATTGGCCTCATCGTCCGGGATTCCGCTCTTGAGCAACGTCCCATAGAGCGAAAGCACGCTTGCACGCTCCTCGTCGTCCACGTTAGGGTCTCCTCGACCCAGCAGTCGGTTGCCGACGTCAGCGAGGTTCGTATCCGTGTCCCTAGCCCGAGCGTCCAGATACCGAGCCCTCACCTGCGCGTCCACGTCCAAGTTTCGGCCTCCTGCCAACTCCGCGCAGAGAACTTGAGTGAGGAAGGGATGGCCTCCAGTCCATCGGAGTACCCGTGCCAATTTCTCCTCTCCTCCCGAGCCGAGAGCCGCGCCGAACGGTGCCGCCTCAAGCAGCGTGAAGTCTCTCAGTTCGATGCGGCGGCCGATGTTGAAAGGCGTGACCCTTACGTCGCGTATGAGATCCATCGGAAGAGCGGCACCGAGGAGGCATAGCGTAAGGTTGCGGAGTTCGGGATCCGACGCCCGGCCGTTGTGGAGCTGGCGGAGGCCGGCGAAGAATCCGTCGGTGGAGAAGGTAAGTGAGCGGACCGCGTCCACCTCGTCGATCATCACCACCACCGGATCTCCCAGACGGGCAACTACGTCCTGAAAGAAAGTGAGCAGACGCTGGCCCGGAGGAAGGCTGGTGTGGTCTTTAACAAAGAGGGCTGCCTCTTTCCTTAGACCTAGCCCTCGCCCGAGCTCGGCGAGAAACCCGATATACCACTGCTCTTCGGTAACGCTACTTGAGCCGATCTTCGTGAGATCCACAAAGGCGGTCCTCACGCCCGCTTCGTTCAGCTTGGCAACGGTGCGCACCGCCAGTGAGCTCTTGCCCATCTGACGCGAGTTGAGCACGTAGCAGTACTCGCCAGCGAGCAAAGACTCATAGAGTTCCCGATCTGCCGAGCGCTCCACATACGAAGGAGACCCAGGAGGCACCGTACCGCCCGCGATGAAGAAAGTTTCTTGCAAGAGCGTCATAGCCGGCTCCGCGGGTCGGCAATGTGGAACAGGCGCAGCTTGAGATCGCCCGCCAAGACGGCGAGCCACTTCTCGTCGGGCGAAAGATCCGCCGAGTAAACCGTCCCGGGAAACTCCAAGGTGAGGAGCGGCTCCCCGGTTTGCCGGCTCCAGACTCTCACGGTCTGGTCTTCGGAGGCGGTGACGATCCGTTTTCCGTCCTGGCTGAAGCATCCGCCGTACAGAATGTCCTCGTGTCCAATGAAGTCTTGGACGTTGCCCGTGTCAACGTCGACGAGCTTCACAACAGCGCCGTCACTCGTCATCAGCGTCCGTCCGTCGGGGCTCCATGCCATATAGAGCGGAGCAGCGATTGCGAACCGTCGGATAACCTCAAAAGTGTCGGCGCGCCGGATGAGAGTCTCACCGTTCCTCGCCGTGGCGATCTGGCCACGGGAGCTCACTTCAGTTGCCCACAGTCCCTGGTCCCGGACTGCTAGAGAGCGTGCTCCCAATCTCTCTAGGCGCCCCGCAGTGAAAAACGTGTTCTGAACAACCGCCTGAGGGTTTGGCCAAGATACAAGAGGACGAGACAAACTCTTCTCGCGGGTAAACCGGCGCGTCCTTAGGTCAACCGTTTCGCGCCCACTCGCCCCGACTACGAGTGCAATCACGTTGTCGTTCTTCCATCCCAACGAGATCACCCTGTCGGAGGCTTTCAACGCGTAGAGGGGCTCTGGCTCGCCCACTTTCCAGATGCGCAGATTCCCTTGCCAGTCTCCGCAAGCAATCAGTTGTCCGTTTGGCGAAAAGGCAGCACGCGAGAAGAACGTCTTGAACCCCTTTAACTCAAGCGCGGGATTTGACTGCACCGTGTCAAGCACGGTGACGCCATAGTTGCTACTCGCCACGGCGATGTTCCGCCCGTCAGAGGATGCGGAGAGGTCCCAGGCGTCGCCATCCATGACTCGGCGGCAGGACAGAAGCTCTCCCGACGTGACATCCCAAGTGCTCAGGTTGCCATCGAATCCTGCGGTGTACAGCCTCTTCCCGTCGGGAGAAAAGTCCACCGCGGCGTTTGGCGACTCGGAGCCGCGGCGTACTTTGACGGCGCGCCCAAAGGTGACACCACTTTCCGGATGAAACTCGATCAGCGAGTGCACGGAAGCAACATAACCTTGAAAGGTTCGGGCCGGACGTAGAGTCGCCGCATCCCAGAGTTCGGTAGTGCCGTCGGTTGAAGCGCTGGCGAAGGATTTGCCGTCGGGCGACCATGCAACCCGGAGGATTCCCTCAGTTTGGTTTGTCAGTCGCTTCCGAATCTTCCAAGTACGGACGTCGATCACGTCCACTCCGCCTCCCCGCGGTTCAGTGGCGGGATAGTCCCCAGCGATAAGCATTCTTCCATCGGGGCTAATCTTGAGGCTCTGAACGTTGCCTGGAATCGGGATTTCCCCTGCCTGCCTCCAATCCGAGGTTCGGAACACCAGAACCGCCTCGCGATGTCCCTTCGAATTGGCTGTCCCTACACAGAGACACTTACCGTCGGGTGAGACTACTGCACTCAACAGCTGAGCCGTCACGCCCGAAGCCGGTCGGTGAAGGGCACCCTCCAGCACAACTGGAGACGATTCTCCCCGCTTCCAGACAATAAGCGTTCCGTCCTGACCCGGGGCGGCGATGAAAGAACCATCGGGCGCCAGTGCGATCCCATTAATGCCGGGATGACCCTTGGGGAGTACAAGTGACGGCTCCTCTGCCAGCGTCTGGGCATCGAACTGTCGTATTCGGTAGGTGTCGTTCACCCAAAGAGTGCGGCTATTGGGGGAATAGAGCACATCATGAGCGAACATTGCGGAGATCGGGTGGAGAGGCGGGACCATTCCAGCCACGATGCCCCACTCCAGATTGCGATCGGGACTCGTGCGCGTGACATCCAAAAGGCGCTTCACTTCCGGGATGCGGCCATTTTCCAGCCTCTCTCCCGCGGCGAAGATGCGGGCCTCGTAGAGTCGACGGTTGGCGTCCCGTTCGTGATCGGCGGCAAGATGTTCGGCCCGGGTGGCCTTGATCGCGAGCGCGCCGATCACGGCGACAGCGGTTCCGGCGAGGGCTCCCGTTCGCAACACGCCTTTCCAGAATGCCTTCCTCTGTCTCCGGAGCTCCTGTCCAGGCATGTTTTCCTGGATCCAGTCTTTGCCGAAGACTTCCTGGTAAATCCGGTTGCGGATGGTGAGACGTCCGTTTTGGAGACGGGCAACGCCGCTCATCTTGATGCGGGCGGCGGCGGGGTTCGCCTCATCGTCCGCGATTCCCGTTTTGAGCATTGATCCGTACAGGGACAACACGTTTGCTCGCTCCTCGTCCCCAACTCCGGGATCTCCCCTGCCGAGCAGCCGATTCCCCACGTCGGCGAGATTTGTGTCGGTGTCCCGTACCCTTGCGTCGAGGTAGCGACTCCTGACCAGCGAGTCGACTTCTAAATTGTGGCCGCCCGCCAACCCGGCGCAGAGAACTTGAGTGAGGAACGGATGTCCGCCCGTCCAGTGAAGCACTCGTGGGAGTTTCGTGCTTCCCCCCGGTCCTAAAACGTTAGCGAACGGTGCCGCCTCATCTGGTGTGAAGTCACGAAGCTCGATTCGCTTTCCGACGTTAAAGGGTGTCACGCGCGGATCTCGAATGAGATCCATCGGCAACGCGGCGCCGAGCAGGCAGAGCGTGAGGCTGCGTAACTCAGGATCGGAGGCTCTGCCGTTGTGGAGTTGGCGGAGACCGGCGAAGAAGCCGTCGGTGGAGAAGGAAAGCGACCGCACTGCGTCCACTTCGTCGACCATCACCACCACCGGACGGCCGAGACGAGCGACCACGTCCTGCATGAATGTCATTAGCCGCTGCCCCGGAGGAAGACTGACATTGTCCTTGACAAAGAGTGCCACCTCTTTCCTCAGGCCCAGCCCGCGTCCGAGCTCCGAAAGGAAGCCAATGAACCATTGCTCCTCCGTGACGCTGCTGGAGCCGATCTTCGTGAGATCGACGAAAGCCGTTCTGACGCCGGCTCTCTGCAGCCTCTCTACCGTTCTTACCGCCAGTGAACTCTTACCCATCTGACGCGAATTCAGGACGTAGCAGTACTCGCTAGCAAGGAGCGCCTCGTAAAGCTCTCGATCCGCTGAGCGCTCCACATACGAAGGAGAGCCGGGTGGCACTGTCCCACCGGCCACAAAGAAGTGTCCCTCGGCGGCGATCACTTGGACGGCCTCGTGGTCCACTGACCTATCTTGCCGTCGGTTCCGAGGGCGGCGATGCTCGTCCCGTCCGGAGAGAAGGAAACGAACTGATACAGCGTGCCAGTTTCCAGGGTCGATGTTTCCCGCCCCGTCGTGGTGTCCCAAAGTCGGACGGTAGCGTCACCGGAGCTACTCACCAGCCGGGACCCGTCGGGTGAGAACGCAATGTCGTTAACGGTCTGACCGTGGCCGACCATTCTTACTACGACGTGTCCCGAGGACACATCAAGAATTGACGCGCGGTCGTCATCTGCCCCTACAGCCAATCTGGCACCGTCCGTGGTGAATGCGATCGAGCTTATGTAACCGTTGTGCGGCTCTGCCTTCCACAACCAAGTGCCATCCTTAGTTCGACGAACCCAAACTGAGCCATCGTTTGACCCTATAGCCAAGTCCCGTCCGGATGGCGAAAAGGCGATCGCCGTAATGCGGAGAGGCAGCGCCACCTTCCACCTTACCGAGCCACTTTTCACGTCCCACAACGCCAACTCACCGGTTGTCAGGGCTACGGCGACGAATCTTCTGTCTTGAGAAACGTCGAATGCCCAGACTTCCTGCGAGATCGGCAATTCCCCGAGCTCAACCTGCGAGTTCAGGTCGCGGACTTTGGTGCTTCCCCGATCTAATACAAGGGCAATGTCGGTCTTTGGAGCAAGCTGAATTCTCCCTTCAACGGATGTGGACTCCGCCGAATTGGCACCTTTCCCGAGATCTAGGCGTTCGGCAACGGTAGATTTGCCACTTCGGATGGGGGCGATGTATGCTTCGGTTGCAGTCAAAGTCAGTGGGACGGTGGTAGTAACCCTCTGCCGGAAGGGTCGAGAAGGTAGTCGCTGCTCAAAGGAGTCGGAGCTTAGGAGCCGTGACATCCAATACGACCCGAGCAGCATGTGAGACTCCGGCGCAAACTGTAGCGTGTTGACGCCGCGGATCTCTCCGAGCAATGCAAGCCTCTCTGGGGATACGGCAAAGATTCTTGCTCTTCGATCTTGGCAGCCCATTGCGAGACGGCTTCCGTCAGAAGAAAACGACATTGCGATCGGCTTCAGGTCTTCTAAATTGGCAAGCGTTTTGCCAGACCGCAGATTGACAACTTTGACCCCGCACCGGAAGCCTCCGAAGGCGACAATACTTCCATCCTCAGTTGCCGTGATAACGTCTGCGCCCTCTGGCCCGGCAATGAAGCGAACCTCGTTGAGAGTCTTTCTATCCACAAGGGAAAGGCCGAACCGCTTGTTTTCGACATCGTTGACTGCAAGTGCGACAAGTCCATCCTTTGGGATGAAACAAGCCGTCACCACTTCGACTATGCTGCCAAGGGAGACGTGAATTGCGTCGGACCTTCCGGATTCTAGGTCGAAGATCTTCGGGTGTTGTTCTCTATCGCATACAACAGCATAGCGACCGTCGGAGGAGGTTACGGCCGGGTGATGATAAATACCGACACTGCCGTAGTGGTTCACGACCTTCCCAGTTTCTACATCGAGGCGGAACGTCTCGCCTCCGTTGCCTGCGGTATGACTCAAGATGTGATGGTTTCCCGCCCAACTCATCAGAGTGCTGCGGCCGGGGACCAATATTTTCCTTAGTAGTCGCAGGTCGCGAGAACTTAAGATCTTCACCCAACTTCCCACACGACAAGCGATTCGCAAGCCGTCTGGCGAGAACTTTGGATAGAACGAGCCGTCGGTCTCAAATGTCGTAGGCACGCTGCCCGAAATGCGACTGTTCCAGAAATCCCATTCCCAGCCCCGGAAGGGACTTTTACGATGCCGATCCAGCATGCTTTGAATTTGCTCAAGGTTGCACTGCTCCCAGAACACGGGCAGCATGTCCATGGATGCGTAGTACTCCTCCCGCCGAGCTCGGTTTTCGCTCTGTTCCGCTACCATTCGCAGACGCACATTGTTCCAGGCGAGTCCGCCCACAATGGCGACGACAGTTGCTGAGATTGCCGCAGTCCTCAAGGCCCCTTTCCAGAAGGCTCTCCTTTGCCTTCGAAGCTCTTGTCCCGGCATGTTCTCGCGGATCCAACCGCGCGAGAAGACCTCTTGGTAGATTCGGTTGCGAATCTTGAGGTGGCCGCCCTCAAGCCTTGAGACGCCGCTCATCTTTATGCGGGCGGCACTGGGGTTGCTCTCGTCGTCGTGAACGTCTTGCCCTTTGAGCAGCTTCTCGTAGAGAGAGAGCGTGTCCGCACGCTCACCGTCGCCCACATTTGGATCTCCCCTTCCGAGTAAGCGATTACCCACATCGGCGAGGTTCGTATCGGTCTCGCGTGCTCTTTCTTCTAGATACCGCTCGTTCACCAGGGCGTCTACGGCTCGGGGGTTCAGCGGCTCCTGCCCAGCGGACTCTATTAGTGCAGCGCACAGGCTCTGGGTCAGGAAGGGGTGACCGCCCGTCCAGTAGAGGACCCGCTTCAGCACCATCTCTCCTCCAAGCCCCTGAGCCCTAAGTCCTTGAGCCTCTTCTTCGGTGAAGTCCCGAAGCTCGACACGTTTTCCGACGTTGAAAGGAGTGGTACGGGCGTCCCTGATCAGATCCGAGGGAAGCGCCGCCCCAAGCAAACAGAAGGTGAGCCTGGAAAGTGTGGGATCGGGGGCCCTACCGTTGTGGAACTGCCGGATACCGGCAAAGAGCTCATCGGTGCTGAAGGAGAGCGAACGCACCGCGTCGATCTCGTCCAGCATCAGGACCAGCGGTGATTCCGATGCAGGAAGGGCGATTTCGTGCAGGAACCAGAGGTATCGCTGTGCGCCTCCCATCTCCTTGTGCTCACGAAGGTAGGCGACCGCCTCGCTCCTTAGCTCCAAGACACGACCTGTTTCCGCCAGCAGCCCGGCGTACCACTGCTCGGCCGATACGTTCGCTCCACCGATACGGGTCAGGTCGACAAACGCAGTCCGTACTCCTGCATCGCTCAGCTTGGAAACAGTGCGCACCGCGAGCGAGCTCTTTCCCATCTGTCGCGAGTTCAGGACGTAGCAGTACTCACCCGAGAGCAGCGCTTCAAACAACTCACGATCCGCAGACCGCTCCACGTAAGAAGGAGAACCTGGAGGAACCGTGCCGCCGGCGACAAAGAAAGAGACGGCAGAGCCAGTCACACTCAAGAGTTTAAGTCCCCGGCCCGGCGCTTCACAACGGGCTAAAACGTGATTCTTATCACAATGGTCAGGTAACGCAGGTCACAGCAAGAACTTGGAGACCAAGTCATAATCGCATCTGCTTCGGCTCGCATTGCCCCTCGCGAGCTGATAACTAGGAGGGTTGGTGAGATGGATATCGATCTGAATGTCTTTAAGAAAAACTATCTGGTGGTCGGACTTTCCGATGAGGATGTGCAACGGGTCGCGGAACTCGCCGAATTGAAGATCGTTCGTGGAGGCCAGGAAATTGTCAAGCTGGGCTCCAAGGACCCGGATCTGTTTGTGATCTTGGACGGAGTTGCGATTGTCTACCGCAGCGGAGGTGTCGTTCTTGGGGAACGAGGGCCTGGATCCGTCATTGGCGAGATCGCTCTGGTAGATAATCAGCCTCGTTCCGCGTACGTGCTCTCGAAGGCAAACCTGACGTACGCGCAATTCGACGGCAATAAGCTGCGGCGCTTCATGTTCCAAAACAAGGACGTCGGCTTCATCATGCTAAGCAATCTTTCCAGGGTTCTCTCAGCGAGACTTCGCGAGGCTTCCTCCACGATCGAAGATCTTAGGGGACAACTATCAGATCCTTGGAAATATACAGACTAGGAACTCCCCAGTTCGTCTGCCCTCCTTCGAAGGGCGGCCGAGTCTAGCACTCGGAGTCTGCCCCGCTCTCCTTCGATGTAGCCGACTTGCCTGAGAGCCTGCAGGGTGCGATTCACCGACTCGCGAGTTGCACCTGCCTGGTGAGCCAACTGCTGCTGGGTCACCCGTTCTACATGTCCTTCCGCGTCCGAAAGGTCCAACAATGCCGCACAGATCTTTCCTGTAAGGTCTAGCGTTTTCGATCGGGCCAGATCGTCTGCCTGCTCGCGCAGCCGCCCTGATAGAGAACGAATCACGGCCAGCGCAACCGAGGGGTGCTCAAGGACCGTTTGTACGAAGCACTGACGAGCGATGGTTACGACCTGACAATCCTCTATTGCGACCACATCTGCCGAGTGGCCCATGCCGTCCAGCAGGCTCATTTCCCCGAAGTGATCCCCCGGCTCCCGCAAAGCGATGATTGCCGTCCGCCCGGAAGCGCTTTTCCTCTCGATCCTTACTCTCCCTTCCAGAAGGACAAAGAGGGACTTGCCCTCTTCCTCTTCTATGAGCAAGGTTCGTCCCTTCCGAAACCTTCCAACCTTCGAACACTTTGTCAGAAGCTCGAGCTGGGCTGCGTCGAGGTCTGAGAAGAGAGGTACTTGTCTCAGAGCATCCAAAACTTCCATCGAAGGCTCATACGTGAGTCGACAGATACCGGCGATACAGTTCGTTCGAGAGGACAATTCGGTTATCCGGCGTTTGCTTGAGCACGCCTGCCGCCAAGAGTCGCTGGAATCCATCGGTCTGCGTCGTCATTTCCGGGTGGGTCAAAGACTCCTTGAGCGCTTGATAAACCGAGGGGAGCTGGCTTACCGAGATAAGGATCCGCTTCAGATGGTCGCCGAACGCGCCGTCTTCCCTCTCCGCCGTAGCCATCAGCGTGGGGAAGTCCATCTGCGCTCGGGCCAGTACGTCTAGGGCGCGGCGCGTCAAAAATGGCTGACCGCCAACCAGCTGATGTAGCGCCTCCGCGTCCGTCCGACTTTTTATGGGTGAGCCGTACCGCTCATTCAGATCCCAAAGCTGATCCAAGTTGAAAGGCTGGAGCGGAATTTGCCGGCCGACGTTGAAGGGCGACTGGTTCAGGTCTTGAATGAAAAGGTGAGCTTCGGTGGCATAGCCGATCACTACCGTGAACCGCGACCACGGGCCGTCCGGCTCCGTCGCCCGGGAGTTGTGCCAAGAACGCACCAGCCCGAAGAAATCGCTTGCGAACGGAACGCCGAACAGCTTGTCTCCTTCGTCCATGAACCAGACCAGGGGCTCATCCGAGGCTTCCAGCAACTCCCGGATGAAGTTGTCCATGTTCATGTTCGCGCCGAAGACGTCGATCCACTCCTCAGCGAAGTCGTACTTCAATTTAAGTTGTCGCGCGAGGGTTGCCGCCAACAGTTTGTAGAAGGCGTCGTCAGACCCCATCTGTGAGGTGCTCAGCTTCTGGAAATCGGTGGAAACCTGCCGCCATCCGAGCTCCCGAACCAGCTTCGCGCCGCGCCCGATCAGAGACGTCTTGCCCATCTGACGGGGACCCTTGACGAGGATGATGCTCTCGTTGGCTCGGAGGGCCTTTGTGAATTCCACATCGGTCATCCGCTCGGCATAGAACGGAGAATCAGGCGGCACCGCGCCGCCAACGGGCTCTAGCTGCTTGTCTGTGGGCGCCTGCTTCGGCTCCTCCGTCAGAGCCCGGCGGATCTCGGAGATCACCCGATCGTTATCGCGAGAGGATTGCCAAACGGAGAAGTTAAGACCGTTGATGTAGGCGCCGATTGGGCCATCGACCCTTTTATCCGCTCCGACCCGGATGGGTAACAGATACGGCTTTCCTCGCTTGCGATGCTCATCGTAAGCCGTTTCAAGCTCGTACTCCAACATTTCGCTGCCGAGCGAAGAATCAGAGACGATGGCGATCACTCCATCCGCCGCCCGGATCTTATCTTCGATGGCCTTGGCCCACTCGACGCCAATCTTGAGGTGGCGGTCGATGAACACATCGTGACCATCTGATTCGAGCGCCTGCTCAAGTAGCGCGAGCACTTGATCGTCAGGTTGGGCATTCCGCTTATAGAGGACAACTAACCTCAAGGCCTTTTCGGATGCGACCCGCGACGGCGCCGCCGAAGCCGCGCTCACGTGGCTGCTCGGCTCCGCGCGGCCAAATCGATCCGACACCAGTGTGAAAAGCTCCAACTTCTCCCCGTGCTTAGTGACACCTTGTCCCAAGGGCTGAACGGAGGACGACCACTCGTCGAACTGCTTGAGCCAGCTCGCATATTGGGAGGAGAGCACGATGTGCCCGTCGTCTCCCATGTCCATGACCCTCTTGGCCATGTTGATGCCGTCGCCCACTACTGTCTGAGTGCCTGCGATGTCCGTTTGGAAGCGCACCGGACCACTATGGATGCCCATTCGCACGGCGGGGCCGACGCCGGTGCGGAGCAGTTGCGCGAGTTCCGTGGCACAGCGTGCCGGCCCTGTCAGATCGCTTTTGAACAGGATCCACATCCCGTCCCCGCTAGGAAACGCCATGAGCTCACCGGCAGCCTTTACTGCTTGGAATGTCGGACACTCGGTTACCAGGCGCGAAAGATCTGCCAGCAAGCGTCCTTGGGCGTTAATGGATTCGCGGGACCAGCCCACGATATCCAAAAAGAGAATATGCGCAATCTGAGTTTGTGCGTGGGCCTCGTTTGTCATGTTTCGGGTCGGTTGCGCCTCTGGTAGTTCTGCAACCGAAGATTACCGAGCAAGATAAGACTTCTTAACACAAGGAATGCGAGATTTTCTGGGAACGTGACAAACCTAGCAACCGAAATCGGACAAAAGAGAGAGCCCCTGTGGGGTGAAAACTGGAGGTGACGTCCCCGATTTAGGGCCCTGATCGTCACGTTCGGAGTTGGCTTGGTGCAGCGCGAGGGCAGCCCATTCGACGAGATTCGTCCCGCCGCCGTGGTCTGGTTCGAGCCAGGCTAGAAGCAATTGCATGGCGCGAGTTCCGACACGGCGAGGTCGCACATTGCCATCCAGGTAAGCCTCCACGGCAATCCTGTGGCCTGGCTGGAAAGAACGATCGACAAGCAAGATAAGCCAGAGGGAGACCGGTGATCGATCGAAGGTTAAGTGCCATCGAAGATCGGATAAAGATACTATATTGCACTCATTGTTTCTGCCCAAACTTTGGGCAGAAACGACGATGTTGGGAAGCAATCAGAGGCATTCTGTGGATAGAGTTAGGTTCAAAATACCCAAATTGGGCGCCTCCTGAAGTCCGTCCTAAGGAACGCATCGGGGGTGCATCAGCTGTAAGTGACCGGATTACGGTCGTGTAAATCGGGTGAGCCGGGTCGATGGCCCGAGGTTATTCAGTCGTTTCAAGTCGGTCGGAGCGGCTTGCTAGACTGGAGCAGAACGCGTCAGCGCGTCCCTAAGTCCTAAATGTAAATGCCTATAGAAATGATCGATGTCGAATCGTCGATGATGAGATCGGCTGGATATGGCAAAGCGAAATGCGAACTTGCGATTGCCTTCGTGTCTGGTGAGGATTACATTTACAGCGACGTTCCCGAGTCCATTTTTCGGGAGCTTATGGCTGCAGAGTCCAAAGGCACCTACTTTGGAGTCGAAATTCGGCCGAAGTTCCTGAAGTATCGACTAGCCCGTCCCGGTGAACTTCGAATGAAGTCCGCGGTCGCTTGACCCTGCCGAACGCAGCCACCACGTAGGCCGACCCGCCACAATGGGGGAGTCGATGTATTTCAACAAGTACCCCCACCGCGCCAACTTCTCGTTTGTCGAAACCTTCGACTCTGAGTCGGGACAGGTGACGGCGGGGAGGCGGGTGTTTTCGGCTTCGGTCGCCTCGCACGAGGGAGACGTGTACCACGTCCGCGTTTCCAACCCCGAAGTCTGGGCGGAGTCATGCGGGCTCTCGCAGCTGGACGTCCCCCGAAGAGCCAATCGGCAGCGGCTCAAGGCGGGGGATGACTTCGAACTGACCCTCTTGGGCAAAGACGGCAAGCCCCTGCTTACCGGCCGGTTTGGCGTCAGCGGAGAAGCGTCAATGTTCCTGTTCGAGCTTGGCGGAGAAGCCAGGTTCTACGGAATGGGAGAGAAGCTCTTCAACTCGGTCGAGCTCTCTGGGTACCGCACCAAGTTCTGGAATACCGATGTCTGGGGCGATTTTCACTTCGGCCAGTGGGGCGATCACCCCAGCGACCCGCCGTACTTCTCGCTGCCGTATCTCATCGCCAAGATAGGCGAGGAATACGTCGGTCTGCTGCTCCACAACCCGTACCCCACCTTTATGGAGACGCCAGGAACCGACGAGAGCCGGGTCTTCGTGGAGTGGCAGCGCACCTCCGAGAACCTGATCCTTGGCAGCGAGGGCGGCGAGCCGAATCTTTGGGTCATCTACGGGCCCAGCCTTAAGGAACTCACCCGCAAGTTCCAGAACCTTATCGGAACCACGCCTCTGCCGCCGGCTTGGTCGCTCGGGTACCACCAATCCCGCTGGGGATACGGGGGCCACGACGACCTGATGCGCCTCGATGAAGCGTTCACCAATAACAAGATTCCATGCGACGGCCTCTGGCTGGATCTCGACTACATGGATGGCTTCCGCATCTTCGAAACCAACCCGAAGAATTTTCCCGAGGGCGTCCAAGCCACCGCAGAATCACTGGCCAAGCACGACCGCCGCATCGTGCCGATCATCGATCCCGGCGTCAAGTACGAGCCGGGCTACCGCGTCTACGACGATGGCCACCAGCAGGGCGTCTTCTGCCGAAACCAAGAAGGGAGCGAGTTCGTAGGCCTCGTCTGGCCGGGCGAAACGGTGTTCCCAGATTTCACCGAACCTAAGGCCCGCGAGTGGTGGCAGGGCTACGTCCAAGAGTTCGCCGAAAGCGGCTTCGCCGCATGTTGGATCGATATGAACGACCCATCTACGGGTCCGGTCGATCCGTCCGGAATGCTTTTCGCGAACGGAACCGTCCCCCATGCCGCGCACCATAATGACTATTCGCTCGGTATGCAGCAGGCAACCTTCGAGGGGTTCAAGCGGGCTCGCCCACACGAGCGGCCGTTCATCCTCTCCCGGTCAGGCTTCATCGGCAGCAGCCGGTATTCGGCCATCTGGACCGGCGACAATCTGGCGAACCGGTTCTATCTCAAGAGCTCTATTCCCACGTCTATCAACATGTCCATCTCCGGCCAACCGTTCCACGGCGCCGACCTCGGCGGTTTCGGTGGAGACGTCACAGACGAGCTGATGACCGATTGGATGAAGGCGCACTTCTTGTCGCCCTTCCTGCGGAACCACGCCAATCGCGGCACTAGAGACAAGGAGCCGTACGCATTCGCCGAACCCCTGATGTCGGTGCTCCGGCGCTACATCCGGCTCCGCTACAAGCTGATGCCGTACCTCTACAACCTCTTCGCCTTGCATGAAGAGGAAGGGGATCCGATCGTTCGGCCGCTGTTCTACGAGTTCGACGATGCCGGTCTAGACAAGCTGAACGACCAGTTCCTCGTTGGGCCCTCCATTCTGCAGGCTCCGTTTGTGGAAGAGGGGGCTAAGAAACGATCCGTGATCCTCCCCGGAACGGAGCCATGGTTTGACGCCGCGACGGGCGAGTGGTTGGAGCCAGGAACGCGCACCGCAAGAGCAGGGAAGGAGTCCACTCCGCTCTACATCCGCAGCGGCGCCATCATTCCGATGCAGCCGGGCACGCCAACTGACAACCGGAAGGAGCTGCGCGAGGTGAATCTGCACCTCTTCATGCCACCTGCTTGGTCGGGAGACTCCTGGTATGAGTATCGCGCCGACGACGGAATCAGCTACGCCTATGCCAACGGCGCCCGAAGCGTCCTGGACATCCGTGTCGCTGCGGTCGACGGGAACCTGGCCATCGCTACGGAGCTAACGGAGGACGGCTTCGGAAAGATCGTCCCCACCTTCGTTATCCACGGCGACCCAAAAACCGTCCGCCTAAACGGCGCGGAGGTCCGCCTAGAAAAGAACAAGGTAACTCTGACCGGGAAGCCACTGCCCGTAACCGTGGTGGGATGAACCGGACCAAAGAAGAACCCTAGTGCCTTAACGCCCAATGCCCAACGCCATCCCCTATACTTCCCTCATGAAACGATTTCTCTATCTTTCGGCTTTTGCTCTTCTCGCTGGATGCGCCGGGAACGGAAATGGGCTTTCTCCGGCCCGGTTCGCCGGGACCTGGCAGGGCACGTGGGTGAATACCGCGGACTCCTCCGATGCCGGGACTTCAACCTGGACCATCTCCCCGTCTGGCGTGGTAACCGGGCAAGACTTCGATCCGGGCCGAGGCACCACGTTTGACGTCGTCGGCAATATCGATGCAACGGGCCGGTTCACCAGCCACTCCACGCCGACCGGCGGCGAGCCCGCCAGCCTCAACGGAAATTTGGCATTCAATAACGACCGGATTCTGACGGGAATCCTTGAGTGGGGCGTTGCTCCTCCGCTCACCTATACGTACGGGTTCCATCGGATGCCGTAGTTTCCGGTGCACAATGAATGCATCATGATTTGCCTTCCTTTGCTTGTGGCCAGCCTCGCGGCTCCCGGTCAAACTACCGACGTCATCAAATTGACTCCCATGACCGACGGGGCTTCCCGTGCGATCGGCTACTACATGCCGCAGCGCCTAACCCTGTCGGATACCAAGCCGGCTTCCATCAAGGCAATTCCCGCCGACTTCAGCTCGCCCCGCTACGGTGAGCTGACCATCGGCGGGAAGAAGATCGGCATCGTTCTAGATGAGCCGGTTGGCAAGCCCGCGCGCATGGCAATCGACAGCAATGGCGATGGCGACCTTCGCAACGACGGTACGGCCGACTGGCGGCCGCAGAGTCGAAGATTGCCGAACGGCACTCTCAGCAAGATGTACTTCGGCACCCTACGGACGTCCATTCCGTTAGCGGGCGGCTCCAGGCACGTCACCCTATCGGCTTATCGCTTCGACCCGACGGATCCGGCCCGTGCCCAGTTGAGAGACACTCTCTTGTTCTACCGAGACTACGCCGTAAAGGGTCGGATGGAAGTTGGCGGCAAGACTTACCCGGTGATTCTTTCGGACGAAATGGCGACCGGCAACTTTGCTCCGGCGGCAAACTCGGCGGTCAGCCTGCTGATCGATCGCGACGGCGACGGAAGATTCACACCTCCCGCGGAGAAGTTCGACGCCGGCAAGCCGTTCACCCTGGATGGCACCACCTACGTTCTGGCTGACGTCGCAACCGACGGATCTTCTTTCCGCCTGAAGAAGAGCACCACCGCCGTCGCCGAAGTTGCCTTGCCACCGAACGTGTCCATCGGCAAGAACGTCGTTGCGTTCGACGCGGAGACGACGCGGGGCGAGAAGATCAGCTTCCCCAACAGCTACAAGGGCAAGGTTGTCATGCTGGACTTCTGGGCCACCTGGTGCGGACCCTGCGTGGGCGAGCTTCCGAACGTGAAGAAGGCGTACTCCCAGTACCACGACAAGGGATTCGAGATCCTCAGCATCAGCCTGGATCAGAAAGGCGACGGGGACAAGCTCGCCAAGTTCACCAAGGAGAACAACATGCCTTGGAGCCAAGTTTACGATGGCGGCTTCTGGGATGCGCGGGTGGCGAAGCTATATGGCGTCCAGGCAATCCCGTTCGTGCTGCTGGTCGATGGCGACACCGGCAAGATCCTCGCGGACGAATCGACGCTCCGCGGTCCACAAATCTCGGACACGATCGCAAAGGCCCTCAAGTCGAAGGGACTTAACTAGTTAAACGGCAAGGGTTCCGGGTTGAGGCTAAGCGGCTTCCAACTCGGGACTCTGATCCGGCTTCGGCGTGGCGACAAAGTGCCGGTGCCGCAGATCGTCCAACGTCTTCTTCAGCGCCAGGTAGTCCATGGGCTTCACCAGGTACTCCGTGCAGCCAGCCTCGTGGCATTGTTCCACGTCCGATTCCATGTCCGACGATGTCAGCACCACCACCGGCATGTCGCAAAGCGGCTCGCGATCTCGGGCCCATCGAAGTACCTCGATTCCGGTGTAGAACGGCAACTTCAGATCTAGCAGCACCAAATGTGGTCGCTCGTGCGCGCCGTCGGCAATCTCTCCCAAGATGTTCAGCGCTTCCTTTCCGTCCGCCGCGCGCAAAATGCGAACGGGGCTGGGCCAATGACTGAGGCACCGCACCACGAGATGGGCATCGCCATCGTCGTCCTCGATATGCAGCACCAACGGGCTTGAATAATTGCTCTCCACAAAAGCAGTGACCGCTAAATAGGTCTAAAGGTTTTGCAGTTCGACTTTACCGGCACAACCTACGTCTAAAGCCGCCTCAAACCGGGAAAAGCCGCGCCAGCTCGTCTTGCGCTGGACGATGCCCGTACTCGCTGATCTGGAACGCTTCCGTGTGGCCGCTTCCGTCTTCATAGCGCGCGGCCAGGGCAACGGCCGCAGCTCGTCGCCGCTCTACTGGATCGTTGGGTAGATCGGCCAAGCGAGATCCCGGTTCCGCGTTGTAGGGGAGCCACTCCAGATACTGCGATTCGTGTGCCAGCATCATCTCCACCTTCTGCTCAAGGACCGATTCGATGTTCACCACCATATCCGGGCGAAACGCTCCGCCTTCTGAGAAGCCATCCTGCCAATAGGCGATCACCGGCATCGTCTTCAGCGCCGTAGCGTCCGCACAGAGGAAGGGGACGGTGAGCATGTAGGCAGCGTCGAGCACGAGCTGCGCCGTGTAACGGTGATCGCGATGGTAGTCCGAAGGGCGATTTGTTAGGATCAGATCGGGGTTCGAACTACGGATGAGCCGGATCATCGCTTCGGTTGAGGACTGATCGACGTACACTTCGCCGTCGGGGATTCCCAGGCAGTCGTATTCGATACCAAATGGCTCAGTCGCGTTTAGCGACTCACCGAAGCGCCGCAAAACCAGCTCTTTGGGGTCACGGAGGTACTCGGGCAGGTAGTGGCCGCGGCGGCCATCGGTGACACTGACGAACTTCACGCGATCTCCGCGGCGCCGCATGAGAAGCGCCGTGCCTCCAACACTCCCTTCGCAGTCGTCGGGATGAGCGCCGATGCAGAGGACGGTAATCACCTAACGAGGCTACCCAAGGGTGTAAAGTTCAACTGCGATGAAGCCGCTCTCCATTCAGCTCTACACCGTCCGCACCGTTGTCGCCGAACGTGGCCTGCTGCCCGTTCTGAAGGAGATCTCGGATATCGGCTACCGAGGAGTTGAAGGAGGCGCCGGCAACGGACTCTCGGCCGCGGAGTTCCGTAAAGAGGTCGAGGACCTTGGCATGGTGGTCTCCTCAACCTGGGGCGATGTAAGCACCGCCGACGGAGCCAGGGCCCTCATCGAGAACTGCCATGTCTTGGGCACGAACTACGCTGCGGGAGGCTTCTGGATCCCGTCCTTCGAGACGGTTGAAGCGATCGAGGCGACGGCCAAGACGCTGAACGACACCTTGCCGATTTTGGAGGAAGCGGGTATTACCTTCGGTCTGCACAACCATTGGATGGAGTTCGAGCTGCGAGACGGAACGCTCGTCATGGACTACCTCACGCGCTTGGTGCCGAACCTGAAGTTGGAGCTGGACATCTACTGGTCCTCCAACTTCGGCGCGAACAAACCGGAGGAGATGGTGGCCAGATACGCGGACCGCGTCGCGCTGATGCACGTGAAGGACGGCCCACAAGTGAAGGATCAGCCCATGACCGCCGTCGGCCACGGGACGGTGAACGTTCCCGCATGCATCCACGCCGCGAATCCGGCTTGGCTGGTTGTGGAGTTGGACGAGTACGCCGGCGACATGATGGAAGCCGTCCGAGACAGCCACGCCTACCTGACCGGCCAAGGCTTGGCAGAAGGGAAGTCGTAGGTGGTTGCGATCAGCCTACTGTTGGGACTGAGCTGGCCATCCCCGGCCGTCTTCGCCGCCCGAGAGCGGGACTGGCGCAACGGGCCGATCGTGTACCAGGTGTTCGTCGACCGGTTTGCACCCTCGGCGAACCTCGACGCCAAGCGAGCTCTCTATACCGCGCCCCGGTCGTTGCATCCGTGGTCGGAAACGCCGAAAGCGGGAACGCTCAATAGGGAAGCGGGATTGTGGTCGCACGAGCTGGCCTTCTGGGGAGGGGACCTCAAGAGCGTTCGCAGCCGAGTGGGCTACGTGAAGGACCTCGGGGCCGATGTGCTGTACCTGAACCCGATCGTGGAGGCGCTCTCCAACCACAAGTACGATGCCATGGACTACGAGAAGGTCGCACCTGAGTACGGGACGCGGCAAGACGTCACCGACCTGGCAGGAGACCTCCACGCGCACGGCATGCGGCTGATGCTGGACGGCGTGTTCAACCACATGGGGAAGAGCTCACCGAAGTTCCAAAGTGCCTTAAAGGACCCGAACAGTCCCTATCGAAGTTGGTACGAGTTCGGGAAGCAGTATCCCGCGGGGTACCAGGCATGGGCGAATGTCGCTAACCTCCCCGAGCTTCGGCTCGAGAACCCTGCGGTGCGTGAGCACCTATGGAATGGCTCTCAATCTGTCGTCCAGAAGTATCTGAAGGAAGGTGTCGACGGTTGGCGGCTGGATGTCGCATTCGAGATCGGCCCCAAGTACCTGAGCGAGCTCACGCAAGCCGCGCATAGGGCGAAGCCTGGCTCGATGGTTGTGGGTGAGGTGTGGAACTACCCCGAAGGATGGATGCCCGCAATGGACGGCATCATGAACTTCCACTTCGGGCGAACGGTGACGGAGCTGGCGCAGGGCCACCTCAAAGGTCCGGTCGCGGCGCGTATGGTCGAGCGGACGATCCGGGATACGGGACTCGAACCCCTCCTCAAGTCGTGGGTGGTGCTGGATAACCATGACACCCAGCGCCTCGCAAACTTCATCCCGGACTTACCGAGCCGGCATTTGGCTCAAGTGCTTCAGTTCACACTGCCCGGCGCACCCGTGATCTACTACGGTACGGAGCTTGGAATGCAGGGTGGCGGCGACCCTGAGAACCGCGCCCCGATGCGGTGGGATCTGGCAACCAAAGACAATCCGGAGCTTGCCTGGATGCGGCAGCTTGTGGCCGCCCGCAAACAGATCCGGTCCCTCAGGATCGGAGACTACAGGCTTGTGGAGTCAGACCAGCTCTTCGCCTTCTTGCGGGTCACGGATAACGTTTCGGATACCGCGATCGTGGTTGCGAATCCAACGGGCGAGCCGGTTCATGAGAGGTTGCCGGTGCCAGATGGCCGGATCATGAACGGGACCAATCTCGTGGACCATCTTTCGCGGGCCCGGGGCAGCGTGTTCGCCGGATTCCTCGATATCGAAGTCCCGGCGAAGACGGTTCGGGTCTTTACTCCCATCACCAAGCCGGTCAATGGTTACACGCCATACAAACGAGTGATAGGCTGATACGGATGGCCGCTTACCTGTTCCAAGCCGACCCAGATCGATTTGATCTGGACCGGTACCTGTTGCGGTCGCTGTCAAACGACACGCCGGTCTACTGGCTCGCCAATCAACACCGGGAGTCGATGGCTTCCGGTGATCGCGTGTTCATCCTCCGGTCCGCCGGCAACCGGTCTGCGGCCGTCGGCGGGGTGATTGCGGTGGGCCGAATAGGGGCGGCGCCGGAGAAGCTGAACGACCGCATTTGGGATCCGTGGGGACCCTCCGGCGGAAACGACTGGCGGGTGCTTTTGGACCTTCAGGAGCTTCGGCTAACCACCGACTCCGGCATGGTCCACGTTCCGCAGATCGTCAAGGACCCCGGCCTCGCCGCCCTCGCCCGCACCCTGTCCGCCAACGTCCGCCTCTCCCACGAGCAAAGCGAGGCCCTTATGAGCCTTTGGATGAAGGCAGCCGTTCAGGAGTCGCAAGGCTTTAGGCTTTAGGCTTTAGGCTTTAGGCTTTAGGCGAGAGGCGAGAGGCTAAGCTCCTCACAGGGTTGCCTATTGCCTATTGCCTATTGCCCCTTGGCTCTTCCGGCGGTTATGCTTGAACATTGCCGTACCGAGTCCCGCCCTTCGAACATGAGCGCTTGATGCGAGTGGTGCGCCGCCATCCTCTCGATGATGGGCGGATCCGGTTTAGCTTCGTCCGATTCTTCCCGGCGCTCACATCGCCGGAGTCACACGAAGCCGGACCTGGCGACTCGGACTACGATCTCCTGATGCTAGACGTACCGTTGTTCGACGGACGGCACGATGGCCGGTGGGGGAATGGGATCTGGCGGGCACGCCTAACCGACGGCATTTGGAGCGTTGACACCTAGTTCTTGGCGTCAAAGGGGGCACAAACAAAAAACTGGCCCGACTCAGGTGAGTCGGGCCAGTTTTTTGTTTCACGTCCTAGTCGGTAGTCGGAAGTCCAACGAACTGAAGGAGATCCGTCTTGAGCGTGTACGAAGGCGGTTGAACTCGGTTGACGAGCGGAACCACCATGCGGAACAGGGCTTTGACCTGCTTGGTTGAGCTAACGTAGATCGAAGCCTTTGTTCCGTCTCCCAAGGCAATCTCGTCGTTCTGATTGGCCGTCTTGGACACAACCAGGTCGTAGCGGCTCGCCGCCCAGTTCCAGAGGTAGATCTGCTGGGTACCCGTGGCCGGAGCCGACGAGTTTGGTCTAATCGAGATCGAATCGATCTTGCCCGGCACGAGGCTGGTGTTGTACACCGCTTCGAACGCTGCCACTTGACCGAGCCCACTAATGGGAGCCGATTGCACGTCATACGTGCTCTTGTCCAGCGCCGCGAGCGAGCTCACTGTGCCGGCGATGGCCCGACCGGTGACTACGGTCGCAGTTGTCGGTGAGAAGAGTTGCAAGAATGCCGGATCGGAAATGCGCCAGCTGCCCGCCACCGTCGCCCACAGTCCGTTGGACGCGGCCGTCTCGCCAAAGCCCCAGAAGGTGCTCTCGTCCGTCGGATCGAGCGCGAGTCCAAAGTAGTCGCCCCATCGATTTGCCGGTTGCGGACCCGAGTTGGCTTTGCTGCTGGCAACGAGAACAGGCTGGCCCATGGATCCAAGAGGATCCGATTTCTTGCGTGCCGAATAGACAACCTGAGCTTCGAGGGATGGGCTAGATCGTGTGTAAACGACCGAGATCGCGCCGAATTTGTTGACCTGGATCGCCGGCATGTGAACGTCCGCGGTTCCTCCGGAGATGTTTCCGGATTGATGTAAGGACGGAGTGCCCGAAGCCGGCCAACCGTTTAGGGACACGTCGTACCATCGGATTCCGATGGTGTTCCCGGTCATGATGTTGTGCGCGGCGTAAACCGAACCGTTTCGGTACGCGGAAGTAAAGATCCGGCCGTCCTTAAAGCCTTGCATGACGTGGCCGTTCGGCCCCGTGGCGTCTCGATTAGGCCGAGTGAAGGTTGGCACCGTCACCGTGGTCGTCTGAACGGTTGGCGTTCCGGTAAATCCGGTGATGGAGTACAGCTTCAGCTCGCTGTTGTTGCTGGAGCCTACGGCATACATGTTCTTCGACGTCGCGTCGAAGTTGCGGTTAACGTTGATGGTAAAGCCGTTATCGTCGCTGAATACGGTCACCTTGCCGGCAGTTCCGCTGATTAGCGCCGCTTTGCTGGTGGCGAAGATCGCCGTGCTGAAACCGTTCGTAAAGCCGAACATGTTGCCAGTCCAAGCGAATCCATCGTTCGTTACCGCGATCTCGGGGTAGTCGAGCCAAAGGTCGTTTCCGCCGACGGTGATCGCGCTGTTGAGTCGATACTTCTTCCAGGTTCCCATAGGGTCGCTGGTGTTCGAGACCGCCACGAGCTGATTGCTGGTCTTCTTCGTAAAGTTGACTTCGATGATGTGAACGAACCAGTGTCCCGAAACCTTGTCGTATAGGCACTTCGGATCCGAAATGACTTCGGCGTCGACGCCAATTCCGCTGAAGAAGCCCGCTCCGTCCATTTCGGACTGGAATAGCTTCTTGCCGGTCTTCTTATCGTAGATCCCGATGACTGTGTTGACGACGAGAATCACGTGATCCGGTCCGACGGCGCAGTCGCAGTCAGGCGGCCAACCATCGGCAAACCCGGGGCCATCGAACACGATTGAAGGCGTATAACCTCGCGTCTCGTTCAACATTCCGCCCACGGGCAAATTGTTGGGAGGCGTCGTAGGCAACCAGGTCGGCATCTTCTCGTTTTCAGAAATGCGCGTGTGGGTCGCCCGCACGGGAGCGATCAGAGGCACCTGGTCGCGAACCGTGAATGTCACCGGCTTCGGCAAGGGATACGATTTGACAATTTTGAGGCCAATATTTCCTTGCGCCCACGAAGCAGCGACGCTTAAAGTAAGCACCGCCGCAACCGCAAGCCTCGAGATAAGAGGAATAGCTTTCAACTCAACCACCTTTTATTGCGAGGTCCCGTCTGACAATGCAGCCGCACGGTCCCCCCACTTGTGCCCATTTTAGAGCATTTCCTAGTGGAAGATGCATTCCGGTCGCAATTCCGTTCGGGAATGTAGCAATTCCGTATTCTTGCCAGGGTGTTCCATCGTGGGTTCTGGAAGCGACACGCTCTGGCGAGCCATTGGCAAGGTTGTTCGGCTGAGGTTCCCTATGGAGCGCTTGTGGAGCAAGGTTGAAAAGTGACGCCTTTGACGCCAGCCCCTTTGATGGCCTCGTAGAGCTCCGACGGAATGAGGATCAAGTTGAACGCACTGGCGCCACTGCCGAAGAACTCTCTCGACTTGAACGCGCCGCCGGCATCTACCAGAGGGCCCGGAGCAAAACCTCTCGTGACGGGAAGGTACTTCTTCCTTCCGCACCTCGTGCAATTCTCATAAGGCAACGCATCCACCTGAACCGAAGGCCCCGCAGGTATTACAAGTTGCACCACCGTTTCGAGTTGGCGCCCCGACCGGTGCTGAATGACGGCCTGGGACGCTATTCCCGCGGGCTGGAACACCCCTTCCCATGTCTCTGGGGTGCAGAAGTATTCGTCGAACACCCAGTTCAATTGCAGCACAGATTTGCTCCCCCACTTGGGTTCGCCCTTGATTCGAAAAGGAGCGTTCTGCCGCGCTCCGATGCCGCAGTGCTCGCAGTATTCGGAAAGATCGAAGGTCCTCTGCAGGTATCCAAAATCGTCATCAGGTTGCGGATACCCGTGATGCCAAGCGGGATGCATGGAGAGCCAATCGGACCCCGACAATTCGGAAGAGGTAAATGTCGTCGAAACCGTATCTATTAGGTCGAAACGTTCGACGAGGCTCCTCACCGTTGGCCACCGTTCGTCGCTCTCGCCGATGAGAAAGACGTACTCGTCAGCTCGAAGCTGCACGCCTGCCTGCTGAAGTGCCGTTCGCTCTCGGTTGCGCCCCAGGCCTACCGCGATTCGGTGGATGTGCTTCATCTCGAAGTCCGCTCGACTGCTCTTTCGTTTTGTAATTATCTGATCAGGCGGCTTGTTGGTGGTCGGTGTCGTAGGGGGATTGGTAGTGTTCGGCCCTTGGGTCTCGGTAGCGGTAGCCCGCTAGGAAGAGCTGGGTTAAGGAGAAGGGAGTCCTGGTTGCCTCATGTTGGGCGATGACAGCTTCCAGGGGAACTGGTTGGAAGGTGGAGGCGCACTCTTGGTTTCGTTTTGTAATTTCTTCGGATGTCCTTTGGACATCTGGGGAAGAGCTGGAGCTCTGCGTTCCCAGTGGGGTTCGTTTTGTAATTTCTTCGGATGTCCTTTGGACATCTGGGGAAGAGCTGGAGCTCTGCGTTCCCAGTGGGGTTCGTTTTGTAATTTCTTCGGATGTCCTTTGGACATCTGGGGAAGAGCTGGAGCTCTGCGTTCCCAGTGGGGTTCGTTTTGTAATTTCTCTGTTTCGGTTCGGGTCGTAGGTTGCGGCGTTTGTTGAGCCCCCTTCACCCTGCCCTCTCCCCCCGTTGAGAATGACTTGGGAATGCGTGAATGTGTCTAACGGGGGGAGAGGGTTCTGAGCGTTCTCATCGTCCAGATTTCGTTTTGTATTTTTCCCCTGCTGGAGTTCTTTGAGGCGGGTTCGGGCTTTGTCTAGGGTTCGGTTGGTGGCTCCGAGGGCTCTGGTGATGGAGTCGACGGCTTTGTAGTCGATCTTTTCCTGGCAGGTGAGTTCTGAGAGATCGGCTTGCATGCGCTGGAGGAGCCACATGGAGTTGACGATGGAGGTCATCTCTACGACTTCTAGAGAGTCCGTGGGATAGTAGCGGAGGAAGGCATCGGAGATCAAGTTCTCGTACTCTTGTTCGATCTCTCCTTCGGCGAGTTTGAAGATCCTTGCGGAGTAGCCGTGCTTGCGGGCGTTCTGGGCTCGGTCACGCTTCTCGGTGCTCATCAGCTCGTTCTTTCGGATGATCTGGACGCGCTTCTTGTACATGTCGTCCCTTTCTTTCTCCCCCTGAGGGAAGCGGTCCATGACGGATTGAGTTGCTGGTGTGATGTAGCCGTAGAAGAAGGCGTGGGTTTCCCAGATGTCGATCTCGCGGGCAGGCGTTCCCGGGGGGAAGAGTTGGGGAGTGCCGGCTTCGCCTTGGGAGCGCGCTTCGCTCGGGAGTGCCGCCTCCGGCTGGGGGGTGTTGGAGTGGGGAAGATTTCGTCCCGTCTCGCTGCGCTCGGTGGGATCTCCGCGGCGCTTCAGTTTTGTAGTTTCCTCTGATGTCCTTTGGACATCAGTAGCAGAGCTGGAGCTCTCCGTTCCCGGGGTGGTGTCTTGAACCCTTTGCGGATGGATTTGAAGCTGTTGCTGGCCATGTGCGTATCCCTTATTTGTCTCTGGTGCTCGAGATGAGCATAATAGTAGACAAAAGAATACTATAAGTTCGCAAGAGGCAAGAGGCAAGAGCAGTAGGCAGTAGGCAGTAGGCGACAGGCGACAGGCGACAGGCGATCCGGCTAGGAGTGTGCCCTACTGCCTACTGCCTACTGCCTCACTCCGTCGGCTGGCCGAGAACTTCCTCGGCTTCGTCGAAGCTCAAGGCTAGCGCGCGCAGATTGCTGAGCGACTCGCGAAGGTTTTCGCCGGTGGTATCGGTTGCCGCGCGTTCTTCTGACGCGCTTATGGCTAACCGAGATTTCATCTCGGACAGTGCGGCTTTGGCCTGCTGCACACCACCGTCGATTTCGTGGATGGCGGCCTCGACAGTCACGAAGTGCTCCAACTCGGTTCTCCGAGCGGTCAGTGCCGACTGCAGTGAGGCGCGCTCTTCTGCGCCGGCGGTAGGGAGTCGTTCTTCCATCTGCCGGGTCTCCAACTCAGCGGAGCCGCGGTCTCGGAGGACCCGCTTCAGTTCGCCCCGCAAGGTCAAGGCGTGAACCATCTGATCTCGGATCCGCTTTGCCTCAGCTGCTGCTTCCCCGCCTACCGTCTTGACCACGGCCGATTCGCCGTGCCGAGAGACGGTCTCCTCGATTTCGGCGACCAGCCGCTTGATGGGCGCGAAGAGAGTGCGTGATTCGGTATCAAGATCCTCGCCCACTTCCTCGGCTCTCATTTCCGCCGTCTTTCGAAGCGACCCCACGGCCAGCGCGGAGATCCAGCCGATCAGGGAAATGACCCCAAGCGCGGTGAGTCCAAAGCCGATCAGGGCGATTCCGGCGATGAGGAGAGCCAGAGGGAGAGGTCGTCGCAGCTCATTCATGGCCGGTCACATCTTGAGCTTGACTTCAACGCCGAGGTCCCAGAGCCTTGCATCACGAAAGCGGACGAACGGTTCGAGCGTCACGTTCTCTGTCAGTTCAGCTGAACCTCTAAATCGCAGGAACGAGAGCCGGGAGATCGTCTCCCGAGAAAAACCCACCTGGATCCAAGCGAACGGATACTGCCCCACCGTTGCGCTGAAGTCCAGTACCGTTCGGTCGGGATCGGCGGAGGTATGTCCGGCTCGCAAATGAACGGCTTCGGCTTGAAGCCTAAAGTTGCCGACCCACCGAGATGCATCGACGCCAAACGCTTGCTGCCAACCTCGGCCAATACCTTTCGTCTCTTCTGGGCGCCGGATTTCATTGAGTGAGGTGGCGTTGATTCCAAAGTGCCGCCCGATCGCAAAGCTCCCGCCGAACCACTTAGGTCCGATCCTGCCGACGATTCCCCGCTGCCTTCCCTCTCCTGCGTCGCAGATGGCGAAGGACATCGGCACGCCTTCCAAGACCAGCGATGTGTCACCCCGTGCTGCCAACGCGCTCTCTCGAAGCACTTGGGTCGTGCCGAAAGGCAGCACTTGTTTGCCGACCCGCCATATACCCTCGTCCTCCACGTACGCTTCGTCCAGCTGATCCGGGTCGCCGTCACGGGGCACTCGCTGTAGCTTCTGCGAGATAAATCCCGTGAAGCCAGGCTCCAAGGAGAAGCGAAGTGAGAGGGTGCTGTATTGGCCGAAAAGGCTGTAGTAGCGAAAAGCCGAGGGTCCGGCGTCCGTCACCCGATAGCTGCCCGTCACGTCCAAGCGAAGCCGTACGTCGGGCGTCTGAGCGAAGGCGCCAGCCGTAATGGCGCACGCCGCGACAACTCCAAAAGCTTTCAGCTCACCCAAGACCGCCTCGTACTCTACTTACTGCCTCTTCACGCGAAACTTCCACTTGCTCGCCTGTCTCCAGCACCTTCAGTTGTACGGTTCCTTTCGCCAATTCGTCGTCGCCCAAAATGATCGCGAAGCGTGCACCGCTTTTGTCGGCTTGGCGCAGCTGTGACTTGAAACTTCGTCCGTCGATGTCGGTTAGAGCCGAGAGACCCTCTTTCCGGAGATCTCTCGCAATGGCCAGGCTGAGGTCGTACGCCTCCTTGCTGGCCTGGACGATGTACGCGTCCAGACGGTCTGTCTCGACCCCGACGCCGTCCGCTTCGACGGCCAGAAGGGTGCGTTCGACGCCGATTCCGACTCCGACGCTGGGGGTCGGTGATCCTCCGAGATCCTTGACAAGGTTGTCGTACCGTCCGCCGCCGCAGATGGAGCTTTGGGCTCCCAGTCCCGCGTGGAGGATTTCGAAAACGGTCTCGGTGTAGTAATCCAGACCGCGCACGATGTCGGGTCGAACCTCGAATCGGACCCCCGCCTCGGTTAGCAACTGCTGGAGCCGTTCGAAGTTTGACCGGCACTCGTCCTCGAGGAAATCCGTGATCGGCTTCAGTCCCTGGAGGGCAGCCTGCACGTCGGGATCCTTGCTATCCAGCAGCCGCAAAGGATTCTTCCTGGCTTGCGCGTTGGACTCTTCGGATTGGCCAGCCAGATAGTCCTTCATGTGCTCCAGAATCGCTTCGCGGAAACGCTCTCGACACTCGTCGCGGCCGATGGAGTTCACCATGACCGTCAGTCCCGTGAGTCCACAGGCCTCGAAGAAACGGTACGTCGCCTCGATGACCTCAGCATCCGCGGCCGGCGAAGCCGAGCCGATCAATTCCAAGCCGAACTGGTGCAGCTCGCGCAAACGCCCCTTCTGCGGCCGGTTGTACCGGTAGCAGGGCGTGACGTACATGAGGCGAGTTATTGCGCCAGGCGGGCACAAGGAGTGCTCGATCACCGCGCGCATCGCGGGGGCGGTTCCCTCCGGCTTCAGAGTGATGCTGCGGCCACCTTTGTCGGTAAAGGTGTACATCTCCTTCGAGACAATGTCGCTCGTCTCGCCCGCCGTGCGGGTGAAGAGCTCCGTTTCTTCGAAGGTGGGCGTGCGCAGCTCATGGTAGCCGTATCTCCGCGTGATGTCGCGGAAGATCGATTCCAAACGCTGCCACTTGGGCGCGTCGCTTGGAAGCACATCTTCAGTGCCACGGGGAGCTTGGAAAGGCATGGGGCATATTTTGGCGCATCCGAGGTTGGGGGGATTCGTTTTGTAATTTCAGTTGCTGGCCTGTTGGTTGTTGGAGTGTTCGCGTGGGTTCGTTTTCGGCAGGGTTGATTCGTTTTGTAAATTCTGAAAGTGTGAGGCGCGAGGCGTAAGACGCGAGGGTCGGCTGGGTTCGTTTTGTAATCTCGGATGCAGGCTCCGTGGCTCCACGGCTCAAGTGGGTTGGTTTCGGCGCGGTCGATTCGTTTTGTAATTTTCGTTTTGGCGTGTTCGTTGCTGGTTGTTGGCGTGTTCGCGTGGGTTCGTTTCGGCAGCTCTTGATTCGTCCCGATTCAATGCGCTCCCTGCCCCTTCGGCGGAATCTCCGCCGCGCTGCGATTTTGTAATTCTTCACTTAAACGGCTGTAGGAGGCTCCCCCCTCACCCAACCTCTCATACCCATTTAGATAAGGACTTTTGCGCACCGGCTTAGTCCCCCTCTCCCGGTTCGCAAGCTCACCGACCTCTCCCACGGAGGGGAGAGATATGGCCGTTGCGGATACTCTACGCGCTCTAACTAAATGGCTATGACCCAACCCTTGTAATGTGAGGTTGGTCGGGACTCCGGTCGTTAGGCGCGTCCGCATCCCAGGAGCAAGTGGCTCGGGGGAGAGATTCCGCGGCGGCCGGACTTCCCGCCCCACTGGGCTCGAATGGCATCCCGGGCGTTGCAGGCCCGGTTCACAAGGATGAGCGTGGGAGCGGGGTTCGTCGCGGCCTTTCGGAGCGAAATCTATGTTACACGCATACGTTGGAATCGACGTCGCCAAGCTGACTCTTTGGGCGCACCTCAGCCTAGAGGATGGCCGGTACTGGAGCCGCGAGTTTGCAAACACCGACGAAGGGATCGGGCAACTCATCCGGTGGATTGCAGAGCATGCGCCCGGTGCGCAGGCGCGAGTTTGTCTGGAGGCCACCGGAACCCTGGGCCGCCTCTGCTCGCGGGCGTTTGCAAAGGAGGGGTTCGATGTTCGGCTCATGAATCCCGCCCAGGCGCGGGATCTAGCCAGCGGTCTTGGGATCCTCGACAAGAGTGACCGGGTGGACGCTCGCGTTCTTGCGCGGTGCGCCGAACTCGGACTCGGACGAGAAGGAGCGATTCCCTCTAAGATCAAGGAGCGCCTGCAAGACATCTCCCGCAGAATCGACTCGCTGACGGTGCAGCGCGCGGCGGAGAAGACCCGGCTGAAGAATCCGTCCATCGCAGAGGAGGCCAAAGAGTCGCTCCGGCGCCATATCGCCTTTCTCACCGAAGAGATCGAGGCGCTCGAAGCCCTCTGGAAGAACATCGCCCAGAGTTCCGAGGAGATCCATGAGCGGTTCTGTCTTCTTAAAACCGTCGCGGGCATCGGAGACAAAACCGCAAGGGTCCTCACCTCGGAGCTCCCCGAAGAGCTCTCGCCCCGAAAGGCCGCCGGATACGCCGGGCTTGCTCCACGGGAGCGCTCTTCAGGCACCCGCCTCAAAGGGAAAGAAAGGATAAGAGGAGGCAACCCAAGAGTCCGAAAGGCACTCTTCCTCGCCGCCGGAATCCTCATCCGGCTCGATATCGATGCCCGTAGCCTCCACGACCGGCTCGTCGACGCCGGCAAAGACAATAGGCTCGCCCTCATTGCCGTCGCCAACAAGCTCGCCAGATGGGTCGCCGCCGTCCTCACGAGAAAGACACCATGGATTCCCACTCAGCACGTTCTTGACAATTCCTAATGGCATCTCTCCCCCCGTCGCGAGCGGTTGGAGCAGAACGAGGTGTACAACAGGTGGAGAGGGCTCCGGAAATTCGTCTTCATGGGCGCGGGAGTATACCAGACGTATGTATACGCGTTTAGCCACAGAGTCTCTGGCTGCAACGAGGAATTCAAGGAACCGTATAGGACACTATGCTATGGATTGGCATTAGCGTTCATCCGGAGCCGAGGATCGGCATTCGCGCTTTCAAGGCGGAAAGGGTGATGGAGATTCCGATCAGCGGCCCAAGGCGAGTTCGGCGATTTGGAGGGCGTTTAGGGCGGCTCCTTTTAGCAACTGATCCCCGGCGATAAACATGCTGATCGCGTTGGGGTTGCTGAGGTCCTGACGGATACGTCCGACCAGCACGTCGCCTTGGCCGCTGGCGTCGACCGGAGTTGGGAAGCGGTTGTTCTGCCGATCGTCTACGAGCCGGACGCCCGGTGCGGTGGAGAGAACCTCGCGCACCGTCTCAACACTCGGAGCGGGACCGTCGAACTCGATGGTCACCGATTCTGAATGCGCACGCAGAACGGGCACTCGGACGCACGTTACATTGATCTTGAGGTTCGGCTGCCCAAGGATTTTCTGGCTCTCGGCGATGACCTTGGCCTCTTCCTCGTTGTATCCGTCCTCGTTGATGGGGGTGTTGTGCGAGAACAGGTTAAAGGCGTACCGGGTGCCGAGGTGGCTAGGGTCGGGTTCCTCTCCGCATATCACCTGCCGGGTTTCGTTCTCCAGGAGTTGCATCATCGCGGCGCCGCCGCCGCTGGCGCTTTGGTAGGTGCTTACGATGACTCGGTCGATCCTTCCGAGCTTCTGGAGTGGGTTGATTGCGACCAGCAAAATGATCGCCGTGCAATTCGGGACCGCGAGAAGGCGAGTCTCGGTCGTAACCGTTTCTGGGTTCACTTCCGGAACGACCAGCGGCACGGATTCATCCATCCGGAACGCGCTCGAGTTGTCCACCACTAAAGCCCCCGCCGCGAGTGCCGCAGGAACCAGGGCGCGAGATCGACTCGCACCGGCGCTGAAGAACGCGACGTCCACCCCGGAGAAAGCTTCGGGAGTCGCTTCCTCCACTTCAACCGTCTCATCCTTGAATCGATAGGATTTACCGACCGAGCGGGAGCTCGCGAGGAGCTTCAGCGAGGAGACAGGGAAATTTCGTTCAACGAACAGGCGGAGGAATTCTTGCCCCACGGCGCCGGTGGCGCCCACCACCGCGACGGAGTAACCGGTCTTCACTTCTAGAGTTAGTACCAGGAAATGTGCCCCGAATGACCAGTGATTGCGCTTGCGGTAGCAAAAGGACCTCTAACGTTGATGTACACTCATTCCGGCTTTTCCTTGGGAGAGATTGAGTGCGCGCAGACGGGACCGAACCGATCATTGAATTGAGTTTTGACTGCGGAGCCTCTCCGGGCGCGCTGAAGCGCACGGATGTGGGTGGCATGACGTACGTGCGCCACGAGGTTCTGACCGCCAATGTGCTTCGAACGGCGACAGGCTACATCAACGTCCCGCAGGGGATGAATGCGCTCTGCATCAACCTAAAGGGAACGATGATCGCCCGAGCTGGAGTTCAGGGACGCCTGGTCCTCGTTCCGCCAAGGAGCCTTACCTACATTCGCGGCACCCGCCTTATCGTGCAGGCGGCAAGAGGCGAGCACCACTCCGTCCTGCTGTCTTGGCAGAGCAACGTGACTTCCCTGCTCGACGCCTGGATTCAGAGCCGGCACGTGCGAAACGCCGTTGGCCCGCAGCGAACGGTCGCATGTAAGCCTATCGATCCGCACTTCAAGAGCGCCGTCGAGAGGTTTGAAGCCGCCGTCGCTAGCCCGAGTGAGACTCTCGAACCGATCGTCGTGTCCGTCATCTACGAGATGGTCTCGCGGCTGATGATCGGGATGGACCAGGTGCAACTTGCGGCCGTGCCGATGGACCTGCCCGACACCATCAAGGACCTTGTTTTGGAAGTTCGGCAGAATCCTGCGGCCGGGTGGCCACTCAAAGAAGCCGCGAACAAGGCCGGGTATTCGCCGTTCCACTTCTCACGGGTCTTTAAGAACCTGGTGGGTTACGGCTTCCACGAATACGTGGACCGGTGCCGAACGGAGTGTTCGGTCGAGCTTTTGGTGACTACCGACCATCCAGTGGATTTGGTGGCTTCGACTTGCGGATTCGGTACGACGCAGGGACTTCGCGAATCGGTGAAGGAATATCTGGGCTTGGTTCCCTCCGAACTGCGGGCGATACCGGAAGACCCCGGCGACAGCCTTTAGGCTATTCCGGAATGACCGTCGGATAGAGCGCCACGAGGAGGCTGTATCGGTTCGTCTCCGATTCCGGCCGTCCAACGCCAAGCTCTTTCGCCAGGTTTGAAATTCTTTCGGATAGTTTCGGAAGATCTTCCGGCGCCAACCTCAAGCTGCCAAAGGCGACCACGGCCCCGGGTGTTTCAGCACCTTCCGCCAATGCCCCACATTCCACCGCTTTTCGGAGCCCCTCTTGGGCAGATGCAAAGGCTTCGGCAAAGGTCGATTCGATGACCGACATCGATTCGCCTCCCGCGAGACTGTCTTGAGCAACCGAGAAATGGTGGGCGATCGCCTGAAAGTATTTTTCTGTAGTGCCCCGTTTTGGGCGCGTCTCAACTAAACGGATCAAGCCGACGCGCTCCAGCATGTCGACATGGCGGTAAAGCTTAGTCGGCGGCTGCCCTAACATGGTCGCGACCTGCTTCGTCGTCCGTGGCTCCGTGACAAAGGCACCCAAGATCTGTTGGCGGAGGGGATCCGCCAACGCTTTAATCTGGCTCAAATCGGTGATGACATACGACTCGGGACGTTCAGCGCTCAACAGAATCGATTCTACTGTGGCTCGGCAAAACTCAGTCGTTGCCGGGGATAGTCCAGCGTCATGCGGTAATGGCTCCAAAAGTTGTGTCCCAGCACGCCGTCGATCCTCCGCCCAACCTTCGCCGAGAGTTCCACCACAAAGTCTGCAACGGCCACCGACACGTCTGTCCGTTCCACGCCGGCGACCTTCAGCGACGGCAGCTTTGAAGTAAAGCAGTTTGCGGTGGCGGAGCGGTTGAGAGAGGATGACTCTCCGAGTTCCAAGCCGATCATCTCCGCCGAAGGGAGCGATAGGCAGCACATGGAAGCCCCGGTGTCCAAAGCAAAACACAACGAGTGGCCCCCCGACTCGACGTCGATCAGGATCAGAGGCTTCTCGGGATCCAAGTCAAACTCGACGCCTTCTCCGGCGGAAGGACTCGGATCGAAGCTGATGCTGGAATTGACGAAGTCGAAGGTCAGCGAATACCGCTTTAGGAACTCATATCCCAGGTTTCCGGCAATGGAGGAGTTCAATCTCGAGTTCAGCTCGCCCAGGGCTGGCAGCACTCCGACTTCCATCGGCCCCATTTCTTGGTCGCCGAGCCGCAGTTGGTCCACCGAGGCGGTGGAGTAGTCCGCGCTGAGGTCCACTGTGAACCCATCCTCCCGCGTGGTCATCGGGGCGCAGGTGAGACCGAGAGATTCGGCGTACTCGGGGGAGACTGCCACCCCAAACGCTCCATTGCCGGTATCGAGGATGAACTGCGCGGGTTCGGAGCCGATAACCGAAATCGGCAAAGTGAGCAAAGGAATGGTGGGGGAGAGATAGGCGAACGGAACCGTTATGATGTCTTTGTTCATGACATCCATATTATTCACGATAACGTGAATAAAGCGCCTAACATTCTTCTCGACCAAGTGTAAAGCGCAAGATCGTCCCCTGACCAACCCCCTGGCTCTCGGCCCAAATTCTTCCGCCGTGCCGCTCCACGATTCGTTTTGCGTTGGCGAGTCCGATTCCGGTGCCGGGGTAATCCTCGTCTCGATGGAGCCGCTGAAACGGCTGGAAAAGCTTTCCGACAAAGTTCATGTCGAACCCGATGCCATCGTCCTTGACGAAGTAAACGCCGCCTTCCCTGCCGAACTGAATCCGTGGCGTGGCGCCTTTCCGCCGATACTTGCCGGCGTTCTCCATCAGGATCGTCAGCAGAATCTCGATCATGGATTCGTCGCCGTGGGCGGAGAGACCGGACTCAATTTCAAAATCAGCGCCCTCGCAAGGCCAGTCCGGTTTCGACAGCCGTTCCGCCACTGAGGTCGCGATGGCCGAGATGTCGAAGCAGTCTCGCACCGGGTCGCTGTGGCCGAGACGTGCGTACTGAAGCAGGTCGTCCACGAGCGCGCCAAGCTTTTGCGACGCGGCGACCTGCCTCTTGAGAACTGCCACGGCTTCCGAGGAAAGCTCGTCGGCAAAGTCGTCGAGAAGAATTCGACTTGAAGCGATGATCGCCCGAATCGGCGCCCGCATGTCGTGAGAGATTGAGTAGGAGAAGCCCGTAAGCTCGTCGACCGCCCGCTCCAGAGCCGCGGTCCTCTGAGTTACGCGCTCCTCTAGCTCCGCGGCGAGGGCTCGATAACGTTCTTCACTCTCCCGAAGGGCGGCTTCCGCCGCTTTCCGCTCTGCCAACTCACGCTGCGAGGCGTTGTACAGTTCCGCGTTTTGGAAAGCGACGGCGAGCGGAGCAATGAGCGCCTCGAAAGCCTTCAATTCCGATGGGCCGTAGGCGTCTTCCTCGTGGCTCATCACCTGGACCACGCCGAGAACCCGTCCCTCCAGCGTGATCGGAGACATGAGTGCCGACTTAGGCGTGGGAGGCTTCGCTTCCGGACCCTTCAAATCGCGCCTCTCCCCCTCCGGATTGACTTCGATGAACTTTCCAGAGGTGTTCGAGACTCGCTCTCCGACGTCGAAGATCCGAGACCGTCCGGTCCGAATCACTTCGGTCTGCATTCCTCCTGTTTCAGGTTCGTATTTGAGAGCAGGAAGTGAGAGAGGATCCATTTCCAACTTCCCCGTCCATAAATAGGTGCAGCGAATCTCGGCGAGTTCCTCGTCGAAAGTCGAAACGACCATCCCGTCGCAGGGGATGGACTCGGCAACGAGTTCCCGAAAGGCGCTGCAAAGGCGCCGAGGGTCCAGTGTGGCGGAGAGCTTTTGGGCTGCCTCGTGGAGACGATTCAGCTCTGCGTCCCTACGGCGGAGGACGCTTACGTCGCGGACGACCCGTACCGATCCGAGGTAGCGCCCGCTATCGTCGTAGATCGGAGCCGCCGAAACGGAAACTTGGATCTTCTGGCCAGATCGAGTGATCCGCTCCGCATCGAAGCGGTCTATCGTCTCCCCTTGTCGCGTCCGATGAGCGACTTCAGCTTCTAATTGGGACTGAGTGGAGGGCACCAATCGGGCAAACGGCTGCCCCAAGATCTCCTCTTTCGAATAACCAAAAACGCGCTCAGCGCCGGAATTCCAAGCTACGACGAGGCCCTCATGGGACACGCATAACATGGCGTCGGCCATGGACTGCAGCAAAAGAGATTCCGGCGGAATTTGCTGCGTCTCCATGCCTTGCAGTTTAACGCCGAAGCTCAGCGATAGTAGGCCGATCGGAGCGGATTCGCGGACTTGAAAATGCTTCCCGCAATTTGGACTCGCTGTTCGCGCTGAAGACAAGGTTGTCCCAGGCCATGAAGTAGGTCCAGGGTTGCGTCTCCAACTTCGCTTCCGAAGGGATTTCGGAGTTCTCCGACAGGGCCAGCGGCTTTCCGTCCGCAATGCGGCTCATTCGGTCGTACCACTCTTGAGGATAGGTTTCTGCTCGCTCCTTTCCTGGGTAGATGTCCGTTCCCAACAGATCGACGGTTTCATGACCGGGAAAGAAGTCTTCAACTCCCGGATACGGCTTGTCGGGATTCCATGCCCAAAGGAGGTTGTTCAATCCGAATTTGTGGGTGAATCGCTCGTACGTCGCCGCCCACAGAGCTTTGAAACGCTCGGCGTTACCTCCCCACCAGAACCAGTCGCCGTTCATCTCGTGATAAGGCCGAAAGATCACCGGTATCGGCTCCTGCTGCAGAGTGCCCAGAGCTTCGGCCAGGCGGTCCACGTGTTCCGCCCAGACTTCGTTCAGACGGGTCCCTTTGGTCAGAATCTCGTCCCACTCCCCGTCGGTCAACTTAACTTGTACGCCTCCCGCGAAGTCGCATGGTTCTCCAATGGTCGGGCTGGCTTGGTGGTACGTCATCACGATGATTCGCCCGGCAGCGTGCTGCTCCCGCATTTGGTCCATTAGCCGAGGCCGATATTTGACGTTGTCGATGTCGTGCCGCTCGTCCGAGAAACCCCACTCTCCGCCCCAGATGAGCGGATACTTGCCGGTGAGCTCCTGAATCTGTTCGGAGACCACGGACATGTGGTGCATCTGGTTGTGCTGACCCGAGAGGGTTACTTTTCCAGAAACCGCGTACAACAGAGCTAAGAGCTCTCTCGCTTCGGCGGAGCAATTCGGATTTACCGGTGGTTGCGGGCTAAACATAGTCGTTACTTCCGAAAACGTAGAGTTTTGATCTCGAACGGCCGGAAGTAAAGCTCCACCGATCCGCCTTGCACAGGGATCGCCCTCGGACTCTCCTCCAGCATGTTCGTCTCCCCGGCGGAAGAGATTGGCACCCCAAGCTGGATCCTGGCGTGCGTTCCCGTCTTGGAAGCTTCGTACAGGCGGAGGATGAAGCCGTCGCCGTCCTCAGCCCACTTGACTGCTTCCACGATAATGTTCGGCGAGTCTATTTGCACCAGCGCGAACGACACCTGCTGGGACGTCAACATCTCCAACGGATTCACGTTCAACTCGTACGCCGGGCGAACGACGGACGGGACGGAGAATCCGCCGTCGTGGGGAAAGATCGAATAGGTGAAGTCGTGGGTGCCCTCGTCGCCTCGCGGGTCCGGGTGGCGGCCGGACTTGATCAGGCTAAGGCGGTATTCGCCCTCCTTGACGGTGCAGCCGTACTTGCAGTCATTGAGGAAGGCGACGCCGTAGCCGGTTTCAGAAATGTCGGTCCACTTGTGAGCGCATACGTCGAACTGGGCGCGGTCTTGGCTGGTGTTGTCGTGCGCGTTTCTCGTCACATGGCCGAACTGGATTTCATGGCGGGCGGTATCCGCGAGCACATTCAAGCCAAAGCCAACTTTCAGAAACTGGTACTTCTCATTCCATTCCACTTTGGTTTCGAAGTCCACCCGCGGCGTGGAGGCATGGAAGACCACGTGCTGCCGGAGCTTAGAGCTGCGACCTAACTCGTACTCAAACTCGACGCGAAGTTGCAGAGGGCCGTCGGAAACGATCTCGCGCCGAAGTAGCTTGCCGGCGGGCTGCATCTTGTGTCGTTGGTCACGGTCGATGTCCCAGTTATCCCACCCGGCTGGGACGTCCTCGCCCATGAGCAGATTGTTGAAGCGGCCCCCCTGCGTGACGAGTTCCCGACCCGCACACTTGTCGAAGAAGCTTGTCATTCTTCCTTCGGAATCGAAAGTGACCCGGGCGTGCGGAGTTTCAATATTGTCGCCGTCGATTTGAAAAGGGGACGTCCCGCACGGCTGCAACGGAGCCACAGGAACGGAAACGTATCCGAGAGCGGGAATCTCGATTCCCTGGACGGCAAGCTTACGTTCTCCAGTTACGCTTCGAATCGGCTGAACTACGACGCCGGATCCCGTTGGAGCTATACCACCGGCAAACTGGTGTAAAACGATTTCGCCGCTTCGGTCCCAGCTCAGGCTGTTGACGAGCATCATATGGTCCCCCTGGCCGCTCGTTGAGCCCATGAGACTAGTCAAAGCTTTGCCCATTACCGCGTGGGCATCGTTCTGGCACCCGTGAAGATCTACAACGGCTTCATCGTTCACCCGCTGAATAGATGACCCGGGAAGGATGTCGTGAAATTGGTTGAGCAATAACCGCTTCCAAGCTTGATCGATCTCGTGCTTTGGATACGAATGGCCTTGCAGGGCGGCTAGCGTGGCCACGAATTCGGCGTCTCGAAGCGCGAATTCACACCTCCTATTGCGTCTTTTAATCTCGGCGATAGAAGTGAGCGTCCCTCGGTGTAATTCCAGATAGAGTTCGCCCACCCAGCGCGGAAGATCATGCAACTCGTCACGAACCCCGGTCATGAACTCGCTCATGCTGGTGTAGGCCGTGCGCGGGCAACCTTCTAGGTCCGTGGTAAGCCGAGCGATTTCGATCATTTCAGCCATCGGACCGCCGCCGCCGTCGCCGTGACCGAATCCCACGAGTCTCCGGTCTTGAACGTCTTTGTGCTGCACTCCCTTCCAAAGGGAGTTCAGGGAACCCGGATCCGGCCAGCCTTGCATCTCGTTGAAGTGCGAAAGCACCGTGCTCCCGTCGATCCCTTCCCAGACAAATGTGTCATAGGGGAAGCGGTTGGTGTCGTTCCAGCTGAGCTTCGTCGTGAGAAAGAACTCGACGCCGCAGCTCCGCAAGATCTGGGGGAGGGCGGCGGAATAACCGAATACGTCGGGCTGCCATAGGGAGTCAGATGTGACTCCGAACATCTCGCGGCTGGAAGTCTGCCCGACTAGTAGTTGGCGGACGAACGATTCGCCCGAAGGAATGTTGCAGTCGGGCTCGATCCACATTGCGCCGTTGACTTCCCACCGACCCTCGGCCACCCGCGCTTTCACCCGCTCAAATACCTCGGGATAAAGCTCGCGCACCTTCTCGTAGTGGTAGGGCGCGCTCTGCGTGAAGCGAAACTCCGGATACTCGTCCATGAGGCTGAGGACCGAGGAGTACGTCCGAGCGAGCTTCCGCCAGGTTTCGGAGATCGGCCACAGCCAAGCGGTGTCGATGTGGGAGTGTCCCACGATTCCCATGAACGGGGAGCTCGACCCATTTTTCGCGCCGAGGAGGGGACGCATCACCGCTCGAGCGGACTCGATCGCCTCACGCCAGACTCTCTCTTCGGTTTCCTCCGGCTTGGCGTAGACCAGGCGGTAGACCTCGCCAAACGCGTGCAGTATCTTTGCCCTTCTCAGTGAGTCCTCGGGTTGGCTTTCCGCCACCTGCCGCAAGGCCCTTAGCTCGGTCACGAAGGCGCTGACGTCTTTCAGTTCCTCGACCAGCTCGACGCCGCCGAACGTTCGGCAGCCTGGCGTCACTTCAACGGCGTTTTCCGTTGGGCGCACATACTCGTACGGCTGAGTGCCCGGATAGCTGTGGCCGGCGTACGCCTCTAAGGCAATCTCATACGTGCGTCCACCGGTGGCATTCAAGTCAAGCAGTCGAACGGGGTGAAACTCGTCGAACACGCCCCGATGAACACCATCCACCAGGAACAAGCTTTCCGGCGCGCCGGTTGTTGCTCGAACGTAGAGGGGACCGCCGCCAAAACCAGACGGTACGCCGACCCTGCCGCGGAACCAGGCACTCCACCAGTTGTCTCCCCACGAATCCCCCGACTGCACCGGCCGGTAATCGAGCTGAGGCACGGACCGGTAGTGCTCCTTCGTCTCGGCTATTTCCATCGAAACTGCGCCTAGCGTTCGGAATCGAAGGAGATCGTAAGTCTTTTCGAGGTGGAGGATCTTGGTGGGAATCTTGGGATCGAGCAGCAAGTCCCGATTATAGTGCCGCCGAATCCCCCCTTTGCCGTATTGAGGACCTACAGATCGGTGTTACGTACCCTACAATTGTAGGATGGATGCGGCAGTCAATCATAAGCGGCAGGTCCGCCTATGGCTGCTTTTGCCCATCTGGGTCGCTCTGGTTGTTGGCGGCTTTGGCTTCATCGAAATTTACCAAAACAAACCTGGGAAACCCGCGATTGCTCCGGCCGTCACGCCATCCAAGTCGAAGCTGCCTCAGTTACTCGTGTTTCTGCATCCCCAGTGTCCGTGTAGCCGAGCGACCGTAGCAGAGTTGGCCCGTATAGTCGCACTGACGAAGTGCCGGATCGAGACCAAAGCTTACGTTTACTCTCCTCGCGAAGAGGGGCCGAAGTGGGCGATGACCGATATATACCAATCCGCAAGGGCCATTCCCGAAGTCAGCGTGGAACTGGATACGGACGGAAAGGTTTCCCGCTCTTTTGGCGTTTTCACCAGTGGTCAGGTGCTGCTCTATTCACCAGAAGGACGCCTGGTGTTTTCCGGCGGCATCACGGCTACCCGAGGTCACGAGGGCGACAGTGACGGGAAGGACGCCGTGATCAACTACGTTCGTACAGGTAAAGCCGGCGTGAAGTCGACGCATGTTTTCGGTTGTTCACTCGGCTTCGAACACACCTAGATTTAGATGACTTATTCTCCCGATATCGAGGATCGGCTGATAAGCCGGTCGAAGGCGCTTCTCGCGCGCTACTTGGACACCAACGCCAAGAGCGTGGACCGCACCATGGCCGTGTTGATCGGCCTCCAATGGGTGTTCGGAATCTGTTTGGCGCTGTGGATCTCTCCTCGCACTTGGGCGGGTACCGCTAGCCAAACCCACATTCACTTGTACGCAGCGGTGTTCTTGGGGGCAGCGATATCGATCGTGCCGGTGGCGATGGTCTATCTGCAGCCAGGTTCGGCGGCAACGAGGCATGTCATCGCCGTAGCCCAAATGCTCTGGTCGGCGCTTCTGATTCACCTCACCGGCGGCAGAATCGAAACGCACTTCCACGTGTTCGGTTCACTGGCATTCCTCGCGTTTTACCGGGACTGGAAAGTTCTCATCACGGCTACCGTAGTCGTAGCCGTCGATCACTTCGCCCGGGGAATGTTTTGGCCGGAGTCCGTCTTTGGCGTCACCGTAGCCAGTCAGTGGCGATGGCTGGAGCACGCCGCCTGGGTCGCTTTCGAGGACATCATCTTGATCCGGTATTGCGTCCGCGGTGTCGCGGAGATGAGGGATATCGCCCATCGCGAGGCGGAGAGCGAGATCTCACGCGAGATTATCGAGGCTGAGGTTCAAGACCGGACGGCCGAGCTCCGCGTGGCCGTAGCCGAAGCACAATCCGCAAACGTGGCCAAGAGCCAGTTCCTGGCCAACATGAGCCATGAAATCCGTACGCCGATGAACGGCGTGATCGGTATGACGGAGTTGCTGACGAGCACGGATCTGCGTCCAGACCAGCGAGAATTCGCAAAGGTCATCCAGTCGAGCGCCGATTCGTTGCTGACGATCATCAACGACATCCTCGACTTCAGTAAAATCGAGGTTGGAAAAATGGAGCTCGACTGCGTCGATTGCTCCTTGCCCGAGATCGTCGAGGAAATCGGCAGTCTCTTCGCATCCGATGCTCATCGCAAGAAGCTGGAACTGCATGTCTCGGTGCCGACGGAGCCGCTCGTCGTCAAAGCCGATCCGGTACGGCTTCGACAGATCATTAGTAACTTAGCCGGCAATGCGGTCAAGTTCACCGAACGAGGGGAAGTCACGATTTCGGTTGAAGTCCAGGAAAGGGTCGGAGACTCCGTGCGCGTCCAAATCTCCGTACAGGACACCGGAATAGGCATCCCGCAGGAGCGGATGGAGGCGATCTTCCGGAGCTTTACCCAGGCCGACGGAAGCACCACGCGAAGATATGGCGGCACCGGCCTCGGGCTTACGATCAGCCGAATGTTGGCCGAAATGATGGGCGGCTCGCTCACCGCCACCAGCACGGTCGGCAAGGGCAGCCGATTCACCGTAGACGCCACCTTCCAAGTCGGTGAGGCCCTTTCTCTCCATTCAGGACAAGTCGCGGGCATGCGGGTTCTTGTCGTCGACGACAATCAGACGAACCGTCAGATACTGGAGCGAAACCTCGAGGACTGGGGATGCGAGGCAGTCTTATGCGAAGGCGCGGAGGAAGCTCTCGCGCTCGTCAAGAAGCGCCCCTTCGACTTGGTGCTGACCGACTACTTGATGCCGGAAATGGACGGGCTGGACCTTACAAAGGAGATTCGAAAGCTCTTGCCGCCCGAAGGCCAGATCCCGGTTGTACTCATCTCGTCCGCCGCCGACATACGACCGCAGAGAGAGTGGGGCGAGTACGGCCTCACCGCGTGGTTATCGAAGCCAATGCGGCAGGCGCAGTTATTTCGGAGTTTGCAAAAGCTGCGGGGCGAAAGCCATGTCGACGGTCCGTTGGGCCAGAGTGGCTCCGCCAGCCTTGGATTACGAGTGCTGCTCGTCGAAGACGTCGAAGTAAACCAAATGGTGGCCGAAGGTTTCCTCGAGCGCTTAGGTTGTCAAGCCGTGATCGCTCAGAACGGGCGGGAAGCGCTCGACTTAGTCGAGAAGCAATCCTTCGACCTTGTCTTGATGGACGTCCAAATGCCCGTTATGGATGGCCTGGAAGCAACCCGGGCCATTCGAGAAAAGGAAAAGGCGACGGGTGAACACCTGCACATCATCGCGATGACGGCGGGCGCAATGGAAGGCGACCGCGAGGCTTGCCTTGAGGCGGGCATGGACGACTACCTGAGCAAACCGATCATGGCGGCCCAGCTAAAGGAGAAAGTGGAAGCCCTTCGCCCCGGCGTCTTAAAAGTCTTCTAACCCTGCCGGCGAGCTCGTAACGGTTTCGCCAACTCTGCTTTGACCTGCTGACCGAAAAATGGGGTGGGAGTGTAGTTCCAGTCCAAGATAAGGCACGGACTTGCGGCCGGGTGAAGATCCCAAGCCGTAAAGTTCCAGCCGTGGCTGTGCATCGCAGCTAGGACGGCGTTGACCCACTTGGCGTCGTTCTCCGGCTTTCCTCGGGTTTGCGAACCGAACTCGCTAACGATGAACGGAAGGTGTTTCTCGGCAAGCTCCATCTTCGCGATCCATTTCTCGACCGTATCGCCCTTGAACGGGTACGCGTGATTCGCATAGATGATCCCGTTCCCCACGGAATCTTTTGCTTGGCGGCCGGCCAGCATTCCCGACATGTCGTAGGACCAGTCGAGTCCTCCGATCACCACGACGTTCATTGCGCCGGTTCCTCGCACCGCATCAAGCATCTTTTGCATTCCCGGCGTCCGGTATTTGATCGACATTGAGCCCTTCTGTTTTGCGCCTGCCCTAGGCGACTCGGTGATTTCGCCCCCGTTGAGCCAGATCTCCCACGTGGTGTCATGGGGCTCGTTATAAAGATCGAACAGGACGGCGGGGTTATTGCGATACACGCGGGCACAGTCTCGCCAGAAGGTGATGCTGTTCGTGTCAGGCATAACGTGCTGCCCAATGTTGCGTCCCCACTGGTCGCAATCGTTCCAATGCAGGTCGAGGAGCGCATACGCTCCGCTCTCGGATATCGAATCGACTAACTTGCGGACAAGTGCGCGGTACGCGACTCCTTTATCCGTCTGCTCGGGTCCCATGCCGAACCAACGGTCCTGAGACAGGGGAATTCGCACGATGTTGGCGTGCCAGTCCTTGACGGCAACGCGGACGGTGTCAATGATGTGCCCTTCACCATCGCTCGTCCACTCCAAAGAGGCCGCGTTGACTCCTCGCAAAAGGACCGGCTGACCTTTCTCATTGAGAATCTTGGTTCCCACGACGTGGAGCGCTGAAGGCTGAGTGGCGCCTGCCGAGGCACAGGCGATTAGAGACAAGAAAAGTAGACCGGTACGGTATCCGCGACTCTGCATCGAATCATCTCCCTGCGATCACGCACAGATTCAACCGGTATACCTTTCGGTCGGCGAATTCCCTATGGCATTCCGAGAGCCCGTCGTACACTGCAACTATGTCGCACGGGAAGAGAGCATCTGGCGCCATGTTCGCGCTCGCGTCGTTTTCGTTGGTTTCAGCCCAACCGTCCAACACCGAGACGTTCTTTACAGGGCTGGGGAACCACCACTACAAGGTCTCGACAAACTCACCGTTGGCCCAGAGGTATTTCGATCAGGGGCTTGCATTCGTTTACGGCTTCAACCACGACGAAGCGGTGAAGTCGTTCAAGGCTGCCGCTGCCGCCGACCCGAACTGCGCAATGGCATGGTGGGGCATCGCGTTGGCAGATGGCCCCCACATCAACAATCCCTCCGTAGCGCCAGACCGGGAGCGGGAAGCGATCGACGCTCTGATAAAAGCTTCCCACCTTCGATCTTCCGAAAAGGAGGCGCGTCTTATCCGGGCTGCCCAAGTGCGTTTCTCTTCGAAGGGAGCAGCGGAAAGGGGCAAGTGCGACAAGAACTATGCCGCCGCCATGGCTCGGGTATGGCGTCAGTATCCCGGCGACCCGGACATCGGCGCGCTTTCCAGCACAGTGGGATCCGAAGCTTGGAATTCACGTGACTTGAAGTCGCGGC